>Ga0137319_1000011_pt1 | contig 116661 bp, 78 predicted proteins | sample EasRivERMZT333_2_FD_104752 | JGI IMG/M metagenome (GOLD analysis project Ga0137319, IMG submission 104752) | Soil microbial communities from meander-bound floodplain in the East River, Colorado, USA - East River MetaG ERMZT333_2 | ecosystem: Environmental > Terrestrial > Soil > Floodplain ... | reverse complement strand
TTGTCGCTGGCGCTGGCCGTATAATTGACCTGGGCCTGGCAATCCCCGCTCAGGCCGTCGGCCCCGGCGCTGCTGGCTACAGTGATGTTGGCCGGGCAAGTGGCGGTGGGGTTCTCATCGTCGTTGACAATGACGGTAAAGTTGCAAGTGCTGCTGTTGCCGGAGGCATCAGTGGCCGTGCAAGTCACTGTGCTCGTGCCCACCGCGAACATCGAACCGCTGGCCGGACTGCACACCGTGCTGGCGCCGGGGCAGTTGTCGGTAGGGGCTGGAATCACATAGCTCAATTGCGCCTGGCAATCCCCGCTCAGGCTGTCAGCTCCCGTGCTGCTGGTCGTGACGATATTGGCCGGGCACATCGCGGTCGGTGGCTCGTTGTCGGTGACCGTGACCGTGAAGCTGCACGTGGCCGTGCGGCCCGCCGCGTCGGTGGCCGTGCAATTCACCGTGCTCGTGCCCACCGGAAAGAGCGCCCCCGAAGCCGGACTGCAACTGATGGTCGCCCCCGGACAGTTGTCGCTGGCGCTGGCCGTGTAATTGACCTGGGCCTGGCAATCCCCGCTCAGCCCATCGGCCCCGGCGCTGCTGGCTACCGTGATGTTGGCCGGGCAAGTGGCCGTCGGATTCTCATCGTCGTTGACCGTGACGGTAAAGCTGCAAGTGCCGGTGTTGCCGGAAGCATCAGTGGCGGTGCAGGTCACCGTGGTCGTGCCGACCGCGAACATCGAACCGCTGGCCGGACTGCACACCGTGCTGGCGCCGGGACAATTATCGGTGGCGGCTGGAATCACATAGCTCACCTGCGCCTGGCAATCTCCGCTCAGACTATCAGCACCCGTGCTGCTGGTCGTGACGATGTTGGCTGGGCACATCGCTGTGGGTGGCTGATTATCCACGACAGTAACTGTGAAAGAGCAGCTTGCCGATCCACAGCTGTTCACGGCAGAGCAATTAACGGTGGTGGTGCCGACAGCGAAGGTACTTCCCGATACTGGAGTGCAGGTCACAGACGGTGAGGTCCCCGTAGTGGTCGGCGCAAAACTGACACTCTGGCCGCAAGTCCCCGTCGCGTTGTTTGTGATGATGTTAGCCGGACACGTGATTGTGGGCGGCGTGCACGCCGCTTGAACAACCAGCGTGTTGGTGCTTGTAAGGTTACCGTTGCCCTGGCAATTAGTGCCACGGACGGACGTTACTACAAATGAGTGCGTTCCGGGGGGAGTAGCGCCAGTGGTCGTAATCGTTAATATTCGGCTTACGCTGCTGCCAGTCGTATTTGTGTACTGATTATCAGGGCTAAACGAAGCTGATGCGCCTGCTGGTAGCCCTGATACGTTCAGGGTGACTGGGCATGGGTTGTTGTTCCCCCCAAAGACATTTGTGACCCCGTAGGTGGCGCTGCCGCCCTGAGTCACCGGGCTGGGACTCTGCGCTCCCACGGTGAGGGTTTGGAGGTTACTATCCTTAAACTGCGTCTTCGCGATCAAGGCCGAAGACTGGCCTGTCGCGGTCAATTCGAGGGTCGTGTTGAGGAGGTCCTCGCTGAAGACAAGCCATTCGGTTGTGAAATTTCCATTTGCGTCGGCCACGACGCCCCAGGGATCATAAGCGGCGCCGGGTGCGGGGCCTTCAATCTGAACGACCTGATTGCTCACGACTTCACCGGGCCAGAATCCAGACCCCGTGATTACCACAAACGAAAATGGCGGGTAATCCTCCTGGTCCGTGACGACCGTTGCGGTGGATTCCGCCGCCCGCGCAGCGCTGAGCAGAGGACCTACGGACGCGGCGATCGTCAAAAGCAGCCATGCCAGGATCGGGAAAGGGCACGGCTTGAGAACGGAATTGTGTCGTTTCATATCACTACGAATTGAGGGTTGCACAGGATGACTCGTGAGCGCCCGAGCGCCTCGATACCGCTAACGGATAAGCCCTCCACCGTCTCCTGCTTTGGAGCAAGGAGAGAAGGGCTTTCACCGTGAAGAAGTGGTGGCAGTAGGCGCTGACTTCGGATACACATTTGTTTTTCACGCTCGATCCCAATCTTGGTCGAGCTGCGGACGCTTAACCATCGGCGGACGTACGATGAGGATGAACCGGGGAATTGCGGCTAGCTTTCTAGGGGTTTCCCCTAGAAGCGAGGCGGCTGCGGCGGAGCGCCACAAGCTTGCTTATTGAGATCAGTGCCGTCTGAAAGTAAGTCGGTGCTCGATCCGTTTGGTCTGATGATAATCCAGCGGTGGCAAGTCGGTGACTGTAGGCGACTCGGTTTCGCGCAAAATGCCTTTGGCCATCGCCTGAAGCGCCTGCCATCGCGGCCAATCCAGCAGAGGCGCATGGGAAATCTGCCGAAGCAAGCTGCGCCATTCGATGATGATTCGATCGATGTCCCCCACCCCAAGCAACTCGGTGATCCATGCGCTTTTGCTCAAGGGGTTTTTGTGAATGGAAGAAACAATTTGTTCGGCGCCGGAGCCGTAGCGCGGCGGCACACCGTTTTCCAAATAGCCGGGGATCGATTGGATGCCGAAGATTTGGTGGCAGGCCATGGGCAATCGGCCCGCCCAGCGATTTTCCTCCCCGCAAAAGCGAAAACCTGCATCGAGATTGGCCAGATCGTAAATCAGCTCGTCGAGCCGATAACTGGTGTCTTCCAGCGCCGCCGCAATGGCCAGGCCGTCACCCTGAGAAAAGAAGCTGACCACTTGTCCCCGTAAAGTCGGAACCCCGGCCACATCGACCAGGCCCAGCCGACGCCAGAGTAACGCGACGCCGGTAGCAGTTGAAAGCTGCCGGCAAACCGGCACCAGACTGCACCGCGCACAGTCTGAGGGAAGAACTTCCCGTTCGATGGGACGCCAAATCGCCACGCCATACGAATCCACCGGCACACGCATGGTCAGATCCGCCAGGCTGACGAGCGCCACGATCTTATGCCCGCGCGTCTCGAAACGGACGACGGGGGTTTTTAGATGGGCCAACTTGGATTCCACCAAGGGCACGAGCTTCTCGTTCCACAGAGCCTGGGATGCCTGCCGTCCGCCCCAATGAGTAAGGCGTCGAATCCACTTCACCAACAAGACGCGATCGTTATTCAGCAACTCAGCCACCGTGACACTCCGGCCATAAACGGGACGGCCTTCCTGTTCATATAGCACGGTGAGAACGCCGGTCCCTACTTTCTCCAAAGCCGCCGGTTCAGACAAAGCCGGGTACAACACGGGATGAAATTCGTCCTGAGGATGAGCCATCACTTCGAGAGGGGGCTCTGCCTCCGGCAACCTCAATTCGATCACGCGAGAGTCACGTTCCGCAGGCGCGGTCGGTTGATCGGAATGCCCCTGGAACGCGCCGGACACCGGCAGTGGCTCCATGACAAGAATCTCACGAATGGTTTTTCCCGTTGGCGCCGGCAACAGTTCCCATTCCCCCCGGCTGTTGAGGATTTCGCGGACACGCTTGCGCACGTGGCGGGCTCGTTCGGCGTCCGTTTTCAGCCCGCAAGGCGTCACCGGATGTTTGAGAGCCTCTTCGACGCCCAGATAAATGGGTCTGGTAGTAAACAAACGCTGCTGCACTCGCACGGCTTCTGCAAAAGGTTCCCGGCCTTGCAGCGCCGCAGCCGTCATGAGGCCAATCAATACGCTCCAGTCCACCATACCGCTGCGCGAGAGATGCGCCGGATATCCTTCACGCAAACGGATCTGGTTGGCGCTGATAAGCACATAGCCGATCTCATCGATACCGCGGCGGCCGGCGCGGCCGAACATCTGCAATATCTCATCGGGCTTGAGTGGATGCTCGACGTAATCGCGGCGATACGAATCTCCGGCCAGCGCCACGCTGCGAAGGGAAAAGTTGATGCCAGCCGCAAGACCCATCGTCGCCGCGACCACACGTAGCTGGCCTGCTTTCGCGAGTGGTTCAATGACGCCGGCCCGGATCGCGTAACTGAGTCCGCTGTGATGATAGGCGATGCGGTTCTTGAGCATTTTGGCAAGATGCTCGCCGGCCAATTGCTTCTGCGCCTGACTGAGACTGAGTGGATTCGGTGTCGGCAGATAGCGGCTTAGTTCAGCAGCCAAAGATTCCGCAGCCTGCCGACGGGGTGCGAAGATGAGAATCGGGCCAAGACTCTCAGCGAGGGCTTTGGCCACAAACCTGGGCCAGTAGCCGCGAATTTCGCTGGGCACATGGTAATTCAGATTGTTGGCGTTGACTTCCTCCAACGGCACGGGGCGAAGCTCCGATCGGACCAGCACCGCTTCGCGCCCCAGCCGCTTCAGCCATTTCACGATGTCTTGCGGATTGGCAACACTGCCGCTCAGGAGCAGAAGTTGAGTTTTCGCCGGAGCCAGCGCGATGGCCAGTTCGTAATTCAGACCACGATCGGGATCGCTGAGCATCTGATACTCGTCCACCACCAGCAGCGCGGGACCGTCGCCCTGGATGAGGCGATTCTTCTGCGTCTCCAATGTCGCCACCAAAATGGGAGCGCCAAGATTATCAGCCAGATCCCCGGTCGCGATGCCCACCTCCCAGTCTCGCGCGCGCCACTCAGCCAATTTGTCATTGGCCAGGGCACGAGTGGGCACCGTGTAGATGGCCTGGCCGCGATTTTTTCCCTGATTGGACCAGATCTCAAAAATCAAAGTCTTGCCCGATCCCGTGGGCGCCTGGACAACGACATCCTTGCCGGTGCGCAAAGCCACCACAGCCTCCTGCTGCCAAAGATCGGGTACCGTGACCTGATTGAGGGCCGGCAGGCTGGCAAGTTGTTCCGCAAAGGTTCCCACGCGGAAAAGATAATCGAAGAACAGAATCTGAAACAGGGAAATGAATCGTAGCCAGGAGGTCGACCCAGGGCCCTCTACCGCCTCTTTGATTTCGTGAGCCTTGCCGACGAGACTCTATTCGTTGGCCGCTGCCTTGCCCAAATCGACGCCACCCCTGCCAGCCCGTTCGCGTTTTGCTTCATCCAGACAATTGCGCACCATTTGCACCAGGGTACGCGGATGGTACGGTTTGGGCAGGAAGTTAATCCCTTCCTGCAGCGCAAAATCTCCTGCGACAGCCTCCGGGCTGTAGCCACTGGTGAAGATGACTTTGAGATTGGGATCCCGCGGTTGCAACTGCTCGGCCAATTGGCGTCCGGTCATCCCACCGGGCATCACGATGTCCGTCAGCAGCAGATCGATTTCGGCGTTGTGCTCGTTCCATATCTGTAGCGCCTCGACCGCCGAGGAGGCCGTGAGAACGCGATAGCCACGTTCGACCAGGACGCTCTCGACCAATTCGCGCAAGAGCGCCTCATCCTCCACCATCAGGATGCGTTCGCGGCCACCGGGTAAGAGAGGCTCGGGTTTTTCGACAATGATCTCGGGCGACTTCTCGGTGACCGGAAGGAAAACCTGGAAGGTCGTGCCGTGACCGACCTCGCTGCCTACCTCCACCCAGCCATTGTGTTGCTTGACGATGCCGTAGACGGTGGCCAGTCCCATGCCCGTGCCTTTGCCGACATCTTTGGTGGTGAAGAATGGTTCAAAGATGCGGCTCTTGGTGAGGGGATCCATTCCGCAACCGGTGTCCGTCACGCTCAGACAGACGAAACGTCCCGCGCGCGCTTCAGGATTACGCCAGACGTAATCGGCGTCGGTTTCCACAGGAGCAGTGCGGACGGTCAGCTGCCCGCCCTGGGGCATGGCATCGCGCGCATTGACGGCCAGGTTCATGATGACCTGCTCGATGTTGCAGGGGTCGGCGAAAACGCAGGGCAGCTCCGCGGGCCCTTCGCATCGCAAATGGACATATTCGCCAATCAAACGGCGCAGCATCTGGCTCATATTCTCGATCAACTCATTGAGATTGAGCGGGCGGGGTTGCATGATCTGTTTGCGGCTGAAGGCCAGCAACTGGCTGGTCAGCGCCGAGGCGCGTTCCGCAGCACTAAGGACCTGTTTGAGCGACTCGGTCATCTCGGAGTCCAGTCGCGGTGAAGCCAGCCGCAGGCTCACATGCCCCTGGATTACCGTCAGCAGATTGTTGAAATCGTGGGCAATGCCGGCCGCCAACTGGCCCACCGCCTCCATTTTTTGCGCCTGACGCAGTTGGCTTTCCAGGTGGAGGTGTTCGGAAATGTCCTGGGCAACGACGAGCATGTAGGGCTCCACGCCCTGATTGAACAATTCCACGGACATCAGAATCGTGCGCCGTTCGCCGGATTTGGTTCGGACCTGGCATTCCAGATTCTGGATGGATTTGTCCTGCTGCAGGCGTTGCGGAATTTTCGCGCCGAGCTCCGGCTGCCACAGTTGCAGGTCTGCGGGGGTGCGATCGATGACTTCTTCCCGGACGAAGCCGGTCATCTGCAGGAAGGCATCATTCACGTCCACATAGCGCTGTTCTTTGAGCGTTTGGATGGCTTTGGGAATCGGGCTGTTGTGAAAGGCCTTGGAGAATCGTTCCTCCGACACGCGCAGGGCGGCTTGGGTCCGCCCGCGCTCGGCAATTTCCTGCAGCAGTTCTTCGGTCCGAAAGTTGACCATCCTTTCCAAGTCGCCCAGCTTGGCATTGGCCTGAGAGTTAAGCAGCCACTTCTTGGTCAAGGCATGAGCCAGTTGTAAGACTTCGATGTTATCGAAGGGCTTTTTGAGAATGACCAGACTATCGGGCTGAGAGACCTGGGCCGTCATTTGTTCCCACGAATAGTCAGAGTAAGCCGTGCAAATGACCACCTGAAGTTCGGGATCAACTTCCCAAATCCGCTTGATGGTCTCTATTCCATCCCAGCCGGGCGGCATGCGCACATCCACGAAGGCCATGGCGTAAGGACGGTCAGCAGCAAGGGCCCGCTTCACCATGGCCAAGCCTTCTTCGCCCTGGAAAGCCGAATCAACCTCGAAGCTGGTCTCAAAGCCCGCCGGCGAGGATTCTCCAAAGAAGGCGGCTTCCACTTGAGTCAGGACCATTGTTTTGCTTCGCTGGCTTACCAGAATTTTTCGGAAATCGTCATGGATGGCCTGGTTATCATCGATCACCAGGATGCGGTTATTGGAAGGCTGGGTCAGGGAATTCATGAAGTCTCGTTGGCCAAAGGCAGTTCCAGTGTGAAGGTGGCGCCTCGCCCTGGGCCATCGCTGTGGGCGGTGAGACTGCCACCCATGTCTTTGGCGGCCAGGGCGCCGATGTGGAGGCCGAAGCCGTGGCCGTTCTTTTTGGTGGTAAACCCGTGCGAGAAAATCCGCGTCAGATTCTCAGGACTGATTCCAATGCCATTGTCGGTGACGGTGATGCGCACCCGGTCGTCGCCATGGCGCGTGATTCCCAGCACCAACAGTTTGTCCTGCTGCCGGGCTTCCTCCATGGCGTGGTTGGCATTGTGCATGAGGTTGATCAGGATCTGCAGCGCTTTGTGTTTATCGACTGTGACCGGGGGCACCTGCTCATATTGTCGCACGACACTCACGCCATGCCGGATAAAGGCCGCAATGTTGAATTGGAGCGCATCTTCGACCAGGCCAGCCAGGGGCAACGATTCGATTACTCCCGAAACCTTGGCGTAACTTTGTTGCATCGCCACGATATCTTTAATGTGCTCGATGTTCCGGGTGAGCGATTCCAGTTCCTTGAGCGCGTGGGCCTGCTCCTGGGTCAGGTGGTCGGCCAATTGGGTGAGCAACTCGGGCAACATCCGCCCTCGGGGATCGCCGTCGAAAAAAGCATTCAGGTTATGGGCGTTCTCGCGCAAAACCGCAGCCGTCCGGGCAAGGGTGGGGAGTTTGGACTGACGGACACCATCGCAGACGAGCGTGCTGGAGACATTCACGCTATTGAGCACATTGCCCACGTTGTGGAGCACACCGGTGGCGACTTCGGCCATGCCCGCCTGACGGGAGGTTTCCAGAAGCTGGCTGTGCAGGTTTTCAAGCTGCTGTCCGGCCAGCTTTTGTTCGGTGATGTCCAGCCAGACACCTCGAAGCAGGACGGGCTCATTGCCCTCCACCACCACACTGGCACTGCCTCGAATCCACACCGCCCGATCATCGGCGGCGATCATGCGATATTCGAAATGGCTGGACTTGCTTTCGGCCACCGCCTGGCGAAAGAATTCCAGCGCCCGTTGCCGATCGTCCGGGTGGAGATGGTCCTGCCAAAATGTCGGTTGGTTGAGCCATTGGGCATGCGGATAACCGAGCAGACGTTCGGCCTGCTGGCTGACAAAGGTAAATTTGAAGGTCTTCGGATCGGCCTCCCACACCAAACCATCGATGGAATTGACCAACGTCTCAAACTTGTTTTGCGAGATCCGCAACGCGGTCTCTGCGCGCTGACGCTCCCCTACCTCCGCCTTCAAAGAGTGATTGGCACGCGTCAGGTCTGCCGTGCGATCGGCAACGCGCTTTTCCAGATCGTCCTGGGCCTGGCGCAGCGCGGCATCCCGGCGCTCGATTTCAGACAACATGTTATTGAAGCCGTCATACAGGGCGCCAAGTTCATCCTCACTCTCCTTGTTTACGCGCACCGAATAGTTTTTTTGCTCGGCAACCAGGGTGGTGATTTCGGCCAGTTTGAGGATGGGGCCGGAAATGAATCGTTGCACCTGAGTTGACAACATCCAGGCCACTCCCAGCGAAGCCAGCAACACCAGGGCGCCAATGCCCACGGAACCCCTGAGGCGAGAATAGAGTTCTTCCAGATCGGAGCGCAGATAGAGCGTGCCCAGCGTCTTGTTTTGCGAAACAATCGGATGAAACAATTCCAGGTAATCTTTAGCGAAGAGATGACCCATGCGACGCTGCTTCGGAATCGGCAAATCGGCTGGAAGCTCCGGACGCACGTATTTGGCGAAGACCTCGCCGTCCTCACCATAAAGGCAGGCCGCCATGATGTGTGGCTGGACCGCCAGGGATGCGAGCAGCGTTTTCTCAGCAAATTTCACGTCGTTAAACTCCAACGCGGATTTGCCGTTCTCGCCAATAATTGTGGCCAGCACGGCCAGATCCACCGGCATCGAATGGCGGTAAGCAATGAATTCATAAGTCGCGAAGGTTGCATAGGCCAGCAGTATCGCCGCGCTGCTGGTCAACATAACGATCCAGTTCAGCTTCTGTTTGAACGGAATGTTCATCAGCAAGCGCATGATTAGTTCCGTCCCTCCTTTCCTGCATCCTGGGAGGCGACGGTCAGTTTGAGCAGTTGCGAACTGATCTTCAACCTGGCACGCTCCGCAGCCTGCCGGTTGATCTCGAATTTCAGTTCCTCGCCAACCTTCTTCAGATGGATCATTCCACCCAATTGGCAAAAAAATTCGCTCTCACTGACTGTCAGCACAGGGAGGTCTTTGAGCCCTTCAAGAATCTGCGGCAGCCGCTCTTTCTCGCTCCTACTGATGAAAAGAATTTGGCAGGTCTTGAAATCGGCGACCTCTTTGCCACGTCGAATAATCAGCCGGCGGCCCTGGAAAGTTTGACGGTGCGTGGCTCTTTCCAAGGCATCGCCCAAGGAGTCGTTGCCCAGAATGCCCAGGACAAGTGAGTCCTTTGCGGGCTGCGTTCCGTCGGCAGGCCAGCCTACGAAATTGGCTAGCTTGCACAGATACGCGGCCTTCAATTCATGCTCGGTTTGCACGGCCTCCGCTGCGCTCAACTCCGAGGGCCCCAACAACAAGATGACCAACCATGCGCTTGCTACGACGGCCCGCCAGGCCGTGCCTCCAGGGGCGAGATGACACGTTGATTGCCAGGTCCGGAGGCAGGAAGCTATAGCGTTGGTTGAGGAGCTATCTACACTGGCCGAAACGTCGTCTGTCATTCGCTGAGTCTGTTTAGCAATTTGCAAGCCGCCCGGCGCAAAGTGATGCCCCCGGCTGGAGCTATTCCAGTCGGGTCAACGGCGCCAAAACTCTTTGTCCGATAGTATGTTGGAAATCGACGTTGGTCGGTGCGCTGCTGGCTTTTGAGAGATAAGAGTCAACCGATGTCATCATCCGATGACGCTGTGTCCTCTTGCCGGAACGAAAAGGAAAACGGGTGCTGATCACAGGAGAGCCCCATGCGCCGCGGCACGGGCGCACCTCGACACACCATAATCCCATCGCTCAAATGCGGGTCGACGGGGACGCCTCGCCCTATTTTCCAAACTCCCGCAGAGGCGAGGCGTCCTGTCGAGCCGTCTGGTGCTGTGTTGAGGACGTGTTGCCCAAATCCCCGGAGTGCGCCCGTCCTCGGGCGCAGAATGTAAAAAAGCAGGCGGCGCACTCGTGAATTTTGGAGCGTTCTAAGCGGATGGACACTGCTGCGCCCGAGGACGGGCGCACTCCGGTCGGTCTGGGCAACAGGCCCTCGAGGTGCGCCTCCGTGGCCCGCTCTGCGGGAAATTTCGTTGACAGTTGCTGAGGGGACTGGTGTTAATTCGCCATCGCCGTATCTGCTGCACGCTTGCAAAGCAAGACATTGCATCGCGGCGAAACACTTACGATATGAGCAACCGCAAGATAAACATTGCCATCATCGGGCTAGGCTTTGGCGCGGAATTCATCCCCATCTATCAGCGGCATCCCCATGCAAACATGTACGCCATTTGCCAGCGCACGCAGAAAAAGCTGGATACGATTGGAGACGCCTTTGGGATAGAGAACCGCCACACCGACTACAAGCAGCTTCTGAAGGACCCGGACATTGACGCGGTCCATATCAATTCGCCCATCCCCGACCACGGCTGGCAATCCATTGCCGCGCTCAAAGCCGGAAAGCACGTGGCGTCCACGGTGCCGATGGCCACCAGCATCGAGGAGTGCAAACAGATTGTCGAGTTGGTGCAAAAGACCGGGTTGAAATACATGATGGCCGAGACGGTGGTGTATGCCCGCGAGTACCTGTTCATGAAAGAGCTCCTCGACAAGGGCAAGCTTGGCAAACTGCAGTTCGTGCAGGCGAGCCACCAACAGGACATGGATGGCTGGCCCAATTACTGGCCGGGCCTGCCGCCGATGTGGTATGCCACCCACTGCGTTGGCCCGGTCGCCGGGCTGGTTGGCAAACCGGCCGAATATGTGAGCTGCTTCGGCAGCGGAACAATTCGCAAGGATTTGATCAAGAATTACGCCAGTCCCTTCGCCGTCGAAACGGCTCACATCAAGTTCAAGGATTCAGACGTCAGCGCCCGCATCATCCGCAGCCTGTTCGATACGGCGCGCCAATATCGGGAAAGCATCGACGTTTACGGCAGCAAAGCCTCCGTCGAATGGCCGCTCGTCGAGCACGAACCGCTTGTTTTGCATACGGCCAAGTTGCCAGAGCCAAAGATTCCAAAGCCCGTCAGGGCGCCGGACTTCGCCAAGCGATTGCCGAAACCGATTCAGCGCTTCACAACCAAAGGCGTTTACGATCTGGCGAAGAAGACCCACTTGAGCTTCACGCAAGGCGCCGGCCATGGCGGCTCGCACCCTCATCTGGTGAATGAATTCCTGCAGGCGCTGGTGGAGGACCGCGATCCGTTTCCGAACGCGAAGCAATCGGCCAACTGGACCTGCGTCGGACTTTGCGCCCACGAATCAGCGCTGAAGGGCGGGGCGATTGTGAAATTGCCGGCATTCACAATCTGAACCGGTGACCGATCACAAATCCGTAATCACTCAATCAAACCACTTATGAGCAATGCAGAAGTCAGCAATATAGCGATTACACCGAATGCCAAACGCCTGCTGTGGGCGGGGTTTTTCGCGATTCTTGCGGCCGGTGTCGGTTTCGCGATCCGTGGCGGTATTTTCGACAATTGGGGTGCGGAATACGGCTTCACCGCCGCGCAGCTCGGCGCCATCGGCGGCGCGGGCTTTTCAGGGTTCTGCTTTGGCATCATTATCGGCGGGGTGATCTGCGATAGGATCGGCTACGGCAAACTCGTTATCCTCGCCTTTGCGCTGCATGTCCTTTCCGCCATTGTCACCTTCACGGCCAAGGGAGCCAGCGCGTACCAAAGCCTTTATTGGGGCATGTTTATTTTTGCCTACGCGAACGGAACGCTGGAAGCGGTGGCGAATCCGCTCGTGGCCACTTTGTTTCCCAACAATCGCACACACTTCCTGAACATCCTGCACGCAAGCTGGCCTGCCGGTCTGGTCATCGGCAGCGCGCTGGGCTGGTTGCTCGACGACAAAATGAAATTGAGCTGGCAAGTTCAACTCTCGCTCTACCTCCTTCCGACCTTGGGATACGGTTTGATGTTCCTGGGCCAACACATGCCGAAGTCCGAAGCGTCCATGAAGGGGTTAAGACTGGGGGAAATGTTCAAAGAAGTGGGCATCCTTGGCGCCTTGATCGTCTGCTACCTTCTGGCGCTCTTCTGCCAAAGCGCGCTTCAGATCAGTTCCACGTTGTCGTATGGAATTGCCGGCGCGCTGCTGATCGTGGTGGCAGTCATGACAAAGGGCTCCGCTGGGTCGTTCCTTCTGTTCATGCTCTTTGTGGCTCACGCGCTGGTCGGCGCCGTCGAACTGGGGACCGATGGCTGGATTCAAAACATTACGGGCAACCTTTTCACTTCGGAGCAAGGCAAGTATCTGTTTATGTGGACCTCGCTGATCATGTTCAGCCTGCGATTTTGCGCCGACTTTATTGAAAAGAAAATGGGGATATCCCCGGTGGGAATTCTCTTGATCTGCGCCATCCTTGCCTGCGTTGGATTGCAACTGGCGGCGAACATGACCACCATCGGCGTCGCGTTCCTGGCGCTGGCCGTCTATGCCGTCGGCAAAACGTTCTTCTGGCCCACGATGCTCGCGGTGGCTTCGGATCGCTTTCCACGCACGGGTGCCATCGCCATCAGCATCATGGGTGGCATCGGAATGATGTCGGCCGGTTTGATCGGCTCCCCGGGACTCGGCTATGCAAAGGACCGCTTCGCCACCGAGGCATTGGCCCAAACGAATCCCGCCGCACTCGAAAAATACCAAGCAGACAAGCCCAGCAAATTCCTGTTCTTCTCGGAGGTTTCGGCGCTGGACGGGACGAAGCTTGCTGAGGCCCAGAAAGTCCCGCCGTCAGCGCGCACGCCCGAGCAACAGGCCGTGGTGCAAGCGAGCATCACCGGCGACCGGAAGACGCTCAAGGCCGATTCGCTAATCCCGGCAGTGCTGGCCGTCATTTATCTGGGGCTGTTACTTTACTTCAAAGTCATCGGCGGTTATAAGCCCGTGCATATCGTGCCTGTGGCAGAGCAAAAGGAGGCCGAAGCTAAAGCGACGGCTTAGCTTAAGAGGGCTTGGCACATAGCATCTCCGCGGCTTGAGAGGCACTACTGACCACTGACTCTGTCAACGTAAGGTGTAGAACCCCGCTTCACGCTTGCCCGCTCCGTTAGAATTGTTAAAACTGCCGCCCGCTCGAATATGAACGGCCAGCCACGGCTTTTCCTCGCCAGCTTCATCACGCTGATTGCGGCCGGGATCGGTTTTTCCATTCGCAGCGGCATCCTGGATGATTGGGGCCGCGAGTTTGGATTTACACAAACCGAGCTGGGAGCCATCACCGGCAGCGGCTTGTGGGGCTTTGGTTTGGCCATCGTCTTCTTCAGCCTGCTGGCGGATCGTGTCGGCTATGGACCACTGATGTGCGTGGCGTTTGTTCTGCACGTCCTTTCTGCGGTATTGACCCTGGCCGCCGGCTATGTCTTCGCCCGTTACGGCAAGGCGCACGCATTCTGGGTGCTTTACATCGGCATGTGGGTATTTGCGCTCGCCAACGGCACCTGCGAAGCCGTCATCAATCCCCTCGCGGCTACCCTCTATCCAAAGGAGAAGACCCACTATCTGAACATCCTCCATGCCGGATGGCCGGCGGGACTGATTGTGGGCGGCCTGTTGTCCTACCTGATGGTGGAGCGCGGTGAACGCGTTGTGGTGCGATGGGAGATCCAGTGGCTGATTTTTCTGGTGCCCGTGCTCGTTTACGGTCTGTTGATGTTTCGACAAACGTTTCCAATTTCCGAGGCCAAGGCGGCGGGTGTGCCCTTTGCCACCATGCTCAAGGAGTTTGCCCAACCGGTGCTGCTCGCGCTGTTGCTGCTTCACGCCATGGTCGGTTACGTGGAGTTGGGCACCGACAGTTGGATCGCCAATCTCATGACGAACATCGCGGGCATGAAGGGTATTCTCCTGCTCGTTTATACTTCCAGCATCATGTTTGTGCTCCGCTTTTTTGCCGGGCCTATCGTCCACAAAATTTCCCCGCTCGGCCTCCTTTTTTCCTGCTCGGTGCTGGCGGTCATGGGATTGCTTTGGCTCGGCAATGCCACTGTGGGCCTGGCTGTGTTCCTGGCCGCCACCATTTACGGCGTTGGCAAGACCTTCTTCTGGCCGACGATGCTCGGGGTCGTGTCCGAGCGCTTTCCGAAAGGCGGTGCCTTGACGCTTGGCGCCATCGGCGCGGCGGGTGTTTTTTCCGGCGGTTTGTTGGGCACGCCGGGCATCGGTTACGTGCAGGATTATTACGCCGCCGACAAACTCACGCGGGAGTCACCTCCAATCTATCAGCACTATGCAGCCGTCGGACAAAAGAGTTTCCTGTTCTTCCCTTCGACGACCGGATTGGATGGCTCGAAAACCGGCCCCGTCATGGCACGACCGGAAACGGAACTGACCGAATCGGAGAGGGCCGTCCGCTCGGCCGTCATTTTTGGCGCGCGCATGAGTCTCAAATGGACGGCGCTGGTTCCGTTGGTCATGGCTGTCGGTTATTTGCTCCTGATCTTGTATTTCAAAGCCAAAGGCGGCTACCAACAGGTTCATATCGAGGGAAGCGACCGGGAAGCCAAAGAGGTCGCTGAAAGCCATTGAAAGAGCATGAAGTTACTCGTGACCGGTGGCGCAGGATTTATCGGATCAAATGTCATCCACCACATTATTGACCGGCCAGAGATCGAGCGGTTGGTCAATCTGGATTGCCTGACTTACGCCGGCCACCTGGCGAACCTCGAAAAGATTTTCGGCCATCCCAAATACATTTTTGAAAAGGTGGATCTGCGCGACAAACCTGCGGTGCTGCAGGTGGTCTCAAGGCATGACATCACCCATGTGCTGCACCTGGCTGCTGAGTCTCACGTGGATCGATCCATATCCGAACCGGCAGGTTTTATTCACACGAACGTTGTGGGCACCTTTCATCTCCTGGAAGCTTGCCGCAGCGTCTGGGACGAAGATTTTTCCGGCAAGCGCTTTCACCATGTGTCAACAGATGAAGTCTATGGGAGTCTGGGGCCAACAGGTTATTTTACTGAAACGACTCCCTATGCACCGAACTCGCCCTACTCGGCCAGCAAGGCCGCCAGCGATTTTTTCGTGCGCGCTTATCACCACACATACCGGCTGCCGGCCGTCATCACGCACGGCTCCAATGCTTACGGCCCGTATCAGTTTCCCGAGAAACTCATTCCGGTGATCGTCCAAAGCGTGCTGCAGCGCAAGGCAATCCCTGTCTATGGCGATGGCATGAATGTACGTGATTGGCTGTACGTGCGCGATTATGCCGAAGCGCTTTGGCAGGTCCTGATTCGCGGGCGCGATGGCGAGACCTACAACATCGGCGGGCACAACGAAGGGCCCAACATCCGAATCGTGGAACGGATCTGTGACTTAATCGATGAGCTGGCGCCGCACTTGGGAGGTGGCTCTCGCAAACTGATCACCTTGGTCAACGATCGCCCGGGCCACGATCGCCGCTACGCCATGGACGTATCCAAAATCAACCGTGAGTTGAGTTGGACGCCGGCCTACACCTTTGAACGCGGCCTTCGGGAGACAGTGCAATGGTACGTGGAGAACCAGAAGTGGGTGGAAACCGTTAAGAGCCCGAAGGGCTAGAGCATTTTAAATAAAACGGTAGCCAAGCCAAGCGTTTGTTCGGCAGGGCGGCGCTGCGGCGCCGCCTGGCCGCGCAGCAGCGCGGCCCTACCCTTCCGCATCGGCCACAGAATTTCTGAAAACGCTATAGCGCTTCAGGGCGCAGCCTTGCGACATCGCGCCAGCGTCATCAAGGCCAAGCCTGTGCCGTACTGCTGGTGATAATTGTAGAGCGGGAAGTCCCACCACGAGCCGTCCTTCTCCTGGAGCGGGACGATGATGGCGGCGAGTTGGTCCCGATATCTGGCCGTCTGCTCCCCGCCCAGCTCTTCCACACAAAGCGCGGCGTAGTAGTGTCCGTAGTAGAAGAAATATCCAGCCACCTGAAACCAGGATTCGTGGGGCACAGGACGCTTGCGGCCAAATGAAAGCCACTCGTTTCGGGCCACCAGCCGGTCAAGCCAGTTTGTCATGACGGTGTCGGTGATGGTCTTGTCGCCCCAGAGACGCAGCGCCAGATTGCACGCCTGGGAGCGGCCGAGGCTTCCGCCCGGCCGGTTGATTGGGACCATCGGACGGTAGCGCATGTGTTCTCCATAGAGATAAGTATGATCGGGCTTGCGTTGCCGGTTGACGGAGGCGATGCCCCGATTGACGATGTCCTCGGGCACTTCAACCCCAATTTCCTTTGCCTTGCGCAACGCAATCAAGACGGTCGCAGTCACGAAGCTGGTGGAATCAGTCGCCGGCCGCTGGGCGCCGACGCGAAAATCATAGTAACCCCAGCCCCCGTCCACGGACTCGTAGCGTTCGAGACGATCGATTTGTGTCAGGATGCATTCCTTGATTTGCTCCTTGCGTTTTTCATCTGACGACTCGCGGCGATACATGTCCACGAGCGCCTGGATGCCGTAGGCGTGTCCCCATACGTTGTAAAGGGTGATCGTTTCGGCCCGGCGCAGATCCGGCAGGTTTTTCAACAGCCAGGCTTCACCGCGTTCGAGCGCCTCCCTGGCTTCGGCGTTCGTGGTTGTGACGCCCGTCTCAATCAACGCTGCCACACACAACGCCGTGACTCCGGACCGAAAGGCGTGATGTGCTCCAGGAACGGGAGCAAAAATGTTCAAGTCTTTCGTTTTGTGCGCCGTGCCCCACGAACCGTCCTGGTTTTGATCCTTCAGCAGGAACCCAATACCGCGCTGGATGGATTTCTCCAACTCCTGCTGCGAAGGCGTGGGGCGGGTGCTTTTCTCTCCATGAACCGCAGATGCATTGAACAAGACGAGCGAAAGAGCAAACCCGGCGAGCGTTCGCGAAAGCCTGGAGTGCGGCAGTCCTCTCCGGCTCTTGCGCAGCAGGGCCGCCGAAGGCGCCAGAGAACTGGCGCACTCCAAATCCTCACAGGGAGAGAAAACCTCTGCTGGCTGCCTTCGCGAAAGATTCCTTTGTATCTGAGGCATGAGGCCGGGCAATGGCATCGGTCATTCCGGCTTCTTGAGGGAAATTTTATCTCCGTCGGAAAGACCTTCCAGGATCTCAATCATCTTGTCATCCGACTTTCCGGTCTTGACCACGCGCTTCCGGGGCTCGCTGCCGTTCTTGACCAGAAAGACGTGGCTTTGGTCGCCTTCGGAAAAAACAGCTTCCTTGGGTGCGAGCAGGGAGTTGGCCTTCTCCGCGTCGGCGAAGGAAACTTTGCACGTCATTCCCGGCATCAAGCGAAGGTCCTTGTCGAGCTGCACGGACAACGTCGCTTCGAAGCCTCCACCCGGCAGGGGCACATAGCCGATGTCCTCCAATTTCACCGCCAGCTTCTTGTCGGGGGCGGATACGGGCGATGCTTTTCCTTTCAATCCCGGCTTATAGTTGGCAAGCTCGTTCTCGGGAACAATCGCCTTCAAGGAGAGCCTTTCCGGATTGACAATCGTCATGAACACTTCATTGGCGGAAAGCTTCCCCGTCGGGATAAGCTTCTTGGCCACCGAGGCGCCGGTCGTCCATTTGCCATTTTCACAAGTGCCGTAATAGACCATGCCATCCATCGGCGCACGAATGGTCAGCATCTCCAGATCGTTCCTCAAATCGGTCAACTTCTTCTCGGCCTTTTTCTGATCGCGTTTCATCTTCTCCACATCCAGGTGCTTCTTGGCCAGATTACGCGGAAGACTCTCCTCCGCCAGGGCCAGCGCCAATTCCTGGTCGCGCTTCTGCGTTTTCAACGTTTCATATTCTCGTGGAATCAGGGTGTTCAGGTCGCGGTCGGAATTGAGCTGCGCGCTTTGAAGGAAGAACTCGGCCATTTCGACCGCGTACTTTTGCCGCTTCAAAATAATCTCTTCCGTTTCCTCGGTGAGGTCATCAGCCTTGTACATCTTTTCCAGTTGTTTCAATTCTTCCAGGGCGTTTTCCAGCCGCTGCTCGGCGCCCTTGAGATTAAAGCGTGCCGATTTCTCCCGTTGCACCCGGTTGGTGCCGTCGAAGTAAGCGAAATCCTCAAAGGCCACACGCTGCGAACGCTTGGCGCTTTCGAGCTTTTGCGGTGTGGAATCCTTAAGGTTATCCAGTTCGGACAGCCCAAGCTCCAGGGCGATCTTCGCCCCGGGCCTGTCCTGCTCCAGGTCTTCGATTTGGTCTTTGATCTTTTCGGTCTCGAGTGTGACCAGCGTGTCCCCCTTTTTGACTCGGGCGCCATGCGGGAGCGCTTCCTTTACGGTCAGGTCGCTCCAGGTCTTTGGCTCAATCTTGACCGGCTTCATCTCTTCCGACTCCAGGACGGCGTCTAACTGGACCTTCGTTTTGAGCGCGCCGCGACTGACGGTATGGGTGGGCGGGCCCTCGGTCTTTTTCTCCGGAGCAGAGGAGGTGCGTTTTTCACTGCCGATCTTTTTTTCCACCGCGACGGCCGAGCCTGGGCAGACCAGGAGCGCCGCGAGCAGGATGCTGGGAATGGGGCCGAAGGGAAAACGATGGTATCTCATGCTGGTACGATTAACGTCATGTTCATGATATGCTCAAAGCTCATGTAGCGCCAAATACGGCCAAAGAACAAGGATTCTTTTCACGATGAGGCATATGTTTGAGGCCGTGTTGCGCAAATCCAATAAGGGGTACGCTTCCTGGCCTGCGTGTTCGCACTGGAAGGATGATCCCTGATTTGCAGGGAGGCACCGGCAATCGCGCAGGCATGGATGCTTGCCTCCTATCTGAGACCGCGTGTTCTATAAAAATTTCGTAGCCCGAAACGTCCGTTAAAGATAGCCTCCCCGGAAAATGAAGCTCCACCCTCTGGCAAACGTCATAACGACCGCATTCTTATGAAACCATTTGTGAGGCTATTTTTGGCGGTTCTGGCGCTTGCCCTGGCTGACAGCCCAACTCCGGCCGTCGAGCCATTGACGTTGCACAGGAACGAACGGATCGCTCTGGTCGGCAATTCGCTCGCCGAGCGGATGAACCTTTACGGTCACTTCGAAGCGCTGCTGCACAGTCGCTTTCCCGACCAGCAGCTCCTCGTGCGCAACTTCGCCCGACCGGCCGAGGAGGTCGGGATCCAGCAGCGTCCCAACGATTACACCAAGATTGATGATCCGCTGAAAGTCTTCGGTCCCGAAACGTTCTTTTGCTTTTTTGGCTATAACGAGTCGTTCGCCGGACCCAAAGGTGTGGCGACGTTCAAGGAGACGTTGGAGAAATACATGGGCAATACGGCGAAAAAATACGGCCAGGATGGCCAGGCGCGCTTCGTTCTCATCTCGCCCATTGCTTTCGAGAATACGGGCGATCCGCTCCTGCCGGATGGCCGAAAGGAAAACGAAAGCCTCAAGCTTTACACGGCGGCGATGGCGGATGTGGCCGGGAAACTCAAACTGAGGTTCGTGGATCTTTTCGCGCCCACATCAAAGCTCTTTGCGGAAAAGCCCGGCGCCCAATACACCATCAACGGCGCACACATAAACGAGGCCGGCGATCGCGCCGTGGCCGGGTTGCTCGACAAGGCGTTGTTTGGTTCGGCCAATCGAGCCAAGGCCGGCTCATCCCGATTCGAACCGCTTCGCACCGCCGTCAACGACAAGTCCTGGGTCCATTTCAACGATCATCGCATGTTGAATGGCTGGTACGTTTATGGCGGGCGGCGCACCTACGACACCGAAACCTTTCCCCGTGAATACAAAAAGCTTCGCGCCATGGCGGCCGCGCGCGACCGCTACGTCTGGGACATCGCGCAAAACAAATTGGTCTCGGCCGCTCCAGACGACAGCGAGACCGGGGAATTGATCGTGCCGAAGACCATGTTTGGCGCCCGCACGTACTCGGAGCCCAAAGAGCTGCGTTACTACAAGCCGGATGACGCCACGAAGCTTTTCACGGTCGCGAAGGGTTATGAGCTTAACCTCTTTGCCTCCGAAGAACAGTGGCCGGAACTGGCCAAGCCCGTTCAACTCAATTTCGATGGCAAAGGCCGCCTTTGGGTCAGCACCATGCCCAGTTATCCACTCTGGCGTCCCGGCGACCCCAAGCCCGATGACAAGCTGCTTATCTTCGAAGACACAAACAACGATGGTCGCGCGGACAAAATGAAGGTCTTCGCCGGCGGGCTCCATGTGCCGACCGGCTTTGAATTTTTCAACGGCGGCGTGCTGGTGGTCAGCCAGCCGCGAATGCTCTTTCTCAAGGACACTGACGGCGATGACGTGGCGGATGTGCGCATCGAATGGCTCGACGGCTTCGCTACCGACGATACGCACCATGCCATCGGCGCCTTTGAATGGGGTCCGGGTGGCGAGCTTTACATGCTGGAAGGCATCTCCATGTCCACCACCGTCGAGACGCCGTGGGGGCCGTTCCGCAATCACAATGTCTCGGTTTGCTACAAACTGGATCCGAAAACGCTGAAGCTCGGTTACCACGTGCGGCCCTGCTTTGCCAACCCATGGTGCTACGTCACAGACCGCTGGGGTCAGGGATTTGTCGGTGACGGCACAGGCGCGCAACAGTACTGGGCTACGCCGCTCTCCGGCGCATCGTTCAGCGGACGAAAGGGCAGCAAGGTTTTTATCAACCCCGGTTTTCGCCCGGCCCTTGGCTGCGAAATCATTTCCAGCCGCCATTTCCCCGACGAAGCCCAGGGAAATTACCTCATTGCCAACGTGATTGGGTTTAATGGCATCGGCCAATTCAAAGTGCGCGAGGAAGGTTCGGGATACGAGGCGGAGAAAATCGAGCCGTTGGTCGAATCCTCCGACAAGAACTTCCGACCTGGCGATCCGCAAATCGGTCCGGATGGGGCGCTCTATTTTCTGGACTGGCACAACCCGCTCATCGGCCACATGCAGTACTCACAGCGCGATCCCAACCGCGACCACACGCATGGCCGGCTCTATCGCATCACGGCCAAGGACCGACCGCTGTTGAAGAAGGTGCCGATCGAAGGCAAGCCGGTGATGTTCGTGCTGGATCAGCTTCAAGCTTACGAGGCGCGCACGGCTTACCGTGCCCGTCGCGAATTGCGGGCGCGCGATCCCAAGGAAGTCCTGCCCGCCGTGAAGAAATGGGTCGCCTCACTCGACGTGTCCGACCCCGAATACGCCTTGCATCTTTGCCAGGCGCTTTGGGTCCAGCAAGGCCACCATGCCGTGGACGCGGCGTTGTTGAAGCAGGTGTTGCGCGCCAAAGATTATCACGCCCGCGCCGCCGCCACGCACGTTTTGGCGGACGAATTGGATCGGATTCCGAACGCCCTGGCGCTGCTCAAACCGCAGATCGCCGACGATCATCCGCGCGTGCGACTTGAAGCGGTGCGCGCCCTCAGCTTCCTGGACAGTCTGGAGGCGGTGGAACTTGCCCTCGAAGCCGCCAAATATCCCCTGGATTATTACATCGAGTACACGCTCCAAAGCACACTCGGCGCGCTGGAGCCCATTTGGAAGCCCGCTCTTTCCAGCAGAGCTATCGCCAGGAATAACCCTGAGGGCCTCGATTTCCTCACCGATTACAGCAAAGGCCGCACCCCCCTGGGCGCAGCCAAAAAGCATCTGGAGACACTTCTCAACAAGACCGATTTGAAACCCGCCCAGCGACGAAAGGAAATCGACGGCCTGGCGGACGCGCGCGGCAAGGCCGCTGCCGGCAGGGAAGTTTTCGCCCGTATCTGCGTCGCCTGCCACAAAGTCGGAACGGACGGCGCCGAGCTGGGACCGGACATGACAACCCTGGGCACGCGGCTGAAACGCGAAGAGATCATCGAATCCATCATCGACCCGAACGCCAAAGTCGACCCCAAATTCCTGGCCACCAACATTACGACCAAAGATGGCGACGAGGTGAGCGGCCTGGTCGTCTCGGAAGACGATCAGAACGTGACGCTGGCCATGGGCTCCGGCCAAAAGCAAATTGTTAAGAAGAGCAACATCAAGGGGCGCGAGACATTGAAAGTCTCCAGCATGCCTGAAGGGCTGGCGCAAACCATGTCGGCCCAGGAGTTCGTGGACCTGATCGAATTTCTGGCGTCACAGAAGTGATCCCCGGTTTTGGCAATCACCTCCACTCAAAATAACACCAGTTGATAAAAGCGCGTGGTGAGGCCCGCTGGCAATGCATTGGTAACCCGCAACGAACGCGTCATCGTTTCCAGAGGAAAGTTCGTCACCGTCGTCCATGCCGGCGGAGAGAGCGTATCTGACACTTGCAGTTCATAGGCGTGGTTGATCGGAGAATCAAAGTCGAGCACCGCCCTGTCTGCACCCACGATTTCGATCCGGCTGATGCGGGGCGCCACGGTCACATTCACCACCGCCGAAGTGCGCACTCCGCCATCGTCGTCGTAAGCGATGGCGTGCAACGGATAAGTGCCGGCGGGAGGATTGGTGAGCGACAACTGATAGAGCTGATTGGTTCGCAGACCGGCGCCCGCCAATGCGCCATTAAGGAAAAAGTCCACTCGTTGGATGTAACTATCCACGTCGCTCACTGCCGCGCCCATGGTGAGCGGCTGGCCGGCTGGCTGAACACTGCCGGCTGGCGGAGAAATCAGTGCAATCGTTGGCAGTAAGTTCGTGGCCGGCAGCCGGAAGGTGCCATTACTGACCAGGAAGCCCATGCCATTCGTGGCCGTAAACAAGCCGCTCGTAAACGTGGTGCCCCCCAACCTCAGGCTGCTGATTCGCACTTTGATGCCCGGTTCCAAAATGACTCGCCCGCGAACGATCACGCTGCGGTTCGAGGCGACGTTCTGACTTCCCATCAAACGCAAAACCCCGCCGCTTTCCACTTCGACATTGCCCGTGCCGAGGGTAGACCACGGCGTAACCTCGATGACGGCCTGCGGCGCACTGGGCGAGTTGCCGATGAACGTGCCGTTCGCGTAGGTGTTGTTGCCGGACAACCGCACGAAGGGCACGGCGTAATCCTGAAAGGTCAGCCGGTTGGTTGCCAGTCCCGGCCCGTCCAGAATGCTGCCGCTAATGACCAGCCCCTTGGACTTGTAGGACCCCATGAGATTGAACATCAGATTCCGCGGCGCGCTCTGGTTCAGAATTACCGGCCCAAGCCATTCGTGCGATTCGGCGTCGATACCCTGAAACCATTGTGTCTTGCCATTGTGGATAGTCACGTTCAGGCGGCCATTCAGATTGAGCGTGCCGTAAAAGCGCGTCACGGCGTTGGACTGGTCATAGTTCCCCATGATGATCGTGCTGGTGCCGCTGCTGGTCACGATGTCATTTACCAGGGTGGCCGTTTGGTCTCTTCTCACCACAAAGGAAAACATCGCCTCGCCATTATTCGTGAAGACAATCGGGCCGGAGCCGAACTGCAACGCCGCGCCGTGCGGCGCTGGCGAAACGTCATAGACCAGACCCGGATAGCCAGCACCGATCAGGGTCCCACCGGGGAATGACAGTGAGGTGCCATAATTGGTAAAGAGCGTATTGAGCGAGGACAACCAGCCGCTCACGATATCGCCACTCTGAAACCTGGAACTCCCCGCGTTGACCCATGCCGGAGCCACTCTGCCCGGCACGCCGTTGCTCGCGATGAATATGTTGAACGAACCGTTGAAGTTTACCGAGTCGCCTGCGCGAAAGATCGTCGGGGGACCGGACGGGCTACCGACCCGCCAGTTGAACGCTGTCCCGTTCCATTCGCCGCTGCTGAACTGCGAACTCCAATACAACGTTCGCGGCGCCGCCGGCACCACCGTTACGCGCACAACGGCCGAGGTGGCTCGATCCGATGCGTCGTCAATGGCCACAGTCATCAGATCATACGCGCCGAAATTCACACTCCCCCAGTTGATCGTGTAAGGCGCCGAGATGTCCGCCACCAGCAGCGTTCCGTTTACGTAAAACAGCACACCGGTGATGGTGCCGTCTGTGTCGCTGGCGTTGGCCTGAATCTGAATTGTGTCGGCCGTCGTGATCTCGGCGTTGAAGGGAGGATTGGTAATGGAAATAGAAGGCGGTTGGCTGGCCGCCACATCCTGGCGTCCACTCATCAGCAGGAGTGTGGTCTGGCAAAACACGAAGCTTAGCCCAATCCTCTTACGCATAGAAAAGCTGGTCGCACGTGGTGATTTGAGATACCCAATCTATAGCGCAACGGAGTTTGCCAAGCCAGCAAAAACCCGCCGGCCTTCGATTCGCGATGCGGTCTGAGCAGCCAGCTTGCAACCTGGAACGGGAACCGTCGAACTTTGAACCTGACGCAGGACATGGCTGTCTCAGCTTTGGCCTGTGATGGCAGGCACTTCAAGCAAGGCATCCGATGAGCAGTTCACACAATCACGTCCACCGCCTCTTTAGCATGGGAGCTGGCTGTATTGTGATTGTATGTGTCGTGGGCTGGACGTTTGCCGAGCGAGCGAGGAACCGACGCGCATTGGAAGAAGCACGTCACGAAGCAGCGATGTTGCGCGCCGAACTGGCGGCTCTCGATCGCGCCATCCCAGACTGGCAAGCCGATGTTCAGCCGTTGCGCGTTGCGGATGCGGCCGGTGCACGACCGAAAGTGACGCGTGAGACGTTGACGCTGTCCGATCTGGAGACAGAGCTGTCCGAGCTGATAGCCCAACTGATGGCGCAACAGTCCAACACAGCGGATCTGGTCCAGCAACTTGTGGCAAAGACTTCGGACCATGAGTCACCGGAACAAGCCGAGCGAGCCAGACAGGCGGCGGTTCAAATGTTACAGGCGTCGGCGCATCAGAACCAGCAACAGTTGGAGAGTGTCAGGCAGAAAGCGGCGGCGCTTTTAGTTGACCTGAATATCCCGATCGAGATTGCGACCATGGAGGCCAGTGAAGCGTTGGACAAAGCGAGCCTGCGGGCGTATTGGCCGTTTTTCGAGGCGAAGCGTGAGCGCGACACGTTGCAGGGTGTCGCCGAGCGGCTGCGGATGCGAATCATTCAGGAAGAGGTGGATAGAGGGGCTGGCCTCGGCCATCTGGAGGCGCTAGCGCAGGAGGGTCAACAACAGTTGCAGTCCGCCAGGCAGAAGGCAAAAGAGCTTTTGACCACTTTGAATGTTCCGGCGGATGTTTCCACGATGGATGCCAACAAGGCGCTCGATGCGGCGACTCTGCGTCCCTACTGGCCATTTTTCGAAGCCAAACGGGAGCGTGAGCTTTTGCAGGGGCTTGACGAGCGGCTGAAGAGGCGTTTGATCCAGGAGCAAATAGATGCGGCAGCGGCAGCAGCGAAGGCCGGGGGCCAGTGAAATGCACGTGCGTACTGGGTCAGGCGGTAAGGCGTTTCCAATCATAGTGGTCAGTTATCGCGAATGAGCCTCACGCCAAATTGGCAAGGCACGTCGCCAATCACGCCCAATTCCGGCGCTTGATGAGGAAGTCAATGCTTATCCTGCCCTGCTTAAGGCGCAGTGTGCTCCCATGCCTGAATTACGAATTGCGCCTCGGCCCGACTCAGTGCAGTCTCTGTTTCAAAGCTGGCGTTTCAACATTCTAAACTCATATGCAAATCACCACCCAACTGGCTTTGTTTCTGGACAACCGGCCCGGCATGCTGGCCCGTGTCTGCGATGCCCTCAGTGAAACCAAAATCAACATCTACGCCATTACGACCAGTGATACGGTGGACCACAGCGTCATTCGCATGGTGGTGAGCGACACGCGCAAGACGCTGCTCATGTTCGAGGAACGCGGCACGCTGGTGGTGGAATCCGAGGTACTGATGATTGAGGGAAGCAACAAGCCCGGCTCACTGGCCCAACTTGCCCACAAGCTGGCCGATGCCAAGATCAATATTGAATACTGTTATTGTGCCACGCCGCCAGAAGCGAAGAAGGGATTGCTGATCTTGCGAGTTTCCAATGCGAAGAAGGCGCTTAAGGTGTTGAACAGTTGAACTCGGTGGCACCCACTCTAACTGGCGCCTTGTGTGTCGCCACTCACCAGCGGTTGCTCCGAGCGGCACAACGATTGCCAGGCCAGCAGCCCGGCGGCAAGGGCAATCCCACTACAAATCAGATACGGCAGCGCGGGTTTGTAATCGAACAGCGTGGCGGCAAAGAGCGGTCCGATAATCCGCGCCAGGCTGCCGGCGCTTTGGGCCACGCCAATGGTCGCGCCTTGCTCGTGCGCCGGCGTGAGGATGGAAATCAACCCAAACACCGGCGGCCGGGTAAGACTGGAACCGGCCGCCAATACGCCCAGAACCAGCAGCAGGTTTAGCCACGGCAATCCCGCCCGCTGGACCAGGATCCCCCAGGTCAATGGGGCGAACCCATGAATGAACGGCATCGCCGCCAAACTCAAGGCCACGAGCATCAGGCTCACGGCGATCAACCGCGGTTCGCCCATTCGTTTGACCAATCGACCACTCGCTCCGCCCTGTAGCCCCGCGCCGACGATGCCGCAATAGGCAAACAAGTAACCCACGATCTCCTTGGCATGATGATCGTGTTTAATGTCCAAATGAAAATTCTCGCTGATGAGCAGGCCGAGGGTCGTTTCAAAACAGGTGAAGCAAAAGGTGGCCAGAAAGAAAATCCCGATCAGCAGCCCGACCTTGGGATGACTGAAGGTATGAGCCCATTGGGCCATCCGCGGCCTGGGCGCAGCATGCTCGGAACTGGGTTTCCGACTTTCAGACAAAACCAGGAATGCGAGCATCAGATTCACCGTGCACAAGGAAGCGGCCACCCATCCCGGACCGGTGATTCCGAACAGATCGAAACTAAGTGAACCCAACGCGGGCCCCAAAATAAAACCCAGCCCAAAGGCCATTCCGATCAGGCCCATCCTCCTCGTCCGATCTGCCGGCGGGGTGATGTCCGCAATGTAAGCCTGGGCCACGGTGATGTTCGCCCCGCAAGCGCCCGCGAACAAACGCGCTCCCAGCAAAATAAACAACGCCGTGCGGCCCGTGAAACCGGAAGCGACCGCAAACAACACGTACGACACCGCTGCGCCCGCCGTGCTCACGAGCAGCACCGGACGCCGCCCGACCCGATCGGAGAGCCGTCCCCAAATCGGCGCGAAGATGAATTGCGTCAGCGAAAACGCGGCCATGATGGCGCCGATCATGAATCCGTTGGCTCCGAAATCCTTGCTGTAAATGGGCAGCAGCGGCAGGACAATCCCGAAGCCGATCAGGTCGATAAATACCGTGAGAAAGATTACCAGCAAGGAGGGTTTTCTCATGAAGGGTCGGGGACGCCGATGTGATCCTCAATCAGGCAAGCGGAGAGATTGGCCACCACGTTGTTTCCCAGAACATGAACAGAGCTTACTGTCGCATGGAAATGAGTCAAGCAACGCTCCGGGGAGGGCGAGCGTCCTCGCGAGCCATGCTGATCAAAAATCGCGGGCAAAACAGAGCTCGTCAGGAGCCTCGCCCTCCCCGAACATCGCAGCCGCCATTTGGGCAACACGTCCCCACCAAGCGCCCGCTCCGGAGCAGATGTGGAACTTTGAACTTGCCGCCAGCGCGCCCCTGCCCCAGCTTTGGCATGGGCGCGTTTGCCGCGGTCAAAACCATGTCGGAACACAAATCAAAGCATAAACCTCGAAGCGGACGAGTCCGGATTTTTCAAAGACAAATATTCGCGGGAACAGTGCTTCATTGCGAACTCAATCAAAACACTGGTCACGGTGGGAGGAACACGTCATGAGAACCAAGTTGTGGCATTCGCGAACGGCCATTCCACGCCTTCATCCGGCCATCGTGATGGTCTGCGCAGCCGTGTGGCTGGCACTGCTCGCAGCCTGCAATCCAAGCGAAGATGATTCGCAGGCCCGCCAATGCGTTCAGAGCCTCAAAGTGATTGAGAGCGCCAAAATGGTTTGGGCTTTGTACCACCACAAAGCAAGTGGCGATGCCCCGACCGACGCCGACTTATTTGGGCCCGACAAAGAGGTTAAAGAGAAACCTCAGTGCCCGGCGGGCGGCGCCTACCGACTCGGACAAGTTGGAGAGAAGCCGGTCTGCAACGTGCCGGGGCACGTGATTGATCGGATGTTCAAGTAATGATCCTGATTTTTACGGACCCGGGCGAATTGAATCATTTGATTACTGGCGTGACCGTGGGACTGCGCCCTTAACAGAGCGAGGCCCTGACCGTGGATTGAAAGCAGTTGAAACCCCGCGCCATGCTCTCCAAACAGGTCATCTCGGACGTGGCCACCAGCGGCAGCCAAGTGACGGCTGAGCAGATCGCCGCCGTGATCGCCCAAACGTGTCCGGCTGAGAATTATCGTGGCAAAAGGATATTGCTCATTGTGCCGGACGGAACGCGCACCGCTCCGGTCGGAGTGGTGTTTCAGGCGTTACACGCGCAAATCGCTGCGGTGACCAGGCGCTTCGATGTCATGATCGCTCTGGGCACGCATCAGCCGATGAGCGAAAGGGCCATCTGCGAGCGGCTGGAGATATCCGAGGCACAACGGCGCAAAACGTACGCGCAAGTCGGCTTTTTCAATCATGCCTGGAACAACCCAGCCGCGTTGCGAAAGATCGGAACCATTTCTGCGGACGAGATCCGTTCGCTCACCGGTGGCTTGTTTGCGATGGATGTGCCCGTGGAAATCAACAAATTGGTTTTTGATTACGACCAGATCGTCATCCTCGGCCCGGTCTTCCCGCATGAGGTTGTCGGTTTTTCCGGGGGAACAAATATCTTTTTCCCGGAGTAGCCGGGCCGGAGATTCTGAATTTTTTCCATTGGGTGGGCGCGGTGGTGACCAACCCGATGGTCATCGGTAATAAATGGACGCCGGTTCGCAAAGTCGTTGATCGCGCCGGCGCCATGGTCAGCGTGGAGAAGCTTTGCTTCTGTATGGTGGTGGAGGGGAAAAACCTGGCCGGGCTTTTCGCGGGCACGCCGGAGAGCGCCTGGGATGCGGCCAGCGAACTTTCGCGTCAACGGCACATCACTTATAAAGAGAGGCCGTTTCACACGATTCTGTCCTGCGCGCCCCCGATGTACGACGAGCTTTGGACTGGCGGCAAGTGCATGTATAAATTGGAACCCGTGCTGGCCGACGGAGGCAAACTGATCATTTACGCGCCGCACATTACCGAGGTCTGCGTCAGTCATGGCAAGGTGATCCTCGAAGTGGGCTACCACTGCCGCGACTATTTCCTCAAACAGTGGGACCGATTCAAGGGCTATCCTTGGGGAGTGCTCGCGCATTCGACGCACGTTTATGGTCTGGGCACGTTTGAAAATGGAATAGAAACGCCGCGCGCCCGGGTCACATTGGCGACGGGCATTCCGCCGGCGACCTGCAAGCACATCAATCTTGCTTATCGCGATCCGGGCACGATCCGACTCGAAGATTATGCCCATCGGGAAGCCGAAGGCATTTTGTTGGTGCCAAAGGCGGGCGAGATGCTGTTTCAGTTGAAGAATCCGCCGAAGTGGGCTGGAGGACGCTAGCACGGTTTCAGAAATTCTGTGGCCGATGCGGATTGGTAGGGCCGCGCTGCTGCGACGCTGCTGCGCCGCCCTACCGAACAAACGCTTGGGTAGTGTTTAAATGAAATGGCTGCGTTTTGGCAGCGCCCGCTGAACTATTCCATTTCGGGGGCTTCGATACCGAGCGCGTCACACAAATCAATCAGATGTTCCTGTTCCTGGACGATGATTCCACGCAGGATCTCGCTCAGCGCGTATTCGCCCATCGCCTCAGCCTGCTGGATCCGCTCGCGGTAATTGAGAATTGTCTCGCGTTCATTATCCAAATCGAACTGCAACATCTGCTTCGGATCCTCCGAGGTCTTCACCTCTTTGGGCCTGACAGCGGGCATGCCGCCAAAATAGTTGATCTGCCTGGAAAGCTTTAAGGCATGATCAAGCTCTTCAGAGGCATGTTGCTTGAGCTCGGCGGCAATTTTGTTGTAGGCAGCGCCCTTCAATACCTGGCTATACACGGTATAAGCAATGATGGCCTGATACTCGCGCGCCAGATCTTCATTCAGCAACTCGACCATCTCTTCACGAGTCACTTTGGCGTGATCCGTCACGTAATCGGTTCTCATAATTCATCTCTCTTTCCATTTTTAGGATGGTCACCGGCTCGACTCCGCACTGCGGGCCTTTTTTCGGTGCCAAGAAAACCTCGCAAAGCTTTGCGCATCTGCAACTGGAATATCCAAATGGACCCCCAGGGTGGATCCGGTTGAACAGGCGAAAAGGAAACGGATTCCAGAAAAATGGGGGAAAGACCCTACCCGCATATTTCTTTCCCTTGACGGCACGCCCCTGGATCCATGGAATCGTCGGCGTGAATTTGATTCCTGCCGACGCGGTCCCTTTGTTTTGTAGAACGGGTCGCTTTCAACCCGTGCATGGACTGCTCATCGTGATCTGCCTGGGCGTTGCCTCCGTGGCCCAAGCTGCCGACGGAATGACTATCCGCTGGACCAACAACATGCTGACTATCTCCAATCCGGAGTTGCCCGGTGGCAGCGTGGACATTTGGTACTTGGAGGCGTTTTGCCGAAGCGGCTCCACCCACCGGCCCTGGAACCAAACCACCATTCCCCACAAAACCGAATTGATGGAAGCGGACCAGAAGGGCAAACACCTGCGATTGCGGACCCTCGTCGAGCCAGGCATCGAGGTCGTGCACGAGATTCGCGCGGCCCGGGACGAAGTGGATTTTCGTTTGCAACTGAGGAATGCGGGGAAGCAGCCGGTGGATGTGCAGTGGTTTCAGCCGTGCCTGCGAGTGGCGCCGTTCACGGGATTGACTCAGAGCAACTATATCCAACGCTGTTTTATTTTTACAAAGGATGGATTGACCACCCTTGACAAGAGCCGTCGCACGGAAGAGGCGCTCTATCGCGGAGGCCAGGTTTACGTGCCGGCGGGGATCCCGCTGGAGGACGTAAACCCGCGACCCATCAGTCCGGACCGGCCTGTCAATGGATTGATCGGCTGCGTCTCAGCGGACGGCCAATATTTGCTCGCCACAGCCTGGGACCAAACGCAGGAACTGTTTCAAGGAGTGATCGTCTGTCTGCATAACGATCCAAGAGTGGGAGGTCTGAGGACCGGTGAGACCAAACGGCTGCGCGGGAAGCTTTATTTTCTGAAGAACGATCCAGATGCGCTGCTGAAGCGATATGGGCGGGATTTCAAGAGGCGGGGTTAAAGATGTGGCTCGCCTTGTTCCGCCACACAGTGCTTCGAAAATCTCGTAAGAACTAGGATTAAGAGTAAGATTAAGAGTAAGAGTAAGAGAGAGAGGAGAAGGCAAGGTCGGCACGGTTCGAATCATAGCAATTCCAAAACTCGATGGAGCTCGGCGTCTGTATTGTAAAAGTGCGGCGAAAGGCGGATGTACTTCTGACCGGAACGATCGGCCCGAAGCGAAGTGACGATGCTGGCGGCGGCGAGTTTCTCGTGCAACGCGGAAAGGTTGGCCTCCGGACGATAAAAGCTGATGATGCTGCTGGCATGAGCCGGTGAGGCATCAGCGTGAAGGACCGTATAGCCCTTGGCTTGCAACGCCGCAACGATCCAGTTGCGTTTGCGCAGAAGCTCGTTGGCGATATTCTCAACACCCACTTCCAGCAGGAATTCCATGGCGGCGTGCAGCCCGGCCAGTCCCGCCAGATTGGCCGTGCCGGCTTCGTAACGGCGGCTATCCGGAGGTTGAACCAGCGTCTCCTGGGCCACAAAGTTCGGACATCGCACGTTGTGCCAGCCATAGATGGGCGGTCGCAATCGATCCTGCCATGCTTTCCGCACATAAAGAATTCCAGCCGAGCATGGGCCGAGCATCCATTTATGAGCATCCGCAGCCAGGAAATCGATGTGCTCGACCGAGGTGGCGAAGGCGCCCAGGGTTTGAATGCCATCGACACAAAAGGCAATGTCGCGTTCGCGCAGGAACGCTCCGATGCCAGCCAGGTCAATCCGCCAGCCGCTGATAAAGTGGCAGGATGCCAGCGCGACCAACCGCGTTTGTTCGTCCACCTGCCCGCGGACGTCCACCGCCCGGATGCGCCCCAGTTCGCGAATATTCAAGAGCCGGACTTGAACGCCTTTCTCCGCCAGCGCCATCCACGGATACACATTGGCAGGATAGTCATCCAGATAGATCAGGACATTGTCGCTCTTGCGAAAAGGCAGTCCGCTGGCGACGTAACTCAACGCCAGGGATGTCGGCCCGACGAAAGCAATCTCGTCCGGCTGCGCCTGGAGCAGGCGCGCCGCAAGCTGGCGTGCCTCCATGAACCTGGAGCCAGGAAAAACCGTTTCCTGATCATCCAGAGTGCAATAGTCCAGGTATCTCTTAATGGCCTCGGCCACCCGGCGTGGCAGCGGACAAACGCCAGCGTGGGCCAGGAAAATCTTTTCGCGCGCGATGGGGAACTCACGTTGTCGCAGTTCTTCGTTCGCGAGGATTTCGGATACGGTCATGACGCGAGGTTATGCCTTGAAATCGAAAGGGAATAGTCAAAACCTGACGCAGATTACCGTTCACGCTCGTCGTTGTTCTCGTGCTGCCAATCGTCGTTGCTTCGATGACGGCCAAGGAGAGCGAGGACGACTCGATAGCACAGAGTTCTCGTTCAGGGGCGCGGGTCACTTTCCATTAAGAACGTCATCCAGTTGCCCATAGTATCCCATCCAGAACGACACCACGCGCCAAGCAATCATCAAAGCGATCGCAAGGTAAACCAGGCGGGGCGTCCATTCCGCCAGGGCGCGCAGCTTTCGTGTGCCTTCCTCCTGGTAGTACACTCGCAGCCGGTTCAACGTCTCATCCAGTCGTCCGGTGATTTCGCCGGTCTGATACAGTTGGGAAAAATGTTTGGGAAATTCACGGCTTTGGCTCAAAGCTTCCGCCGGCGTCTCACCGGCAAGGACGCGCGGCTTCCAATTCAGGACGGCGCGGCGCAACGCGGGTGAACCGCTCGCCGTGGCGGCTAATTCCCATGCTTCGATGATGGTCACACCGGCATTGAGCAACGCTTCCAGCGCCGCGGCCAGACGTGAGAGCGCGAAATTGCGCCGGGCTGCTCCCCAGACAGGCACGCGACGAAGGATCGCTTCAATCCAGGCGCGCCAGTTTTCGCCGTGTCGGCCCTGTGCGGCATACATCAGGAGAATGACAACGGCGTAAACCGGCAGCAGTATTCCGAACGTTTGTTTCACGTAGGTCAGCACGTTGCCTGTCGTAAAGAGCCCGGGCACGGGGCCTATGAAAACTGCGAAGTGGAAAAGAAAAAATGGATAAGCCAAATCCGCCATGGCACGGCGCGTCAACTGAGCGCGCTCGCGGTAATAATCGGAAAGCAAGGTGAACGAGGCCGGCAGACGTCCGCTTTTTTCGCCCGCGCCAAGCAGGGCGCCATCAAAGGATGGCATCCAACCTGCCACCGTTCCTGCCGCCTCGCTGAAGGTGCAACCCTGGGCCAGCAAATCGATCAACGCCGACAGTGGTTTTCGATAGGAACGTGCCGGAGGGCTTTGCCGCAGCGTCTCCAGCGCTTGTGGCAATCCGATGCCGACAGCGGTCAGTTGCCCTAACTGATGATAAAGCTCGGCGCGTCGGGAGAGTTCCGCGGGCGTGACGAGCAGGGACATGCAGGTCCGGCGCTGTGCCGCAACTCAGGCCGCCACTCGATCCAGTTTGTTCTTGAAGTCGCGCTTGCTGCGCAGGCCGACAATTTGGTCGGCCACCTGCCCATCCTTGAAGAGCAGCAAGGTGGGGATGGCGCGAATGCCATACTCGGTGGCCAGGTCCTGATGTTCATCAATGTTGACCTTGCCGATCTTGACCTTGCCTTCGTATTCGCTGGCCAGTTCATCGAGGATGGGCGCCACCATTTTGCAGGGGCCGCACCATTCCGCCCAGAAATCCACCAACACGGGAGTTGATGACTTGAGGACTTCCTGATCGAAGTTCGTTTTGGTGAGAGTGACAATAGTTAAGGCTGGCATAAAAGTTAGGAGTTTTGCAATTCAGATGGCCCCTGCCCTGGATCGGGAGTCGGCCAAAATGGAACCACCGGTCAATTCATCGCCAACAATCCTAAAAACAGATAGGCGACGGCACCCAGGCCCAACACCACAGCGGCGATCGCCAAACCGGTATCCAAAGCGCTCACCAATCTTCTGGCCGACGCTACGGCTGCGGGCGCAGCTGGTCGGGCCGGAACGGCTGGCGCTGCGGCGCGCGATGCCGGCGCAGCAGTGGCTGGTCGCGTTGGCGCCGCCGGCCCTGCCACCGTCGGCGGTGTAGAAGGTCGCGGCGCAGGCGCAGCTCCACCGGATGGCGGAGGTGGCGCCACTCCTACTGACGGCGCGAGGGCCGGAGCTGCCGCGGGCAGCGCCGGCAATTTGATCGTGGCGGTCGGTTTGGGTGGCAAACTGATGCGCACGGTTTCTTTCTTCGGCTGTACTTTTGCCGCTTCCGCCGGTTTAGGCGGCACGCCACCAGAAAGAGGGTTCGGATTGTTCTCTGCCATAAGCTGTTATTTTGTGATTTCAAACTAGAGTTGGTCCTTTCGGGTGTCAAACTCTTATTCCGGTGTGGGTGCGATCATCACGGAGGATCTTGGAAGAAGAAAGCGGCGTAAGCGGAATGGTAGGGCCGCGCTGCTGCACGGCCAGGCGGCGCCGCAGCGCCGCCCTGCCGAACAAACGCTTGGCTTGGCTACCGTTTAAATGAAATGGCTCTAAGCCTTCCAAGCGCTTCCAGAGTAAGAGCAGGATTACGATTAAGATTACGAGTCCTGCGATCCGCTGACTTGGAATTGGAACTTCCCAACCGACAAGCCCCGAAAACTTCCGTCGTCAAAGCGACTGTTTTGCGGAGATGCGCAATCGAACTTTAGACAGCCATCGCTAGGATTTTGAGGCTGCGGGAGCTGGCGCCAGACGTTTGATTTCCCGCTGGCAACGTTCGATTTCCTCCTTCTTGTCCAGCTTTTCCGCGAGCGGCAGGAGCTTTTGATAGATGGACAGCAAGTCGGGGTAGTCGGGAAATTCCTTTAAAAATCTCTGGTAAGTGTCAAACGCCGCCTGATCCGGTCCAAAATACAATCGTCGTTCCGCCAGCTTCAACATGATGCGGGTTTTTTGTTGCGGGCTGGGATCGAGCTTCAGTGTCGAGTCATACAAATCCAGCGCGTCGGAAAATTTCTTTTTCGTCCAGTAGAGATCGGCCAGCTTTTCTTTGAGCACGGCGCTCTTGCGGGTCAGGGGCGTCTGTTCGAGGTAGGCGATCATTTCATCGGGATCGGCTCCGAGGGCCTGGTTCAGGTTCACGACGCGCACATGGGACCATTCAATCAACCGGCTTTGCCGCCGCTCCAGGTCGGCGTGCTGCTCCTCGGGTCGGCGGCCAAACGGGCGGTACAAGGGGTCGCCAACGGCAATGTTTTGCCAGGAGAGCGAATTCTGGGAGGCGTAGGCGGCCTCTCCAAAACTGAATCGCGAAAAGACCAGTTGCGCCAGGAAGGCGGCGATATCAGGTGTTCCCATCAAATAGGGCTCATCGACACTGCCCATCGTAATGGTGGCGCCTTTGGCCAGCAGCGGACCGACCCAATGGTCGTGTGCGGTGCGAATGCTTTTGGCGCTGAACGAATGCAGATGGTAAGCAAAAGCGCCGGGCATGAATTCCACCGCGGGGCGGGTGAAGGGGCCGGACACATTCCAGTCATACCAACCGGCGTAGAAGGCGATATGGCTCATAGGATAACTGGCCGGGAACGTTCCGGAACTCTTCGAATCACCGGGAAAATACCCCGGCTTTTCATCCAGCTCCGTTTCAAATCCCAGACGCCGGCAAACGTGCGCTCCGCCGCGAATCCAGTCGTCACCCAGCTTGTAATCCGCCGCGTTGGTAATGCCCAGCGCATCGAAGTAGGCCCGTCCCCACAGGCCATTCGTCTCCGCCTCCAGCGCCTTATCCACCAGACCGCGCGCAATGCTTGCGGAAGGCCCATCGAGCCGGGTAACCAGCAGAATTCCATTGGTGGGATGCATCGAGTCGGAATTGGTGGCCCCGTAAAATCGATTTGGAAAAGGGCCCGTCCACATGAAGTCCTGTTCATTCAATGGCAGGCACGCCAACTGGCTGTCCACGGATGCTTCGTTGCGTCTGAGTTCGGCGCGCATCTTGTCCATTCCCTCTTCGACCAGATTCGGATCGCGCAGAATTTTCGTGGGCACGCCGTAACAAAGCAGGGCGTAGCGAACACGGGCATCGATTACGCGCCGTTGCGTCGCCGCGGACGTTTTGCCGGAGGTTGAATTGGTGGCGGCGGCAAAGGTAAAGAGCTTCTTCGTCTCCAGCTCTTTCAACAGCGGCTTCTGCAACTGGTCGATGAACTCTGCGCGCGTCATTGATTCATCACGCGGCAAGTCAAACCCAAGAACCTGTTCCCGGGGCACCTGGCGCCGTTGGGCATAATATTCGGCGACCTGCCTGGATTCGGGCTCTTTCGTGTTGTAGATCACCACGACCGATGCGCCCGAGTCGGCGCCGCGAAGAGCGAGCCCGACGGACAACAAAAGTAACGCCGCGATAGTGGGGACGCATCTGGAACGGAGGCGATAAAGTTGATTCATATCAAGCTGGACTGGTTCAGCGTAAAGCGACGCGGAGACCATCATAAGCCAGTTCCACTCCGGGAGGCAATTCTTCTTGAGCCTTGTCATGATCATAATCGTGGGTGAGGTGGGTGAAGTAGGTGCGCTCGGCTCCAATGCGTCGCGCCGCCGTCAGCGCCTCGTCCAGGCACATATGGGTGGGATGGGGCGCATATCGCAGCGCATCGAGCACGGCGACCTCCACCCCGCGCACTTGCTCCACCACAGGCACCGGCACCTCCTTGCAATCGTTCAAATACGCCAGGCGCTTTTCCCCGCCTTGCGTGAAGAGGTAGCCATTCGACATTTTTTTGCCGTGCGGCAGCGGCAGCGGCGCGATTTGCAGGTCGCCAATCGCGAATGGTCCGGTGATCACGCGCGGTTCCGGAATGAAATAGCCCCGAGGCCAGGGCCCATCATGAAAGGCAAAGGCAAAGACCCGCTTCAAATCCTGCATCGCCTCCTCACTGGCGTAAATCGGCAGCGCCTTGCCGCCGCGCAAATCACAAACCCGCCGGCAATCATCCAGGCCCATGATGTGATCGGCATGGGAATGAGTGACAATGACCGCATCCAGCCAGCCCAGCTTCTCGCGCAACATCTGGATGCGAAACTCCGGCGTGGTATCCACCACCAGTTTGGTTTGCTCTGTTGCCACGTAGATGGATGGTCGCGTGCGATGGTTCTTAGGATTAGCCAGAAATTCCGGGGCATACTCCTTGCCAATGATCGGCACGCCTTGCGAAGTGCCGGAACCGAGGAAGATAAGGGAAAACGACATCTCAAGATTTCTTTTGCTCAACATTAACATAACCGTCAGAGTTTCCACGAGAACAAACGAAAAGAACGTCGTCATGCTCACGACGCTGCGCATCAAAAATCTCGCTCTGGTGGCCGACTTGACGCTGGAACTCCAGAACGGTCTCAATGTCATCACGGGCGAAACCGGCGCCGGCAAATCGATCCTGATTGGCGCGCTGAATCTCGTTTTGGGTGAACGGGCCGACCGCACGCTGATTCGCAGCGGCAGTGACAGTTGCTCGGTCGAAGCGCTTTTCGATGTTGGCCGCCTGAAAGCGCCCCTGACGCTGTTCCTTGAGGAAAATGGGCTGGAGCCTTGCGAAGATAATCAACTTCTCCTCAAAAGGGCCTTCACCAACGCGGGGGCCAACCGGCAATTCATCAACGGCTCCCCCACGACCTTGCAGACTCTGAGCGCGCTGGGCCGATGGCTGGTGGACATCCATGGGCCGCACGATCACCAGTCGCTGCTCCATCCCGCCAAACAGCTCGCCATCCTCGATGCGTTTGGCAATCTCGAAAAACCGCGCGAGGCGTTTGCTGCCTTGGTCCGGCGGCGGTGCGCATTGGAATCCCAAAAGGCAGCGCTGATTGTAGACGAAAGGACCTACGCCCAGCAACTGGACCTTCTGCGGTTTCAAGCCAATGAAATTTCTGCGGCCAAACTACGGCCCGAGGAAGAGCTGCAGCTTGCACAGGACTACCAGCGCGCCAGCAATGCCGCGAAGCTCCTCGAACTCAGTCAAAGCGCGCTTCGTTTGCTGAGCGAAGAAGATAACTCTCTGCTCACCCAGGCCGGGGCCGTGGGGCGCACACTTCAGGAATTGCATCGTATCGACACCGGTACGGAAAGTCTTCTGAAACTCCACGAGCAGGCTGCGGGCGTTCTGCGAGAGCTACAAACCGAACTGTCTCACTATGCGGACGCACTCGACATCGATCCCGTTCAGCTTCACGAACTGGAAGAGCGGCTGAATTCGATTCAATCCCTCAAGCGCAAGTATGGTTCGACTCTGGTTGAGGTTATCGCTTTTGGCGAGGAAGCCCGGCGCAAATTACTCCGTCTGGAGGAGCGGGATGCCGAGCTCACCCGGCTCAATGCCGAACTGCAAAAGTTGGACGACGAAATCGGGCGCGCCGGCACGGAGCTGTCCGCCCAGCGCCGCAAGCTCATTCCGCAGTTGAGTAAAGCCGTGACAAAGCAACTCCGCGCGCTGGGCTTTGATCAAAGCCACTTCGACGTTTTCATCTCATCGGAATCGGCCGGCGACAATCGGCAATCCGCCATTCCCTTGAACGGTCTGGACACGATTGAATTCCAGTTTGCTCCCAACCCCGGCGAGCCTGCTCGTGCCTTGCGCGCTATCGCTTCCTCCGGCGAAATGGCCCGAGTGATGTTGGCCCTGAAGACGGTGCTGGCGGCCGAGGATGAAATCCCGGTGCTGGTTTTTGACGAAGTGGACGCGAACGTCGGCGGTGAAACGGCCCATGCTGTTGGTGAAAAAATGCGCCAAATAGCACGGCAGCGACAGGTGGTCTGTGTGACGCATCTTCCGCAAGTGGCGGCCCATGCTTCAGCCCACTGTGTGGTCACCAAGCAAGTCAGGAATGGCCGCTCGATTTCAGAGATCACAGTACTCCAGGAGGAGGAGCGCGTTACCGAAGTGGCGCGCATGTTGGGCGGCCAAACGGAAGCAGCACGAAAACACGCCGCCGCGCTGTTGAAGCCGCCGGGCCCCCGAGGAACCGTCTCGTAGCGCAGGTTGTTAGAGTGATTGCCAAAAGTAATCTCCGAAAAGGTGGGGCAAACCGGCCGGTTTGCCGCAACGCCCAGCAGGGCGTTGCCCACCTTTTCGGAGATTACTTTTGGCAATCGATATAACCTGGTGTGTCGCCGATTGCCAATCGGCAGTTTCTCTTCCTGGGAGAGGCTGATGCAGGACCGGACGCGATGTTATGGTGCGGGTGAAGGAACCTTCTCCCGCGCATTGATCTTGTCGAGCCAACGACCATTTGCGCCTCGACGGAACTGTTCCCATCCCGTCTGGCCGAGCACGGCCTGCATGGCCCTTTCGGTTTCCAAGCGAATGCTTTCGAGCGCCGTGTTGCGCTGTTCCGTAGGGAAGCCCTGGTCGCTTCGGATTCGAGCCGCGTGCTCCTCAGCGGATTTTCTTATCCCAAAGATCTCTCTTGCCTCGGACGCTCCGAAGCCCGCCTGCTTGGCTGCTTGATACGTCTGTTGAAAGGCATGGTCCTGAGCGAGCGCGTAGTCAGCGTAGCGTTCCGCGCCGAGAGTTTGTCTAACCTGCTCCTGGAGCTGGCGCGCGGCGGCTTCGCGTTCGGCTCGACGCTCGGCGCCGGTTTGTTCCGGGTTCGTCGTGGACAGGTTTTCGTCCTGCGTCCTCTGCAGTTTATAGAGGGCGATGAACTCTTGCTCGGTGGGTTCAAAAGCGTTCAGTCGGCTGCACAACGAGGCTGCCGTGGGCGACATTCGCAAGTCATATTGCAACGCCTCTTCCGGCGTGAGCAGTTGTCGGATGGCAGCGTCTTTCTCCTTGATCAACAACTCTATTGCGGACGCATCCAGACTTTCGGTGCGAATCGCCAGCCTGTTTTCCAAGTCTTGATTGAGGCGCAGAATCTGTGCTTTCCTGGCGTCGTCCGCGAGAAAATCCAACATCCAATCCATCCCGTTCGATTTCTTCGCCATTTGCTTGCTGTAATCCGGCTCGATACCAAGGTTGCGCAGGACGCCGTCGCGCTCTTCGTCCAGCGCGAGCATCTTCATCCATGCGTCGCGGCCCGTGCCGCGGATGAAGTCCTCTCCCTTCCAGTACTCAAGCTTTGGCGCCGCCTTGCGGACCTGCTTTTTCTTGCGTTCATAAAGCTTGATCACGTCCGCACGAATGATGTCACGGATGGTATCCTCGGGGCAGCCGACCGAGCGCAGGTTGTCGATGTATTGCCTGTAATCAGAAGACTCGACCGCTTCCCAGCCAAATTGGCGGCTCAACGCGTTGGTGATGGTCGACTCAGCGACTCTCATGGCCTGGGTCGCGATATGGGCTTGGGAGTTGGAAGGCAACGCCATCGCTGTTTTCGCAGTGCCAGCCGCGAATTTCCGACACGCATAGAAGCCCAGGCCGATGTTGAGTCCAAGGGAAACCAGGAACAGCGCCTTATAGTTCATCGTGCCTGAGGCAATGCTACAGGCTACACACTTCAGGCGGGGCGTGTCCAGCGCGCGAATCCGCTTTCAAATCGTTCTGATTTAATTTGCGATGGAGGGCTTGTTCTGACTACGGTTTACGCGATGTGGCCGATGACTTGAGCACACTTATCGTTTGTCGTTATTCGCTATGACTAAGAAACCTCTTTCGTCGGGTGAATTGACCGATCTGATCGTGGGACTGAATCGCCTGGCCAGAAACCTCTGGTGGACCTGGAACCAGGAATCGCAGGAGATCTTTCAGGAATTGTCCCCGCGCGGATGGCAGAACCTCTATCACAATGCCGTCGCGGTACTGCACGAAGTGACGGATTACGAGTTGCGCGTGCGGCTGCAGGACCCGGACCTGGCCGAGCGCGTCCTTCACGTGCTGACTACGTTCGAGAACTATCTCAAGGACAAAGAGACCTGGGGACAGGTGAACGCGCCGGCGCTTTTGGAAAATCCAGTCGCCTATTTCACGGCTGAGTTTGGTTTCCATGAAACGCTGCCCATTGCCGCTGGTGGTCTGGGCGTTCTGGCCGGCGACCATGCCAAATCCGCCAGTGACCTGGGGCTGGGTTTCGTGGGTGTGAGCCTGTTTTATCGCGAAGGCTATTTTCAGCAGGCCATTAGTCAGGACAACTGGCAGACGGATTATTACACGCTGCTCAATCCGCGGAATCTTCCCATCGAGCCGGTGCTCAACGCCCAGGGCGAACCGCTCGTCTGCCAGGTGGAGATTGCGATGAGCCAGGTCTATTTCAAGGCCTGGCGCGTCAATGTGGGACGCTGCCCTGCCTATCTGCTGGACACCAATCTCCCGGAAAACGAGCAGCACTATCGTGACTTGACCTTGCGCGTTTATGGCGGGGACAGCACCACGCGCATCATGCAGGAAATCCTGCTGGGCATCGGCGGGGTGCGTTTCCTGCGCGCCCTCGGCGTCAAGCCTTCCCTGTTCCACATGAACGAAGGGCATGCGGCTTTTCTGGCGTTGGAATTAATCCGCGAAAGACAAGCGGAAGGGAAGAGTTTCGCCGAAGCCATGGGCATCATCAAACAGCAATGTCACTTTACGACGCACACACCGGTGGAAGCGGGGCACGATCGTTTCACGCCTACGCTGGTCGATTACGCGCTGCACCGGATGCAGACGCAGCTCAAGTTAAAGCCGAACGATTTCCTGGCGCTGGGGCGGGTCAATCCCAAGAACGAAGATGAACCGTTCTGCATGACCGTGCTGGCGCTGAAGGCGTCGCGCAGTGCCAATGCCGTCAGCGAATTGCACGGGCAGGTCAGCCGCCAGATGTGGCATGCGCTCTATCCGGACAAGAAAGTGAAGGACACCCCGATTGGGCACATCACGAATGGAATTCATCTGTTGGGCTGGATGAAAGGGCCGGTGCGGCGATTCTGGCGCCGCAAACTCAGGCAAAATATCGGACAGCCGCCCAACGCCGGAGACACGACCAACTTTTGGTTGCGGTGCGGGGCGCACTGGGAAGACGACATTAATTCGCCCGAATTCTGGCAGCGCATGGCCGATCCAAGCTTTATTTCCGACGAGGAGATTTGGGCTTTGCGTTACAGGCTGCGGCGGGAGTTGATCGAGTTCGCCCGTCGCCGGCTGCTCATCCAGGGCCAGCGCCTGACGGCCGGGGATTTTATCGCGTTCGATCAGTTGCTCAATCCCGATGCGTTGACGATCGGCTTCGCGCGCCGCTTTGCGACTTACAAACGCGCGCCGCTTATTTTCCAGCAGTTCGAGAACATCGTGCGCCTGGTGCAGGACAAACAGCAGCCCCTTCAGTTCATCTTCGCGGGCAAGGCCCACCCGCGCGACGACGATGGCAAACGCTACATTCAACACATCATTCATCTGAGCAAATACAGCGAACTCAAGGGCCATCTGGTCTTCATCGAAAACTACGATGTGCACGTCGCCCGCCAGATGGTTTCCGGCTGTGACGTCTGGCTGAACAATCCGCGCCGGCCCTTGGAAGCTTCCGGCACCAGCGGGCAGAAGGCCGGCTGTCACGGTTGCCTGAACTTGAGCATCCTCGATGGCTGGTGGCGCGAAGGCTATGATGGCACCAACGGATTTGCGATTGGGCCCGACACGCATCCCGAGTCCATCGAAGAGCAGGATCGCCGCGACAGCGAAAATCTTTACCGAGTGCTCACCAAGGAAGTCATTCCCCTGTTTTTCAACCGCGATGCCAATGGCATCCCGCGGGAATGGATTCAACGGATCCGGCGCGCCATGGCCACGCTCGTGCCCCAATACAACACATGGCGCATGGTGCAGGAATATACCCGGAAGTATTATTTGCCGTCGTGAAACGCAGCGGTTATTCGCGCATCCCTGGCGATTGCCATAAATCATTTCCGACCAAACCAGGGGCCAAGGCTGCTGCGCCTCACAGAGGCGCGCTCCGGGAGCGCGGGTCTGCGACCCGCAGCATGTCCACCAGGTTGTCAATCGGACGTGAATTCTGGCAGCCGCTCTATACTAAAGCTGGCGGATGTGTCCCGCCTGCCCCTTGGAGCGCCCGCGTCGGTCGACCCTCATTTCGTCGCGCTGACCTGTTCGCCGGCGTCAAACAGCACGACCTCATCGATCAACAGCTCCACAGGTTCCTCGCCGTCCGGCTGAACAAAGAAGAACAAGTCGTCCACCTGGTGCCCGGCAGCGAAGGGCGTGTTGCCTCCGTCGTTGCGCCGGGCGTTCTTCGTGAAGTCCAGATAGATCGTTTGCCACTGCGCCGGTTGGAGCTCGCGCAGGTGGATGTGGCGGTTGTCCCTGTCGGTCAGGTCGAAGATCTGGACCGTCATCCGCCGGCTGCCCGTCAGATAGTAGCGGCAACGCAGTTTGGTGTGCGCACCGACCGCCCTCACGGGATCGATCTGTAGCCGAATCAACTTGCCTCTGCCGTTCTTGCGCGGCACGGCCCTCGCCACACGCCAGTGGGAGCCCGCCGGCAGGTCCTTCTCAACAATCTCGAATTCGCCCGGCCAATACTTTTCTTTGGGGCCGGTATCAAAGGCGGCCAGCAAGATGACGCGATTGGGAAACGGCTCGGACTCAGGCGGCAGATCGGGATCATTCGCGAAAAAGATCACGTCGTCGATCACGAGGTCGTGGCGCTTTCCGTCGCCCGGCTTGCCGGCGAAGATTTTCAGGTCGTCCATCCGCTCGCCTTCCTTGAAGGGAACGCCGGGAGTGCCGTCGTTGCGCTGCCCGTCGCGAGTGAAGTTCATCGTGACTTCGGACCACACGCCTTCCGTGAGCCCGGTCATGCGGATGTGGTTGTTGTCGTTGCTGGTGAGACTGAAGTGCTGGAAGGTCGCCTCCGTGCCGCCGAGGAGGTGGTAGCGGAGGTAAAGGTAATTGACCTTGCCCATGCGTGGGCCGGGCACCGGGTTGATGCCGGTCATGATCGCACTGAAGTTTTTGTAAGGCCGCTCGCTTACGCCAAGCGCAGTCGCGTTGCCTGGGTAACGCGGAAGGTTGTTTGTTTCCGCGGGTCCAAACCAGCCGTAGTCGGGCGTGCGGGCCTCGAAATCACACGCCGCCCAGATGCGATGGGGAAAATTTTTTGGTCGCGTGACTTTCACCTGAGCCAATCCTCGCTGGAGAGCCGGTCCGTTCGAAAGCTTGGATTCTGCCGGTGCGCCCAAAACTGTCTGACACGCTCGGCGCAGATATTCTTCGAACTGCCACTCGCCGCTGCTGCCGGTCTGACGCGTCACGACAAGATCGACGCTCGGCACGAAGGCGATGTATTGGCCGCCGGAGCCCGGCTTGGCACGGGCGTCTGTGGGGATGCCGTTGCCGCTCCGGCCGCCTTCGCCGGTCAAACGCGCGGGCAGTTCCCAGCCGTGGGAGAAGATTTGAGGGTTGAGCTTCCAACGCATTTCGGGAGTCGTCACGGTATGCGTCGGCGCGGCGGTCTCTTCCACGAACCATTTCGGCACGACCTGTTGGTCCTTCCAGCGTCCACCCCGCAGCATGCAGTAAGCGATCCGGGCGAGGTCACGCGCGGGCATGCCCATTCCATGGGAAGGGTGGCGCCCGTATTTTTCGCCGCCTTCGTAAAACTGAAACCACCAATGCTCGATGCCAATCGGCTTGAAGAGCGCCTCGATGGCGAACCGGTCGTAGGGCTGGCCGGTCACCGTCTCGCAGACCAACGCGGCGTGAGCCAACGCATGCGTGGAATAGCCGCAGCCGGCGCCGGGATCGAAAGCAAGCTTCGCGGTCCGATCATCGCCACTGTGGCCGAGCACATAGTCCCATCGGCCATCGTTGGGGGCGCCGGTCGCTTCGGGGCAGATGCCCGAGGTATGGTTGAGCAACTGTCGGATCGTGACGCGCTCTTTGCGCGGATCACTTAACGGCTTGGCCCAGGGGAGAAAATCAAAGGCCGGATCGTCAAACGTCATCTTTTTCGGTGTCTGGCCTTGCTGGCTTTGTTCCGATGCGATCGCCAGCACGGTCGCGGCGATCGCCTTGGAAACCGAAGCGACGCGCCGGGAATCGGTCTTGGCGCTGTTGCCCCGTTCGACTTCGAGCGCGATGTAGCCATTCCGGACCACGACGGCCGCGAAGTCGCGTTTGTCCGATTCGAGCAGCCACTGTTTCAGCTCCGCCAGCTTGTCCGGGTCCATACCGGCCAGACGCCGAATGTCCCCCGCGTTCTCCAGCTTGCGCCAGCCGCCCTGGGATTCCGGCGGCGGGAAATACGTGTCTGGTTTCTCCGGCTCGTTGAAGGCCTCTCGCACGGCTTGACGAAACGTGTTGCGGAGTCGCTCGTCCGATTTCTTTTGGTCCCGATACTGCAGGAACAGAATTCCAATCACATCAGTCCTGGGATCGGCCCACGCCAGCGTGCCGCTGGATCCTTCGTGCATGAATAATCCATCCGACAGCGACCAACCCAGGCCCCAACCGTGCGGTTGCTCTTCGAGCATTTGCGCCACCGCCCGCTGCGACAACACGCGGCCATCGTTTTGCAGAAACATCTGGAGGAACGGAACCAGTTGCGCGGGCGAGGAAAACAATCCGCCGTCGGGCGCGTGGTTCACAATCCTGACCGACGGGTTGAAGGTAAAAATCGTTTCACGTTTACCGTCGCGTTGCGCGTAAATCCTGGCCACCCGCCCTGCCTCGGCTGATGGCGGCGCATAGTGCGTGTCGCTCATTCCCAACGGCTGTAAAATATTCTCCTTCACGAAAATCGCGTAGGACCTGCCCGAAATGACTTCGATCACGCGGCCCAGGACGAAGAACGCAGAGTTGGAATACTCGAACTTGCTGCCGGGCTTAAAGCGCAGTTGGCTCGCGGCAATGGTCTGCACGATGTCCGGGAGATTCTGCTGAAGCCAAAAGTCGTCCAGCGGGCCGCCGATGGGCCAACCAGAACGGCGCGTGGGCGGATTGGGGACCAGACCGGAAGTGTGCGACATCAAATGGCAGATCGTGAACGTGTGATGCACCCCGTTCGTGTCCTTTTGTTCGCGAAATTCCGGCAAGTAATTCTCGACCGGATCGTCGAGCGAGAGCTTCCCCGCATCGACGAGCGTCATGGCCGCCGCCACCGTCACGGGCTTGGTAATTGAAGCGATCCAACAGAGCGTGTTGGTGGTGAAGGGAAGTTGGTTCGCCAAGTCTCGCAGTCCGTGAGCTTCGTGCCGGAGAATTACGCCATCGCGCGCCACCAGTGCAATCGCTCCCGGTACCTCGTTCCTTTCGACTGCTTCGCGGACCAGGCGGAAGGCCGGTTCGAGTGGATCCGTTCGACGGGCGCCAGGCTGACGCGGCGATGAGGCAGGCGGCGGATCCGACTGAGGTTGCGCGTGAGCGGCGCAAGCCACGAGGAGCAGGACATTCGTGAGACAACTCACCCTCGCTGTCATCGACCCACACAATGCCCGCCCACTGCAATGAAGGGAAGCAGGAATCCTGCGGGCGTCGGGTGTCGAATCGATGCCGCGGTTCGCCCGTGTGGACAAGCCCTTTCTTATCCTTTGAGCACAGCCAGGAATTGCTTCATGGCGGGGGAAAGCACTTTGTTCTTTTTGAAAATGGCGGCGAGCGGGCGGTAAAACTCCGCGTCTTCCATCTGGACTTCGGCCAATGTTTGCTTGCTCACTTCCTGGGTGATGGTGCCTTGGGGAACGATGGCCACGCCGGCGTCGATCTCGACGGCGCGCTTGACCGTTTCGATGTTGTCAAACTCCATCACGTGTTCCACCACGACCTCTTGATCGCGAAGGATCCTGTCAATCGCCCGCCGGGTGGGGATGTCGGGCTCGAAGCCGATGAATTTCTGGCCGGTGAGTTCCTTCAGGCTGACGCTTTTGTTCCTGGCAAAGGGATGCTGCGGATGGCAGATGAGCACCAGCCGGTCTTTGCGCAGCGGCACGACTTCCAGTTTGGCGTCGCGCGACGGATAGGCCACCAGGCCGAGGTCCACGACATTGCCGAGCACATCCTCATAGACCTGGTTGGAGCGGCGATATTCCACGTGCACATTCACGGTCGGATACGCTTTGAGATATTTCTTCAGGTAAGGCGGCAGGTCATGCAGTCCCACGCTGTAGATCGTCGCCACGCGAATGGTGCCGGAGATGATTTCCTTAATCTCCTGGAGTTTGTTCTGAAGCGAGTCGTAGGTCTGAATGAGTTGCTTGCTGTAGTTGTAGAGCACTTCGCCTTCGCGCGTGAGGCGGAATTTCTTCTTGCTCCGCTCGATGAGCAGCGATTTGAAGTGCCGTTCCAGCGAACTGATCTGCTGGCTGACGGCAGATTGGGTCACGTCGTTGATCTGAGCCGCCTTGGTGAAGCTCTCGGTCTCGGCTAAATCACAAAACATCTTGAGACTCTCAATCTGCATACGCCGGCTCCAAGGTAAACCGGCGGACAAAATGAAGTCAATCAAGCCGCTTCGGCCGTCTCCAGCGCTTGCTGGACCGAACCTATCAATTGGTGACTGGTAAAGGGCTTTTGCAGAAACGCCTCGTGCTCCTCCGCTGCCGCCGGGCGCATGTAACCACTGGTGCAAATGATCGGTGTCTCGGGACAGAGGGATCGGATTTGTTCGATCAATTGGCGCCCGCTCATCCGCGGCATGACTAAATCGGTAATGACCACTATCGATCATCAGCGTAGGCCACGGGGCGTTATCGAGAATAAAATGCAGTTCTGTTTTCGTCATAACGCACGACAGCCTCTCCACTGGCCCTGGGCGTGTTCGAGCCGGTCATTGCGGCACGGCCAAAAACGCCTTTGGCAGCAGCTCTGCCATCGAAAACTCGTTGATGTCGTCTGGCCGTCGGCTGTCCGCCACCCACACCTTGGCCGCTGGCGCAAACTCAGCCAGCAGTTGGCGGCAAGCCCCACAGGGCATCGGCCCGCCCGTCACCTGCGCAACGACTGCCACCGCTGCAAATTGTTTCTCGCCTTCACTGAGGGCCTTGAACAACGCCACCCGTTCCGCGCAACACGTTAATCCGTAGCTCGCGCTTTCCACGTTCGCTCCTGTGAAAACTTTGCCGGAAGTCGTCAGCAACGCGGCGCCCACTTTGAAGCGCGAATACTTCGAGACCGCTCGCAACCGCGCTTTGAGGGCCGACGCGATGAGGCGCCGTTTACCGGTTTTCCCCATAAAGCTCGGCGAAGGTTCGAAGCAATTCCGTTGTCGTCTGTTTGACCCGTTTGCCGGTGGCCAGCACGTCGGCATGGGAAAGGGGTTTCTTACTATAGCCAGCCGCCAGGTTGGTGATGCAGGAAAGGGCTGCAACGCATAGACCACACTGACGCGCCACAATCGCTTCGGGCACGGTGCTCATTCCGATCGCATCGGCGCCCAACCTGGCCAGGGCGCGGATCTCTGCCGGCGTCTCGTAGCAGGGACCGGCCACGGCCACATACACGCCGCCATGCAACGGCGCGGCAGCTTTTTTGGCGGCCTTCCTCAACAGCGCATTCAAAGCCTTATCGTAAGTCTGACTCAAATCGACAAAGCGCGTTTGACCCGGAGCCAGTTCACCACGCAGCGGATTCTCCGGCATGGCATTGATGTGATCGGTCAGATACATGAAATCGCCGGGCCGAAAACGCCGATTGATTCCGCCCGCCGCATTGGTCAGCAGCAAATCCCGGATGCCGAACGCGGCCAGCACGCGAACCGGAAACGTGATTGCCTCCATCGAATGGCCTTCATAAAAGTGCGCCCGTCCGCTCAACACCAGCACTGGAGTCGGTCCCAAATGACCGAGCAAAAGCTTGCCAGTGTGGCCGCTGACGGCGACTGAAGAAAAACCTGGAAGCGCGTCATAAGGGATTTCTGCTTTGACGCGCATCGGCGAGACCGCATGTTGAAAGCCGCTTCCCAGCACAAAGGCGAGCGACGGCCGCAGGGGGCAACATTTTCGCAAACGCGCGGCTGTGAAGTGCGGATCGCGACTGGTAGACGGCAAACGGGTTTTCGGCGTCATCCGGCGGCATTGTTTATCTGAGGACAATGAAGATTCAATCCTCAATCGATGTTGCTTCGTTGCTTCAAGCGTCCGAGCCATTACGGCCAGGGCCTGACTCGATAAAATCGCTGCGGCGCGTTCGGCGCGACAGGATCGACAAACTGGATCGGACTGAAAGTCGAACTGTTCGTGTGCAGGGGCGCCCATTGCGTAAGGTTGCTGGAGCTTTCGATCACGTAGCCGCGTCCGGGCACCCCGGACAAGTGGAGCATAGGCGCACTATTTGACAACTCGATGGCTGCGGTCAATTGGACTGGTGTTGCTACCGTCACAGTCGCGACTGTTCCAGTAACACTCCCGGCAAAGTTGCGCAGAACCGCCTTATAAGTGCCCGCGTGGGATGCTTCGAGCGATTGGTGAACGAGATTGCTCCTGGTTTGACCGCTAATCACCAGACCATTCAGCAGCCACTGAAACGTCAGGTCGGCCGTCGGGCTCAGTCCGGCAGCGGTTAAGGTCAAACTATCACCCAGGTTTGCCGTGTAGCTGGTTTGCGTGGGTGTCATGAACGCGGGCGGCAGTCCCAGGCGCCAGTTCAATGCGATCGTCCCCTGGGCGCCGTTGACCCCGTCCACGGCAATGGCGTAATTTGTCCCGCCCTTCGCCGGGAATTTCACCAGACTACGAATGCCGTCGGGAGCGCCATTATTGTCACATGCAACCGTTTTGAGTGTGAAGATGTTGTTCGTGCCGGTGTAAACCGCGATGACCGTGTCAAACGAACTGCCGCTGGTGTCGATCTGCATGAGGCCATCCGCTTCGGGCCGCAGGCCAAACCACTTGGAAGAACCGCCAATCGTTCCACAGGGCGGCGGTTCACCCTGTTGCGTGCCTGACCCGGTGTTGTTGAGCACTTGCGATTCGATGGTGCCCATGGAGACCGGCAAAAAACCCGAGGAAGCGCTGGCAACTGCGGCAGAGAGGGCCAGCCCTCTTCCGGCAAATCCGGGCGGGCTGCTGTTCGTGCGGAACAAATCCTCGAACTTGTCTTCGGAAACAGTGTCGAACACCGGCCCGATTTCCAGCGAGGCTGGCTGGCTGTCCACACTGAGGCCGGATTCGTTGATCACTCGCGCGAAATAAGTCCCCACGTTTTCAGGCTGCGTATTGCTGACGACCAGCGTCGCCCTGGTTCCATCCGTGAGGGGCGAGTTGTTGAAGTACCATTGATACGTCAGATTTGTTCCAACAGCTTCAATCACGAGCGTGACCTCTGCCCCGGCGCTCACAGTCTGGCTCTTCGGCTGGAGCGTGATCTCGGGCAACGGCTCGCTCACAGAGATCAGCTTCCAGTCCAGCACGAAGTACCCCTGCGCTCCGGCAAACCCATCGATAACGATCTGGTATTCGACACCTTCCTCCGTGTTGTAACGGAGTTCGCTCGTGCCAAAGCCGCCGCCGTCCTCGTCGTTGGCCACGCTCGTCAAGGCCGTAACGTTGGTGCCGCGATAAACGGCCAGCAAGGTGTCGAACGTGCTGCCGCGGGTGTTGAAGACGGCCATGCCGGCAAAGGGCGCCCGCCACCTGTACCACACCGATGCCCCGCCCACCTTGCCTGCATGGTTTGGTTCACCAGCTTCCATGTTCGCGAGAACATTGCTCCCGCTGATCGTACCTACGGCATTGGAGATCCCGACGCGCTGCAAGAAATTGTTGCCCGGCGGTCTTGACGACACGTTCACGATCAGGCGGGCATCATCGCTGAGCAGGGTGCCGGCTGCGTTCGCCACGAGCACATTGTAAATACCGCCGTCGGATACCTGGACGCTGGCGATGGAAAAACAAGACGCCGTCGCTCCCGGGATGTTCGCGCCGTTTTTGCGCCATTGGTATGACAACGGCGGAGTGCCCGACGCCGTCACGCAAAAGGTAACATCCCCCCCCGGCGCCATATTGGTACTAGCCGGCTGCACGTTGAGATCTGGGGGAGACAGGATCGCCAAGGTCGCCCCAATGCTAAGGGCTGAGCCGAAAAGGTTGCTGACTGCGACCTGATACGTCCCAGCGTCGGCGAACTGGACGTTCGCCAGCGACAGCGACGCATCCGTGGCGCCGGGAATGACCGCTCCATTGACGAACCATTGATAAGCGAGCGGTTTGCTGCCGATGGCCGCCACGGAGAATGTCACGTCCGCTCCCGGGACTGCGAACTGACTTTCGGGTTGCTCAAAGATCTCCGGCACTGCCTCCACGGTCAGGATGAAGGGGCCTGTCTCTTGAGATTGTATAAAGTCAGAGCTATACGCGACGGCGCGAATGATAGCGGAAGCGTCGAGAGTAAACGGCCCTTCATAAAATGGCCCATCCGCGGGAGACGAACCGTCAACGCTATAAAGGATAATGGCGTCTGGAAACGTGCTTTGAATCTCAACCTGGACGGCACTGGAAGAGGTGTAGCTCCCGGTCGGATGGAATTGACCGTCGGCCAAAATCACCGGCGTGCCCACCGGAGCTTCGCGGGGGAACAAGGTGACGATCCAGACATCGTTCGAACCGAAGCCAGGAGTGAGCTTGTTGCCCGTGACGCTGGAACCGGCATCCGCGGAGAGGATCAGCGTGCCGTCTGCCAATTCAACAAAGTCCAGGACCTCGTCGAATTCCTCCGTGCCGATGGAGAAGTCCCACTGCTTGTTGAGGCCGGCATCTGTTTTAAGCAGCCACGCATCGTAAGACCCGAAGTACGGGGCCGTCTTGTTGCCACTGGCCGGGGACGCCGAGTAATTGCCCGACAGATAACCGCCGTCGCGGACACTTTTGCGCACGAAGTAAGGCGCTTCACTGTTGATGCCGCCAAAGGCAGTGTCTGTAATCCGATTACCATTCGCGTCAATCCGCACGATCCACGTGTCGGATTCGCCAAAGCGCGGCGCACTCTTGGTCGGGCTGCTTTCCGAGGCGGATTCGCCCGCGAGCAGATAACCGCCATCGCCGGTCGGTTCGATCTGGTAACCGTAATCATCGCCCTCGCCGCCATAGACCCGCTCCCAAATCTTGTTGCCGGCGCCGTCGATTTTGATCAGCCAGCAGTCGTTGCTGCCCAGTCTTGGGGAGGTTTTGTTGCCATCAACGCCGGAACTCGAAAAACCGAAGACGAAAAAGCCGCCGTCGCCAGCGGGTTGCAATCCGTAGGCCTGGTCATTGCCCGTCCCGCCATAGCTGTGGTCCCACAGTTTGTTTCCATTGGCATCGATACGCACCAGCCAGATGTCGTCATCTCCAAAGCCCGGAGCGGTCTTGTTGCCGCTGATGCCGGACTGTGACGCGCCGACGAGGAGATAACCGCCATCGCCAGTTGGTACCATATCGAGCGCATAATCCGAACCGTCACCGCCGTAAGTCCATTCCGAGAGTTTGTTGCCGTTCGCATCAAGTTTGAGCAACCAGAAATCGTCGCCCCCGAAGCCGGCATTGGTCTTATTGCCACTGGCGCTACTTGAGGAGTAGCAGGCCAGAAGATAACCGCCGCCCACTACCGGGAAGACTTTAACCGGGTAATCACCGGCAAAACCGCCGAAAGTCCGTTCCCATTGCTTGTCGCAGTGAGCGTCGAGTTTGAAAATCCACACGTCCGCCTGGCCAAACGCGGGCGCCGTTTTGTTGCCACTGACATCAGAGAAAGAGGCGCCGGCGAGCAGATAACCGCCATCAGCCGTGGCAATGATTCGCGTGGACAGGTCATAGTCGCTGCCGCCGTAAACTTTCTCAGACAGCTTAAACACCAGTGTCTCCAGCGGCACCGAGTTGGTGAAGATCGCGATGAGATGGTTTATTTGTCCCGCTGTGATCGTCCGCGTGCTGCTTGTCAATCCGTCACTCCAACGGACGAACTGGTAGTAAGGCCGGTTGGTGGCCGTGAGCATGACATTCTCGCCGTAATTGTAGAGCGGCTTGTCCGGCGTGCGCGTCACTCCACCGCCGCCTTGAACGCTAACGAGCAGTGGGGCAGCCTGGTACATCCCCTTGAGAGAAGTGGCCGTGAACGCGGTCCCGCCAAGGCTCGCTGCCGCCAGATGGAAGCACAACAGCGCGCATAAGAAGAACCGGGCGCTGGCGGCAAATGCGCTTCGAAGCACGCAGCCGCGCCGGCTGCTGGCGGTGAAAAGAGCGAACTGTTGGCCGGTTCGAAACCATCTGCCAGGCACTTCGAAACGCCGCGAACACACTTGAGCCGACGGAACCGAACTCATGGATGTTGTGTTGTTAAACATTTTCTGGTCGAAACTCAATCTCAAAGCCACGTCCGTTGCCGCTTCATTGACCGGATGGGATACGGCCAGGCGGTTGGCGCTCTTTCGGAGTCTCTACAAACAAAACAGATCGTGAAAGAACGGCTGTGGAGTGGACGTAACTTTAATTACGTGCAATCAGGCCGGCCCAGGCTTTGGAAAACGTGTCGTGTTAGGGCCGCGAGCCTTGACGATTCACTTGCCATGCAAACCGATTTTGGGTATCGACCTGCCAACCGGCAACCCAGCGAAGGCTCCTTCATGCGAACACAGGTTTTAATCGCCGAGGCCCTTGGCCTTTTTTGGGTGGCGATAATCCTTTTGGTGCTCGCGGAACCGGCGTTGCCCCAAAGCGCTCCGACTTCTCAGGGCGTTATCCTTTCCGTTCAGGGCGAAGTGGCGGAGGTCTTGCGAGCCGGCGCAGCGGTGTGGGCGCGCGCCGACACCAATGCCCCTTACAGCAGTCTTTATGCAGGCGACCAGGTGCGGACAGGGGCGCGCACACGCCTGCTGGTGCGATGGACGGATTTGACCATCACGCCCATCGCCGAGAACAGCCATCTGCAAATCTCCGCCCGGCCCAGGAAGCGCTCCGGCTTCAACCTGCTCAGAGGCATCATCTACTTTTTCCATCGCGACAAACCGGGCGAGTTCGATTTGCAGACGCCCACCGTTTCCGCCGTTGTGCGCGGGACGGAGTTCAATCTCCAGGTGGATGACGACGGCACGACCACGTTGAGTCTATTCGATGGGGAGGTGGAGATGACCAATCAGTTCGGCCAACTTTTCCTCAAGAGCGGCGAAGGCGGCGTCGCGGAACCAGGCAAGCCGCCGCAGCGCACGGCCATGCTCGAGATGGTGAATGTGATCCAATGGGCGCTCTATTATCCCGGCATTCTCGATTTGGCTGAACTGAATCTGGCGGACGAGGAGAAACAAACGCTGAGCCAATCCCTGGAAGCTTATGGCCGCGGGGATTTGCTGGCAGCGCTGGCAAAATATCCTGCCGGCCGCACGCCGGCTTCGGCTAACGAAAAAGTCTATCGTGCGGCGGTATTGTTGGCAGTTGGACAGGTGGATGAAACGGAGGAGTTGCTGAAGAGGCTGGATGCGCGTGAAGGAGGCGAGGCTCGCGTGCCCGCCCTGGCAGAGGCGATCCGCAAAGTGATCGCTGCAGTGAAAGGTCAAACCGTCGAGCGGGAGCGATCCCCGGCGCTCGCCACGGAATGGCTGGCCGAATCGTACTATCAGCAATCCAAATCCAAATTGGAAGAAGCGCGGGCGGCGGCGCGCAAGGCAGTGGAGGTCTCGCCGGATTTCGCCTTCGCCCTGGCGCGGCTGGCAGAGATGGAGTTCAGCTTCGGACGCATCAAGGCCGCTCGTGACGCCGTGGAGAAGAGCCTTTCCTTGGCGCCGCGCAATGCCCAGGCGCTGGCGTTAAAGGGCTTTCTGCTCAGCGCGCAAGACAGAATTCCTGAGGCTATCGAATACTTCGACCAAGCCATTGCCATTGACGGAGCGCTGGGCAATGCCTGGCTCGGACGGGGACTTTGCCGCATTCGACAGGGTAAAGCCGAAGAAGGACGACAGGACATCCAGGTGGCCGCGACGGTCGAACCACAGCGGGCCGCGCTGCGCAGTTATCTGGGCAAGGCATTCAGTCACACTGGCGACAACCGGCAGGCGCTCAAGGAGCTCGAGTTTGCCAGGAAGCTGGATACGAACGACCCCACCGCCTGGCTTTACTCGTCTTTGATCAAACAACAGGAAAACCGGATCAACGAGGCCGTTGGCGATCTGGAAAAATCGCAAGAGCTCAATGACAATCGCAGCTTGTATCGCTCCCGTCTGTTGCTGGACCAGGATCGGGCCGTGCGCGGGGTAAACCTGGCCACGATTTATCAGGATGCCGGCATGGCCGACGTGAGCCTGCGCGAAGCGGTGCGCTCGGTGAATGCCGATTACGCGAACTACTCGGCGCATCTTTTCCTGGCAGGCAGCTACAATGCGCTCCGCGATCCGCGGCTGGTGAATCTTCGCTACGAAACCCCCGCTGTGAATGAATACCTGGTGGCCAATCTCCTCGCCGACGCTCGCTCCGGAACCCTTTCGCCCTACGTCACGCAACAGGAGTATTCCAAACTTTTTGAACGCGACCGCTTCGGTTTCAGCTCCAGCACCGAATATTTGAGCCGGGGCGATTGGACGCAAAACGCCGCGCAGTACGGGATCTTTGGTCCCGTCAGTTACGCGTTGGAGGGATCGTATTTGTCCTTCAACGGCCAGCGGCGCAATAACGATCTCGAACAGATTAGCGCTTCCGCGAAAGTGAAGGCCCATTTGACCGCCCAGGACAGCGTTTATGTCCAAGGCATTTATTCCGACGCGGAGTACGGCGACTTGCGTCAGCATTACGATCCCAACAACGCCAACCCGAGCCTGCGAATCAAAGAGACCCAGGAACCGATTGCGCTGCTGGGCTACCATCGCGAGTGGGGGCCGGGATCACACACGCTCCTCCTGGCCGGAAGACTTCAGGACACGTTGCGGGTCACCAATGGCAATCAATCGGTCTTGGGCTTGTTCAAAGATGCGCAAGGCCAAGTGTTCGCGATGCCCGCGTTGCAAACGCCCGATGGAGTGGTTTTTCCCCACTTCCCGGCGACAACCGAGAATTACCGCAGTGAGTTTGAAGCCTACACGGTTGAGGCGCAGCAAATCTGGCAGGGAGAAAGCCGCAGTCTCAAAGAAGGCGGCGGGCACAGCGTCGTTCTGGGCGCCCGTTTTCAAACCGGAACATTCGATACGCGCAGCCGGTTAAGTGAGTTTATCATCGCTGGAGGCGCCAATACGAAACAGACTGGCTCCTTCCCGCCCTTTACCAATACCGCGTTCATTCCGGTTGCGATTGATGCCGGTTCGACGAGTTTCGAAACCGATCTACAGCGCATAAACTTTTATGGCTATCATCATTTTCGAGTGGCAGAGCCGTTGCTCCTTACCGCCGGCCTCAGCTACGACATCCTCCACTATCCGCTCAACCATCGGGCGGCACCCCTTACCGATGAGGAGCGCACCAAATATCAGCTATCGCCCAAGGGTGGTTTCATCTGGACGCCGCTTCGAAACACGACCGTGCGTGGCGCCTACACGCGCTCATTAGGCGGCGTGAGTTTTGATCAAAGTTTTCAACTCGAACCGTCGCAAGTGGCGGGGTTCAACCAAGCTTATCGCAGTTTAATCCCGGAATCGGTAGCGGGGTCCATTCCCGCCACAGAGTTTGAAACGTGGGGACTTGCCCTCGACCAGAAGTTCGGCTTTGGAACTTACCTTGGCGTGCAAGCCGAACTGTTGCGCTCGGAAGCGGAACGGAAGGTGGGCGCGTTTGATATCCTCGGCTTCCCGTTTGTTGCCGTGCCTTCCAGTGTCCGCGAGCATCTGGATTACGAGGAACGGAATCTCCTCATCACACTGAACCAGCTCGTGGGCAGGAGTTGGGCATTCGGCGCGCGCTATCGAATCAGCGAGGCGGAACTGGAACGCAACGTGGACATCCCTTTAACGGTGACTCCTGCGGCTCAGAGCGATCGTGAGGCTCTTCTGCACCAGGTAAACCTATATGCTTTATTCAATCATGCCTCGGGGTTCTTCAGCTCTCTCGAATCGTTATGGTCCAGACAATCCAATCGCGGCGATCCACCGGTGCTGGCGGGTGACGACTTCTGGCAATTCAATGCGTTCGTCGGCTACCGTTTCCCTCGCCGTTATGTGGAAGTGCGCGTCGGTGTGCTTAACATCACCGACCAGGATTACCGTCTGAACCCGCTGAACTTGACTTCAGACCTTCCGCGAGACAGGACGGTGTTGGTAGGGCTGAAATTTCATTTCTAAACGATTCAGTTTCCTTCGGGAAGCGCACGCGCCCTGGCGTGTTCCGACCGGCGGCCCTCGCCGGCCGGCGCAAGGCCCGGGAAATGGCACCAAACCGTTCGATCTGCGGGCCGTTTGCCGGGCGCGTGCCGGAAGACGGGTGGCCTTCCAGAGGTATTTTGTCCTGGGATTTTTTTTGGGGGGGGGTTATCCCGGGCCAGATCGGGGGGGCCCGGGCCAGATTGTTTATCCCGGAGGGATAACTCGACAATAGCCCGGCGTTTCAACGCCGGGATTTCAAACGGGATCGCATAAGTCCCTATAAGGGACGGCTGAACCCTACGGACGATTGGAAAGGCACGCCGCAGCCGTCCCTTCAGGACTCTATGTTCTCGTCGTGACGGTCCCGGCGTTGAAACGCCGGGCTTGGCTATTGTCACGAGTCCCTTCGGGCCGGACCCCGCGAGGTGCGCTGGGGGGTTCCCATTTCTCCCGAATCGTTCACGCTGAGGCACCGGAGAGGCGTCATTTCACCGCAGTGGGTTCGACGGTCTGCCGTTCTTTTTTCTTCTGAATTCTTCGCGGTTAAGCCAGACTCAAAATGCGGTGTGGAGGGTATTGCCCTCTATGGCAGTCGTGAGCCTCAAGCAAAAGCTAACTGAGAATTGGCGGAATGGCGCCATTGGCGCAGCCATCGCGGTGTTCGCGGGTTGGTTGGGCCTTATCTATTATCCGAACACCGGATACTTCCTTTCTCATAAGAGCTACGACCTGCCTTTACGTCTGCATTCCGGCCTGGAAGAAACCAACGTCGTAGTGATTTCCATGGATCAAGATTCCCATGATAATCTGTTTCAGCAGGAAGGACAGGAATGGCACCGGGCTCTTCATGCCCAGTTGATAAGGAAGTTGGTCGATGAGAAGGCCGCCGCCGTCGCCTTTGATATCCTCTTTAAAGCCTCCTGGGTGAACGAACCGATGGCCCGACAATACGCCGAGGATCCGCGTCTGATGAACTTGCTGACGAACAGATTGGGACTGCCAGCAAAGCACGTCATCGGACGTGGAGTTGATGATCTCTTCGCAGAGGTTCTCAGGACTGCTTCCAATGTGGTGCTGGGAGCTTCATGTGTGCGGGGCACGGATGAGCGAGGGAACAAAACCATGAGCCTGACCCGGCCGGACGCGTCCCTTGGGACGAATATCCTCTGGGGTGTGGTTGAATTTCCCAGGGACTCAGATAACGCAGTTCGACAGCATAATCGTGATCCGGATTTCGTCGGCTTCGCATGGAAAGTGGCTGAACTGACGGGCGATGTGCCCCCCAATGCTCGCGAGGAACGCTTGCGGCGGCGATGGATCAAATACTACGGTCTTCGCAAAACCGTTACATCCGTCAGCTACTACAAGGTTTTTGAACCAGAATTCCTGGCTCCAAACTACTTCTCAAACAAGGTCGTGTTCGTGGGCAAGGAAAGGACTTTAACGGCCGAAGGCACGGACGTCCGTGATGAGCACCCGACGCCCTTTAAAGAGATGCCTGGAGTCGAGATCCAGGCAACGGCTTTCCTGAATCTTAAGAACCGCGACTTCCTGACTGAGTTGCCGCCCCTCGCCGAGTTTCTTCTTTTCGCGCTGCTGGGAGCATTCCTTGGCTACGGATTGACATTGGTTCGGCCCTGGATTGCGGCAGCTTTGGCGATCGCCGCCTTTGTCGCCATTGCTGGTGCGAATTTGTACTTGGTCTGGCAAAAACACTACTGGTTCCCATGGCTTACTGTTGGGGTTGCACAAATTCTTCCTGCACTGGGTTGGGCGTTCTTTTCCAATACCAAGAGAGTCTATCACGAAAAGGAAGTGCTCGAAGAAACCCTTTCCAAAGTCAAATCCGGAGTCCTCACTCCGCCTTCCAGCGAAGGAGCGACTCAGATGGCCATCGCGCTGCCCGGCGGCCGGATGGTAAAAGTCGGCCCTGGCGGCGGGGGGACTGATGGGGCCACGCTGGTAGTGACTGCGGCCGGCCCTCAGATTCCCGATCACCAACTGGTGCGTTGCATCGGCAAGGGTGCTTATGGCGAGGTCTGGCTGGCCAGAGACATTATTGGCAGCTATCACGCCGTGAAGATCGTTTATCGAAAGTCCTTCTCCAACGATGGCCCGTTTGAGCGCGAGTTCAAAGGCATTCAAAAGTTCACGCCCATCTCCCGGCTGCATCGGGGCTTCGTTCACGTCCTGCACGTGGGCCGCAACGAGCCTGAAGGTTACTTTTATTACATCATGGAAGTGGGCGATGATGAAGTCTCAGGCCAGAACATCGATCCGGCCACTTATTCAGCCAAGAACCTGGCCCGGGAAATTCAAAATCGCGGCAAATTGCCCGTGGAAGAGTGCCTCCAACTGAGTCTTGATCTGACTTCCGCTCTGGATTTTCTGCACCAGCAGCAACTCATCCATCGGGACATCAAGCCTTCCAACATCATCTTCGTGAACGACGTGCCGAAAATCGCCGACATCGGGTTGGTGACTTCCGTGGCCGAGAATGGCAAGGATGTGACTTACATTGGGACGGACGGCTACATTCCGCCGGAAGGCCCCGGCTCGCCAGCCGCGGATGTGTATAGCCTGGGCAAGGTCCTTTACGAAACGGCGATGGGGCGCAGCGTCGGAAGCTTTCCGGAGTTGCCCTCGACGCTTTTCGAACGAAGGGATCATCGGGAATTGCTTCAGTTCAACGAAATCATTCTCAAGGCTTGCGAAGTCAATGCCGCGATCCGCTACAAGACCGCAGGGCAGATGCGCGCGGACCTCCTGCAATTGCAGAACAGAATGAGTGCGCAGCGGAAGGTGTGATTGGCCCGCGAGCTGGCTTCGCCCGAAGATTATCTCTGGCCCCGGCTTGCCCACGCTGCTGACTCAGACAGAGAGCTGTCGCCGGTCTTAACTCCTGCAATTTGCCTGTAGCCCGTCGAACTCGATTTCGAAACTTTTTCTGAAAGATGGCTGAACGAGTCACGTAGTTCATAGCAGAGGGCCATGCCCTCAGCAAAGGAAGTGAAAGCAATGACTGGCATAGAATCAACGAAAGTGCCGCAGCGTTCCGGGGATACGCAGTTGTATGGAAGCCTGAACGCGTGGATGGAGAAGAAGCCGTTGGCGGGCGTGGTGCTCGAGGCGGTGCGTCGGATCGATGGCAACACTCTCAACCCGGTAACTGCGCCGCAAGCGGGAATCACTTTCCGCACCCGGATGCTCCTGGCGGTGGTGACCTATTGCTATGCTTCTGGCATCTACGGCTCTGAGGATATCGAAGCGCTCATGCGCGAAGATGCCATGTTTCGCTTCCTGTGCGGCAACGAATTTCCAGGCTGGCGGGTCATTCAACGATTTCGTCGCTACAACCGCAGTGCCATCCAACGCTGTCTGGAGGAAGTTTTGCGCGGCGCCAGCCAGATAAAACTCTCCAAACGGAACGGGGCCTCGGACTCGCAGTCACGAGAACACGCCGCAGGCGATTGCGATCGGCAGAGCGCCTGGATCCAGGAACAGTTCGCCGAGGAGGCGGAAGGACGAATCGAGCGGGCCATGTGGATCGACAGCCTGGCGCTGGAGGACGGGACACCCTGGTAGATTTGCCACACCCGCCCGGAGCTTGAGGCTTTGGTGTGGTTTCTAAAGGAGGCCAACACCTGGCGGCTGCGCCGCAAGCCGCCAGGTTGATTTTATATTACCCGGGCGGAGACGGTAAGCCGATTGCAGCAGCAGCTTGCGCCCGTCTACCACTACACGATCTTCAAGGAATAACGACTGGACTATTTCTTCGGAATGAAGAATTTGTCCCAGTCCTTTGTCTCCAGAAAGGCTTCGATCCTTGCTGCTTTTATTTTCTCCCGCGTTCGATCTGCAGGTCGTTGGTATTTGTTGGCTTTCAGATTTTTTTGGAGGGTGTTCAGATCTTTCCGAAGCAAATTCTCGACAGCCTTGGTGCACCCATCTGTCCAGCCGGCTTTCAGGCTGGCCAGCAGTTGGTCATTTGTCATAGGGGGGAGTCGGGTTCCCAGAGCGGCGGCGCTGCCGAGCTTGTCTTTATGCTCCCAAACAGCCTTAGCTGCCTCTGTAGCCGCGCCATTAAGTGCCGTGGTAATGGAGTCCATGGCAAGCCTTAAGCCCTCCTGGATTGCATCGATCTGCTCTGTTGTCCGGGCATCGGCGTTTGCAGCCAATGCTTTTTTCTCCAGCAGTTCCAGGACATTCTCGATCAGGTGCGCGTCCGTCCATTTGGAAAAAGTTTCCTCAATGATGTGAATGCTGTCCGCGATTTCTTCGGTGCTTAGAACAGCCGAGCCCAGTTCTAGTTCTGTTTTGAGAAACTCGCAGGCGGCGTTCAGGTCGGCCGGCTTACTGGCGGCGGACTGGCTCAGCAACTTGAAATTGATAAAGGCAAAGTGCGGACGCAAGGTTTTGCTCCTCAGGGCAAGACGAAGAGCTTCGATGGCTTGTCCGGAAGAGTCGTCGGCGAGCGCCAAAACCAGCAAAAAGTCTGGGGTGTCCAAAACCGCGCGGGCAGCATCGCAGTGGTCCTGGTCTTCGACCGGGGCGATCAGAAGAGTGGCTTCCTTCTCGATCTGCACATCCGTTCGTCCCGGACGCCATAGCAGTTGGACTTTAACTTCGTATTTGCCCGTATGTGGGAACAACGGGTTGCCACCATCATCATGCAACAGGGTAATCGAGCCGGATTTTGTTTTGGTCGGCGATCCGCGACTCGGATCATGCAGCGACGTGGTCGAGTCGGCCTCTTTCTCGGGCTGCGCGAGTGGCTCTAATGCGGCGGCATCCATGTGATTGAGAAGCGCGGAAAAGCCGCGAACAGAGCTGTCCGGGCCAACGACGGTGACCGTGATGTAGCCTGATTTGAGGCTCAACTTGTTGGGCACGCTGATTGGCGGCCAGCCAGGAATGCAGCCCAACTCGAGCCTGAGACGCACCGGCGCACCCACCGGCACTTCATTCCAGCCTGGCAGAGTAGATATCGTGAAGCTGATACCTTTGAGGCCCTTTTCGAGAGCTTGCAGCGTGGGTTTATCATCGATGCCGTTTGCCGGAAAAACCGGCACCGTAGTGGCGGGGAGCCTTTGCGAATCGATGAGGGTGCCCGGACGGACAATGATGTCGGGCCAATGGCGCAGACGCTGTTGGTCCCCGAGCCAGAAAGAATATCGGGGGGTGTTTTCCGAAAACGTGCCCTTGGCGTCCAAGGCCAGTTGCTCGGTGGTATTCATAAAGCCGTTGTCGGCAGTGTTGTGCTCCAAGCTCATGGCGTGACCGATTTCATGGACTGCCACGCGAAAGTAGAGAAGCTTGTTGGCCTGCAATGTACCGTGGACGCTTCCCCATAAGGGTCTGCGAAACTCGTAGTCCCCGGCCAGTACTGCCACTTCACGAAAGTTTTGGTCTGGATCATCCTCAAGGCCGAAGTAGTAAGTGATTCCTCGCTCGACACGATCAATCTTATCCACGCACAGCAGGTAATAGCTCCAAACGGCATCCAAGTCACCGGATCGGCAGAGCGCGGGGAGTTGCTCCGCCAGCTCACCTTGCGTCCAGATTTGCTTTCGAGGCTGCGCCATTGTGTTTTCCAGGGGGACCGCTTCAACGCGCCAGTCGGCTTCCTTAAATACCTTCTCCCAATTATAATCGTCATCGCCCGATGGCCGATCTACGCCTGGCTGCATATCGATTTGGATTATCGCCCGACGAAGGTAATCGCTTACCCAAGCCATCGTCACGCGGCCGTTACGCTTGCCAGTCGTTTCAAAGACATCGCCTTCCAGATAATCAAATGGGTAGTCTGGCGGTGGGAAGGTCCATTTCATGTCGGCTCGAAAGTCCCCTTTGAAGTCCCATCGCTCCGTTTCACGGACGAAGGCGTGACTCTCCAGGATGAGAGAGAACCCAGTTTGGCTGACGGATCCATCCGGAATGTCTTTCAGGCACAAATAATACCGGTAATCCTTGCGCGGAAAGATGGGAATCCCGTTTGGCGGGCGCGATTCGTTCGCTCGCACTGAATCGACGTGGCGGGCGTAGAGGTCTCCGCTGGCTAATAGATACTCGCCGTCCTTTGCAACAGGATTCTTGTTCTGGTCAAGGTGTTGAACCCGGAGCGTCCCGTCGTAATGCAGAATGTCATCCTCCGTCAAATCGGGGATATAGCGGATACAATAACAACCTGGCCGCAGACGCTTGCCGGGATTTCGTATGCTGGGAAAACTTACATTGGGTAGTTGAGGCGGCGGTGGCATAAGATTCTCCTGTGGTGAACCGCGGGGCTAAGCAGAGAATTTCGCAATAGCATCATGGTTCCTGGTTGTTGGCTGACAGCTTTTCCTTGTTACACCAAGCGGAGTCGCACGCTTAGTGAAGCCAGTGAAGCGATTTCATGAACTTGAGTCAAGCGATTTATTTCTCTTGCAGTTATCGTCCTCCTTCAATAAATACGTGCCTTGTCCTTCACTTTCTTAAACAGAGGTGCTTAAACTATGAGACCAAATACCCAAAAAGAACGGACTTACAGCCCCAAATCCATGACCATTGTGGTCCAGCCAGGGCAAGAGGTTACGATCCTGGTGGCGGACAGTTCGGGAAAGATTCCGGGTCGCCCTGGACAATGGGTGGCAGGCTTCTCTCCAAGCGGTGATTCAGCCAGCGCCTCGCGGAGCTCGGATAGTGCGAGCCCCCAGCGGCCTTCGGACCGGGCCATGCGCCGATCCAAATGATAGCTGGTCGCCGCTGCGATCTGCCCCATACGAAAGGGCGGTTGTTTCGGCGAATAGAAGTCCACTGAGTTCGGATCCGGCAAACCGATGGCCGTGTCAAGTGGCGGCGCGTAACAACACCCAACTGGGTTCAACCAGCGACCGTCTATGAGAAAGCTGATTCTCAAACATTTTCTTTCCCCGGGTGATATTGTCATGCTGACGGCGGCCGTGCGCGACCTCCATGAATGTTATCCGAACCGTTTCCTGACGGATGTCCGCACCTCCTGCTCTCAGCTCTGGGAAAACAACTCTTACTTGACTCCACTCGACGAGAACGATCGCAAGGTTGAAGTAATCGAGTGCCATTATCCGCTGATTAACCAATCCAATCAGGCGCCCTATCATTGCCTGCACGGCTTCATCGAGTTCCTGAATGCTTACCTTAAGCTCCAAATCAAGCCGACGGCCTTCAAAGGCGACATCCATCTCTCGGACCTTGAGAAGTCCTGGTACTCTCAAGTACACGAACAGACAGGAGAGGACACACCGTTCTGGATTATCGTGGCCGGGGGCAAGTACGACGTCACGATCAAGTGGTGGAGCGCGGCGCGTTATCAGGAAGTGGTCGATCACTTTCGTGGTAAGATCCAGTTCGTTCAGGTCGGCGACCTGGAGCATTATCATCCCTCGCTCCGAGGAGTGATTGACCTGCGGGGCCAAACCGACCTGAGGCAACTGGTGCGATTGGTTTACCATGCGCAAGGTATCCTTTGTCCAGTAACCTGCCTGATGCATCTGGCCGCCGCGGTGAAAGTCAAGCCGGGCAATCCGTCACCTCGGCCTTGCGTCGTCGTGGCTGGCAGCCGCGAACCGTCGCACTGGGAGGCTTATCCGGGCCACCAATTCATTCATATGCTGGGCGCGTTGCCCTGCGGTGAGGGCGGCTGCTGGAAATCCCGCACGATACCGTTGGGTGACGGTGATGATCGAGACAAGCCGGAAAATCTGTGCGTCGATGTGGTCGGCGATTTGCCGCGGTGCATGGATATGATCACATCTGCCGAGGTCATTCGTCGCCTGGAAACGTATTTTGATGGTGCCGTGGCTCCATACCTGTCCTCGGCTCAATTCCAAGCCGCACAAAGAGCGGTCTCCGACTCCTTCCCGCAACCCATGGGGCAGGGCCGAACCTCCAGAACGGTTCGCATTCCCGCTGTTTTTGATCAGGTCCTTCCCAGAGTCGGCAAGTTCCGCAACGGCCAGGGCAAGGACCTGACTCTCGTTACTCTTCACGATCAGAAGATGGCAGCGGTGGCCAAAGTGACTTCGCGGCGGCTGCGGCAGTATGCGGAACACCACGGTTACAAGCTCGTTCAATACGATTCGTTGCTCGATCCATCGCGGCATCCTGCGTGGAACAAAATCCTGGCTGTGCGGCACGCGCTGCTTTCGCGCCAGAGCGAGTGGGTCATGTGGATCGATGCCGATGCCATCATCATGAATCTGCGGACGCATGCCACGGATCTGATTCCCGAGGATCGGGACATGGTTTTTGCCACCGACTTCAATGGACTGAACAGCGGCGTGTTTCTGGTACGGTATTGTGACTGGTCGCTGAAGTTTCTGGACACGGTTTATTTTCTCGGCGACGTGAATTATGATCCGGACGGTTTTGGGGCGAAGTGGGAACAGAACACGATCAAACATCTGTTGGAACATTTTGACGATTCCGCCGCTCACGTGGCCATGCTGCCTCAGGACCGCATGAACTCGTCTTGGGACAGTTTCAAAAAGGGAAACTTCCTCCTCCACCTGGGCGGCATCTCGAATGATGAACGACTTAAAACTCTGCGCCAGGCCCAACGGCTCGTCGTGACGTAACTCACCGGGCCAGGCGCGCTCCGCTGGTCGCTGGCCCCAAAAGGTGTTGTCAGCACTTCGGATAACCGGTACAAATGAATCCGAGCTGCCAGAGACGAAGGAGTTGGCCACCATGAGCAAAGAACCGCCAAACGAGAGAGCGCGAGGATCCCTCCACAACGCGTCGGCGCCCCTGATTCCCGATCACGAACTGCTGCGGTGCGTTGGTCGCGGCAGTTACGGGGAGGTGTGGCTGGCCAAAAACGTGATGGGCACCCACCGCGCGGTCAAGGTGGTCTATCGGAGAACTTTCGAGCACGAACGGCCTTACGAACGGGAGTTTCGCGGCATCCAGAAGTTCGAACCAGTCTCCCGCACGCACGACGGTCTGGTGGACATCCTCCAGGTGGGCCGCAATGACGAGGCGCGGTATTTCTATTACGTCATGGAGTTAGCCGATGACGTGACGACAGGCCAGCAGATTGATCCGGCAACTTATGAGCAAAAGACCCTCGCCGACACCGTCGCCGATCACAAAGCGTTGTCCGTTGAAGATTGTTTGCAACTTGGTTTGTCAATCGCCTCAGCCGTAAGCCATCTCCACAAGCACAGCTTGATTCATCGCGATATCAAGCCTTCGAACATCATCATCGTGAATGGCGTTCCAAAGCTGGCGGATATTGGCCTGGTGACCGATACCGCAACGCCGTCGATTCCCGGCGGCACACTTGGCTACATCGCGCCCGAAGGTATTCCCAGCCCGCAGGCGGACATTTATAGCCTGGGCAAGGTCCTTTACGAGATTTCCACCGGCAAAGATCGGCAGGAGTACCCGGAACTGCCGGAACATTGGGGAGACGGCACCGCCACAGAGAAACGGTACGAAATCAATGAAGTCATCCTCAAAGCCTGCCAGACCGACCGAAGCCAACGGTATCAAACGGCGGATGAACTCAGCGCCGATCTGGTGCTTTTGCAGGCCGGCAAGTCGGTCAAGCGTTTGCGACTGCTCGAACGCCGGTTGGCCATCCTCGCGAAAGTCGGCGTGGCTATGGCCGTGCTGGGCTTGGTCGCCGCCGGAGCCTATTACCAGACTTATCGCGAAACGAAACTCAAGACCCGACAGTTGGCCGAATCGTACGTTGCTTACGGAACCCGCTCTATGGACGAAGGGAACCTTTTTGATTCACTTCCATCGTTCGCGGATGCCCTGCGTTTGGATCAAAATGATTCCAGAAGAACTGAGACCCACCGAATTCGGATCGCATCTGTCCTGCGTCAATGTCCGAGAATCCTGCAGATGTCTTTCCACAATGGCGGCATCAATCACACCGAGTTCAGTCCAGATGGGCAACAGGTATTGATCGCGGGCTTCAATGGAATAGCGAGCATCTGGGATCCATGGAGGGGCAAGCGGCCTGTCCAATTGGAACTTACGAACGAGGTTCGCGCCGCCTCCTTCAGTCCTGACGGACGGCTGGCCGTGACTGCCGGCGTTGACAAATCGGCTCGGATCTGGAGTGTGCCTACGGGGGAACAACTTCTGCCTTTGCCCCATTCTCGCACCGTTCATTTCGCACGATTTGGGCCGGACGGCAGGCAAGTGGTAACCGCCTCGGGCAACACGGTGAGGTTCTGGGAGGCCAAAACCGGTGAGCTGCTGGACGCTTTTACGGAGCATACAGACTCGGTGAGGTCGGTATCATTCAGTCCCAACGGTCAATTGATTGTCACTGCCAGCGAAGATGGTACCGCTCTAGTGTGGGAGTGTGCGATGAAGCGGGTTGTGTTCCGCCTGCGGCATTTGCCCGGGAGAGAATCGGCCAGCTGGATCACCTATGCTTCCTTCAGCCCGGATGGCCGCTATGTGGCGACTGCAGGGCTGGATCGTTCGGCGCGTGTTTGGAGCGCAGACACGGGTCAACCGGTGCGAGTCTTCGAACATGAAGGCGGAGTTGAAAGCGCAGAGTTCAGTCCGGATGGCCGCTACGTCATCACAGCGTGCGGAGACTTTAGCGCTCGGGTCTGGGATATCGCTACGGGCAAGGAAGCCATCCCGCGACTGAAACATAACTCTTATGTGAAACACGCCTCATTCAGCGCCGATGGGAGACGGATCGTCACCGGGACCGCGCTGGGAGTCGTGTGTCTCTGGGATATTGCTGCTCATCTTTGGTCCCGTCCTCTTACTCCAATTTTCTTCAGTGGCGACGGGGACTGCTCGGCAACGATTAGCAACAACGTAGCCCGAGTGAATAAGGCGACGGGCCGTGAGATGACTCCGTTGCCTATGAGCGGCCACCTTTGTGATCTGAAATTCAACCAGGCGGGAAGCCGATTGCTGGCGGTCTTGCTTCGGGAAAATCCGACAATCGGCCCATCGACAATGGTGCAACTTTGGGACGTGACGCATGCAACACCTCTGGCCGAGCCTTTCAGCTACAGCAACCAGATTACAGCCGTGAGAGAAGATGCCGAACGTATGCTGACCGTGCGCAGCAACCTTGCCCAGCTCTGGGACACCCTCAGCGGTAAGACCCTGTTTTCTCCCCTCGAACACGAGGCCAGAATCATCGAAGCTTCATTTAGTTTGGATGGATCGAAAATCGTCACCGTGAGCGGAACGGAGGCTTCGATTTGGGATGCCAATAGAGGAACGCGGCTTTCCATTTGTCCACATCCCTGCGAAGTGACCCATGCGGAATTCAGCCCCAACGGACGTTGGCTGGTGACCTCTTGTGCGGATTTGGATACCACGCCTTATGCGGCGCAGATCTGGGATGCCTCCACGGGGCGTCCGATCGGCAAGCCCTTGGCCCATGGGGACGGTGTCAGACACGCATCGTTCAGTCCCGACAGCCGGCGCGTGGTCACTTCGGGCGAGGATCGGACTGCCATTATTTGGGACGTCGAAACCGGTTTGCGCATCAGGCGGCTGATCCACGAGCATGGCGTTTATGAAGCGTCATTTAGCGCAGACAGCCGCTGGGTTTTGACCGTCTCCAGCGGCGAATCAGCCCGCGTCTGGGACGCTGAGACGGGCGCGCCCATCACTCCTCCTTTGAGACACGACTGGCGCTTATGGCATGCACGATTCATCGATCACGGCCAGCGCATCCTGACCAAACGTCTCAAGGGCGATTACTGGATGCGATGGGAACGGGCCAGGGAACCGGTAGTTTGGGAATGGAGGATTTGGGATTTCTCGCAGGATACTCGTCCGCTGGAGGATTTGGTCCTCCTCGCTCAACTACTTTCGGGCCACCAGAGCGATGATTCCGGTGGCACCATGCCTCTAGGCAACGAAGCTTTGCGTCAGCGCTGGGAGACATTGCGCGCAAAATACCCGCAGGACTTCACACCTTCGGCAGGCGATGACATGGTCGCCTGGCACCAACGCGAGGCCGCTGCCAGCGAAAAAGCACATCAGTGGTTTGGCGCCCGCTTTCATCTCGACCGTCTGCTGGCCCTCAAGCCGAACGAACCGTCCCTGCTACAGCGGCGCACACGGGCTGCGGAGGAATTGAACAGGCTGGCCTTGCGCTCGAATTGATGCGGCCATCCTTCAGCCGCTCCCTGTGCGCTGAGGATTGCGCGGCTTGAGCGGCCCGCGAGCGGCCTTTGAAAGAGCGTGTATAGGCTGCGTGGGAATCAGTTTATGGCCGGCCATCAGAACCTTTGCCGCGCCCTGAATCGTCGCCAGAAACGCCTCGATGATCGGAGTCGCTTTGCCCTGCCACAGCACGCCGAACGTGACGTGCTTGAAATCTTCTAAGGGCAGAGTGCGAATACCCGGCCGCTGTTTCCCGCCAGGAACGGCCACTGACAACCCAATGCCGTAGCCGTTGGCGACATACGTCTCAACCAACTCGACCGTACTGACTTCAATGCCTGTAAACCAATCCACTTTCAATCGGCTCAGACCTGCTTGAAAGCTTTTGTAGATCGATTCATTCGTTGGCAGACTGATGAGCGTTTCCTCGATGCGATCCTGCTTCCAGAGGTCGGCCGCCGCTTTTATTTTGCTGTCTCTTCGCGCCATCAACACTAGCGGCAGCTCGAATAAAGGCAGGGCGTTGAAGCCGGCCGGTAGTCTGCCATCCAGCAGGGTGATGGCCAGATCGAGTTCGTGCTTCTGCAACCACGATTCCAATTGTGGTTGGTAACCTTCGCGCAAGGTCACTTTCAGCTTCGGGAATTTTTTCTGCATCGCTTGCAGCACGGTCGGCAAGTGATCGCGCAACACAATTTCCGATGCGCCGATGCGGATGTGTTGCGAAATACCCCCGCGCAGCCTGTCAGCGACAGGTTGCAGATTATCGAAGAAGGGCTGGATAAACTTGAAAAGTTCTTCGCCTGCCGGAGTCAGGGCGAAGGGCCGGCGCTGAAACAAGGTGATGCCGAGGAATTCCTCCAATTGGATAACCTGCCCGCTGATGGCCGGTTGCTGGATGCCGTAAGGCATGTTGCGCACGGCCTCAGAGATGCCTCCATGCCGGGCAACGTAGTAGAACAGTTCGAGGTGGTGAATGTTCATGTGGGTGGATTGGTTCGCTTTCCCATCCTAATCATCTGAGTTTCAGGCGCAAAACTAACTTTTGCATTTCCACAGAGATTATTGCATAAACACCAGCCGAACGGCTAAGCTCCGGAGAAATCTGACCATGAGCCAGCAACATATCACCAGCCAGAAAGGAAAGATGCAATCCGCTCGCCTGCCCGTGGGGGCTCCATTGCCATGCTGAACGGCCAAGAAATCACGGTCATTCTTGCTTGTTATTTTTTGGGCTGCTTCACGGCGGGTTATTATTGGGTGCGCTGGCGCGCGGGTCTGGATATCCGGGAGCACGGCAGCGGCAGTGTCGGAGCGCGAAATGTGGGCCGAGTGCTTGGTCCTTTTGGCTTCGTCGTCACGCTTTTGTTGGATGTGACCAAGGGAGCGCTGGCCATCGCGGCAGCCACGTATTTTGGATTGCGAGCCGAACCCATGGTGGCTGCCATGGTCGCCGTGGTGGTTGGACACGCGTGGCCGTTCCAATTGCGATTTCATGGGGGCAAGGGTGTGGCGACATCCCTGGGGGTCCTCGCCGCCTACGATCCATTCATCCTTTTGAGTGTGTTCATTGTCTTCCTGCCGGCATTTGTGCTGGTGCGCAATTTCACTTTAAGCGGTTTGCTCGCCTTTGCCGTGTCGCCGCTGGTGGTGTTTTTGTCGGGGCTGGGAAATGTCGAAGTGGCAGCGATTTCCTTCCTCGCCATTCTCATCCTGGTGACTCATGGCAAGAACCTTCGAGAGGAAATTACCCGGCGTCTGCCGGGTCGCAGAGAAAAGGAAAGCTCCATGCGCACACACAAGGGATCTGGATCATGAACACGGAAGAACAAGGACTGAAGTTTAAGATCGCGAGGGAGGACCGTGAATTCGAAGCGATTCACCAGCTCAATTACAAGACCTTCGTGGAGGAAATCCCGCAGCACAGCAACAATCCGGAACAGCGATTGGTGGACAAATTCCACGCCGAGAACACCTACGCTATTTGTCTGAACGGAACGCAATTGGTGGGCATGGTGGCGGGACGGGCCAAGAGGCCCTTTTCGCTCGATCGGAAAGTGCCCGGACTCGACTCCTATTTGCCGCCAGGGCGAAAGGTGCTCGAAGTCCGTTTGCTCTCAGTAGAGCGAAATTATCGGAACGGATTTGTCTTTTCCCGCTTGGTGGGATTGCTCGCCCATCATTTCCGGGAGCAGGGTTATGATTTGGCCATCATCTCCGGGACACTCCTCCAGCAGCGACTTTACAAACATTTGGGCTTTGAAGCCTTTGGACCGGTGGTGGGCACGGGCGAGGCGCAGTTCCAGCCTATGTATCTCACACTCGAAACGTTCATCCAGATGTCGAAAGCGCTTTCACCGCCATCGCCTGCGGTGGACAGAATCCTGGCGAGCTATTTGCCCGGCCCCGTGACGGTGCATGAAGACGTGCGGAAAGCCTTCGAGAAAGGCCCCGTCTCCCATCGCTCCGCCGTCTTCACGGCTGAATTCCGGGCGACGAAGAAACTGTTGTGTGAGTTAACCGGCGCACGACATGTTGAGATTCTGTTGGGCTCGGGCAGCCTGGCCAACGACGCGGTTGGCGCCCAAATCTCGTTGCTTCGCCAGCCGGGAATTATTTTGAGCAACGGCGAATTTGGCGACCGGCTGACCGATCACGCGACGCGGCTGGGGCTTCAGTTCGAGGTGCTGCAAATGGAATGGGGCGAGCCATTCGATTATGGCGACATCCTCCATCGCCTGTTGCGCGATCAAAAGGCGCGCTGGCTGTGGAGCGTGCATTGTGAGACGTCCACCGGCATTCTGAACGATCCGGATGCGTTGAAGAAGATTTGTGCGGAGAAAGACCTTAAGCTTTGCCTGGATTCAATCAGCGCCATTGGCACGGTGCCGATCGACTTGCGCGGGGTATATCTGGCCACATGTGTCAGTGGGAAGGGGTTGGCCGCCTTCCCGGGACTGTCCATGGTCTTCTACGATCATGAAATCGCCCCCCAGCCAAAGGCGTTGCCACGCTATCTTGATTTAGGTTACTACGCGGCGCAGGACGGAGTTCCGTTCACCCATTCCTCGAATTTGATCTACGCCTTGCAAACGGCGCTGAAGCGGACCTGTTGGACGGATAAGTTCAGGCAAATTGCAGAGACGGCGACGTGGCTGCGGCAGCGCTTGCGCGAATTGGGCTTTCAGATTGTCGCTCCTGACGCGCACGCCTCGCCGGCCGTGATTACGATTGCGCTGCCCCGCGAGGTCAGCTCCAAGAGCATCGGCTGGCAGCTCCAGAAAGCGGGTTACCTGTTGAGCTACAAGAGTGAGTATCTGCTGAAGCGCAATTGGATCCAAATCTGTTTGATGGGCGAATGGTCGTATGACAATTTGGCGACCCTTCCAGATATCCTGGCGCATGTACGCGCACAGGGACGCCGAAAGGATAGAGAACTACAGGCGGCAGAGGTTTGACGGAAGTGACAAATCCGAACCTGGCTTCAAAGCGGCCCCGTTTCGCGATACGGCTTCCCGGCGCGATACTGCTCCAGAAGCTTCTCGTTTTTCGCCGCCAGGTTCTTTTCCCCCGAAGCTTCGGCAAGGTCACGGGCCTTTTGCCCTGTGCTTACAGCTTTGTTGAAGTCGCCTGCCTCGGCGTAGGCTGCTGCCAGAGTTCCAATCAATTGGGGTTGCTGATGTGAAGTCAACTCGCATGCCTTTTCCGCCAGCCGAACCGCCTCCACTCCGTTTCGCAATGCTGCATCCGGGTGCGTAGCGAGAATCCAGGCCAGATCATTTAACGCAGCCGGAAAGTGTGCCCTCAGGCGCAGCGCCTCCCGATAATGAACGACAGCTTCCTTCACCTGCCCGTCGCCAAAATACGCCTGGCCAAGGTAAAAATGGATTTCAGGGGAAACCGGGTCCAAACGCCGGGCCTCGGCCAATTGTGTAATTGCCTTCTTGGAATGCCCTTGCTGTAACAAGGCTACTCCCAGATTAAAACGCACCACCGCGTTGGTTGGGCTGATGGCCACAGCCTTTGCGAAATGACTTGCGGCCGCCTCCGGCTGGCCCACCGCCAGCAGTGCGGCACCCATGCACCGATGCGATTGGTCATAGTCAGGTTCGATACCCAGCGCCGTTGCAAAGCTGTTCGTCGCTTCTTGGACTCGTCCAAAATGCATCAGGGTTGCGCCTAAATTCAGGTGAGCCTGCACGTAATCGGGCTTGATTCGGACCGCTTCCTCGTAGTGATGAAGCGATTCCTGCATGCGATGCTCTTTGGTAAGAGCGGTGCCGAGATTGTAGTGAGCGATCGCATTATCACTGGTAACAGCGACAGCGTGAGTCCAGAGGGTTACGCTGTTCTGCCAGTGCGTCAGTTGGGTGAACGTCACCGAGGAGCAGATGAGAATAACAAGAAATCCGGCCGATCGAATCGCTATCCTGGGAACCGGCCACTGCTGGAGAAGGTCAGCGGCGCCCCAAACCACCACCATGAATATTCCGATGAGTGGCACGTAGGTATAGCGGTCGGCAATCGACTGAAATCCGGCAGCCACCACATTCAGGGTAGGCACCAACGTACCCAGGAACCATAGCCAGCCGACGATGATATAGGGCCGACGCCGCAGGGTGATTATCGCAACCGCTGATATGCATAATAGCAGAGTGGATGCTCCCGCCACTTTCCAGGTTTCCCATTGATTGGGAAAAGGGTACAGCACGGTCATATCCTCCATAAACAACGCTTTGCCGAGGTAACGCACATAGGAGATGGGAACATTTGCGAGACGCAAACCCAGGGGAAGTTTTTCCAACGAGAGCATGGCGCTTTTGGTGGTCACGAGTGTGATCGCGCATGAAACGATCATCAGCGCAAAGAAAGGGAGCTTTTCGAGCACCAAACCTCGCAGGGCCTTCCAATGGCTTCCTGCCGAGACTTCGCCTGCGGAACCACGCGTTGAAAAAGACTTCAGTCTGCCGAGCGGCCAATAATCCATCAGCAACAGGACAAACGGCAGTGTTACCAGCATCGGCTTGGACAGGAGTCCCAAAGCAAAACAAAAAAAAGCGATCAGATAACGCTGGAATGTGGGCCCTCTCACATACGCCGCATAGGCGTACATGGTCAACAGCCAAAGGAATGTGCTCAACACGTCTTTCCGCTCGGCGATCCAGGCGACGGACTCGACATGCAGCGGATGGAGTGCAAAAAGCGCCGCAACAAAGGCGCTGCGCTCCAACCGGTCGGTCAAGCGCCATAAGACCAGGAAAAGCAACAGTGTGTTGGCGACGTGAAATGCCACGTTGGTCAAATGATGTGCGCCTGCATTCAATCCCCACAACTCGCAATCGAGCATATGGGACGTCCAGGTCAACGGGTGCCAATAAGCCACATAGGCGGTAGTCAGAGCCCATAGTATGTTCCTGAACGTGATTCCTCGCTGAACAATCGGATTCTCCGTAATGTAAATGGGGTCGTCATAGTTGACGAAATCGTAGGTTCTGACCTGCCAATACACGGCTAGCGTGGCCATTGCCAGCAGCACACAGATGAGAATAGGGGTTCGGTAACCCAGATCAATTCGCCGAACGAAAGCCACGATGGACCTTAGCAGATTCATTCCCGATCAATGGAGAAGAAGTCTATCGAAGGAGTCTCCAGCGGCAAGCTGCCATTTGCCGCAAGAGTATGAATCCGATGTTTCGGCGCGCGAGCGTGCATGGGAGTTTCCTCAACCGTAAAATCCTGGTTGCTGTCAGGCGAGATCTGCACAATACACTTGCCGCGCGGACAACAACGATTGCACAAACATCATGGAAAATTCAACGACGCCTTCCGAGCAAGCCATCAATCGGCGACGTGTTTTTGGCTGGGCCTTGTACGACTGGGCCAATTCAGCTTTTGCGGTGACCGTGATGACGGTGTTCTTCCCGGTTTTCCTCAAGGATTTCTGGTGCTTGCCGGGGACTGCTGAAACGGTCAGCACATTTCGTCTCAGTATGGCCAATTCGATCGCCAGTGCCGTCGTGGCGATCCTGGCGCCTGTGTTGGGAGCCATCGCGGACCGCGGTAACGCCAGAAAGCGGTTCCTGCTTTTTTTTGCAGCAGTGGGCATCGTCATGACCGGCTCGCTTCATTTCGTGGCGCGCGGTCAGTGGCAAGTGGCCTTGCTGCTTTATGTGCTCTCGGTCATCGGGTTTTCCGGAGGAAATATCTTTTATGATTCATTGCTTGTCAGCGTCGCGGGCGAGAAGAAGCTCCACTTCGTTTCTGCGCTGGGTTTCTCATTTGGCTACCTGGGCGGTGGATTGCTGTTCGCGTTCAATGTCGTCATGGTGCTGAACCCGGGAAAATTTGGTCTGGCCGACGCGGATGACGCCGTGCGCCGCGCATTTTTGTTGGTGTCCTTGTGGTGGGCTGTATTCTCGATTCCCTTGTTCCTTTTTGTCCGGGAAACCAGCCGTCCCGGCAGGCGTCTGGGCGCGTGGCAGACGGTAAAATCCGGATTAGTGCAGTTGCGCCAAACGTTTCAAGAGGTGCGCAAGCTCAAGATGGTATTCCTGTTTCTCGTCGGCTACTGGCTCTACATCGACGGTGTGGATACGGTTGTGCTGATGGCAGTCGATTACGGTAATTCATTGGGCTTCCCGCGTGATACCCTCATCAAAGCGATTTTGATTACGCAGTTCGTCGGTTTCCCCGCCGCCATTGTCTTTGGAAAACTCGGCGAGAAGATCGGAGCGAAGATCGGAATTTTTGTCGCGCTAGCCGTTTACATCGGCGTGTCGATCTGGGGATATCTCATGAAACGGCCCGAGGAATTCTATGTGCTCGCGATCGTGGTGGGCCTGGTCCAGGGCGGAGTGCAGGCGTTAAGCCGGTCGTTGTATGCGCACCTGATTCCGAAAGACAAAGCAGCCGAGTTTTTCGGTTTTTACAACATGCTGGGGAAATTTGCCGCCATCATCGGGCCGTCCATCATGGGCGTTGTTGGAGTCATGACCGGCAATCCACGTCTTTCAATCCTTGCCATCATCGTGTTGTTCGTCGCAGGCGGTGCATTGCTGTATTTCGTTCGGGAAGAACGGACGGAATCGATTGGCACGCCCGCAGATTCAATAGCGGCGTCGGATGGGATCATTGAGAGCACTCAATCGAAAAAGGAGACCGAGAATTGAACCTTTCCAGACCGATTACGTCAGGGGCTTGAACTCCGGCCTGAGTCCGGATTCGTCGCAATGAAGGATCGCCACGCTGCGAGGCAGCTTGAATCGCTGTTTGCCCGCGTAACCTGGGTTGAGATATAGCGTGCCATTAATCTCCTCGAAAAACGGCTTGTGTGTGTGGCCAAAGATAACCGCGTCTGGATTTTCCCGGATGATGCGGCGCTGAACCTCGGGCGCCGGCGCGTGAGGGTTAATAATGTGATGTAGAAGAAACCTGCGCCCTTGAAGCTCGAACATTTCTGTTTCCTTAAAATCGAGTCCGACGTCCGTGTTTCCGGTGATGGCCGTCACTGGCGCAATATTTTCCAGTTGCAGGATCAGCCACGGCAGACCGATGTCGCCCGCATGCAGAATGTGATCAACCCCGCTTAACAGTGCCGGCACTTTGGGGTCGAGGTAATCGTGAGTATCGGAAATGATGCCGACTTTCATGAAATTGTTTTCACATTGGAGGAATGTTTTTTTCCAGCCGCATTCGGCGTCGAGGATTGATCAAGCCTTGGATTCTTCCGGCTCAGTCTCTTCCGGTGCGTCGGCAGTCGGCGCCTCCTTTTCCCGGGCTGATTCCGCGCCTTCACTCAATTTCATGGCGCCCACAAAGAGCCCTGAGAATAAACCACCGCTAAGAAGCGTATTGCGGAAAAACGCCCACGTGGGCGGCAGGCCCGGAATGCCGGTGGTCAAGGCCTGGAACCAGCCCGCAAGGGTCTTCGGGTATTCCGGATTTTGCAACCACGCAGCAGTGTTAGTCACGAAGTAGAATACCACCGCTCCCAGCAGCCCTCCCAAAACCAGCCTCAGCCAGGACGCTTTTGGCGAGTGCCGCCGACCCCACCAAATGAGAATGGCGTAGGCTACGTAGTTGACCGCCATGTAAGGGCTCACGGCCGGGGTGTGATAATAGAACAGGTTCAACAGGATGTCCGTTGCCAGCAAAGTTCCCAACGGCAACCACCAAACCAAACGGCGTGGAAAATACACGCCGGCGCAAAACGCAAGAGCATAGGCGGCGCTGAAGTTCTGCGGCATCAGCCCCGGGCAACGCGTCAATGCGAAAACCAGCATCAGCACGATCGGCAGCCATACATTCCACTTTTCTTTCACGCGCCAGAATGATACGCGAAGGAGCAGGTCTGACAACTAACAACTGACAACGGCTTTGATGTTAAGCATCATCTACGAGGACAATGAATTGCTTGTCATTAACAAGCCCGCCGGTCTCGTTTGCCATCCCACCAAAGGAGACGTTTATTCCAGTTTGATCAGCCGCGTTCGCTTGCACTTGGGAGCCAGCAGCCGGCCACACTTCATCAACCGACTCGATCGCGAAACCAGCGGTCTGGTGTTGCTCGCGAAAAATCCGGACGCTGCCGGGGAACTTTGCGACATTTGGGAGAAACGATCTGTCCGAAAGGATTACCTGGCAATCGTCAAGGGTCACGTGCGAGAGGACGCAGGAATTATCGACGCCCCATTGGGCAAGGATCAACTGAGCATTGTTGCCATCAAAAACAAGGTGCGCGAAGACGGCGCTCCGGCGACTACCGCCTTTGCGGTTCTCCGTCGATTCACTCGAGAGCAGAGACAGTTCTCATTGCTTGCGGTGCAGCCATTGACCGGTCGCAAGCACCAAATTCGAATTCATCTGGCATATCGCGATCATCCAATCGTCGGAGATAAAATATATGGTGGCGACGAAGAATTGTACTTGGCATTTGTCCAGGGACGGCTGAGCGACTCACAGCGCCGAGAACTTATTCTTGCCAATCATGCCTTGCATGCTCGCGAAGTCCGCTTCCGTTGGCGAGGAGGAGATTTCTTGTTCCAGGCCGAGCCCGAAGCTTGGTTTCCTGAGTTTACGCTCAACGAGGTTGAAACGCGGGGCCGCGCGCCCCTTCCGGTCCATCGAAGCCACGGATGTTGATAGGCAAAGGCCTACGTAGGCTCTTTTTTGCTGCATATGACTGGAATGCTCAGTTCGTCCGCGTACGCATTCTTCTACCTACCTATTGAAATCAGGCGCTTTAGGTAGTAAGATGGGACCTATTCGAAAGTGACAAATACGTTCAAAAATAGTTCCAAAAAAAAGTTGACACCCACCTGACTTTTCGACATAGTGCGTTCACACACAGTAAAACACAAATACAAACATGAGAACTAAAACACTACTACTCACGGCTGCGTTAGGCGCAGCAAGCCTCGCCACTTCCATGGCGCAGGTCTATTCGGTCAATTCGGTGGGCTATATCAATCTCACAATGAGGCCTGGCAAATTCGAGCTGGTTGCAAACCAGTTGAACACGGGTGGTAACACTTTGAACGAAGTCCTCCCGTTCGCCTCCAATCCCAATTTGGACGCTGCTCAATGTCTGACCTTCGTAGTAACGGGGGGTATTCCCGAGTTGAGAGGGGATATCTTTGTCACTGACCATTGGGAAGACCAGGGCGGCAGTCCGAGTACGACCACCATTCAGCCGGGCAAGGGTTTCTTCTTCTTCAACCCATCCGCTGTCAATCAAGTTGTTACTTTGGTCGGTGAAGTGCCTCAAGGTGCTGCTTTGACCGTCTCTATTCCGGGTAATGAATACAAACTGATATCGTCTATCGTGCCACAAGAGATCGACCTCACACCAGCAAATGGCTTCAATGCGCCTGTAGGAACGCAGTATCAGGATTACGACGAAGGCCGTCCGGGCGGGGAGTATTTAGGCGTTTATGTCAAAGTTGGACCTGGTGCGAATGATTGGGAAAGCCAAGCCGGGGCTCCCGTGCCGGCCCCCAGGCCCCGGGTAGGTCAGGGCTTCTACATTTTCAATGCGGAACCTGCCGTTCTCAATTGGACGCGCTGCTTTAATGTGAACACTCCGTGTCAGTAAAACGACTCAGACCATCCATCTGATTCCCAATCTTAACCCATCAACCCTAAATAAACTCAGTATGAAAAAGCTCCTTCTTACAATAGCTCTTGTAGCAGCAGCGGCGGCGATGTCGTATGGCCAAGGTACCATCCAGTTCAACAACAGTGGTGCGGCTAGGTTTCAATTACAACGGAACGACGGCGTGCGAAGTAATATCCCCCCCGCAATTCAGTTGAACGTTGGTTTCTTCTTCGGACTTGATAGTGCTGCAGCCGTCTCAGACATTCCCGTTATGCCGCTCGGCACGATGACGACCTCGCCCGGCATTATGAGTGCACTTGGCGGTAATGCTTATCAACTCCCAAACACGACCACAGGGCAATCAAATGTCTGGGGACGGGTCAGAGGTTGGAGCACGCAATTCGGAAGTGACTGGCGTGCGGCTATGGCGGCGAATCAGGCCGGTACGCCAGGAGCTTACTTTGGCGAAACCGATATTCGTAATCTCGCGCCGTTGGGTCTCCCGACGGGTCCAGGCGTTGTGATCTGGCAGGGTGCCACGGGCACGAACCCGAACCGGTTCAATCCATTGACAGTCTTTGAAGCTATTCCCGAGCCTTCAGTAATCGGTTTGGCGATCATCGGCTTAGGAAGCTTGGTATTCTTCCGCCGCCGCAGATAACCAACGTTAGTGTTCTCATTTAGCCGCCTGAAAGGGCGGCTTTTTTTGTTGTTTCGAATTGTACCCGCTGTGCTGACGACCGTCGTAAACCCGAAGTATCGGTTGGGAAAGTCGTCATAGCTGGCATCGCCAAGCGATAGTTTCTCTTGGTGTCTCTCCTCGAATCGTTTGGATTAAAGCCCGTCATCTTCGCGAAGATTCTTGCTCTCGCCTTCGTAGCATCTGTGCGGGCAAGGACCGTGGCGTCCGGCGTTGCAACCCACCTTGTCGATCAGGCGTGTCAAGCAACGTAAGAGACAGTTGACCTTTCTTTGGTGCAGCCCGCACAACGAATCTTTTGATATGGTGTTAGCTTAATTATCGCGTATTATATGGCTATGAAACTGAGTGGCTTTGGACTGGTTAGTGTTGTCTGCACTTTGGCCTTGATTAACAGTAGTCCTGAATTGCTGTCTGCGGCAGATGCCAACCCGTATCAGCCAATTGTCGAGCGGAATTCCTTCGGGTTGAAGCCACCACCTCCCCCACAATCGGACGTGCCACCACCTCCCCCACCTGCTCCAATAGCGAAAGTCACACTGACGGGCATCACCAGCATGTTCGGGCCATCCTCCAAACGAGCGCTGCTGGAGATCATCGAGCAAGAGCCAGGCAAGACCGGAACTCCTCGAAAACCGATTTTGCGCGAAGGCGAACGAGAGGGCACAGTGGAAGTACTATCCATCGATGTGGAAAAGAACACCGTCAAGATCCGCAACGGTACCGTTGAAACCAACATCACGTTTGAGGTTGCCAAGCCATCAGCGAACCCTGCTCCGTCAGCATCCGCGCAGCCCGTCAATGCTTCCGTCCCGCCCCAGCCTGCCACTACCCCGATTCCCTCTTTCAATGCAAGTCCGATTGGCTCTGGACCAACCATCATTTCCCGAGCATCTGCCAATGATTCATTCAGCCGTCAATCGGTGACATTGCTCGGCGGCAATTCTGCGCCAGGGCCGACACCGGCCTACGCAAACGCCGCGTCCTCACTTCAGGCACACAGCGGCAATGCCGGGTTTGGAACACGTCCATTACGCTCTGAAACGCACGTTCCAATCAATCAGAAGCCAATGACGGCAGAAGAGACCTTCATAGCTGTAGAGATTAGCCGTGAGATGAATAGAGAGAAAAGGCTCGCACCGTTGTTGCCTAGAACACCATTGACTCCCAAGGAATCGTTCCCATGACTCAAGAGCGCAGTTCCGCAGCCGTTCTCAGTATCTGTGAGGCCGTGGTCACCGTCGATCGCATCTTGCCCCGGTAACTTCTCATTAGAAGGATTGAGAAATCTACACTCTGGTGGCGCTTGAGGATCCAACCGCTTTGGGGCGTGCATTCGTGGGTTGGGTTGCGCGCGTTTTCTTCCTGCTTGAAACCTTCTTCCTTCTTCCTTCAGCGCTTTGGTGGCGGGGAGCGATTTACGTTGCCTGTCGAATCGCCCCGGGGGAGCGAGTTAGTGCGCATGGATGAATCTTTTTTCCTGAGTTTGGGCCCCAAGGGCGGAGGTGCTTCGTAACGCAATGGAAAACCTGAGGATTCAATCCAATGAGCTAGAGCACTCAGTTCAAAACCGGTGAAGCCCAAGTGTGATTTTCGTACCAAGAGCAGTTCTTTTGGCGACACGACCGCGACTTCTGTGACCGCATTTCCCAAATGCGAATGGATGGCTCTTAGCCATTTTTGCGTAGGTACATTGGTTCCTGAAAACTGCAACCCCTTGACAATGGCATACAATTGATGGAGCTGTCTGGCTTGCAGCAGGCGCTGCCCGGTGATTTCCCAGTCGTAATAGACAAGGTCTCCGCGACGCATAAATTGGTCGAACAGCTCGGCTGGGGCATTAGTTTTGGTATGTCGCATCGGAAAAAGATCTGCAAGTAAATACTCCGTTCCTCCCTCGTTAATCGCCTGCACTCGTGGCAGGATAAACGGCAATCCTTCCCACAATATCTCAGATTTATTACTGCTCCAGAGAAAATTGCCAGGATGATTTGTAAAGTACGCGTTCACAACTTTTGGGATGGGTAGGACCAACTGATTAAGGCGTTGCCTGGCATTGGCCATCGGAACAGCTAAACACGTCACGGCAGCTTCGTGCGCTTGCCCCCACAAGCAGAACTGATTGGGCAGGTCCTTCAATCCCAAATCCCGAATGGTGGAAGACTGACTTAGCAAAGGCGCAATCCCACGTGCGACGGTCAAGCTGATGAGAGGCTCGGTGATTGTATTGGTGGGAATTTTCCAAGGTTCGTACTTCCAGGGAATAGGCTCTGAATATCGCAGGCGCCCTTCCGTCCGCACGTATTCGCCGAAAGGAGCGATGGTTAGCTGCGTCGGAGGCAGCTTGTGTTTGGCAACCAACGGAAACCATTGGCCGAGCCGCGGCCAGTCCGTTTCCAAGTCGAACCAGGAATTCGTGAGCGCAGGAACAGGCCGTCCGGCCTTCCCGAGCTTTTCGATGAATCCGGGAAGCACGGCGAAACTCTCTTCGCCCAGGCCAACCAGCACCCATTCGCCGCTGCGTACAAATCGAACTAGACGCGAACCGGCCTTTCCTTTCCACTCCCATCCTGCGATACCCGCTCCACCCGAATTAGTCGGAACTCCGAGTTTCCAGGCCGACAGTAATTTCCAAAGGTTAGTGGACCAAAGTTGTGCCCGCTGGGCATCCAGCTTTACGGCCAATACCGATTCGGGTCGTTTCGCAGGTCCCCGTACCTCCAAATATGATTCGGCTGAAAACAAATCCTCCAATAAAGGCTTAAGTAACTCTGCGCCATCGGGGGCGTTAGCCGGGATTTCTTTTTGCCAGAATTCGCGCGGTGCCTTGGCGAGCTTCTGCACGACATGATCGCGCAATTCTCTTGAGGCCGGCAACGCCAGGATCTTCTTCAGATTGGTTGCGTTGGTCGTGCGCGCCATTTCCGCCTTGCCAGCAAAATGATGACGGTAAACTACCCCGGCGGTATCGGGTTGCTTGCCTGGTCCTTCCAGGCAACCGGTGCTGAGCGCGAGTGCGAGGAGCGGCATGGCGCACGCCAGTTTCCTAATCATATCCAGGGTGTTCAATTGCCATAATCAACCCTGTTTAGCAAACAAAAGTTAAATGAGGCAGAGGGTTGAATGCGACTTGGCGTCAAGGATTGTTCAGGAAGAGGTACCTTGTTTCCGTCGTCCACAATGACAGTCGTGCGTTATCCTCGGGCGGCATCGGCGTGTTTGCAATCAATGCTTTGTGAGCCAAAACGCCCTGGCTTCGCGCGTCCCGATATGGGAATGCCAATTGACAATGGGCCCGCAATTGTCACGCTTATAACAGAGTCATATTTCTAAAACCACAGGGAAACGAGGCTGTGGCCATCAAGATCCTGCATTGCTCGTCGCAGAGACAAGAGGAGTTGCATATCCTAGCTTCAAAACATCTGACATATGAAAACCATGAAGAACACGAAAGCGCTGTTCCTGGCCGCTATTACCGCCTTAAACAGCATGTTGGCCTACGGACAAGGAACAATAACGTTCGCCAACAGCGGCCTTACCAGAATGATGATAAGTGAAAACGGTGTTACAACCACTGTACCTGTTTCATTTGCAATTCACTATGGGGTTTTCGTTAACGGGTCGCCGACTCCGGTTTCGCCGCTAGGTGTCAATTCTACAAATACGGCTGGGATTATTAGCGGCGTACCTCCCGTGTATCCTCTTCCCGGGACCAGTGAAGGGGAGGTTGTATCACTTCAAGTCCGAGGCTGGAGCGCATCGTTTGGTACGAATTGGCAGGCTGCCCGTACGGCTGGCGCCTGGTACGACGAAACCGATGTTCGCCAAGTGACATTGGGTTCTCCCTCGGGTCCCAGCATCCCCATCTGGCAAGCCTCAACCGGCACCAACCCCAATCGTTTCCACCCCTTGATCCTCACCAACGGCAGCCTCCGCATCAATGACATCATTGTAGCAGAAGGAAGCAACGGCGTGGTGGCAGCGGTCTTTACCGTGAGTTTAGCCGGGACACAGGAACAGACCGTAACAGTGGATTATTATACTCAGGACGGGTCGGCCTTGGCAGGGCAGGATTATGTTGCCACCAATGGCACGGTGACCTTCAATCCGGGCGAAATATCGCAAACGATCACAGTGACCATCACAGCCGATACGCCACCTGAATCGGACGAAACGTTCTCCGTCATTCTAACGAATTTTGTAAATACGACCTTGGGCAAGGGGACGGGCACATGCCTGATCAGCGAGGCACGCATTACGGAGATTCGAATCGATACCGCCGTGACCTTCCACACCGTAGCCGGGCGGCATTACGTTCTGGAGCAATCAACGGATTTGGCAACTTGGACCGCAGTAGAAGGCGCGGCAGACGTGACTGGAGTGGGAGGCCCGATGACCATCTATGACCGGGGTGTCGGCTGCGCTGGGGGCCGATACTACAGGACACGGCTCCTTACGCCGTAACCGAATTGGCTGCAGAACTTCTGAGAAGCCAGGGAACACTTCCGGTGCTTTCACCAACGAGATCCTGCGACGGTGTAGGGAAAGCTGGCTGCTTCGGAAGACTTCGTTGCCCGCATTGACACCGACGCTTTGCTCATTAGGATAACAGCACGATTTACGTGGCGCGTTCGTCTATCGGTTAGGACACGGCCCTCTCAAGGCTGAAAGACGGGTTCGATTCCCGTACGCGCTACCAGGTGGGATCGTTGAAGTTGGAATCGTTCAGCGTGCCGAAGGCATACGTTTCTGGCGATTTAACCATTCAACGTTTCGACGATTTAACGAACACGAATGCGCCCCTTCCAGATCATTTTTAATCCGACCAGCGCCGCTGAACTGGCCAAAATGCCGAAAGAGCTGCAGTTGCATATTCTGGGTGAGTTTCGTGGATTGCCCCAGGAAGTGATGAGCACCGAATTGGAGCGCTTCGGCAAGCTGGAGCGCGCCGGGAAAACCTTGCACCGTTTCCGACTTGGCGATTACCGAGTTTATTTTGAACGACACGAACTGGGGGTCGTGGTGCATCGCATCTTGAGTCGAAACTCGTTGAAGGATTTCTTATACCGCTCCTCCTTTCCGGTGGCCGAAGACGAAGCCTTGCAGCAAAATCCGAAGTTTTGGGAGCTTATTGAGTCAGCACGCTCCGCGTCCGCGAGGAGTTAACGCTGACACTCCGGATGAAACGGCGCGGAACTGAGCGCTACGGCCGGGGCAAGTGTTACTGGACGTCTTCGCCGAGTTCCACATTCCAGTAGGCCAAATCCAGGAAATGCTTCCAACTGTCGTGCTGTGCGAGTCCCAGGTTGATTTGCACGAAGGGACGCCATTTCGGACGCTTGGGCTTGCGAATCAAATGCATGCCCGCTTCATTGGGAGTCCGGTTGGCCTTGTGCGTATTGCACAAGACACAGGAGCAAACAATGTTCTCCCATGAAGTCGGTCCGCCTCGATCCCGGGGGATGACATGATCGAGATTCAGATCCTTCCGCTCAAACTCCTGACCGCAGTATTGGCATGTATTCCGATCCCGCTCGAAAATATTGTGCCGGGTGAACTTGACCTCTTTTTTCGGCAGCCGGTCGAAGAGGACCAGCAGGATCACCTTTGGCACCCGAATCCGGAACGAAACCGTGTGGATGCTTTCCGGATGCGGCTCTTGCTGTGAGAAATCGTGCCACTGACTGAAATTAAAGGTCTGAAATGAACCGTCATCTCCATTCCATACCACTTGGGCGCGGCCCTCGAATAAAAGCGTTAAGGCCCGTCTGGCGGTGCAGATATTCACTGCCTGCCACAAACGATTCAACACCAGGACATGCTGATTGAGGTATGAACTCATCTGCGAGTTGCGCGAAAGCTAGCATAGAAATGGCCTGAGTGTCAACGCTTGCCCATGGGGTTCAGTGCCTTTGGCGACAAGTTCCGCAACCCGGAACGGCCAGGCCAGAAGCCTCATCGGAACAAAAATGAACATCGCCCTGTGGCATTCCTTTCGAAGAGATCAGACCACGGCAGTTGCCCAGTGAATGGAAAATTCCCGCGGCGAGCGTCTTGGTCGGTTACTCCGGCTCCCGGATTGGCTATCGATTGGCTGGAAATCGGTCTTCAGATGCTGTGATGTAATCGTTGCCAAATATTCCGGCTCTTCTAAAATGGCGCGCATGAAACACTATGTAGCGCTCGCAGGGGCAATTGTTTTAGCCTCTTCGCTTATCGCCCGCGGCCAGGGGGCGGACGAGAAATATGTTCAGATTTATAATCTGATTCAGGAGGCTGAGACCGCGAAGGAAGCCGGCCATGCCCAGCAGGCTTTCGCAAAATACTCCGAGGCACAGACAGCGCTCAAACATTTTCAGACCGTTCACCCTCATTGGAACAACCAGGTGGTGAACTTTCGCCTCAACTATATCGCCGCCAGGCTTGCGCCGCTCGCAGAGAAGTTTGCGCAAACCAACCCTCCGCCGGTGCTCGCGGAAATTGAGGCCTTGCCTGCTGGCGGCGTTGCAACCAATCAGCTTAAAGCGCTGCAAGAAGAGATCGGGCGTCTCACCGCACGCAATGCATTGCTGGAAGCGAAGGTCAAAGAGGCTTTCTCGGTGCAGCCGGCCGCCAGCGATCCGCGTGAACTGGCGAAGGCCGAAGAGCAGATCAAGCAACTGCAAAAGGAAAGAGATTTGCTCAAGGTGAGTTTGGAGCAGGAGCAGGCCAAAGCAGGCAAACCCGTGGACACTTCTGTCGTTGAGCAAGAGAGGAAGATCCTTGCGGAGGTGAAACAAAAACTGGCCCAACAGACGGAGCTGGCAGCGACATTGCAACGGGAGAATGAATCGTTGAAACAGCAGCTTGCCATGGCCAGGCAGACTCCGGCCACGCTGAAAGGCTCTGGCGATTTGGCGCAAGAATTGCAATTAGCCAGGATGACGATTGCTGCCCTTCAAGCCACGAATATCGCGCTGCGGACCGACCAGATTCTTTTGGAGACACGGGTCGCGGAGTTGGCTAAAGAGGTCAAACGCAGCAATCGTTCTTCTCCGTCGCGCAACGATGAACGGGATCAACAATTGGAAGCGGCTCACGCTCGACTCGCGGTTTACGAAGCCAAGCCCGTTCCTTATTCGCCGGAGGAGCTGGCTTTGTTCAAGCAGCCGGACGCGCGGATGAGCGTGGCTGAATCCCCTCCGCCCAAGAAGAAGACACGTGAGTTGCCTCCGGGAACGCGTCCGCTTGTGGATGAGGCCCAGCGTGCTCTGGAAGCAGGCCGTTTTGAGGAGGCGGAAAAGAAGTATCGCGAGGTATTGCGTCAGGATGAAAACAATGTTTTCGCCCTGGGAAACCTCGCGGCCATCCAGATGGAGCAGAATCGCCTGGCCGATGCGGAAGGCACCTTGAAGAAAGCTTTGGCTGCCGATTCTCAAGACGCCGCCAGCCTTTACCTGTTGGGCCGGTTGAAATTGATGCAGGAGAAATATGATGAGGCGCTGGATTCCTTGAGTCGTTCCGCAAAGATTATTCCGGACGAGGCGCGCACGCAGTACTTCCTTGGCAAGACGCTCATTCAAAAAGGGAATCGGGTCGCGGCGGAAACGGCCTTGCGCAAGGCGGTGCAGCTCAAACCCGGCTGGAGTGAGGCGCATTACTCGCTGGCGATGGTTTATGCGACGCAGCAGCCGCCTTTCAAGGAGCTGGCCCAGTGGCATTATCAGAAGGCGATTGCCGCCGGCTACCCGCGCAATATTGAATTCGAAAAGTTGATCGAAGGAAGGAAGACTGCATCGTCAAGCGTCCCATGACCGCTTGGGCGCCAACCGACCGCCGGTGACATCTATCGGGTCGGCTCTGAGTTGCGACGACCTGGGAGCAACCGTGTTGAAGCAAGTTATTCATGAACTCGAAGTGCCTACTCGTGGCCGAGGCCTTTACGAGTTTACAGAAAGAGTGGCGGCTCTGGCGCAGCAGACTCAGTTTCAAACAGGCCTCGTTACGCTGCATCTCCAGCATACCTCCGCCTCTCTTTTGATTCAGGAAAATGCCGACCCGGAAGTCCAGCGTGATTTAGAGCGCTTTTTCGCGCGGCTTGTGCCGGACGGCGATCGGCTATTCGAGCACACCACCGAAGGAGAGGATGATATGCCCGCTCATGTGCGGACTGCTTTGACGACGGTCAATCTAAGTATTCCCATTGCCAACGGCAGCCTGACGCTCGGCACGTGGCAGGGCATCTATTTATGGGAACATCGTCATCACCCACATCGCCGTCGCGTCACTGCTCATTTTCTTGGGGAATAGACTGGCCAACTCCGCTGGCAACTGGCAATTTCCGCAATGCTGAAAATGAGACTTTTGGTAAGGGCTCGAGCGATTCTCCGTGCATGGTTGATGTCCGCTGGCATTGCTTTGACGGTCAGTGCGGAAACCAATAAACCTTTCTTTGGTTTCAGCGGTCCGGAGACTTACCCTATTGATAATTTCATCACCCAGCTTCGCGCCGCCGACGTCGATGGCGACGGTTTGACCGACCTGATTGTGGTCAATAATTCGCGTTCCAAGATCACGTTGCTTTATAATCAAACCGGAAAGACAAATGTTGCCGCAAAAGGCAGGGCTTCAATCAAGCGAGAGTTGAATGAGTTGCCGCCTGATGCCCGCTTTCGCATCGATTCGATTGCTTCCGAAAAACGCATTGCCGGACTGGTCGTAACTGATCTGAATGGTGACGAGCGTCCGGACGTGGCCTATTACGGCGAGCCGAAGGAGCTGGTGGTCCAATACAATCAAGGCACCAACGGATGGAGCTCGCTCAAGCGCTGGCCAATTGAAGACGGGCAGCTCACTCCGAACGCGCTGGCCTTCGGCGATCTCAATGGCGACAAACGGACCGACCTTGTGCTGCTCGGAGAGAACAGCATCTACTGGCTGGCGCAAAACGCGGACCATTCGCTGGCCGAGCCGGAGAAGATCGCGTATGCCGGCGCGGTCAAATCGGTTCAGGTGCTGGACATCGATGGCGACGGCCGTGAGGACTTGCTGTTGGTGAATTGGGAGAGCCCGAATCCCTTTCGGTTCAGGTTGCAGAACGCGGCGGGGCAGCTCGGGCCGGAAATTCATTTCACGCTGCCGCCTATCCGTTCGTATTGGCCGGACGACCTGGATGGAGATCGCAAGACCGAGATCATGACCATCGCGATGAATTCCGGGCGCGCCCAAATTTCCAACTTCATTCGAAAACCGTCGGCGTCGTTGGTGGGTTCGTTTCAGGAAGGCCAGTTCTACGTCTTGCCGCTGAACAAAACCACCAAGGCAAAACGCGGGATGGCGTGGGCCGACCTCAATGGCGACCAGCTCCCTGACTTAATCGTCGCCGAGCCGGACAATGGGCAACTGACAGTTTACCTGCAAGAGACAGACGGCTCGCTGTCGCAAGCCAAGACGTTCCCCACCTTTACCGGCGTGAGCGAATTGGCCGCCATCCCGGCGAGCAAGGAGACGCCAGCCGAAATCTACCTGATGAGTCCGGACGAACGGCAGGTGGGCGTGACGCGTTTCGATAAACAGGGCCGCGTTCCTTTCCCAACCACCATTCCCATGGAAGGGAAGCCTCTGGCCATGACCATTGGCCCACTGCAGTCGAAGGCAAAGCCGACCCTGGCAGTTATTTTGGATCAGGATGGCAAACGGGTTCTTTATACCCGCAATGCCGATGGGCAGTCCAAAACCCAAAAGTTGAATGACAACTTCAAATCAAACCCCGCCTCCATGGCTTTGCTCGATGTGAATCATGACGGCCTCATGGACCTCATCATACTGATTCCGTACGAAAAGATTAAAATCCTGTTGCAAGCCGCCGGCAAGGATTTCGACGAGCAGGACATTGCGCCGCCGGGCGGCAGCGTGGAGCAGCCGTGGTTGAGCGCGGCGGACGTCGATGGCGATGGCAAAGCGGAGTTACTCCTGGCCCAGAAAAACTTCCTGCGCGCTGTCGTCCTGAAAGCCGACTCCAAAGATGACACCAACAAGACCTGGTCATTTTCTGTGAAGGATCAAATCAATGGCGCTGCCGGCAACTCGCGCATCGTCGGCGCCGCATCGTTGCGAAACGGGACAAACGCGATCACCTCGCTCTTTTTGCTCGATGCCGAAAAGAAATCACTGACCCTGTGCGAGCGGGACACTAACGGCGTCTGGCAGGTCGTTCGCAATCTTCTGCTGCCCTTCACGGAGTTTAACGCGCTGACGCCCGTGGCGCTGGGGAGCAAGGACCTCAATAGTATTGGCTTTATGGGCCTGAACGCAGCCGGCTGGATGGCCCTGAGCGGCCAAACGTGGGACTTCGACGAACTGGACGGCTATGAAACGCCGATTAAGGACGGTCAGCTTCATGACATCGTCTCTGGCGACCTGAATCAGGACAAGCGTAAGGATCTGGTTTTCCTGGAGACAGCCAAGAACCATCTTGATTTGGTCATCTTTGATCAATCGCGAAAACTGGTGCCAGCCACACGCTGGCAGATCTTTGAGGAGCGAACGTTCCGCGGCCGACGAGGAGATCAACCTGAGCCGCGCGAAGCCTTAATTGTCGATATCACGGGCGATGGCAAGAATGATTTGGTGGTGGTGGTTCACGATCGCATCCTGGCCTATCCGCAGGAATAGGAGCGCGGACCTCTCGTCCGCTGGGTAACACAAGCCGTAGCTTGTCCGTGTCAATGAGTGGCGGACGAGACGTCCGCGCTCCTATTTCTTCGAGTTGGGCGGCGTTGGAGAAAACATTTTGATGCTGATCCCTTCAGCATTCACGCTTCCGCCCCAGACCATGAAGTGGAAATACTTGGCGATCTTCTCGAAGTCCGGCAACAGGGAGAAATCCACCCAATCCTTGAATTTCCTGTCGTCTTCTTTCATGCCCAGTCGGCCTGTCAGTGCCGAACCGCCGAAAAGATTGCCTAGCGAACCGGATTCCTTTTTCAAAATGTCCAGGGTCGCTCGCATGGATTCCTGCTGGTTTTCATAGCCAAAGAGACCAGTGCCCATGCCGCCAACTTTCTGCGCCACCTCGGCAAGACCTGGAGTTTCGCGCAACGTTTTGCTGGCCGGCCCGCGAAGGTATTCCTCCAGCATGGCGACGTCGAAAGAAAAAGCCACATAGCCGCCACTGGCCGCGTAATGCAGGGAGCGATCGACTTTCTTGCCGTCCTTGCCGGCGCTGGTCATATTGAAGCTGTAAACTTTGCGCCCAAGGAATTCCCTCTCCTTCAATTTGGTCGTTTGTTGGGGGAGGATCGATCCGATGGCTTTGAGGGCGGAGGCCAGTTGCTCCGCTCGAGGCGAGCCAATCAGATAAAGCGACGGGGGCGAGTTCAGATCCTCGAGCGTGGGCCGGCGCGGCGTCTTTTCATATGAAAGGATGTCATCGCCCAGGTTGGCAATCAGGCTCTTTCTCAAATCAAAATTGGGATCCTTATCCTTTCCGGCATTGTCCACGATCAGCTTAATGAGCCCGGCGTATTGCGGATTGATCTCGACCAGCATATTCTCAAGCGTGTTCCATGCCTTCTGAATATCCAGACGCCAGCGTGAAAATTTTACTGCGTCGGCGGGGATGAACGGTGGCGGAGCGGCATCCTTGGCTTCGAATGAAAGCACCTTGAGTATTCCCTTGCGATTGGCTTCGGGCGCGCTCAGAAACACATTGGCCAGGCAACCTTCAGGCGCGTCCCGCAGGTTAAAGGAGAGCGTTTGCAAAGCAGTGAGTCCAAGGGCAGCCAGCAATTTATCCGGTTTGAGTTGCAAGGATGGCTCGCCCGTGGGAGGAGCATCAGACGTTTTGGATTTCTTGCTCAACGTTTCGAAGATGGTTTTGAGATTGACCCACCCGTAACCTTGGGCGTCGCGGAACAGAGCAGTGTAGTTCGCGGCAAAAGAACCTTGTTCCGAGAGGCTGGGGACGGAGCCCCCGCTCTGGCGAATGAGGATCTTTTCAATCTCCTTGGCGGAATCGCCCAGGATCAATAGCGACTCGGATTGGCCGATGAGCCACTCCAGTTTTCGGGCCGGCTTTTTCTCCTGGTCCGGTTCGGCAGCCTCTTTGGCTTCTTCCGCCTTGGGAAACGCTTTGTCCAGGGTCTTGGAAAGTTCGTCGGACGAAAAGACCAGTGTCGTAAATTCGATGTCCCGAATCTTCTCCGTCTTAATCTGTTTTCCACTATCCACCCATTTTTTCTTCAGATTGGTGAGATTGGTCTTGAGCGCGTCACTTTTGTCTCTGGAATCCATCAAGAAGAGAAAGCCAGGATCTTGCTCTGACTTTCCATCCCAGCCGTTGGATGTGACGGCGAAAGTGACTTGTCCTCGCGCCAGGCCCGCATAATCGGCCAATTTGATGCCAAACTCCCGTTCCAATGGGGTGACCACGTCGGACTTCAACTTCTCAAGCAGCTTCTCCTTAAAGGGTTTCAATGCGGCATCTTTCCAAAGCTGGCTCATGGCCCACTTGCTCCAGTTGCTGCCTGCGGCGCTGAATTCGGGCACGGTAATGAAGCCCAGCGTGTCGCCTGGCAGCAGTTTATCCGGGGGCGGCGTCCCGGCAGCACAGGATAAGGCCAGTAAGACTCCAATGGGAAGGGCGTGTAGTTTCATAAGCTTCTTGGTTCAGCCTGACGCGCGTCGTGAACGTGTAGCGGAAGCAAAAGTGAGGCCGATTAGCCGAGAATGGAGCGGCTTTATTTGCCCTCCCGCTGCACGTCGGTTGCCTCTTGCATCTGTTGGGGTTGACCGAGGCGACTTGGCGGCGCGAGGTAACGATACGGGTTGCTCGGATTATCATTGTCGTAAGCGTAGGAATCCCGATGCTTGAGGAAATATCTCACAGCCTCCACCGGAATGGCGAAACCAATGCCCTCGCCGAAGGCGATCTTCATGTTGGTCACCCCGATAACCTCTCCGCGCAGATTGAACAAAGGCCCGCCGCTGTTGCCCGGATTGATCTGTGCTGTGGTCTGCAAGTAAAGTTCGCCCTGCCACTGGCGCGTCGTGGTGCTGACAATTCCTTCGGTTACGGTACGCTCCAAACCCAGTGGGCTCCCAATCGCAAAGACGCCTTCGCCCACAGCCAATCCATCCGAATCGCCCAGGGTGACGGTGGCAAACCTGGCCGCATCCCTGTCATCGATCTTGAGCAACGCCAGATCCTGGAATTTATTCATGGCGACAATTTTAACCTGCTTGTAAGTCTTGCGTTCGAGCGGTCCGTTTCTTTGATGATAAACCTCCACGGAAATCTGCGTCTCGCCCTCGATGACATGGAAATTTGTAATCAAATAGCCTTCTTCGGTAAGGATGAAGCCCGAGCCGAGACCGCCTGGAGTGCGCACTTGCACGACGGCTTCGCCAAGGTCGTGCGCGAGTTCGCGGACCGATTTTTCGGCCAGTGCAGTCTTGGCTGTCGAATAGAGTTCCTTTGAGCGCTCTGCCGGAGTCGTTGCAGCAGGTCTGCTTTCCGGCTTGGCTCTGGAAGCCGCTGTCTCCTCTTTCAAAATTCTTACGATATGCGTGCGAGGAATGGTCAGGACGGTGTAGCCCAGATCGACCACAACCTGGTCTCGTTTTTCGGCGAGGATTTTTCCTGAAACCGAGGCCTTTTCTTTGAGTTGGACCACCTCGGCGTCGGCCATCTGCAGGCCGCACCACAAAACAGCAACAACAAAGCATCGAACTAACATGGCAGTGAGCATAACTCGTGGCGGTCGATTTACAAGCCGCTGATGCCGGGAATTTTTCCGTCGCGCGCGGCTTGTCGCACCTTGGACACAGCGCGGTTTCTACGGCTCAATCGGGCAGATATTTCCAATGGTGTTGGGCTTCTTTGAGGTCGCACAGCGTGTTGATGTTTAGCAAATCGCGTCGTTGTTTGGCGGTCGGCCTCAGCAGCCGCGCGTGAAGGAACTTGGCCAGGGCCTGAAGCGAGAATTGTTTTCTCTCCAGTTGCTGTTCGACCAGTTCCAAACTCGTTCGTGGAAGGAGAAAGGGAAAGCCGGGCCCCTGAGCCCCTGCCACAAACAGCGGCATTTCGTTGCCTCGAAACTTGGAGACCAGTCGTGCCAGCAAGGCCGCCGAAACAAACGGCATGTCACACGCCAGAAACAGCTCGGCGTCAGCCCGAGAGCTTTTCAACGCCGTGAAGACGCCGCCCAGCGGACCGCACGGAGGGACAAGGTCGTGGCGAATGATCCGCACCGGCAAGCCAAGGGCCTTTGCAGTCGCGCGAACCTGGCCAAGCAGCGTTCGCTTTCCCAGTCGCAATCGGGCTTTGTCTTGTCCCATGCGAGAGCTGCGCCCACCCGCCAGCACGCAAACGCTGATGTGAAGATGTTTCATTTGACGAGAGCAGCCTGATGTTTGAAGCCAGCTTTGGATAGGACCTTTTTGCACGCCTGTAACACAAATCCGCCAATAGTCGTGAAGGCAATATTGAGGGATTGCTTTCCACTTGGCATCCAGCCCAACTTCCCTACACTTCCGCGCCGTTAATGGCCAGTTCCATTTTGCTTTTTGACGCTCAGACGCGTAGTGGTTTGGTCGGGTATTGAATTTATGGATTTGAAACTGCCAAAGCTAGGTGAAGGCGCGGAGTCCGGAACTGTGGTGAGCATCCTGGTCAAGGAGGGAGATCGGATCGAGCAAGGCCAAACCGTCCTGGAATTGGAGAATGAAAAGGCGGTGGCGCCTATTCCGTCCCCCAGTTCCGGGACCGTCACGAAGCTGCGCGTCAAGGAAGGAGACAAAGTTTCGGTTGGGCAAGTCATTGCCAGCATTGAAGAGGGAGAAGGAGCTGCGCCGGCCGCGAAACCCGCCAAAAACACCGAAACCGCTCCCCGACCTGTGGCGGAGAAGGGTGCTGACGCCGAAGAGGCTCCTGACAAGGATGAGGAGGAAACCGAAGAGTTGGAGACAGCGAGTTCCGGCCTGGCGCCAGCAGCTTCCCCATCCATTCGGAAAATGGCCCGCGAGCTGGGTATCGACCTGAGACAGGTCCGTGGCAGTGAGCGAGGTGGACGGGTTGCGCTCGGCGATCTGCGAGCGTACATCCAGCGTCTTCAGAAGCTGGCTTTCCAGGCCAGGACTGCCACAGCGGAAAAACCGGCTGCGCCTGCGGCTGTCAGCGTCGATTTTTCAAGGTGGGGCGAAGTCGCCAGGAAGCCAATGTCCCAACTCCGGGCCACGATCAGCCGGCGATTGTCGGAAAGCTGGAACGCCATTCCTCATGTCACCCAGTTTGATGAGGCCGACATCACAGTTCTGACGGAGCTGCGGAAGAAATACGCCGCGGGTTATGAGAATAAAGGAGCAAGGCTTACTTTGACTTCCTTCGCATTGAAAGCGGTCGTGGCTGGTCTAAAAAAGCACCCCATCTTCAACGCCAGCCTGGACGAGACGGCCCAGGAGCTTGTTTTCAAGAACTACTGCCACATCGGACTGGCCGTGGACACGGATCAGGGTCTGCTCGTGCCGGTGATTCGCGATGTGGACAAAAAGAACTTGCTCGAAGTTTCCAGGGATGTGCATGTGCTCGCGGAGAAGGCGCGGGCGCGGAAGCTTTCCTTGGAAGAAATGCAAGGCGGCACGTTTACCATTTCCAACCAGGGGGGCATCGGTGGTGCGCACTTCACGCCGATCATCAATCGGCCGGAGGTGGCCATCCTGGGTTTGGGGCGAGGCGCCATGAAAGCTGTCGTCAAGGAAAGCAAGATCGAGCAACGCCTGATGTTGCCCATCGCCATTTCCTATGATCATCGTGTGATTGATGGCGGCAGCGCGGCGCGCTTCATCGTTGATCTGGTCCAGGCATTCGAGGGCTTCAAGGACGAGGATGTCAGGCTGTAAAGGCGCGCAAGAATGACTCCGGGTCAGAAACCCCGTTGATGCCTGGCGTGCCGCTGCGCGATGACGACGGCGACCAAAAGCGGTCAGGTACCCCCCCGCTTAGCCTGGTTGAGCGTCCTTCCGAATATGGACCCACGTGTGCACGTGTGGTTCGCCCCGGAAATACCACAGCATGGCCGGACCTTCGATTTGCCACACATCCCACGTGCCGTCGTTCCCGACGTCATGATTCTTGTAAAAGGCCATGTGGAGATGATTGAAACCGTTTGCTTCGATCAGCTTCATGGCTTCGTTGGTATCGGCCTTGCGAAATGGCGCCAAAACGTCGGCCATCACTTTGCGCACATGCTCTTTTTGGTCGCGCGACAAACCCGTCATCGGAATACCCGGTAGATCAGACTTCTTTCCCGTCAGCTTGACGGTGTCCGTGCCTTTTTCCTCGCGCGGTTCGTCGAGTAACGCCAGCTTGCGCTGCTTGCCATCGAGCATTTTGAAAACCTCATTCGCGCGCACGGCCTGATACCAATAGGCATTTCCGGGATGGTCGGCCTTCTCGTAAAAACCCTTTGCCGCATGGCCATAGAAGATTGGCCCCCCAAAAGCTGCGCCTTCCACCGAATCGCCATCGCAACGGCGCGTGCAATGCCGGCCCGTGAGCACGAACTCGAACTTGCCCGTGCCCGGCTCGCCAAAGAGCGCGATGGACGTGCCGCCAAAGCCACCTGCATTGCCGCCGTCGTGCTCGACCTGATGATATACTGTCTGCGCGTATTCGGGGCTATGCAGTCCAAGAAAGATTTGCTTGATCAGGTCCTGTTGATCTTTGGCGAAGAACTCTGAAATCTTTTTATCTGTGACATGCCAGTTGTTGTCCACCTTCGAGCGAAGTGGATGATCGAAGGCGAAGCAAACGGCCTTGCGCTGTTCATCGCTAAGAGTTTTGTAGAGCGAACTGACAAGTGTTTCGGACTTTGAGGCGTTGGCCGCTTCTATCGTCGCGTGACCAAACTCTGCTGATACCAGGGGAGTAGCGGTTGCTGCCACGACACCCGTCGCCGCCGCTTTAATGAAGCTCCGGCGGGAGATGGGGCCGCCGCACTCGCAACAGGAATCAAGGGGAGAATTTGTTTTCATGATCAACGCTTAGCAGGCTGGCTGCGGTTATTCCAGCTCTTAATTCCTTGTTTTCCAATGCCCAACGTGGACTCCCACGGGAGCAATTTGTTGCCATGCTTCGCATTTTGTGCTGTATTGAGGCGCCGATTTGAGAGTGTGCATTGGCCTCAGGGCGTAAAATGGAAAGGTATTATGCTAACAAGTGCTGAAGTTAAAGAGACCCTTGTCATCCAAAAGACGAGAGAACTCTGCCAAACGATTGTCGAGCAACCTGAGTTTCAGAACATTCGACGCCGCATCGACACGTTCATGGCGGATGAGCAGGCCATGAACCAGTATCAAACGGTGGTGGAGAAAGGAGAGTTGCTCCAGCATAAGCAACAAATGGGGATGCCGCTGTCGGACGACGAAATCAAGGACTTTGAGAAGCAGCGCGAAACGCTGGTGAATAATCCGGTCGCCCGAGACTTTCTGGATGCGCAGCAAGAAATGCACAAGGTGCAGGAATCCGTCGGCCAATATCTCACCAAAACGTTTGAGTTAGGGAGGGCGCCGACGGACGAAGACTTTTCCTCGGGCTCCTGCGGTTCCAGTTGTGGCTGCCACGGATAATTGGAGCAACGAGTTTGTTCTATCAACGTCTCGCCCCGATCGGGTTTTCATGTTCTCAAGGAACAGCCCGGCTGCCTTTTCTTACGCCGCTGCTTCCAGGACAATCTTGGGATGCCGAGAGGCTACTCTGAGCAGGACTTTGGCAGCGCCCGTTGGCCGCCGTCGCCCTTGCTCCCAATTCTTGAGCGTGTCGGCGGTAATGCCAAGCAACGCCGCAAATTGGCTCTGCGATAATCCGAGTCGGGCACGAACCCGCGCCACTTCATTTTTCTTATTCCCCACGCCCGTTCGCGAAGGCTTCATGCGGGGGCGTTCAGTCTCCACGGCCCGCTTCGCGCTTTCCAGCCATCGATCAAACAATTCTTTTCTCATGTCGTCAGGACTTAGTGGACTGGCAGAAATCATCGACATCGGTTACTTCTGGTAACTTGGTGCCCCGGCTAGGACTTGAACCCATTTCTTGCGTGTACTCGTCATTGCTCATAGTTACCTTTTCTGCGCGGTAGCTTACTTGCATCTATACGCAGAAGCACCGGCGTTTACAATCGGTTTCTTGCATCAATTGGTAAGTAGGGGCAGAAAAACTTGTGCGAGATTGTGTCAAGCTCCAAGCCCTGTGCGTGGTTGTGCGGAAGCCGAGAACCTGTGCGGAAGGAATAACAGCCACTTCAGGAGAAATGCTTAACCGCAGATAGAGCAGAGCCACTCAGCTGAAAAGGGTCCATGTGCTTATCTGCGTTTGTCTGAAGTATCAGGGTCATACTGAAACAGTGCGGTGCCGCTGTTGCGGGTTAATAAGTTGGCGCCAGCCGATAGAAGCGGCGATGGATCGATGGAGCGTTGGTCTCACGGAAAAAGACATACGGATAGGTCGTGGTCAGGTTGGTCACCAGCACAGTAGTCCAATTACTGCTATTGGTGCTGAAAATGCCAGCCGCCTCCACGCGATAGCGGATAGCCGGTGCAATGCTGCTGGTCAGTTGGAATACCCGGTTGCTACTGAAGCTGAAACTCGCGATTTTTGGCTCGAAGCCGTAGGTCAACTTCAGCGCGGTTGAAGTCGTGCGCCGATCGACGATCACCCAATAGACGGTTCCCATCGTTGCCTGGAACCTGACCCGGCTCTGCAAGTTGCTGCTGCTGATATTATCGTTGCAGGCGATACGCGTCAGGTTGTCAGGAGAGCCGATCGGCCCTGTGTAAACGGCCAGCACAGTGTCGATGGCCGGGCCTTCGGTGCTGATGGTTATCAAGCCCGTATCGTCGGCGATCGTTTTAAACCACCTCGCCGTCGCGCCGACGGTGCAGTTGGGAGGTTGGTTCAGCAGGGATGGGCCTGTGTCAGAACCAGTTGTACGGGAAAGCACATTCGGAGCACCGCGGCTCAAGCACACACTGCAGGGTGTCGTCACCGACCCGCCGCTCGACCCACCGCCGCAGTTGTTACCGACCCGGACGCTTACCCTCAAATTTTCTTCAATGGGACTGAAAACGAAAGTGGCACAGCTCGTGTCGGTGGTGAATGCGAAGTTACCATTGGTGGACCACGAATAATTAAATGGACCGGTGCCTTGCACCGCGGCGCAGACGGTCATGTGCACACCATCTGGCTGAAAAGTTTGGGTTACCGAAGCGGGAAATGGCTCCAGAACGACGGGCGGAATCCGGATGTGGATCCGTTGCGTGCAAATCAACCGCACGCCGCAAGCGTTGGAAGCTTCGTAACTGCGGAAGATGATATTTGTGCAGCCATTGGATTGCGGCGCTGAATCACCTAGCCAATTCTTGAAGACGGGCGGACATAGGTTCGACACCAACAGCAAATTGGGATCAGGTGAAGGCACGGTTTCATCGAAAAATTGCACGACAATGTCGTCGGGACATGTCAAGGACGCCCCGCCCGCGTTGGTCACCGTCACGACGGCGTTGGAACTGATAATCGACCAACAGAGTTACTAACCAGCACCGAATAAGTGCCACTGTGGGCACAGTTTACATTAGAGAGCGTCAAGCTTGAGGTGGTGGCGCCGTTGATAGGCGTCGCGTTGAAGCGCCATTGATAGGATAACGGCGCGGCGCCGCTCGCGACGACGGTGAGCGTGACATTGGTGCCGCACCGTGCGGTGGTTGAGGCGGGCTGCGTCGTAATTCCAGGGCCCGCCGAAAAACGGATAGCCTGGAAGTTAGTGATCCCTCGGGGCTGGCCGTAGTGCGACCATTGCAAATTCCGACCATTGGTCTGGCCGGCGGTGTCGCGAATTCCCACGGTGGACCTCGCTCCGTTATTGCTCGGGTCGCCAGAGATCACATCCAGGTACTGGAAGAGAATTTCACCGCTCGCCTCGAACAACGTCGCTTCGAAAGTCACCCCGCTCGGTGAGGGTGGATTACTTGAAGATGAATTCTGTACTTCAGAAGGGATACCTCATTTACGTGAATCAAGCCTGTCTTCAAGGACAAGACGTGCAGCATTGACTGGAGGCTGAAACTGAAACGATTATCACTTCGACACAAAGAACCAGCGGTTCGTGAAAACCAATTTACAAGAGAGTCTTGACATTCGGTGATCTCATCGTGGCCGTTTACGCCGTCTGCGGGAAACGCCCGGCGCGCGGTATGGTGCGGCTCGCCGGTCAATGCGCGCGTTGTTGCCTTTCGCGAATACGACTGCTTTATGGTCTCTCGATCCGATCGGTTCGAGGAAAACAATGGAGGATTGGCGCATGACAGAGAGGTCGGTGATCACGGGCATTGGAGTCCTCAGCCCGAACGGGATTGGGAAGGATGAATTCCGCACGGCCATTCGCGCCGGCAAATCGGGTGTGAGGCGTGTCGAGCATCTCGACTTGTCCGACTGCGACACGAAGATTGCTGGATTCATAGATAACGATAAGATTAATGCGCTCTGGGCGGACAAGAAGGCCAAGTCGCGTCTGGACAGGGCGGCTCTTTTCTCTCTGATCGCTAGCGAGATGGCGGTCGCCGACAGTGGTCTCGACGGACTTTCCGAGCTCCCAGTGCGCAAAGGCATTCTGCTTGGGACTGGGTGCGGGATGGTCGAGACAACCGAGGCGGCCTACCATCGCTTCTATGCTCTCCAGAAGCGCCACCCGAAACCGACCACCGTACCTCGCGCGATGTACAACGCGGCAGCGTCCGAAATCGGGATCCGCCACGGTCTGCAGCGGATCAGCAACACGGTCGTCACCGCTTGTTCGTCGGCGCTTGTGGCTCTGGACTTGGCCGATCTCTACATCCGTTCGGGCAAGGCCGAGCTGATTCTGGTTGGAGGAGTGGATTGCCCCATTTTTCATGGATATTATCGTGTCTGGGATGCGCTGAGGGTATTGGCCCGCGGCTTCAATGATGAGCCGGCGCGAGCCTCGCGTCCCTTCACCGCCAATCGCAGCGGCATGGTGCTTTCGGAGGGGTGCGGTTTCGTGGTTCTGGAGAGCGCCAGCCACGCCGAGAAACGCAACGCGCGCGTCTATGCGGAGGTCCTTTCGAGTTGGCAGACAAACGATGCGTTCCACATTGTTGCGCCATACCTGCCGAACCAGGTTGAATGCATGGAGTCGGCGATGGCTGCTTCCGGCCTTGGCAAGAACCAGATCTCACATATTCAGGCTCACGGGACATCAACCCGCTTGAACGACGTTACCGAGACGAAGGGAATCAAGGAGGTCTTCGGAGCGCACGCCCGTGAGATCCCGGTCAGTTCCATCAAGTCGATGATTGGCCACACGCTGGGGGCGGCGGGATTGCTTTCGCTGATCGCAGTCCTTCTTGGCATGGAGGACAACTTCGTGCCACCGACGATCAACCAAAACGACCCCGATCCGGATTGCGATCTCGATTACGTGCCCAACGCGGCGCGGGAGCAGGCAGTGCCGACGGCGATGGTAAATGCCTTCGGCTTCGGGGGGACGAACGTCTCGGTCGTTATTCGCAAGGCATGAAGGGCATACTCGCGGTGTCGTTTTCTCCTTCGAGGCGGGGTTCTCGGGGCGCGGTCTTACCAACTGCACTACAATTGCGGGGCCTGCATCACCCGCTCCTGGCCTCCAGGTGGGCATTAATCGCCGCGATGCTGGAGCGCGGCGATGAAGCTGAGCATCATCTGGGTGAAGGCGTGGCCCAACTCCTCGTCGTCGGCTGGCTGCGATGGGTACTCCTGTGACTCGCGTCCCCGTGGGGGAGGAATATCCGAAAGAGGCGATGCCGGCCTTTGTGCGTCCGCCTTCCTTTTGCGCAGATAGGCACAGGGCAGAAACAGGCCTGCCAAGAATCTCAGATGGGGTGAATACCCCATAGACAAAACTCAGCCCATCGGTTCTAAAGTTGTTGCCCATGACGTTTCGCTTCCCAGCAGACGCATCCAAAGGACATTGCAGCCGCAGTCCAATCCCGGGGTGGCGCGGCGCGAGGGCGCTGCTGCTGGCGGTGGCGCTCTGGGCGAACGGTCTGCTGTCGTCGCTCGGCCAGGCAGGCCCGCCAGCAGTGGTCCCGCTCGCAGATGCCGCTACCGGGCCGACCATCCGGTTGGAGGTTGGCCACGACCTATCCCTCGGAAACCCAGTGGCCGCCTTCATGTATTTCGTGCCGTTGATTTCACCCGAGCCGGTTTCCTGCCTCACCAGCCCCGGCAGCACCCAATGCGCCCGCGTGCTCTCCGCCAAACGGAAAAGCACCACCCATTCCTTCGTCGTAAGCTGCGAGTTCGAGTTCACCGGCGAGGGCTCACAACAGAGCATTTTCGATCTTGAGCCGAACATTGACCGGCATGAAGAGCAGCTCAAGGCGGGCGGCTCGATTGGTCGCCAACTCAGCTCGATCACGGTCGAAGGCCCGGGGAGCGGTACCGTCGAGGTCGAGGGGAGCATCAGCAACAACGTGGAAACCGTCACTGCCGTTCGGCTGCGATTCAATGCCCGCGGCAAAGCCAGCCCCGTCGCCATTAAGCTGTGTGAACTCCGCTATCTCGGGGGCGAGTTCCGGCGCCTCAACGAAATCGTCGCCCGGGTCAATACTCTGAGTTTTCGCCGGAAGCCGGGCCTGCCCAAAATGGAAGTGACGGTCGCGTCGGTGAAGAACAAGGGAGCGGGAAACGGACTGTGGCAGAACCTCAAGGGGGGCATCAAAGGCTTGGCGGTGAACCTCTTAATTGACCCGCTGACGGTCGAGACAGTCGGCCACCGGGCGATGCTCGATTTCGGTCAGGCGCTGGCTTCGGGCGCGGCGACATTCACCTTTCCGCGAGCCACTAACGTGATGTTGAGTAGTTCAGCCGCGCAGCGTCAATGAAGCGCAAGTTTGAGGACAAAAGCTCAACGGCGGAGCCTCACAACTGGCATCACAAAAATCAGGCGCAGAGGGTCAAACGGTGTCGTTGCCTGTCCAACTTTCCGCGACGGAGAAAACGGATACGACCCCTGTAAGTCGCCGGGTAAAATTCCTAAAATCACCCTTCGCTAAGAGGCGGGCCTCCAGAGTCTTGACACGGCGGGTTGTCGGAAGTGCTTGAATGAGTGAATGAGTGGTGCCCCGGCTAGGACTTGAACCTAGAACCAATTGATTAAGAGTCAACTGCTCTGCCAATTGAGCTACCGAGGCATCGTCAAGAGGGAGAAAACATTGGGGGGCCGTAAAGATTTGTCAACTCTATAGCTTTTCCGGCGTGCCCAGCAAGGCCGCGACTCGAGACAACAGGCGTCCGGCAGCGCCCCCATCGAGAACCCGGTGATCGAAGCTTAGAGTGAGATTGGCCTCCACGGCTGGCACGAATTGATTCTGTTTTGGTTCCCAGTTCGGCACGGTGCGGCCTGCGCCCATACCAAGAACCAACGTTTGTTCAGGCAGCGGGATCGGCGTGGCCCAGGTCAGACCGAAGGTGCCAAAGTTCGTGACTGTTGCAATGGAGCCTCCCGTGGCGTCGGCAGGCAAACGCCGCTGGCGCGCAAGCTCCACCAACTCGTTATAGCGGCCCACCAACTCGTTCAGAGGCCGCTTGTCTGCCCCTCGCAGCACTGGCACCAGGACGCCATCTTCCGCTTCGACGGCAAAGCCGACGTCGATGGTGTTAGGATGAACAATGTGATTTCCTACGAGCCGACCGGCCGGAGCGCTGTTCTCCGATAACGCCATGGCCAAGGCACGCAACGCATACAAGGCTGGACCGGGTTTTGGGTCGGAGCTTTTGCGATGTGCGAGCATGGCGTCGAGGCAAACGGGCAAGGCTACCGTGGCCAAAGGCCGCGTCCAGCTTCGCCTCATCGCATCCGCCACCGCCACACGCATGGAGGAAGCGGACGTGAGTTTGTTCTTTTCCAGGTTGCTGATGAAGTTTTCAAAGTCCTGTATTGTCACCCGGCCCGCTGCCCCGCTTCCCGCAATGCCAGCCAAGTCGGCGGCATGGAGGCCTAGTTCGTTCATCCGGGCTTTCATTCGTGGGGACATGTAACTGGCGCCGGCAGCATGTGCCGGCACAGGCAGGCCGCGGACGGTTGGCTCGACACCTTGCTTCCTTTTATCAGTGACTGCGCTGCCGTGTTCGGACTGAAGTCCGTTTTCTGACATTGCTTCCTTCGGACCTGCGGCATCAAGCCCGAGACGGGCTGTTTCTTCCACACTGGCTTCGAGATAGCCCAGCACGGCGCCGACCGGATAGCTCTCGTCCACTTTCACCAAAAGTTGCTGCAAACGTCCCGCGCAGGGCGAAGTGACATTCATGGTGGCCTTGTTGGTTTCGACTTCGATCACATCCTGGTCAGCCTCGACTCTGTCATTCACATTCACCAGGAGGTTAATAATTGTAGCCTCGGCAATGGATTCACCGAGTTGCGGCATGATGATGGGAATTTGGGGCATTGGAGTTCAGGATTGGCGATGGGCAATTGCCGATTGTTGACAGCAGCGAACAAGGCCCCTGGTGATGCCTCGGTAAACAGCGGGCCATAACAGGCATGCTTTCATAGACGCAAAAGGTTCCTGGCAGCGGCCGCGATGCTGCGGGCCGTCGGACGATGCGCGGCCCACAGACTTGGATGATACGGCACCGGCGTGTCTTTGGCGTTAAGCCGCTGGGGAGGAGCGTCGAGCAGGCCGAAGCCTTCGCTGGTGACGCGCGCGATCACTTCCGCGGTGACACCACCCCAGGGCCACGATTCACCCACGCACAAGAGCCGGCCCGTGCGCGCGACCGAAGCCATGACCGTGTCCGTGTCCAACGGTTTGACCGAGCGGAGATCAACGACTTCGATTTCGCTCCCCTCGGTCGCAAGTTCGTCGGCCACAGCCAGAGCCTCATGGACCATGGCGCTGTAGGCCACGATGGTCGCATCGCGGCCGGCGCGGGCAATGCGCGCTCTGCCTGTTGGCATCGCTTCGGTGGGAAGCTTGTCCGCTTTCAGGTGATAATAGAGATACTTGTGTTCGCAAAAAATGACCGGGTCATCGATCGCCACGGCCTCCAGCAACATGCTATAGGCGTCTTCCACTGTGGCCGGCGTCATCACGATCAAACCGGGATAATGCGCGTAAATGGTCTCCATGCTCTGACTGTGGAACGGGCCGCTGCCGGACGTGCCGCCCGAGGGAAGTCGAATGGTAATCGGACAAGGCACCTGTGTCCGCCAGAAGAGCGCGGCGGCGTGGTTGACAATCTGATTGAAGCCGGGAGTGGAGAAATCGGCGAACTGCATTTCAATAATCGGACGCATGCCCTCGATGGCCGCACCAATGGCCGCTCCCACAATGGCGTCTTCGCTGATGGGCGCATCGACGACGCGGCCCGGAAATTCCTGGGCCAGGTTTTTTGTCGCCTTGAACGCGCCTCCGAACGCGCCGACATCCTGCCCGTAGATGAAAACGCGTGGGTCTTCGGCCAGTGCCCGCGCCTGCGCCTCGCGAATGGCTTCCAGATAGGTGATGCTCATCGGGGGCCGCGCGGTAATGCCGACGGGCAGTCGGCGGTATGGCCGATTGGTAAGGGGCAGACGTTGGGGGCGCCCGGGAAGGATAGCGAGCTGCCAACTCGCGACCGGGCAGATTGCCCGTTTGCGCCGCGAATCGGGGAACTCATCGGCGAGAGGTCCATCGTGACAAATATTGGCGACATGAATTTCGGCGACCGTTGCGGATGATTCTTAAATCTCGGCGTGTATCTCGCTTAAATGCTTCGACGCCAGCGCGCACCAGGTCTCCTTGTAAGGATCGGGACCAGCCTCGCGTTGCACGGTGGCGACGGCTTCCTCGACTTTGTGCGCGGCTTCATTACGCCATATCACCAGCGAAGCCGCATCGGCCCAGCCTTGAGCCAGCAGGTATTCCTCGGCGACTCTCAAACAATCCCGACCCAGCGCCGAGGCTTTGAGTTTCGGATCGACATAATTGGCATCATCGTGCTCGCCGTGGCCGCAGAGGCGGAGCAAGCGCGCCACGACCAGTTGAGGGCCGCTACCATTTCTGGCCTCGCGTACGGCCTGGTCCACAACTTTCAGACAGGCGAGGAGATCGGTTCCGTCCAGAGTGTGTCCCTCCACGCCGTAGCCCTGTGCCCGATCGACCAGATTGCGACAAGCAAACTGCCGGTCGCTGGGAGTGGAATAGGCGTATTGGTTGTTCGCGACCACGAGGACGAGGGGCAATCTTTCAACCGCAGCCTGATTAAGGGCTTCGTGAAATGCGCCGGTCGAAGTGCCCCCTTCGCCAATGCAGGTTGCCCCAACTGTGCCGGTCACTCCTTTGAAGCGGCGGGCCAGGAGTGTGCCGTTGACAACCGCAATCATCGCGCCCAGATGGCTGATCATGGGAAGATATCCTTCCTTGGGCCTGCCGCGATGGACGTTGCCATCGCGAGCGCGCATCGGACCAAGAGGCGAACCAAGATACGTGCGCACCGCATCCAACACACTTTCGCCGAAGGCGAGCCGGCCAGCCTGGTCTCGAATCAGCGGCGCGAAAACATCTCCTTTGCGGAGGGAGATCCCCACGGAAACACTCAATGCCTCCTGACCTCTGCCAATAAAGACGCCGCCGTGTATCTTGCCCGCGCGATAGAGACTGGCAAATTTCTCGTCCAGAATCCGCGCGAGCAACATCCACCGGAAGGCCTTAACATACTGTTCGCGAGTGGCGGATAGTTCAGTAGTTGCTCCATCCGTGATGACCGTGTGGACCATGCGGCAGAATTTTTACGGTTTTAGGCAGTCCGGTGCAATGGTTTCTTTGAGCGGTGCCTGGGGAAAACTTTTTGCCATCAGAGCATGCTCTTGGGATTCTTGCCATCGCGCTTCACTAAGGAACGAAGAACGGCCAGATTCTCCAGGTCTTCATGCAAGTCCGGTGACTTGGGTGTTTCAAGACAACCTGGCAAGTTGCGCAAGCGGGGATCATTGACGATGTGGCGGAAAGCCGCCTGGCCAATCTTTCCCTGGCCGATATGGGCGTGGCGGTCCACGCGCGAACCAAGATCTGTTTTGGAATCGTTAAGATGAAGGGCGAGGACTTCATCCAGTCCGATCAATGAATCCACCTCTTTCATGACGGCGTTCCAGCCGTTCGGAGTGCGGATATCATAACCAGCGGCGAAAAGATGACATGTATCCAGACAGATGCCCAGCCGCTCGGGATGTTTGACGCGGTCATAAATGGCTGCGAGATGTTTCAGTTCGCAACCCAGACAACTGCCTTGTCCCGCTGTGTTTTCCAACGCGATGCGGACAGGGGACGATTTAGTGGCCTGGAAGACCTGGTTCAACGCCTGCACGATTTGCCTCAAACCCTCCTTTTCTCCCGTGCCCAGATGCGCTCCGGGATGCATGACCAAAAAGGGCAACCTCAGATCCGTGGCCAGGGAAATTTCCTGGAGGAGGGATTGGATCGATTTGTCGCGATTGGCACAAGAGGGCGCCGCCAGATTGATCAAGTATCCGGTGTGACCAAAGATGGAGGAGAGCTTGGCGGCAGCAACTTCATGCGCATAGACGTCGAGGTCTTGTGGAGAGCAAGGCCGGCCGAACCATTGCATATTGTTTTTAACAAAGATTTGGACGATCTCGCAGCCGATACTTGTGCCGCGCTGGAGCGCCTTCCAGACTCCGCCGGCCGTGGACATATGCGCGCCGAATTTCATGGGTCTTGAGCCTTCAAGGTCCAACCCACGGAGTCAAGTATCGGCCGCGACGACGCGGCTCAAAGTCACGCCAATAAGGAAGGATGGTTTGCGATTTGCTGGGCAGGTTCGGCTCTTAAGAATGATGAAGGCTGAATTATGCCCCACGACCGCCAGGCGCCGTTCATCGTTGATCATTCACAATCGGCCCTTCCGAGATCGCATCGCAAAAAGAACCTTTGAACAATCCGCCAAATCTGTTTCTATTCTGAATCCGGAATTGGGCTAATCCTGTGATAACACCGTTGTTAGCTGAGAATGAATCCGAGCGGCTGGCAGCCTTACGTCGCTACGATATCCTCGACACACTTCCGGAGATCGCCTTCGACGAATTGACGCGGTTGGCTTCACAAATCTGCGCCACACCCATCGCGCTGATTTCACTGCTGGATGAAGAGCGACAATGGTTCAAATCGCGCGTGGGCCTGGACGCCACCGAAACAGTGCGAGACATCTCCTTCTGCGGCCATGCCATCCTGCAGGACAATTTGTTTGTGGTCGAGGACACACACCGCGACGAACGATTTGTGGGCAACCCTTCGGTTACGGACGAACCGAAAATCCGCTTTTACGCCGGCATGCCACTGGCCACGCCGGACGGCTACAAGCTGGGCACACTGTGCGTTATCGATCGCAAACCGCGCAAGCTGGCGGCTGAAGAGGCGGAGGCGTTGAAAATCCTGACGCGCCAGGTCACCACCCAACTGGAATTGCGCCGACATTTAGTGGAGTTGGCCCGCACCGTGGAGGAGCATAAGCGCACGGAGGACCGGCTCCGCACTTCGGAAGCATTTTACCAAACGCTGGTGGAAACATTGCCACAAAACATTTTGCGCAAAGATGTTCAGGGCCGTTTTACTTTTGCCAACAAAAAATTCTCCCACTCCATCGGCAAGCCGTTGAGCGAAATTTTGGGCAAGACGGATTTTGACTTGTTCCCACCGGAGCTGGCCCATAAGTATCATCGGGACGATCTGCGCGTCATGTCCACGCTGGAAAATCTGGACACAGTCGAGGCGCATCAGACCCCCAGTCGTGAGAAAATGTTCGTGCACGTGATCAAAACCCCGCTTTACGATTCGGTCGGGCGGGTCGTTGGCATCCAGGGAATCTTCTGGGACGTCACGCAACGCAAGAAAATTGAGGAAGCTCTGGCTTATGAGCGAGACCTTTTGCGCGGGCTGCTGGACAATATACCCGACCGCATTTATTTCAAAGATGTCGAATCGCGTTTCCTCCGTTGCAGCACCTCCATGGCGTTGCGGCTGGGTTTGGATGATCCCAAGAAGGTCGTGGGCAAGACCGATTTTGATTTTCACCCCAAGGAACTGGCCCAGGAATTTTATGCCGATGAACAGCGCATTATCCTTACCGGCAAACCGCTCATCAATAAGCTGGAGAAACAGGTTGCCATGGACGGCGGCGAAATCTGGGCTTCCGTCACGAAGGTGCCTATCTACAACCAGAATGGGCATGTGACAGGCATCATCGGCATCTCGCGTGATGTGACCCAGCTCAAGCAAGCGGAGGTGGCGCTGGAACAGGCGCGTGACGCGGCGCTGGAATCGGTGCGGGTGAAATCGCAGTTCCTGGCCAACATGAGCCACGAAATCCGCACGCCCATGAATGCTATTGTGGGCATGACCGGACTGCTCATCGATACCCGGCTCAACCAGGAACAGCGCGAATTTGTGCAAACCATCCGGGATAGCACCGACACACTGCTGGGCATCATCAACGATATTCTGGATTTCTCCAAGATTGAGGCGGGCAAGCTGACCTTCGAGCTTATCGACTTCGAACTGCGCGATGCCGTCGAAAGCACGGTGGAAATGCTGGCCGAGCACGCGCAGAAAAAGGGCATCGAACTGGCCTGTTGGTTCGAGGATGACGTGCCCAATTTTATTCGCGGCGATCCCGGACGATTTCGTCAAGTGCTGGCCAATCTCTTGAGCAACGGCGTTAAGTTTACCGAACGTGGCGAAGTGGTGGTCCACGTCAGCAAGGTGGGCGAAACCGATCGCACGGTCGGGATTCGTTTCGAAGTTACCGATACCGGCGTCGGCATTCCGCTCAGAGCGATGCCGCTAATCTTCAAGGCCTTCACTCAAGGCGATGGTTCGACAACTCGCAAGTATGGGGGCACAGGTCTGGGGCTGACAATTTCCAAACAAATTGTCGAGTTAATGCACGGAGAAATTGGCGTGGAGAGCATAGAAGGCAAGGGCTCGACGTTCTGGTTCAAACTGCCGTTCGCAAAGCAGGCCACAGGAAGGGCGCAGTTATCGGAGTTTGATGCCAGCCATCTTGCTGGTCTGCGCGTTCTGGTAGTGGACGACACGCAGACGTGCCATGGATGCAGCACCGCTGCCCAGATTCTGCATCATCAGCTCGCGCGCTTAAAGATGCTGGCATCGCAGGCGACCAGTGGCGCCAACGCGCTGCAATTGCTCCGAGAAGCTGTGGATGCTGGAAGGGGCTTCGATCTGGTCATTGCGGACATGGACATGGCTGAGATGGATGGATTGACCTTGGCGCAGAATATCAAGTCTCTAACCAGTGCCAAGTGTCACGTGACACCTGACACTGAAGCACCTGGCACGTCACTTGGCGCTCCGCGTTTCATCATCCTGACGTCTTTGGGCCATCGTTTGAGCACCGCCGTCATGCAAGACGCGGGAATCTGCGCCTGCCTCGTCAAACCGGTGCGGCAGTCGCGCTTTTACGACTGCTTGATGGAGGTCATGAGTACGGAATGCGGAGCGCGGAACGCGGAATTGGAAGCTGTTCAGCGTTCTGCCTTCCCCGGTCCGCGTTTGAGGGCCGCCGCGAAAAGGGCGCGCGTTCTTTTGGCCGAAGACAACATGGTAAATCAGCGCCTGGCTTTAAGGCAGTTGCGAAAGCTCGGCTTTAACGCCGACGCGGTCGCCAATGGGGCTGAAGTTTTGCAGGCGTTGGAGCGAATTCCTTATGACATCATTTTGATGGATTGCCAGATGCCGGAAATCGACGGTTACACGGTCACCGAACGCATCCGACAGCGCGAAAAGGATCTTTCCAGCCCGTTCAAATCGGCGCCCTATATCATCGCGCTGACTGCGAACGCGCTACAGGAAGACAGGGATAGGGGATTGGCTGTTGGGATGAATGATTACCTGACCAAGCCGTTGCATCTTGATGACCTGGAAGCGGTGCTCCAACGAGCCCTCTTGACGTTGCGCCCTATGCCCGCGGAACGCGAAACGCCGGACACGGAACCGAGTGTGTTGGACCCGGCCATCATTGCGGGATTGCGGGAACTGCGGGAGCCGAACCAACCGGACCCATTGTGCGAATTGATTGAGCTCTTTCTAAGAGACGCCCGACCGCGAATCCGGACGATGGAGACCGCGCTGGACGAGCAGAATCTTCCCATCCTCGGCTCAGCGGCACACACCCTCAAAGGTAGCGCCAGCAACCTTGGGGCGCGGCATCTTGCCAGTCTTTGCGCCATCCTTGAAAAACAGGCAAAAGCCGGGGAAGCGGCTGAAGCGGCAAATATTCTGCTGGAGTTGAAGGGTGAGTTTCAACAAGTGGAAAGAACGCTCCTGGCGGAAATGCAAAAATAGCCCGCCAAACGGGTATGGGCACTGAAATCGCCATACCCTTCGACGTCCCTGCGCAAGTCCTGCTGGTCGAGGACGACCCTAAACTGCAGGAAGTTTTGGCCGAAGACCTGGCCGAAGATAATGTGGAATTGACCGGCGCACCCAGCGCAATGGAGGCATTGCGACTGATTCGCCAGAGCAAATTTGATCTCATCCTGCTGGATTTGGGCTTGCCGGAGTTAAATGGTTTTGAAGTGCTGAAGGAACTAAAAAACCTTCCCGCCGCACAGCAAGTCCCCGTCATCGTTCTGACAGCCTGGAACCGCACCGCCGCCAAGTTGCGTGCCTTCGAGATGGGAGCCGTAGACTACGTGACGAAGCCATTTGAAGCGGTCGAACTGCGTGCGCGAGTCCGATCCACCTTGAAGGCCAAACGCCTCCAGGATCAACTCACGCGAACCAACCGCGAGTTGAATGCCGCCCGCGTTGCCGCTGAGGAAGCCACCCGCGCCAAGTCGGACTTCCTCGCCAATATGAGCCACGAAATCCGGACTCCTATGAATGGGGTTATTGCGATGACCGGACTATTGTTGCAAACCGAGTTGCATCCGGAGCAACGAGACTTCGTGGAGACGATTCGCACCAGTGGCGAGTCGTTGCTGACGATCATCAACGACATCCTCAATTTTTCCAAAATCGAGTCAGGTAAGCTGGAACTGGAGCAGCGGCCGTTGAACCTGCAGGTGTGCATCGAAGACGCGCTGGACGTCTTGGCCGCCAAGGCGGGGGAGAAGAATTTGGACCTGGTCTATGCGATCGACGATGCCACTCCAGGCTACGTCGTCGGGGACATCACGCGCTTGCGTCAAATCCTGGTAAACCTGGTTGGCAACGGGATCAAGTTCACCTCCAGGGGAGAAATTGCCATTGAAGTAAGATCCAAACCGTTGGCGGGAGAAGCCTCCTCTGGCGCGGTTTCGGGGGCGATACCCTCCGAGTCCGATTCTTCCCCAGCCAACCCATGGTGGGAAATTCAATTTGCGGTGCGCGATACGGGCATTGGCATTCCGCCGGACCGGTTGCATCGTTTATTTCGCTCCTTTAGTCAGGTGGATAGTTCGATCGCACGGCGGTATGGCGGCACAGGGCTGGGGCTGGCCATCAGTAAGGGACTGGTAGAATTGATGGGGGGCAAGATTTGGGTCGAAAGCACCGAAGGCCAGGGCTCCACGTTCGTCTTTGTCCTGACGATGCAATCGGCGTCTCCTTCCGACGCCGTTATCTCCCGAACGCCACATCCGCAATTGGCCGGCTTGCGATTGTTGGTCGTGGATGATAATACAGCCCTCCGCCACTCTCTTTGCAATCAGGTGCAAAAATGGGGAATGATAGCTCGTGATGCTGCAAACAAAGAACAGGCGCTGGAGTGCTTTCGCACGGAACATATCGACCTCGTCGTGCTGGATATGCAGATGCCGGGGATCGATGGCAGCGCGTTAGTCAAAGAAATCCGGCTTCTGCCACAAGCGCAATCGTTACCGATCATTGCCACGAATTCCGTGGGCGCTGGAACAACCGAGATATCATCCGTGGCCAGTGATAAGATCCGTGAGGCGCCACTTGTCAGCGGTTATTTGAATAAGCCCATCAAGGCGGCACAACTGCAGGCTAGCTTGCTTCAGGCCTTTTCAGGAGCGAAACCACTCGGGCAAAAGATCCCTGGCGCTGGCAGCAAACTGGATTCCTCGCTGGCCAAGCGCTTGCCGCTGCGGCTATTACTCACGGATGACAATGTCATCAACCAAAAAGTGGCCTCTCGTCTGCTTCAGCAAATGGGCTATAAGGCTGATATTGCCAACAATGGCCTGGAAGCGATTCGGGCGTTGGAACGGCAACCCTATGACATGATTTTTATGGATGTTCAAATGCCAGAGTGCGATGGCCTGGAGGCCACCCGCCGCATACGGCAGCGACAACAGGAGTCGCCGCCGCATCCTCATTTCCGTCAACCCATTGTCATCATTGCGATGACCGCCAACGCGATGCAGGGTGACAAGGACAAGTGTGTTGCTGCTGGCATGAATGATTATGTTTCAAAGCCCGTGCGACCAGAAGTGCTGCAGGCGACGATTGAGCGTTTCGGTCCCACCTTGACCCTTCCTGTCAGTGATTCGGCTACTTCAGCGGCAAATATTTCCCATGAAAATGTGACGTGCCACGTGGCACCTCGCAACCTGACACCCGAGACTCGCAACCAAGAACCGCCTGTGGATATGGAGCGGCTCGTGGAATTCTGCGGTGGAGTCGAAAGCCAGGCTGAAATCGTCGATCTGTATTTGAAGCAAACCACCGAGCAACTGGAGCAGATCGCCGCAGCTTCTAAAGAGGGCAATGCGACCCGGATGTCGCGCGTGGCTCATAGTTGCGCCGGGGCCAGCGCCACATGTGGCATGACCGTGATTGTGCCTTTGCTCCGGCAGCTCGAACGCGTCGCTGCTGAGGATGATCTGGTTGCCACGCCCGAACTCATTAAATCGATTGAGGTCGAATTCGCGCGCATCAAAGCATTCCTGGAGAATTCAGCGTGCGGAATTCAGAATTCCGAATCCGACAGCAAGGCCGCCTAGCCTCAACCAAGTTTTATGAAGAAAATACTCATCGTTGAAGACGACCCGATCGTGGCTCATATCTACAAGAGCCGCCTGGAAAAGGAAGGCTACGAGGTGGAGGTGTCGCCGGATGGGCAGAGCGGATTCTATCGGATACACGAATTCCGCCCGGACGCGGTCTTGTTGGACTTGATGCTGCCGAAAATGAACGGTGTGGAGATTTTGAAAAAGATTCGCGCACAATCGCAGTTCTCCAAAACGCCTATCATCGTCTTTACCAATGCCTATGTGCCGAATATGATTCATGAGTCGTTTCAGGCCGGGGCAAGTCAGGTCTTCAATAAGGCCACGCTTACGCCGCGCCAAATTATCGACGCCATTCACAACGCCATTTTCTTTGCAGCGAGTCCTTTGTCGGCGGGCGGCTCATCCAGGTCCACTCGCGCTGAGCGGGACACTCCAGACCCGGATGACGATCCTCCCGGCGGCGGAGGTGGACCGCCTTTTCATAGTGACGGCACCACATGCGAAGGTGATTCTTCCTCGGCCGCTACAGCCGGTCACCATGCGGTGGCGAGCGACTTTCAAAACAGCGCATCTTTCTTGAAGCCGTCGGATGCGGATCCGGCCCACGATTCGGAATTCCAGTCGGAGTTGTTCCAGACCTTTATGGAGGCCGCCCCGGAGACCCTTGCGGTCTTGCGCAGGACGATGCAGGACTTCAGCAAAACGCAGGATGAAGCCAATCGGATGCCTCATCTGCTGGAGCTCTATCGCAAGATCCACGCCCTGACGGGCAGCGCCGGCATTGCGGGATTGCATAAAATTTCGCAAATTGCGGCGGCGCTGGAAGTCTTGCTGAAGGAGCTTTACGAAAAGCCAAAGAACATCAATGCGTCCACCTTACGCACGGTGGCCCATTCCATTGATTTTATCGCGGAACTGATAAGCAAAGGAGCGGATAGCGACCTGATCGACTCCAATTCCATTAGCATTCTGGTGGTGGATGACGAAATCCTCTCGCGCAGGGCGGTGACCTATGCGTTGGAAAAGGCGGGGCTTAAATCGGTGAGTGTCGAAGAGGCGCAGACCGCCTTAAACCTGGCTACGGAAGGCACGTTCGATCTGATTTTCCTGGATGTGCAGATGCCCGGTATGGATGGGTTTGAACTTTGCACGAGGATTCGGGCGACCCCGACCAACAAGACGACGCCGGTTATTTTTGTGACGAGCCTCACCGATTTCAAGAGCCGCGCTCGGTCCAGCTTGAGCGGTGGATCGGACTTGATCGCCAAGCCGTTCATGTTTATCGAACTGAGCGTCAAGGCTCTGACCTATGTGCTTCGTGGCCGATTGGCCAGGAAGAATGTTTCGGCCGCCGCTTGAATGATGTGACCTTTGTCACTTGGCCACCTGACACCTGAATAGCTCCTTCCACAAATAACGTTGAATCCCCCTGCCGGTGCTTGAATGATTGAGGGGTGAATCGTGCCCGGGCTTCCGTCATCAAAGATCTGATTTTGGTAGGTGGTGGGCATTCACACGTCGCGGTGCTTAAGAGCTTCGGCATGCGGCCTCTGCCTGGAGTGCGTCTCACGCTGATTTCCAAGGATGTTTCCACGCCCTATTCCGGCATGCTGCCCGGTTTTGTGGCTGGGCACTATTCGTTTGAAGAGGCGCATATTGACCTCCGCCCGCTCTGCCAGTTCGCTGGCGCAGCTCTTTATGCCGATAGCGTCATTGGAGTGGACCTTGCCAATAAGCGCGTGCTCTGCGCGCATCGTCCCGCAGTGAGCTTTGACTTGCTTTCGATCAACATCGGGTCGACACCGCGAGCGGACAATGTTCCGGGTGCTGCCAAGTATTCGTTGCCGGTCAAACCTATCGATCGCTTTCTAAAGGGCTGGGAACGGTTCGTTGCACAAGTGTTGCAAAGCGGCAAACTTAAACTTGTGGTGGTGGGCGGCGGTGCTGGCGGAATTGAACTGACGCTGGCGACACGACATCGACTGCAAACGCTGTTGGAACAATACAAGGCTCAGTGCCAACTTGAATTTCACATCGTTACCGCGACCGACAAAATCCTTCCCACCCATAGCCCTGGTGCGCAGAGAAAATTCGAACGCATCCTGTGCGAACGCGATATCCGGGTTCATCTCAATCA
>Ga0137319_1000010_pt1 | contig 119086 bp, 98 predicted proteins | sample EasRivERMZT333_2_FD_104752 | JGI IMG/M metagenome (GOLD analysis project Ga0137319, IMG submission 104752) | Soil microbial communities from meander-bound floodplain in the East River, Colorado, USA - East River MetaG ERMZT333_2 | ecosystem: Environmental > Terrestrial > Soil > Floodplain ... | reverse complement strand
TGGCATTTTGTGTTGAGTTATTGGTGTCATGAAGGGATGGATTGGAGTTGATGTTTTTATTTTTCATAATTCCAAAAACGTGTGCCTGTTTGCCCACGCTTTCAACCCTTCATGGCATCTAACCCGGCCATCGCATCCAGGTTGCAATCGAACGCTCTCGTGGGCCGGGTCGCTGAGCTTGGGTCGTTAGGCGGCGTTCGCCATGACACGATTTATCATCACCGTCTTGATTGCGACTGTGCTCCATGCGGTCGCTTGTATTATCGCGCCGCCCTTTGAATTCGGTCACAACCGAGCGGAGTGCTTCTTTTTCGCCTTCGTTGGCGGTCTCATGGCGTTTCCGATTATGTTTGCGGTGGTATTGTTGCCCTTGCGGGCGGGCTTGCGGCGATTCATGCCAGCCAGCACGCCGCACACCCATGCCATCGTCGCGTTCATCGTGCTCTTGGCGATACGAGCGGCCTTTACTCTGCCGCGTCAGCTATCCGGTGTCCCAGCGCTCCCGTTTCAGCATGGGTATTTAGCACACTGGATATTTTGGTCAGTGTTTATCGTTGCGATTACCATCGCATTTTTCTGGCCGTTCGGCACACAAAGCCGAAGCTCCAGTTATGACCACGCCGCCTAACCATGCTTGCAGCGAACCCGGCCATCGCGTCACTGTTGCAATCGTGGCGTCCCGCGGGCCGGGTCGCTGGGTCGTTAGGCCGCTTCACGCTACAGCACCATTTATGAACAACGATTCACCGGAACGACAAAAAGAAATCGCCCTGCGCGCGCGGACGCGGAAACCGGGAGGATGCACACGATGAACATCCTGTTGTGGGTCCTGCAGGTCCTCGCCGCGCTCCTGTACGGAGCGTCGGGCGTCATGAAGGTCTTCATGTTCGACAAGGTAAGCGAGGGGGTACCGTCCTTTGGTGCGTTGCCGCGGGAAGCCTGGATGGTCCTCGGCATCCTCGAACTCGTCTGCACGGTCGGCCTGATCGTCCCCGCCGCCTTCCACTGGCGGCCGGCGCTCACGGTGGTGGCCGCCACGGTCCTGGCGATCGAGAGCCTCGTGTTCGTTGGGGTGCACGTCAAGTACGGCGAGATCACGCCCATCATCATGAGCGTCGTGCTGGGCCTCCTCATGGCGTTCATCGCGTACGGCCGGCTGGTCCTGAAACCGATCTTCTGACCGGTCGACCCCGTCCGGCGGCGCCATGAGCACACCAACGCGGCCTAACCATGCGCGGGCCAACAGTGGCTCCAATTTCTTTTCATTGAAGTTGGCGTCTTTGCTGTTCACGGCGCCCAGCTTGGTGCCGTCGATGCCGACCAGTTGCGCGCCGAAGAGTTTCATCTGGTGGCACAGCCCGATGAACTCTCGGCTCACACCCAGGAGCGAACGGCGGTTGTCCTTGCGGAAGTCGGCGATGGTTTTGAAGTCCGGGCGCAGTTGGCGCATCAGCCAGAGCACTTCCACATTGCGATGACATTCCTTCTCCAGCAGACGGCTGGAACGGATGCGGTGCAGGTAACCGTAGAAGGTAAAGCCGAAGGAGATCGGCCGGATCATAGGGCGGGCGGCCGGTGGATGCGGTGGTGGCATGGACAAAACCCAAGGCGCGCAAATCCAGAGTGGCCACGAAGGCATCGAGGAAACGCACGGGGTTCTCAAGGCTGACGTAATCCTCAACCCGCTCGGGCAACAGCAGCACCTGATGGCGAGCAGTGCCGGTGATGTAGCTCATGCTTGAGTCAGATCGATCCCAGCGCTACTCTATTCAAAAGATGATGGAATTTTCACACAGTCTGGCGCTGCTGTGTGAAAAGTGCTGAGTGGCCGCAATCGCTGAACTGGGGTTATGCGTTCACCCGATGGCAATATCGAGGTTGTGAGGAAGAAGAATTTCTCGAAAAACGAAAAGATATGGTGCGGGGGAATTGAGATTCCCGGTCATCGGTTTCTTCTACGTGGGCGGACGTTCACTGACCCAGGAGCAGGCAGCAACAGCTCGCAGTTTCCCCGGAGTCAAGCCTGCAGCTTGAGAGTTGAAGTCAGACCGCTGGTGGCGGTAAAATAGCCCGTTAGCATGAGCAATATCGTCCTCAATCTTAGCAATGTTGCCTAACAAAGAGCGGCTACATTTGGCGGCAGGACTGCTTCCAGCCATTGTCTTGACACTGAGCCTCACACACATGCGGGCGCCATCGGCTGAGCGCAATCCAGGCGCAGGGCGTAGCTCACCAAAAGACAGTCTGACTAATTACACCATCAGAACCGGCAGTGCCTCTAATTCCACCTCGGGTTCAAACATTATGCTGTCCGCCTCCGAGCAGCCTGCCGGCACCCGCCGCATGGCCGAGAGGCTCCGTGAACACATTCAGAACACTGGTTTGAAAAACCCCAACGCCAACTTGCAACGGGCGGAGGTGCATCGGGCGCAACTGGCGCAATCGAAGAGCCCAGCTCAAATTTTTAACTTAAGGCTCAATCTTGCCATCGAGCTGCTCAACGGCGGTAAAAGCCAAGCGGCATTGAAGGAATTCGAGGGCGTCCGCCAATACCTTGCTGGTATCGGGAAGCTGACTGCAGACAATGCCGCTCAGTTGCATCACTTAATTGCCTTGGCTTGGCTCCGTCTTGGTGAACAAGAAAATTGCCTGAGCAATCACACGACCGATTCGTGCCTCGCGCCTATTCGCGCCGCTGGTTTTCACAAACTCGAGCGCGGCTCGCGTGGTGCCATCAAGGAACTGACCGCGCTCCTGACCGAGAAGACAAACAATCTTTCCGCGCGCTGGTTGCTAAACATTGCTTATATGACTCTGGGCGAATATCCGGACAAGGTTCCAGCACATTGGCGCATCGACTCCAAGGTTTTTGAGTCTGCCCATTCGCTCCCGCGATTCTGCGATGTGGCGGGTCCGACGGGCGTGGACGTGGATGATCTGGCCGGGGGCAGCATCACGGAGGACTTCGACGGCGACGGCCTGCTGGACATCATGTGTTCGGCGATGAACTGGAGCAGCCAACTGCGTTTCTTTCACAACACCACCAATGGCACATTCACAGAGCGCACGACCGAGGCTGGCCTCAACGGCGAACTTGGCGGCCTGAACATCATGCAGACCGACTACAACAACGATGGCTGGCCGGACGTGCTCGTGTTGCGAGGCGGGTGGCAAGGTGTGTTGGGCCGGCAGCCGCTTTCGCTTCTCAAGAATAACGGTAACGGAACGTTCGCAGATGTAACCGAAGAAGCCAAGCTGCTGCGCTTTCATCCGACGCAAACCGCTGCCTGGCTCGACTACAACGGCGACGGCTGGCTGGATTTATTTGTGGGGAATGAATCGACGCCAGAGGAAACGGCGCCGTGCGAGCTGTTCCGCAATAATACTGACGGGACGTTCACCGAATGCGCTGCCGCCGCAGGTCTGGCTGTGGTTGGCTTCGTCAAAGGGGTCGCGTGCGGCGATTTCAACAATGATGGCCGCCCAGATCTCTATCTCTCGCGTCTGGGCGAGCCGAACCTTTTGTTCCGAAATGACGGACCAAAAGTCGGTGGCGACCAAAAGGGAGATTGGCGGTTCACCGATGTGACGGCGACAGCCAAAGTGGCGGAACCGATCCACAGCTTTCCGACGTGGTTCTTCGACTACGACAACGATGGCTGGCTCGATCTTTTTGTGAGCGGCTATTTCCTGAACGACGTCGGCATCGTGGCGGCAGATTATCTCGGAATGCCACACCAAGGTGAGCGGGCGCGGCTTTATCACAACAATCGCGACGGCACGTTCACTGACGTGACCAAGGAGGCGGGTCTTTACAAGGTGCTGCTGACAATGGGATCGAACTTCGGCGACCTGGACAATGACGGCTTCCTCGACTTCTACCTCGGAACGGGCGATCCAGATTTCACGACACTGGTGCCAAACCGCATGTTTCGCAACTCCGGCGGGAAACACTTCGAAGACGTGACGACCGCCGGGGGTTTTGGCCACCTCCAGAAAGGGCACGGCGTTTCGTTCGCTGACCTGAACAATGACGGCCAGCAGGACATTTATGAAGTGATGGGTGGGGCCTACTCCGGCGACAATTACCGCAACGTCCTTTATGCGAACCCAGGCAACATCAACCACTGGATCAAGCTCAAACTGGAAGGCGTGCGCTCCAACCGCGCGGCCATCGGTGCTCGCATCCGCGTCGAGGTGGAAACCACGCAAGGGCCGCGCTCCATTTACAAGACTGTAAACACCGGTGGCAGCTTCGGAGCCAATCCGTTGCGCCAGGAAATCGGGCTGGGGCAGGCCAGATCGATTCGCCTCGTCGAAATCTCCTGGCCGACGACCGGCAAAATACAAGTCGTGCGACACCTGGAGATGGATCGTTTCTATAAAATGCGCGAAGGCGAGCTTGATGCCGTACCTGTCGCCTTGGGCACCTTCAGGTTTCCAACGTCGCCCAATACCGGGGCGCACCATCACGGTCACCCCACAGACCGTTAAGTGAAGGCAGAGAAAGGTCGCGTTGAAAATGTTTCGCCAGCTCCTCGCGTTTTGCTTTGCTTAGAGCGTCGTTTTCCACCTGTTTGGAGCCGGTAGCGACACGGTACGATGAAGATTTTAGTCATTTCACTGGCAGGCATTGGCGACACGTTGCTGGCGACGCCACTCATACGCGAACTGCGGCTGAATTATCCTCAGGCCACGATCGATGTGTTGGTGATGTGGGCCGGAGCGCGCGATTTGCTGGAAGGAAATCCTCATCTCAACCGGGTTTTTCAGAAGAACTTCTTGAAAGAACGCCTTGCGGAAACACTGAGATTCCTGCGGCAACTGAGCAGAGAAAAATACGATGTTTCGCTCAACACTTATCCACAAAGCAAAATCCAGTATCGCATGGTGACCCGATTCATCGGCGCCAGACAGAGGCTGAGTCATGTTTATGACAACGGGATGCTCCTCGATGATTGGCTGGTCAACCGCACCGTGCCGCAAGATTACGCCCTTCATTCGGTCGAGAACAATTTGAAATTGCTTGCTCTGCTTGGCGCGAAGCCGATGCTGCCGCAGCACGATACCGAGCTGTTTGTTTCCCCTCATGAAACAAAATGGGCAGAGGAATTTGTGGAAGCGCATCAGTTGACGGCCAGGAAGATTCTGGGAATCCACGTTGGGTCGGGAAAGACCAAGAACCTCGAATTACGACGATGGCCGCTGGAGAATTACGTTGAGTTGATTCGGCAACTGATCCGCGCCGATGCGAGTGCCGCCGTGCTCCTCTTTGGCGGGCCCGAAGAACGGAGTGACCATGAAATGATTTTGGCCCGAGCCGCCCATCCGTTGGTGCAGGTGGCCCCGAGCAAAAGTCTGCGTGAAGCGGCCGCATTGCTGCAAAAGTGCCACGTCTTTCTGAGCGTCGATACGGCTCTCATGCATTTGGCCGCGGCGGTGAAGGTGCCCCAACAGCTTGTTATCGAAACGCCTACTTTCAACAAAACCATTGAGCCTTATGGCAGGCCGTATGTGCTGATCCGCAATCCGATGGTGAGCGGAAGGAACCTCGAGTACTACCGCTATGATGGCCGTGGCATCCAAGGCACACCCGAGGAGTTGCGACAGTGCATGCTGTCGGCCACGGTCGAAGAGGTTTTTGCACAGGTCAACAAAGCATTGGCCTCTATTTCCAGGTAGGGAAGATTTGCCTTAACGAACTATTCAACAGGGCACAGAAGGCAACGGAGGAAACGAAGAGATAGAAAAGGCTCATGGGAAACTCGGATTCGGCCTCGATTCTGAGTCTTCGTTCTCTTCGTTTCCTTTTGTTGACACTGCATAGAGTGATTGCCAAAAGTAATTTCCGGAATGCGAAAGTTGATCGGCGTAGCGGCGTCTCGGCAGAGCGCCGCAAACAATGGGAAAAGACGGCGCTCTGCCGAGACGCCGCTACGGCCATGCAAAGGGAGATAGAGCGCAGCCTCCCGGCATGGTGCCAAACGGCGGCAGCTCCTCTTGTGTCATTACGCCTCAGGGGATTTGCAAACACTCCGTCCGCAGGCGCCCTACCCATTGATTGGGCAAACGCGGATCGATCGAACCGCCCACAGCCTTCTCCCGGTCCACATGCCCGTCGCAAAAAACGGCGTTGGCCGTGCGCTGGTGACGAAAATGCGCCGTCGGCTCGCGATCATTCACGTAATAGAATTCCTCGAGCAACGGATGGTCCGGCGAGGCGGGCTCCTGAAAATCATTGACCTGCGCGGCATCGGCCAGGAGCACAATGTCGCTGGGGCGAAGGACCTTGGTCACATTGACCGGCGGGAGGTTCATCGGCGCCGAGAGAAACAGGTTGTAGCCGTAGCCGTACGAGGCGCCCGTCGCTTTGAGTTTGAACAGTCTGGAATTGTAATTCAAAGCCGCACAAATCTCGACGCCGCTTCCTTGCAAATAGGGAAAGAGCGCCCCCATGCTGGCATCAAAGACGCGTTGCCCTTCATTGCCTGGAATCCACGGTTCGATCCAGCCGAACCAATAGATCGTTCCGCCATTGGTTGCTCCGCTGATGTAGCGAAACGAATGCTCTTCATGATCCGCCCAATACATTTGGGCCGCGAGACCCAATTGGCGGAGGTTGTTGATACAAGTGATGCGGCGCGTGGCTGCTTTGCTTTGACTTAATGCCGGCAGGAGAACCGCGACGAGAATGGCTATGACAGCGATGACCACCAACAATTCAATCAGGCTGAAAGCGCGATGTTGGAGCTCAAGCCCGAGGTTGTCCTGATCTGCTTTTGTTCTGATCTGGTTCATGGCCGTTCCCCCCGAATGCGATAGAAGTTTTGCCGGCCTGGGCTTGTGTCCTGCAAAATGACCAAACCCGTTTGTGCCGTCGTATGGCTGCCGACGGCGGTCCACGACCCAAAATCCATCGTGCGCTCCAGCCAATACACCCAATTGCTTCGGCCCATGAATGTCACTTTCCAGATCTCGTCATCAAAATGCCCGCGCACATCGCTGAAGGGCGGCCCTGGCACCGTCCCGGTGATGTTATCCACCGAACCGTGGGCCAGGATCGATCCAGAGTATTGGGGCGAGCTTTGCCCCCCATCGCTATAACTCATGACCGCAACACTATCGAGGCGGAAGTCGGGAAACCCTGCGAGCGACAAATCGTGAATGGTGTTGCCGGGCGGCAGGCCGAAAGTTAAGCCGTTTCGGGTCATGGCGGTTCGTAAGATTTGATTGCTGGCCGTGTAAATCATGGCAATGTGAAACAAATCGCCCGGTGTCAGCTCCAGTGGATGGTTATCACTGAAACGAATCCGGTTATTGGTGGAAACCACCGTGGGTGCGATCGTCGCGCCGAAGCCGGAGTCTGGAAAGTAATCCAACTCGATAAGGTTTCTTGGACCATACGTGGCTTGAATGCCTGCGCCACGAAAGAAATTTGCATTGGTCGCGCTTCGAAAATGCAGAAAGCCAATGGCCAGCTCGAATGTGTACGGTTTGTTGGTATCCACACCGATGGCGATGTTGCTCAGGCGCAGATCAAACTCGAGGCTGAAGTCGTCGCTTCCGCTCAGCACCGTCCCCAGGGTGCGATAAAAGTAGCTGTTGGTGCGTGAGGAATCCCAAGTGACTTCCAGGTTTTGCTGGCTGGAGTTCCAATAAAACAACGAAGCATCGCCAAAGCGCCTCCAGCCGTTTTGGAGTGGGTCGGCGGCAAAATCCTCTGAGAAGACAGCAGCCGTGCCAGACACGGCTGCCATTAGCCCAAGTGCCAGGCAGACACGATAGCACATCCGGAATTTTTTCATGGCCATGATTACATCGTTCGCAGCAGCCGACGAAGAAGCTCCGACCTTCCTGCGACCAGGAAAGGCAAGCGCCCCTCGCCGGCGGCTGCGGAATTGCAGGTCAAACGCGTTAACGACTGACGCTCCCGCGAGGGCGCGGCGCCCGCTTCACGGCCGCAAATCCATCGATTTCACTCTTGCCGTCGAGCACGTCGATGCGGACAAAGTTAATTTCCGGCAGAAAGACCCTGTTGCCATCGGCATCCCGCGCCCAGGAAATGTCGAAAGCCGCACCGCCGCCCGATCCATTGTAAAGGGCGCGAATGTCCTGCAGAGTTTGTCCGGAGAAATCCTGCGGGGCCACGATGGGATCGAGAGGAATTTGAAAATCACCCGTGCCATCTGTGGGAAAAAGATTGTCCACGACTGGGGCAAGCAGAGGCTCGAGCGCGTAAAACTCTACTCCATCGCGGCTGACTGACAGCAAGGTGCTGTCCGTGTTCTGACCGAAGAGCGATCCATCCGTGGCGGGAATACCGATCCAGTTGTAGGTCATCAGATCGAATTCATTGGTGATGATGAATCCGGTATTGCCGAATACGATGAAGTCGAGGCCGAAAAGGTTATTCGGATGATTGATAATGGGCTGGTGGAATTGCACCACCACTGAACCGCCGGCGCCCACGGACAGAACTTGATTTGTGCCATAGGGCGGATTGAACGAGTCGGTCGGTTCAGTGAAGGGATTGACTCGTGACGGTTCGCCCAAAACGGCCTCGGTATGTGTGAACCGCAACGCGTACCCGACACCCGGATCATAACTCACCACAGAATCCGCGAACGGAGTGGCGTAAGAAGTGAAAACGAAGCCGGCCGCAGCCAGCGCCAACATAGATGTGCGAAGCATAGACTGATCTTTCAATGGTCCCGCTGTGAGGCAGGACTGGGTTTATGATTGAGAGACCAGTGCGAAGCCTGAAAACGGAAAAGCCTTCAGACTCCGGCAAAGCGGTGAATGAAGGCAATCAACGAGTCCCCTGAAAACAGTTCAGAAGGCTGGCCTCATCCTTCTCTTTGACGGAGAAGTTTGGCTGAAGCGCTGCCAGTCCATGAAGATGCGACGTTCTATTATCTTAATCGCCGATTACGATTAAGATTAAGATTAGGATTAAGAAACGGAACGTTATCGAGCGCGGGGGCAACACAACAACCATGACGAGCACAGCTAAACCGATATCCTGACTTCGGGTTTGACCTCGCTCCCGCCTTCCCAGTCGCTTTCGCGGCACCAGTGGCATGGTGGGAGTTTGTATCCCGTTACAGTGGCGCAACCGTCCCCGATTCTCACGGGGTTCCCAGACATTTAGCTGCAACGACGGAATTTCAAAGAGCGCCTCGTTAGTAGATGGGCCGGTGAAAATTGCCAAGCAAAAAAGTAATCAGTCATCAGTATTCAGTAATCAGCTAGATTGGCGTTCAATCGATTACTGATTACTCTTCACTCAAGCCCCGTGGGCTTTTAGAGTATTCGCCATGCAGAATCCGATCATCGTAGCGCTGGATGTTCCGACGCTGGAAAAAGCGCTGTCTCTTGCGGAGCAATTGGCGCCTGTCGTGGGCGCATTCAAAATCGGGAGCGAACTCTTCACCAGCGCGGGACCGGATGTCGTCCGCCGCATCCGCCAAACCGGCGGTTCCGTTTTTCTCGATCTGAAGTATCACGATATTCCCAATACGGTCACCAAAGCCGTCGCTGCGGCCACGCGCCTCGATGTGCAAATGCTGACGGTGCACACGAGCGGCGGATTCGAGATGATGGAAGCCGCGGAGTTGGCGGCACGGGAAACATCGCGCCAATTCGGCAATCATACACCCCTGGTCCTCGGTGTGACTGTATTGACCAGCATGGACAGCGGTGAATTGAAGGAGGTCGGCCAGGATATCGACCCGGGCCAACAAGCCCAGCGGCTGGCCGCTCTCGCAGTCAGAGCGGGCTTGCGCGGACTGGTTTGCTCGCCTCTGGAGCTGACAAGGTTGCGACAGGCGCTGCCATCAGAACTTCAACTGGTGACTCCGGGAATCCGAGGCGCGGCCGATCCTGCGGGAGATCAGAAACGCACCTTAAGCGCGCGCGAAGCGCTCGCCGCGGGCGCGAATTGGCTGGTGATTGGACGGCCCATTTGCGCTGCTGAAAATCCGCGCGCCGCGGCCGAAGCGATATTGGAATCGTTGTCTCAATGACTCGACATTGTCACGATTGCGGCTGGGAGTACAGCTTGTCGGGCCAGCCTGGACGGACCGAGAGCTGCCATCGCTGCGGTGCGGACTTGAAAGTATGCCTCAATTGCACGCATTATGATGCGCCGGTGGCCCACCAGTGTCGGGAACCGCGCGCCGATCCCGTTGCGGAGAAACACCTCTCCAACTATTGCGAATATTTTGAATTCATCCGCCGCAATTGGGCGCCCAAAACCGAAGCGAACTCGCGCGAAGAGTCCGCTCGCGACAATTTGAGGAAGCTCCTGGGGGATTGACTCAATGGCGTTGAAACACTGAAGGGTTGAGAAGGAAGGAATTCGGAGTCTGAAACCGGAATTCAGCGGCCAGCCGCCCGGGCAAAGTTGATGGAATCCCGGTAGCGTTTGTTGTCTGCGCGAATCCGGGCCATCAGGGTTTTGCTCATGGCGTAGAGGAAGGGAGCGGCCAGTTCGGGAGCTTCCTTGAGCAGGGTCTCAAAGGCGGTCGCGGAGATCTTGAGCAGGAGGCTATCTTTATTGGCAACCACGTCGGCAGAGCGAGGACCATGGTCGAAGAGGGAGATTTCGCCGAAAAATTCGCCCGGACCCAGTGTGACGAGGATGGTCTCTTTACCCCCAATCATCATGCGCACGCGCAATTCCCCTTCCAATACCAAGTACATCGAATCCCCGTGCTGGCCCTGTTTTACGACTTCGGTCCACTGCTTGACTCGCTGGACTTCCATGAAATGAACGAAGCGCTCCAATTGCTGATCCGTGAAGTCAGCGAAAATCTTGACTCGCCGAAGTGAGCCTGGCTTGAGAGCGAGCATAGCCGTATCTGGCGAAACGCTTGCATTGCCGGGAGAGGGACGCGGGGCTTGTTTAGGCTGAAAAAACATGTGGAGTTCGGGCATGCCACTGGCCCGGAACCACGCATCAGCCTTTTCGCTAAAGACCCACGTGTTCGCAGTAACCCGCTCGTCCTTGACCCAGTTGACCAGAACAGGCAGTTCGACCGGTCCATAAACGACGTTATCGACGCCCCAAATCTTAAAAGCCGCTCCGCTTACACTGGCTTCCATAACGGCGTTTGTAGCCGAAAAGAGGAAGCGAATAAAGGCAAAACGATGGACGCCGCACAGGGGCAACAGGGCTTTTAGACTCCTGCCAGGGGTTGTTGCTCGCTACCCCGCTCTACTCAAAAACAAAAGCCCCCTTCCGATTTTCTCGAAAGGGGGCGAGAAGCTTCAGCTCGGGTCAGAACTTGTAGATGACGTTGGCTGCCAGCAGGTAGGCATTCTTCCTGTTTGGCGTCGCCACCGTTCCTTCGCCGCCGTAGGCTTCGTTGCCATCGGCCGCGTGATCCCAGCGGAGTTCCAGGCGGCTGAGTACGTTCTTCCAGAGATCGTACTGCACAGTGCCTGTCAGCCCCATAATCTTTGTGGGGAATCCTCCAGCCGTAACACCGTCGCGCCACAGGTATTCACCACGACCGTGGAAGCTCAGCTTTTCGGTTGCCTGGAACGATGCATAGACGCCGAAGACGTCAACCCAAAGAGACGGCGCAACGACGTCGCTGGAATAGTCATAGCACGCCCCCGCCTTGAAGCCTTTGATCGGGGTCGTCAGCGTCGTACCGACATAATAAAGCTGCCGCGTCTCACCGGGACTGTTATCGTAACCGTTGATGACGCCACCATACAAAGTCGATCCCTCGAGAAACCCCCAGGATTCCGGCGCCGTGAAGGCCACCGCACCCATGTAGGTTTTGAAGGATTCGGCTTTCGTCCCCGATACCCCAGCGCCAGCAGGAGGAGGAACCGGATGTGCCCGAGAACTGATCACCGGACCGTACGTATTGGCGATGCCAGCCGCCAGGCCAATCGTTTCATTGACCTGGTAGGTGGCCAAAAGACCCGTGTGGGTCGTTGGTTCAATCGTGTTGCCGTAAGAACGGGTGTAATTGGGGTTATTGCCCGAATGATAGCTTTCATAACCCACGATGGTGTCGAAAACACCGAGTTTGAGGTCGAGACCGTTGCCTATCGGGGCGCGCAAAGCGACGTAGCCCTGAGTAATGGCAAAGTCACTCCCGCTGCCAAGGCCACTGGATTGAGTGGCGATAACGTTGGCATTGGGCCCAAACAACAAATCAACCCGATAGCCGGCGGCCCACTGGGCTTCATCCAAGGGCTTGTCGATTCTCAGGTTAATAGCGTTGAGGTTGAAGCCATCCTGCTTGCCTGCGTTATAGACGAAGCCTGGCGGATTGGCGTTGCCAGTCCCCATGTCCCAATGGATGGATGTATCTACGTAACCACTGATAGTGGTTGAGGACAGCGCCGTCATAATGGCGCTGGCCTTTTCCTCGGCCTGAACTAACGATGGGATACTGACCAAACCAGCAGCGGCCAGACCCAATGTCCATTTATTAACTCTCATTTGTTCCTCCTGCGATCTGTTAGGTTCGTTTTATGCGTTTGATGGGCAGATCCATTTTGCCCACGCACCAACGGTGCATTTGTGAGCGAAAATAGGTAAAAGCCCCGGTGTTGACAACAGTTTTTTTCGGAAGGGCTTTGGAACACTCCCTTGGGACCAAAAACACAACCTATTGATTTCAAGAAGGACAATTACTCCAGATGAATACAATGACGCCGATCCAATCCCGAAATACGTACGCCGATGCATTACGGTCCAACACGTCGCTATCACCGAAGACTTCAACTGCCTTCAGAATGTCAGCCAATAGACCCCGACTCCCATTGCTGCCGTCGAGCAGCCAAACATCAGCGCGCGATAGGCTTTGGTCCTTCCAAAGGCAACCTCTTTGGCCAGCACGCCGACCACAGAAGTCAAAGCCGCCATCGCCCCAATGGTGCCGACGCCAAAAGCCGCGAGATAGCAGATCGCCTGGCCAGTTGTGGGAAACGCCAGCGCGGGAAGGATTCCCAGCAAGTGAGAACTTCCAGCCACGCCGTGCAAAGCGCCAACTCCAAAGGCAGCATGCGTATGGGAGTGCGTGGCCAACTCGGCCAGGTCGTGCGCCGTCGCCGATCCGTGGAAATGGACGTGAACGTGCGCCCTTCCGCCATGGATGTGCTCATGTATGTGAAGATGCTTTGCCAGCGCTTTGCGGAAACCCCAAATCCCAATGCCGATCAATACGGCTCCCACCAAGCGCTCGGCCCATGAAGAGAGCCAATTCAGCGGAAGCACCTCCCTCAGCCAGAGCGACAACAGTCCCATCACGATGACTCCGCCGGCATGGCCCAGACCCCAGCGGATTCCCATGATCCAGGCACGTCCACGCTGTTCGATGGACCACGGAGCCAGCGCCACCAGGTGGTCAGGCCCCGAAAGCACATGACCCACACCAGCGATCAATCCGGGAAGAATGGTGATCACGCGGACGGACGATATTTGGACCTCCCCAGGATGTAAATGCAAATGAAGTCATGGCTCAAGAACCGCCTGCCAGATCGATGTCGAACTTACACTTTGATCCGGAACTCGAACGCCAAGGTCCTAGTGTTGATCCATCGACCGGGAAATGAAACTCGACTGCGGAACCGTCCGATAGTGCTTCACGGTTAAAATCAATACGCTGAGCGCCGCGATGAACAACCCGGCTCCGATGATTACCATGGTTCGCGGTTGCAGAATCGGTCCAGGTGTAACTGCGACTGCAGTCAAAGCCGAAGGCTTTGTCGGGGCCAGGTTGGTGGACGCGCTTGGCTCGCGCGCGGCGACCGGAATCGCATTTGCAAGCAGGGAAGACACAGGAGTAAGACGCGCCACGGGCGGGGGAACCAGCTCTGAAGACGCGACTGCCTCCCTGTCATTAGCGGGCGTCCGCTCGAAGGAGGTGGGAGGGAGCGCGACTTGGTTCACTTCGGCATTTTGAGTTAGGGCAAGTTCTTCGCTGGGTTTGGCCTGAGCAATTGGCCTTGCCTCAGGTTGCAAGACAACTGGAGGAACGTTCGACAGACTGTCCCCGGAAGTGGTTGGCTTCGCTTCGTTCGGAGGAACCATTGACGAAATATCTTCGGGACCCCGATTCGTCGATTTCTTGATGATAATCACGGACGGACCTCGTTTCGGCGGCACCGCCGGTGGGACAGACGCCGCGGAAGCGGATGCCGAAGTGGCGGCGGTGTTGGTCCGTGTCGAATTGGAACCGGCCGGACGTGAAGTCGAAGCGCCCGCTTTGGCTATGCGGAGCGGTGCTGGCCGCTCCGGAAGCGCAATGGCCTCGCCAGCAATCGTTACCAAACCATTGACGATGCTGGCGTCGCGAGCCACTAACGTAGTGACAAATGGCTTCTTCGCCCGCCGTCCCTCGTCTGCCCGCGCTGTGTAGGAGGCGTTGACAGTTTCATCTACGGCCGTGCCGGCCAATGGCGTGTCGCCATCCGAGATGATGAGAATGTTCACGTCCTTCACCGCTCGGATGACGGACATCAATTTGTCGACCACGGGCTCGAACCGGCTTTCGCCTTTGTATCGCCGGCTTTTGAGAAAGGTTGCTGCCCGGCTGGCGAGCTCCAGATTCTTCTCCGGGTTCCAAGTCTGCATGGGGAACTCACCGGCATAAAGGTTGTCGTCGAAGGTCCAGATGCCGTAGCTGTCACCGGCAAGCATCCGTCCGTTCAAACCGTGATAGATTAAGTCAAAGAGCGCCTGCCGGTTGGCCGCATCGAGCCGTTTCATGGAAGCGGAAGTGTCCACGACAAATAAGAACCTCTCTGGCTTGGGGAGTTGCTGTGCTGGCCTTTGAGTGGGAGCGGCCAGGCCAAGGAGCAGAGCACAGCCATAAAAAAACGCAGTGGTGGTTTTCAGGTCCATGATTCCATTGCCATCCATGTTTTAGACCGCACGATTGAATTTGACTCGTTCCTTCTGATTGTAGTTCCTGATGTCGCGCTCCAACTCGCTGAGCGCATTCTCCACCGTCTGGACGAAATTCAAACAGCTCGAAGTCAGCCCGCCCGCCGAAGCAACCGTTTCGCGCTCCGCGGCGTCGTCGGTAACCACCAGAACCTCGCCGTAAGCGCCGAGCCGATGAGCAACCCGCTCGATCAATTGGTCGGCGGTCTGCCCGGCGCGCGAGTAAACGACTTCAACCTCCGGAGTAGAGGGAAGGGAATCGAATTCCGCTGAAGCGCTGGCTCCATCAAACACGATCGTGATGGGCGTGCCGCAGGCGTCGCAGTATCGCGTTAGCCGGTTAATTAATTCCTCCCGGGCCACCGCGGAGTGGCGCGGTTTGCCGGGCGCCACCCCTAACCAATTGTGCAGCAAGCTGTAGCCGTCTACCAGTATCCGCACTAAAGCCATGCCCTCAACTTAGCGATTTTCAGGCCAAAATCGAGGTCGGATTGGCCCGCGTGCCCATTAGAGACAACCTTGTGTGCCGCCCGCGAACGCAAAATCCAGTCTGCAGCCCCAACGAAAATAATTCCGCTCGCCGTCGAAACTGTGTCAAGATTCATGCATGAAACTGAAAGAGCCCATTCCGGTAACGGTGCTGACGGGCTTCCTTGGAGCGGGCAAAACCACGTTGCTCAATCACCTGCTGTCTCAGCAGCACGGTTATAAATGCGCCATCATCATCAACGAGTTTGGAGCCATCAGCATCGACAATCAACTGATCGTCGGAGTGGACGAGGAGATCATGGAGTTGAACAATGGCTGCCTTTGCTGTCGGGTTCGAGGGGACTTGATTAAAAGCCTCGGCGATCTCTTCCAGAAGCAAAAGCGCTTCGACTATGTCCTGGTGGAAACAACCGGGCTGGCCAACCCCGGTCCGGTCGCTCAGACTTTTTCCATGCCGGAGTTGGCTAAAACGCTCCGGCTGGATGGCATCATCACCGTCGTGGACGCCAGGAATCTGGAAAAGGAATTGGCCGACAGCCCGGAAACCAGGGAGCAAATCGCCTTCGCGGATGTGATCTTGTTGAACAAACTCGATCTGATTTCCATCGACCAGCTGGAACGGGCGGAGACGCGCATTCGGAAAATGAATTCGCTGGCCTACATCCATCGCACACAGAACGCCCGGATCGATGTCGCAAAAATGTTGAACATCAAGGCGCGGGAGTTGACTTCTCCGCTTCTAGTGCCGGAAAGACATCCGCCGGAACAGGGACATGAGCGCGAGCACGACCACGTGGAAGAACATCACGAGCATGACGAGAGCGTTCGTTCCTTTTATATCTGCGACGACCGTCCCCTGGATCTGAAGAAGATCGAAGCCTGGCTTACCGAAGTCATCCAAACCTGCGGACCAAATATTTATCGCAGCAAGGGCATTCTTCACATCAAGGGCCAGCCCAAACGCGTCGTGTTTCAGGGTGTTCAAATGATGTTCGATGCCAGGCCCGACCGTTTTTGGAGTGTGAACGAGAAGCGGACGAACCAAATGGTCTTTATCGGAAAGGAACTCGACGAAGGCCAAATCCGCGCGGGATTTGAACGTTGTGTGGCAAGCTGACGACCAGTGGATCGATGCCCGGCCTCTAAAGGGCAGGTGCATAACGTCACGAAACTAAAACGGCTCCATCCGAGATCCCGGGAAGCCAGATTCACGACGATCGGAGCGACTCAGCAAGGGCAATACGAACAGCCATCGTTGGAGTCATTGCCAAAAGAAATTTCCGAATCGCCAGAGCAGTTCGGCTGGCTGCGCCTCGCAGAGGCGCGCTCCGGAGCGCGGGTCTGCGACCCGCACCGCGCCGCCAGCGCCGGGAACCGGAAATGATTTTTGGCAGTCGCTCTAGCTCCGGGAAATGATCAGCATGCCTGCCGCCGAGCCCAAAGCGGCTGCCGTGGCCTGGCGCACCCAGCGCGCGGTGGTGTTAGGACAATCATTCATGCCGGGTTGAATCGCGTAAAAGATAAAGGCAGCCAATCCAATGCCTGCCGGCGCCAGTGCAGCAGCCCGAAGAGCTGGCTGTCGGAACCCTTCGATAAGCAAGTAGGGCCCAAACAGCAGAAGCCAGCCCAGCAGCGTGCACGTGATTCCCAGAGCAGTGGGCGGCAAATACGGCGCGCTTCGTTTCCATCGTGCCATCCCGATCATCGCCAGGTGCGCGGCGAAGCTCACAGTAAACGCATAATAGAAGTCCGGTCGCTCAAGAATCCTCGCCAGCCACAGCCAGACGAGTCCGACCGAAGCAATGGCCACCACGACGTGGTTATCGTGAATGCGCTCGGTATTCCGGCGTTCATGGTGGAAAAAGAAGGTGTAGGACCCAACCAGCATGAGCGGCGCGACCAACCAGCGCCATCCGCCGACCGCCCAGCACAAATAAAGTCCCAGCGCCGCCCCCAACAATGCGCTGTCCTTGAGGGTTGTTCGCGAGCGCCAAGCGAGCATGAACACGAAAAGCGTTGCGGCCACGCCCAGGCGCACTGCCATTTGAGCGACCGTTAATTCCAGGTAGGTCTGCAGCATGATGAAAGCGGCGAGCGGGAGGAACAAGTTGTCCAGGCCGCGCCACGCGCTGGCCTCAATCATCGTGCATAACAGGGCGATGCATGAAGCCATCAACACGATCTCCCAATGCCCCGTTCGCGCCACGACTGCCAACGGTATCCATGTGCTGAGGAAGGCAACCGTAAAAAAAGTTGCGGATCCTTCGACGCTCTTTTGTCCATCGTCGGTCGTATAACGGATGCGGCCATGCCACACTCCAATCAAAGCCGAGAGCGCGTCCGCAAAAGTCAAAATCAGCATCGGCACGCCGTAAAGGAGCGGATCACCTTTTGAAGAGTAAAACAGCAACCCGACCGCCAACGGAAAATAAATCTCACCCAGCGACTGGCGCGCCACATCGCCGACAACGCCTCCATAGCGCTCGCGCAACGGCGTCAGCAATCTCAGGCTGAGCAGCAGCGCTGCAAAAAGACCCGCCAGCAGCAACACCGGCCATGCGTCGGAGAAAAGCCATGGAAATGCCAGGGTCACCATGCCCATTCCCATGTGAATGAGTTTGCGCAGCCATTCGGGATGCGGACGGGCCAGGCGCCGGTAAAGGGAGAGTGCGCCCATCAAAACCGCGAAGATTGCCAGCACGATGGCGATGCCCAGCCACGGGTTCAACATAAGTGGTCTAACCGGCCGGGAACCTCGAACCGTGAACGCGGAGCTTTCGGTTCGGATCTCAAAGAATTTCCTCCACGACGAAGGCGCTGTAGAAGAAGGCCTTGTCCTGCTGGTGCAACCCCTGGGCAAGTTCGGAAAGCGGTTTCAGTTTAGCAGCCATTTGTTCGGGCCGGTGACGCGGCGCCAGCATATTCCAATACGCCAGTCGTCCCCCTCTGCGACCGCGCACCACCAGCAATTCCAGCAAGCGATGGTAGTTTTGGGGCGACATGTATTCGAAAATATCACTGAGGTTGAAGCGGTCAATCGTCACGTCCGGCCGGTCGCGCAGAAATTCCTCGATCGATTGGCAGTGCCATTCGAGTCGGTCCAGGTTGTCGCGAATCATATCGAAATTCTCCTGACGCAGCGCGAAAGGCAGGGCGGTCGTGTGATGTCCTGTCAGGATCCATTGCAGGTAGGGGTTGTCCGCTGGATTCAGCGCGGTCAACGCATGGCGCGTGCGTTGCAGGATTCGCTCCGCCACGCTTCCCTGCACATAGCGAAAAAAACTCGGGTCGCGGCCCATGCGTCCCATGACGAAGCGCGAAAAGAAAATCTTAAAGAGAAGGCGCCAACGCCAGGTGTCCCACTGGTGGTTGTAGAAGCTCTCACGTTGCTCGGGCGCGCCTCCTTGCAGCAGCCGCTCAACCCGTTTGCGGGAATGGACCAGAGGCAGCACGCGACTGCGGAACGTGCAGAAGTAGCGTTCGAACTTCCCGGCCGATCCGATGCCCTGCGCCACTTCAGCGCGATGAACGTCCCAAAAATTGCGCACCGCAGGTGAAAGCAATTTTCGACAGCGCTGATACAACTGCTCGCGCCTGGCGCTGAGCCGCGAACCGATCAGTTCCAACAATCCCGCATGGTCGAGTTCGCGCCAGGCGGCGATACGAAGCTCCAGACACGCCAGTTGAGCCGGATTCAAGTCCAGGGCAATCAGACGCGCGGGCCTGCGAGCGAGCATAGCCAGGGCATTGTCACCGGCCGAAGCAATCGAAAGGCAGATGTCGCCCGGGCCTACCTCCAGTGCCTTCAACAAAACGTCGGCGTCTTCCCAACATTGGGCATAACGGATGCGGGAGAAGTCAGCGCGAGAGGCTGCTTCACTGTGCATCTCTGCCCTCCGGTTCCAGTGAAATCATGGCAACGCAATGAATCATGAGCGCATCAGTCTGCATTTAGCCGATGGCTCTTCATCAGGAGCATCGCGATAAGGGCGCTCAGCCAACTCAATCCTGCCGCAACGCCGGCAACCAGGCGGAAAATATCGACAAAGGCCAGCTTGATTTGATGCTCCACCTCCCGGCGAGTAGTTTCGATCAGACCCGCCGGCGGCTTGGCTTCTCCCAGTTTGGCCGCTTCGGTGGCAAGGACGCTTCGGGCGTCAGCCGGCAAATCCAGATGTAGCGTGCGCGACTGCAAGGCGCGATTAAAGGCCACCAGCGCAATCGGCCCCAGAATAGCAATCGCGAGCACGGCAGAGAGACGGGAGAGGGTGCTGTTAATCCCCGAAGCGACTCCGATTCGGTTGGAAGGCACCGAGCCGATCACCGTCGTGCTCAGTGGCGCGACCGTAATTCCCATGCCGAATCCCAACAGGAGCAGTGCGGGCAAATAATTTATCCAAAAGCCGGCGGGCCCATTCGTCAGCTCAGGCAAGGTGAAGAGGAAAAATCCGAATCCCGCCACCGCCGGTCCCAAGGTGAGCGGGAGGCGAGGGCCGAAGCGATCCATCAACCCTCCTGCCCAACGCGAAAGGAACGCCAAACAAATCATGAGTGGAAGCTGCGTCAGCCCCGCCGATGTGGCGCTGTAACCCTGAACCTGAATGAGGTTCAATGGCAGGAAGAATAACATTCCATGCAGCGCCGAATAAAAGCACAGCGTCAGAATACTGGCGCCAGCCAGGGTTCGCGATCTGAACAAGGAAATCGGCAGCAAGGCATGATTTCTTCGCCTCTCAACCATGACGAACAGGATCAGAGCAACCATTCCAATGCTCAGTGAAAGGAGAGTTTGCCAGCCACCGAGTCCATGCCTGGGCGCTTCGATGAGACCGTAGTTGATTGCCGCCAAACCGGTCGTGGCCAGCAAAGCTCCCAAATAGTCGAGGTGCTTTGGAACTGCCACGTCGCGGCTTTCAGAAACTTTGAACCGAAGCACGACGAGCGCGACCAGTGATAAGGGAAGATTCAGAAAGAAAACACCGCGCCAAAAACTTCCATCGGCCAGCATTCCGCCCAGCACCGGACCCACGGCCGAGGCAATGACGGTGAAGGCAGACCAGGTTCCAATGGCCTTGCCGCGTTGGTCCGCTCCAAAAGCGTTTGCAATGATCGCCAGACTGCCCGGTATCATCAAGGCGCCGCCCACACCCTGAACGGCGCGGGCTGCGATGAGCAGCTCAGGAGTCGGCGCCAAACCGCAGCACAGCGATGCTCCGGCAAAGATGCAAATGCCGGCCATGTAAATTCGTTTTCGCCCGAAGCGATCCCCCAGCGCGCCGCCGGGCAACAACAAGGCCGCCAGGATCAGGGCATAGGCATTGTTCATCCAAAACAAATCACGTCCGTCCGCGCGGAGGTCTGCCTGCAAGCTTGGCAGCGCCACGTTGAGAGCCGTGCCGTCGATGAAAACCATGCTGGCCGCCAACACTGAAGCGCACAAAACCCATCGAGGGTTCTGCTCGGACGTCCCGGAAACAGAGGGGTCAATTCTGAGCGCAGGCATATCAGTCATTGATCTTTTGTGCTGTCATCAAAAGACCATGCCGTGGGCGAAGAGTGATGCCCGGTTTCGGTTCGACAGGATGGCCGGGCCGCAATCGGAGACGATAACACTGCGCGACCATTGCCAGGATAATCCGCGCTTCCATCATCGCGAAGTTGTTGCCGATGCACAGATGCGGCCCGGCGCCGAAGGGCAGATATGCTGGGCGCGAACGGTTGACGGTCGTCTCGTCGGCGAACCTTGTTGGATCGAACGTCTCCGGACGTTCCCAGAAGGCAGGGTGACGATGGAGCACAAATGGACTGATGACCACGGTGGAACCGGCCGGGATGTGATAGCCGTCAATAACGTCGTCGCCCACCGCGTGTCGCTCATAAATCCAAATGGGCGGGTAGAGTCGCAAGCTCTCGTTGATGACCATGGTGGTGTACTTGAGTTGCGGAAGATCCTCCCAGGCCGGCGCGCGTCCCTCCAGCACCGAGCGGACTTCCGCGCGCCACCGTTCTTCGACCTCCGGAAACTGCGACAGCAAATAGAACGTCCACGATAAAGCGTTGGCGGTCGTCTCATGCCCGGCCAGAATCAGCGTGATGGTCTCATTGCGCAATTGCTCATCACTCATGCCTTGGCCAGTTTCTTCATCGCGGGCTGCCAGCAACATGGAGAGCAAATCTTCCTGCGCGCTCCTGGCCCGACGGCGTTCGACGATTATCCGATACACGACCCGGTCGATGGCTCCGAGTGCATGTTGAAACCGCCGATTGGCCGGGGAAGGAAAATTCAGCGGCATATCGAGCAGTTTTTCGAGACGATGATAGGTGTGTTCGAGCACGACGCCCAGCGCGCGTTCCACCTCGTCCGCATCCGCGCTTACGTCCGCGCCGAACAATGTTCTTCCGACAATCGTATAAGTGAGGCGACTCATTTCTGAAGCGACGTCAAATGTCTCGGCTCTCCGGGCGAATTTTTCCCAGCGCTCCAGCATTACGGCGGTGGTCTCCACCATCGTGGCGGCGAAGTTGGCGATGTGTTGATGATGAAAAGCTGGTTGAATCAACCGTCGTTGTCGCCGCCAGACGTCGCCGTTGCTGGTCAAAAGGCTTTCGCCGCAAATCGCCCGCATCTTTGCTGTGCTCCTTGTTCTCTTGTCATAGTTCCGCTGGTTCTTTTGCAGGACATGCTCGATGTGGTCCGGCTGGTTGACGAGATGAACGATCTCGGATCCCAGACGAAAGCGAACGACATCGCCAAACGCACGCGCTGAATCCAGAAGCAGCCGCAGCACGTCGCGACGGAACTCGCGAAGGTTGCCCAGAATCTTGCTGCCGGACGGACCGGGCGCGATTTTAAGAGAGCAACCCATGGTTCAATTTGGTTCCAGCGGATAGTTCCATTCTGCAAAGCTTTGTTGCCAGGCTTGTCCAACCTTGCGCCGCCATTCCGCTGAGAGCGGCGCGAAGGTGTTTTTCTCATAACCCTTCAGGGAATCGACATAACGCCGGAGTTTCGGTCGAAAGCGCTCGAACCCGGAAAGCTTCAAGTTTTCGTAGATGTCACGCACCTGGCCGACCGGATCGCGCTCCAAAGCATCAAAGCTCACTTCATAACAATGCCCTGCCGGAATCAACCGGCGATCCTCAAAGAACGCCTCATACAACGTGGTGTATCGCCGGATAATGCGTTCGTTCACTTGGTCCAGTTGTGGTCGCTGAAGGTAAGTGTACCACATGGCCGTGTCATAAAAGTGCTGACAGGATTGAAAGACCGTGTAGGGCTCGCGATGAATATGGACGAAGCGGGCGTCCGGAAACATTTCCAGCAGCAGGCGGACACGGGCGGTGTGCGGTGGGGATTTCAATACGATCGCCTTGCCATACTTGAGCGTCAGCTTTTTCAGGAACCATAGAAACCCGGTCTTCCATTGCTCAATCTCCTCTCTGGCCACGTCACGAAAGGTCAGATAGCGCGCATAAAAATCTTCGCGGCGCGAAAAAGTGATTCCGAGATAAAGCGAGCGCAGGGTAATCAGACAGGGCGCGAATTCATCCTCCTGCGGCGTCTGAAAACTCAGGGCGATATTGTCCATGGGTCGTTTCTTCGGAACCAGCCGGGCAAATCGGCGCGTGTTGATTTCCTCGGTGCACAGGAATGTGTGTGGGTTGACCACTTGATAGGTATTCGCGTAGGCGAACTGATCCGTATCCTGGGCGATCAAGTTGTGCAAGTGCGTCGTACCGCTCCGCCAGTGCCCAAGGATGAACAGCGGTGCCTGCGTGATTCGCGTCCTGGCGATGGCATCATGATGGAGCATTTCCTCTTTCCGGCGGTAGATCGAATTCAACAGACTCAGCGCCGTGACGAACAGGGCCCGATGCCAATAAACCGCGTCCACATCAAAGTGATTCTCCCGAAGCAACCGCCACCAATCGCCCGCCGTGATGCCCGCGAGATAATTGTGCCCCAGGCTCCAGCGATGTTTCAGTGGTTCGCCCATCGATGCACGGCTCTTATCTGCCTCCGATGATGTTATCAACTCGAAACACGTGATTGACAGTCAGTCCAGCAACGGATACCACCCGCATTCGGTCACAGGAATGTTATGAAACGACGCTTTTTCGCTGTCACGGTGCTCTTGACCATGCTGGCTGCCCTGAGCGCACAAATCAATCCGCCAGCCACAAACGCGCCGGAGGACCCAGCCCACCGGGAACTGCGCATTCTTCGCACGAACGTCGTCGATGCCATCAACAAAGGCGACGTCGAAAGCGTCCTACCTCATCTCCACACCAACGTGGTAATCACCTGGCAGAATAACGAAGTCTGCCGCGGTCATCAGGGTGTCCGCGAATTTTTTCATCGCATGGGAAAGCATGCCTTTCGCGCCTACAAAATCCCGCCGACGCCCGACGAACTGACCATCCCGCATGGCGGTGACACCGGTGTGGTCTTTGGAAATTCCGTCGGCCAATACACGCTCTTTGGTCGCGAGTTTGAGTTCCAGAATCGATGGACCGCTGTCGTGGTGAAGGAAAACGGGCGCTGGCAACTGGCGGGTTATCATGTCTCGCTCAACGCGCTGAACAACCCGTTGCTCAACGCGGCGAAGAAGTCGCTGTTTATGGTCGGTGGCATCGGCACGGCGATCGGGCTGATCCTTGGAATTCTCATTGGCAAGAGCATCCAGGGCAGGAGGCCCGCAACCCCGGCAAGGGTGCCTTGATGGAACAATGCAATAGACTGGAACAGACGGCACTGTGGGGCTTGGGGTCCGCCGACTCATGAGAATGACAAAATTCCTGTGCTGTGTGCTGGCCTTGACCGGCCTTGCTGCAGTCGCGGACGAGGAAAAGAATCATTCTGCCGAACCTGCGGTGGACAAAAGCCAATTCCATTTGTTCAACCCGACGCCGTCAGAACATCTGCGTGACATGACCACGGATGGCCCCGGCGCAACGGATAGTCCTTACACCGTGGATGCGGGACATTTTCAGGTGGAAATGGCCTTCGTCACCTACACGTCGGACAGAAACTCAACGGCCGGCGTCGAGAAACGGGTCGAAGCCTGGCACATCGCGCCCCTGACCTTGAAAGTGGGATTGCTCAACCAGGCCGACGCACAACTGGTATTGGAGCCTTACAATCTCGTCTATGAACGCTCCATGGGCAGGCAGGTAACACGGCGCGGATTCGGCGACACGACCTTACGGCTCAAGTTAAACTGCTGGGGCAACGACACCGGACGCACGGCGCTGGCGCTGATGCCGTATGTGAAGTTTCCCACCAGCGCAGAAGGCCTTGGCAACGACAACATCGAAGGCGGTTTAATTGTGCCTTTGTCAGTGGAGCTGCCCGGGGATTTTTACGTCGGTATGAGCGGCGGCATCGCCAAGGTGCGTCATGCGGGCGAGCCCCTTCATCATACCGAATATACCGCGAGTATCGCCCTGTCCCGGCTGCTGCTCGCAGATTTTGAAGGCTACGTGGAGTGCCTCAATATCCTGAGCACCGAGAGCGGGGTGGGACGGATTACGACGTTCAACACGGGACTGCTTTACTGGCTGACGGACGACCTTCAACTGAATGCCGGTGTGAACATCGGACTGACAAGTCGAGCGGAAGATTGGCATCCGTTCGTTGGACTGGCCTGGCGGTTTTAGCCGGCGCGATCGCAATGCTACTTTGCGGGGCGCTTGAGGACGGCGAAAACATCCCGGGTCTGGCCTTCAAGCATGTTTGTATCGAAGACATTTACGAGCTCCCACCCTTCATTGCCGAGTTGGTTGAGCCTGTCGGTCAGTTTCTGCGCGTCGATGCTGCCTCCCAGCAGAAAGCCCTTCGCAGGAAGCATCAGTGTCATGTATTCCCATTTCATTCCAGGAACGTTCTTCATATAAAGCTATGACAAAACCAACGCACAAATAACCCACTTCATGAGTTCTCCGCTCCTGCGTGCCCTGGGTTGGGTCAACGCTTTTCGGCGTCCTGGCGTGAGCGGTTGGCAAAGGACGCGGAGTCGCGCGCCGCTCTCGTATCCAGACCGGGCTTCTGCAGGAAACCGCAGTCGCGGAACCACTCAATGAAACGGTCCTGCCACTTGCCGAAAGGAATGCCGTTGCGATCAGCCAGGCCGGCCGCCATTCGGCTGCCGTCCGGCATTTGGTCGCCAGGATGACGCCCGTTGCCGTAGATATGCATCTCGATGTTCGGCACGCCAGCCTTCAGCATCGCGTTGAAATATTCCGTCGCCCAGAGGGCGTGGCCGCGGTCTCCGGATCCTCCGCAGGTAACGAACGCGGGCGGGACGTTTGGTGGAATGGACGGCGTGCCGCCGCGCGCGAACGGCGTCGGGCCCGGATAAACGAGCACAGTGAAGTCCGGTCGCGACGAAATATTTTCGAAAGGGCCATCGGTGTTTTTGCGGTCAAACTCGTCGAAGAACAGGGCCGCGGGCGCGGCGAGTTCCGCGCCGGCGGAAAAGCCCATGATGCCGATCTTGTTCGGGTCGATATTCCAATCCCGCGCGTGCGCACGCACCAGGCGGAGGGCTTGCAGCGCATCATTGACCACGTTGCTCTGCACGTTGTAACCGTCCGCGCGCAAACGGTTGCGCAGGATCACCGTGTTCACACCGAAGTTGTAGAAGTACGGCACGAAATCAGCGCTTTCCGATCCGACGTTCAGCGTTTTATGTCCACCACCAGCGGCAAGAATGATCGCCGCGCCCGTATTGAGACCACCGTCCACCAAGTGCACTTCAATGGACGGATTGTGGATGTTGGTGATCCAACTGATTCGGCCCGGCTTGGCTTTGCTCAAGTTGTAGTACTCTGCCTCGCGCACGCGCTTCGGGTTCAACTGCGGGGAGTCGGGCGGATACAGCGGCACCACGATGCCGCCCTGAAGGATCGGCTGTGGCGCATACGGCGCATCGTTCGTCGCAGCGGGTTTCGGAACATTGAGCGGCGCGAAAGTGCGATTTGTGTCGGCAGCGTTGATCGCCAGAACAATCATCGCCGTGAGGGCGGTCGCGGGAAATGCTTTAAGTGCATTCATCAGTGCAGTCCAACCGGCCTGCCTAATGTCTCAATGTATGGACCGGGCGGCAACGCCATTTTGCCGGGAGACGCACCGCGCGCATCCTTTGTCCCGGAGGGACATCCGACAATAGCCCGGCGTTTCAACGCCGGGTGGTGTGGTTCAAAAACCACCGAGTCCCGGAGGAGGGACGAAAGAAGATCAGGTTTAAGAGTTGGATTCTCTGCCGTCCCTCCGGGACTTGTCTGTATTCTCGGCTCCACCCGGCGTTGAAACGCCGGGCTATTTTCACCATGTCCCTCCGGGACAAAGGACGAATTCCCGAAAGGCATTAAGGTTCGGCCTGTGCGAATGTGTCCTTGATTACTCCCGCCAGGTCGGTGAGCAGCTTGTCGCTCTTGCCGATGTAGGAGGAGCCGTGCATAACAGCCAACGTCTCCGGTTTGAGATCGGCCAGCGAGCGCAGGACGCCTTCAGTCTGCCGCGTGTAAGGCATGTAGTCGGCGAGTGGCCCCTGTTGCATTTGCTGGAACGCCTTCCTCGCCGGCTCAATCAGGTCCGAGGAGGTCACGGCTGCAACATCGCCGAAATGATGAAAAAGATCCGAACAGAACAACGTCTTGCGTGTTTCCTCGAACATGACTCCTGCATCCCATCCGTGTGGAAGGTGCGGCGAACGAACAAACCGGTAGCGATACTTACCGGTGCTCAAGACATCGTCAGCCGTCATGCCCCGCGCGGGACGGATGGAGAAATCATCCACGCTTACCAGCTTGCCGACGAGCGTGCAGACGGGCTGGGCCCGGGGGGCGAGTTGTAGCCATTCGTTCAGCGCGCCGACCTCATCGGATTCAAAATGACTCCATCCGATGTGGCACAGTGTGGTGGGGTCAATCAGTTTGGCCACAGCTTCCCGCAAGGCTGGGAACATCCTCTTGAACCCCGCGTGAAAAAGCAGCGGCTCCTCGTCGCGCACGAGGAAATGATTGAACTGCATGTTAAAGTCCGGAACGTAAATCGACAGCCGGAACAGGTCAGCGGCGATTTCATTGATGGTGGTCATGGGTCAAGGTTTGTCGTTCTCGAGCGAATTGAACAGCGTAAAGACGGCGTCGCGCGAGTCGGCCATATCAACGTCCCAAACCTCAGCTCCGCCGGGCCAAGAGGCGTGAACCGCACAGCAGAACTGCAAACGCTCCCCGGCGCTGGCTGCAACGATTCGTTAGCCCTTATAAAACTCATCCCCATGCTCATCCCACGGCTCCCGCGGCAAGTGCGCCAGATTCCAAACGAACCGCTCTCGCTGGAACGTTTGCCGATCACGCATGATATGGAAAAGCTCCACCGTGACAGCAGTCGATATCAACCGGTGGGCTTCGTCAGGAGTGTGACCTTCGCTTTTCAAGCGTTCGAAAGTCTGCCGCGTCTTCGGAGGATCGTTATCCCGAATCTGGTTCTGGACGACTTCCAAAATCGTCTTGCCAAGCTCAGGATTTGTTTCTGATGCGTCCATAAATGGCTAACAATCCAATATAGGTGAGCTCAGCAACGCGGCCCACAGAACGCGTCGCTTGGAACCGGAGCGCGATGCATTCCTTTTTTTGTTAGGCCACGTTATCATACGTCGATAGAGAGCCCATGCAGGCGCAGCCACAACTGACAAAGTGGTCGAAACGCTCGATACGATGAAACGTCAAGTGCGTCCGTGTGCCAAATCTTACCTGCGTCCACGGCTTCCGAATCGCCACGCACGAGTGGGCCAAGCCAGCCATGCGAACTACGAACAGGCCCGCTGAAGATGTCGAAACGACACACGAATGCTGCGACGTAGAAAATGACAGCGCAGCAGACTGCTACGCTCACGAGCCTGAAAGGATGAATGCGTTTCTTCATGCGTGACGGGTCGAGTGGCACGAGAGGAGTACGATGCACTTTACAATGCATCGATTTTATCGAGCAGCGGGGCACCCCGCGAACGGGATGTCCTTGGCAAGGCTTGAGCAGTGTGAAGGGAGACTTTCACACATGGTTTTTAGGGGGGCGTGGGTGGGTTACCCGCCCGCGCCTACGCGGTGCCACTTGGCAATACTGGTATGTGGTTGTTGTGCTGCGCTCCATGAGGGGCCAGATCCGGGACGCGTTGCGGCTTAGCGTTCGCGCATGAAGATGAAGCCCGGGTTCTTGCCATCGGGTCCATCAAAGTAACTGGCCAATTCCCAGCCGTCGTTGCCCAGTTTCTTGATGGCCTCGAGGTCCGGGCGCGGGGTGCTGTAGTAATAGGCTGTGTACTCCCAGGCCGGCTGTTTGTTGTTGGCAGCCGCAACGGTGAAAACGATGGCTGCTCCGAGCACTGCTCCGACGAGGAGACTGCGGATGTCGAACTTGCGATTCATACTTTTTCCTTTGTTGGTTTTTTCGAATGGGAGGAAGCAAACATTATGACGATCTACCTACTTCGTGACCCCAATGCCGTCGAGCAAAAAGCCGTGTTCATCGCGACCGGCCGAGCCGTTCGCTTTTGTGGCCGTGTCGCATGATTGTGTCCCACTCCGGCGCGCGCTTCGACGTGACCTTGCTGTGGCAGGACCGCTATTGAGCGGGAGAGACGATTCGATAGAAGCGACTCTCGCCAGTAGCAGCGGAATCGGTCACGGAATAATCGCCCGTGGAAGGCTGGGCGGCCACGTCGGTCAACTTCATCCATGCGCCCGTGGTGAGTGAATCGCGAAATTGCACGCTGTATGTTTTGCCCGCCTCGGCGATGAAATGAAGCGTGCATTCGTTTCCGACACGGTTGGCGGAGGTGATTCGCAGCATGGTCCCGGTGCTGACCGTCCATGTTCTGGAAGCGGGACTGTTGGTGCTTTGCCAGAAGCCGGCGGAGTTCTTGCCAATGGCGTAAAAAATGTGGTCGCCATCGCTCAGGTTATCCAACTGAACCAGGCCATTGGTGGTGTTGAAAAAATTCGTGGTGATGAGGATCGTGTTCGTAAGGGCGATTTCCGGGCTCCACGGGCCGTCATCGAGCTTCCAGCGAAACGCGACAACACCCGGACCGGCGACACGCACGGTGGCGCTGGTGTTGGTGGTCGGCGAAGCGGTGGAGATGGAGGCGCCCGAAGGCACCAGCGCGCCCATATCCAGTCCGTTTGGACCGCTGCCAATGCACGGCGAGCCGGCCAGCAAGGCCAGGTTGCTGCGGATGTTCTGCGCCGTCATGGGGCCGGCAGCGTTGACGAACAACGGGTCGGCCGAAAGGTTGCCCATGCCCGGCCAGACGTTCCCTTGGATGAGGGAGCGGGAAACGATGAGGAACGAATCGACCGGATCGTAGAGCGGGAAAGGCGTCGCCTGGATGATCGGGTGAAGGTCATGGGCGATGTTGCCCTCATAAATCGCGCCGGCGCCAGGCGTGCGTCCGGAGCGCCACGGCTCGCCGAAGAGGATGATGCCCGGTGGAATAAGTTCTCCGCCGGGCGGCGCCGCCGTGCGAGCCAGGGCATTGGTGACCAGGCGTACGATGGTGTTGTTCTGCATCACACCGGAGCCGCCGTCTTTGAGGAGCAAGGTGTGTTCGCAGTTGTAAAAAATGTTCCGGCAGATGATCAACTCCGAGGTGGCGTTGCCTTCGCCGGTGCTGATGGGGTGCGAACTGCTCTCCCGTTCGTCGTCCTGCAGGACGTTCATAAAGATGTTGCCTTCGATGTGGGCGTCGGTGGCATCCATGTCGAAACAATCATCGACCCCGGCGAGGAAGATGTTGTCGAGGAACTGCACGATCGGACCGGGCCGATTGCCGCCGGTAAAATCAATGCTGTCGTTGTAACCCCGCGGGGCGCCGAAGACGCAGCCTTGGATGAGCGCGTGGCCGTTGGCCGGCATGGTGCTGAAGTGGACGGGTTCACTGCCTGCGCCGCCGGGAATGAAGGAGTTGAGCAGCGTGATGGAACTGCTGTGAAGGTCAACCACGTCCGCGGTCGAATTCGTCCAAATGATGCTGTCCAGGTGCAGCGTCGTGCCGGTGGCATCGAGCGCGTCGGCGGCGAAGTAACTCATTTCGGCGTGAGCGATGCGCGACGTGCTGGAGTTGGCGGTGAAGACCAACCCGTTCCAGGAAGTTGCGCCGGTGTTACGCGTGAACGTGATTGGCTGCTCGGTTGTGCCTTGGGCCAGCAGGCGACCGTTGATGGTCATGCCGCGGCCCTGGTTAAAGAGCACCCTCACGCCCGGCTCGATGGTCAGCGTGACGCCGCTGGCGACGGTGACATTGTTGGCGAGGACATACGGGCTGTTTGCCAGCGTCCAGGTGGTGTTCGTGGTGATGGTGCCGACGGGAGGAGATGGAGGATCGCCCACAGCGAGATCGGCGATGAGGATGCAGTCACTGCTGCCGCTGCTGTCATTGAGGCCAATAAGTGCCAGGATGTGAGTGCCCGGGGCCAGACGAGTGCCGGCGGGCGCCAAATCGAACGTGATGGCAGGTTGAGGCGAACTGTTGCCGCCCGAGGACTCATGGTCGCCGGTGGCGCGATTGGTGCTGGCGGGTTCGTTCGGCGCGTTGGGGACAAAATAGTTTGTGAGGTGAACGCCGTCCAGCCAGGCCATAAAGCCATCATCCCAATCCATGGTCAGCAGCAGATGTTGGTTAGTGTCCACAGCGGAAGCGATATTGAACGACCTTCGGATGTAAATGGTGGTGTACCGATTCATCATGTCATTCAACTGGGTTTGCACCAGGGCCAGTTCACCCGCATTACTGGCGTAGCCGAAACCGCCGACGCCCGTCGCCCAGGTGGCATCCAACGATCCGTCAGGAAGCGTTTTCCAGTTGGTCACAGGCGCATTGGTGCCTTTGTGGTAACGCCACGTGTCATCATGGTTCACCAGCGGCGTGGAAGCGGCGAAAGCCTGCGTGGAGAAGACCGCGAGCCAGGCGGTTATTGCGCCGGCAATTAAGCTGCGTTTCATGTTAATACGCGTGGAAATCCGAATGCCCGATCAAAGGTGTTCTTTACAGCAGGCGGCTCATTCCATCGTGGACGGCGGCAAGATGACACAAAGCTGCACCTTTGGCTATTTCTAAGTAGGCGGAATTGTGTGCCGGCCTTGAATCGGCGCTAGACGTAATGCCCTTTCAGGAATTCAGGCAGGGGTTTGTCCCGGAGGGACATCCGACAATAGCCCGGCGTTTCAACGCCGGGTTGAGCCGACAATACAGACAAGTCCCGGAGGGACGGCAGAGAATCCAACTCGTGAACCTGATCTTCATTCGTCCCTCCGGGACTGGGTGGTTTTTGAACCGCACCACCCGGCGTTGAAACGCCGGGCTATTTTCACGGTGTCCCTCCTCCGGGACAAGGGACGGCGAATTCCCGAAAGGTATTAGCGCTAGACGTCATCTTGCCTGCCCATGTAAAACCTCGGCGGCAAGATTATGAGCACAAATCCCAAACCACTCGTGGGAATCATCATGGGCAGCCAATCGGACTGGGAAACCATGCAGCATGCGGCCGCGCAACTCGATGAGTTGAACGTGCCCTATGACGCTCAGGTGATTTCCGCGCACCGGACCCCCGACCTGTTGTTCGAATATGCCTCCAACGCCGTGGAGCGCGGGTTGGAAGTGATCATCGCTGCTGCCGGTGGAGCGGCCCACCTGGCGGGAGTCACGGCGGCGAAAACACCGTTGCCTGTGCTGGGTGTCCCGATGGAATCCAAATCCCTCCACGGGATCGACTCGCTGCTTTCGATGGTGCAAATGCCGGGCGGTGTCCCGGTGGGGACACTGGCCATCGGTAAACCCGGGGCGATCAACGCCGCCCTGTTCGCAACCGCGATACTCGGAAACAAATATCCCGAACACCGCGCCGCCTACGAGAGTTTTCGGAGGAAGCAGACCGAACGCGGGGCAGCCAATCGACAAGTGAAGAAATGAATCGAGTGCGGCCGTTTTTGGCCGCAACAACGCCGGAACCTGGGCAGGGGAGAACCAGCCGGCCAGTTTTGCCTGCGAAAAGGTGTTGCGCCAGGATGGAAGCGCTCGGCCCCAGGCGGCCTACAGCGGCGCCTGGTTGCGCTCCAGTGCGGCCAGCACCTCCGGATCGCGCACATCCACCCAGCGGCCTTCGATTTGCATACCAGCGATGCGATGGCCGGCCTCGACCAGGGCGTTTAACGCATCGGTCAGCTCATATTCGCCGCGCGGAGATTTTTGCAGTCTGCCGGTGAATTCAAACAACGCGGGACGAAAGATGTAGATGCCAGCGTTGTACCAGGCCGGTTGCCCCTGCTTCAACCAGCCTTCCTTGCGCAGCTCCTCGATGCGGGAAGCACTCGGCTTTTCCACCAGCCGCGTCAGACAAAAATCCGCATCGAAGAAATTCAACCCACCCTTGGCGACGTCTTCGCTGCCGGTCACGGTGACCAGGGCGGAAAAGTGACCATCGCTGAACCGGCGGAGCATCTGCTGGTAGGTCTCAGGTTTCACAAGAATGTCGCCGTAGGTCAGCAGGAAGGTATCTGACCCGACGAAATCCCTGGCCAATTCCGGGGCTTTGCCCGTGCCGTCCTGCACGAGCTGGCGGCCATAGGCGATGCGAACGCCCCATCTGTTCCCGTCGCCAAAATAACTCTCAATGGCCTCGGCCTGATGGCCCGTGATGAGAAAGATTTCCGTGATGCCGGCCGTGATCAGCCCGTCGATGATGTGCTCCAGAATCGGTTTGCCTTGAACACGGAGCATCGGCTTGGGCAGCGCGTCGGTCAGCTCTTTCATGCGCGTGCCTTTGCCCGCGGCCAGAATCACAGCTTTCACAGTGCGGATATTCTTTGGAGTTGACCGACGCGATTCAATCTTTTTTAAACCGTAGCGGCGTCTCGGCAGAGCGCCGCACAGTCCGAATAAGAACGACGGCGCTCTGTCGGAGACCGTCTCAAAAGTACTGTTGCCGTTCGCCCTCACCCTGACGCTCCCCGAGCACAAGCTCCAGAGGAGCGTCATGTTTATAGCATCGAACAAAACAATTTGAGCCCCAGCGGGGCGTCATGTTAACGCGAGAAGGCTCCGGATTGCTTCTGCATGACCGTCAGATTCAATGCCATGCCGCTCCTACGGAGCTCAACGGTGTTTTTTCATGTGATTGCTATAAACATGCAGCCCCTCTGGGGCATTAACATCACACCCGCATGAGTTTTGAGACAGTCTCTGCCGAGGCGCCGCTACGACCCGGGTAAGAAATGCGTGTCCGTGCGATTGATGCGCTCAGGCCATCTCACCACCAAGTGGAGCGCGGACTGGCAGGCGCACGGTGAACTCTGAAAATGCCCCGGGTTCGCTATGCGCCTCCACTCGTCCACCGTGTGCTTCGACGAATGCCTTGACCAGACTCAGACCCAGGCCGAGGCCGCGTTGCGAGCGGCTCTTGTCGCCGCGATACAGGCGGTCCCAGATTTTCGGAAATTCCTCAGCCGGAATGCCGATGCCGGTGTCGCGGATGGCGACCACGATTTCGTTCGCGAGGTTGCGACAGCGGACATCGATGCGGCCTCCGCTGTGGGTGTACTTGACCGCGTTGTCGAAGAGATTCGCGAATGCCTGACGAATGCGGGGCACGTCCACTTCGGCAAAACAGTCCGGCGCAAAGTCGGCGCGGATGCCGACCTGTTTCTCGTCCGCAACGAAACGATAAACTTCGATCACCTGCGCGAGCAGTTGGGCGATGTCCGTGCGCTCGCGATTGAGCTTCATCGCGCCGGACTCGGCTTCGGCCACGTCCATGAGTGACTTCAGGATCGTCAGCACGCGCTCGGATTCTTCGACGGACTCGCCCAGCGCCTCGCGAAGGGCATCCGCATCGTCGCCGCCGCGCAAGGCCTGTTCCGCGGCCGCGCGCAACCGCGCCAGCGGTGTGCGCAAGTCGTGCGCGACGTTGTCGAGCGAATCGCGCATTTGCTGGATGAGGTTCTGGTTGGATTCGAGCAAGCGGTTGAAGAGATGCGCCAGACAGTCCAGTTCGTCGTCGGACTCACGCGTTGGCACGCGTGCGCTGAGGTTTCCGGTATTGATGATGGACTCAGCCGTGGAGGCGATTTGCCGAATCGGCTGCAGGGCGCGCCGCGCGACGACGGTGCCGCCCGCAATGGCCAGGAGAAACACCGGGAGCGCGACGGCGACGAACACACGGCGGAAGGGTTGCAACACCATCTCGCGGCTGTTGGCGATGCGACCCACCTGCAGGACGGAGCCGTCGCGAAGCACCATGGCTGCGATGGTGAAGTCGCGCTGTTGATCGCGAGGCACACGCACGGTGATGACCTGACGCGCCACTCCAAAATCGAATTGCGGCGGCTCATAATTCACCCAGTCGGCCGGCGCGCTGAGAAAGAGCACTTCGTTCCAGCGACTCACCACGCGGAGAAACAATTCCTCGCGCCTTGCATCCTCGCTGCGTTGCACCCAGTGGCGCAGCGAGGCCACGCCTCCGCTGTTATAAATGGCGGCGATTTCTTTCAGGCGCGCCTCGACAATTTCCCGGTCCTGTCGCTGAACCGCGACGGCGACGAGGAAATAAAGCGCGACGAACAAGGCTGCCACGCTCAGCAAAAACGTGAGGGCGTACCAGAGATTCAGCCGGAAGGTGATGCTGCGGATCATGTAAGCAAGGAGCGCGACCGTCCCGGGCGCACCTGTCGGCGTCCCGCCGACAGCTTCATCAGGACGCGAGATGCTCTGACGAGATTTTCGAAGTCAGAATCCAAGAACGTTCCGCGGGGGCTATAGAATGGTTCCGGCGGGACGCCGGAACCTGCGGGCGAGACGCCCGCGCTCCCTCCCGCGATGGAATCCTTGCGGCTACGATGGCTTGAGCACATAGCCTGCGCCGCGGATGGTGTGGATCAGTTTCGCCGGAAAATCCTTGTCCACTTTGCTGCGCACACGATGGACCAGCACATCCACGACGTTGGTCTGTGGATCGAAACTGTAGTCCCAGACGTGTTCGAGAATCATCGTCTTGGTCACGATGCGTCCGGCATGGCGCATGAGAAATTCGAGCAACGAAAACTCGCGCGGTTGAAGCTCGAGGCGCGAGTTGCCGCGAGTGACTTCGCGCGTCACGAGGTCCATCGACAGGTCGGCCACGTGGAGCGTGGTGGGCTCAACGGTGTGCGTGGCGCGGCGGATAAGCGCCTGCACGCGCGCCAGCAATTCTGAGAACGCGAACGGTTTGACGAGATAATCATCCCCGCCCGCCTGCAACCCGCGCACACGATCATCGACCGTCGTCTTCGCGCTGAGGATGAGCACGGGGAGATTCCTGCCGTCGCGCCGAAGCCGTTGCACGAGAGTCAGGCCGTCGAGTTTCGGCAGCATGATGTCAATCACTGCCGCGTCGTAAGGAACTGAACGCGCCATCTCCAGGCCGCTTTCGCCGTCGGCGCAATGGTCCACAGCGAAGCCGCTTTGCTTCAGCCCGTTCACGACGAACGAAGCAATCTTCCTGTCATCCTCGACCACGAGCACACGCATATAGCGATTGCCAAAAGTAATTTCCGACCAAACCAAGAGCCAAGGCTGCTGCGCCTCGCAGAGGCGCGCTCCGGGAGCGCGGGTCTGCGACCCGCAGCATGTCCACTAGGTTGCCAATCGGAAATGAATTCTGGCAACCGCTCTATACGTGGCAAACTACGGGAACTTTGAGTAAATAGGAAGGCCACGGAGCGCGGCACGGCCCGCCATTACACCCAATCCCGAAATGCCAAAGGGCTTCCGGCCTCCGGTCCAGGGTTGTGAGGCACGAATTACCCTCGAACGCGATGAGGAGACCGGAATACCCTAAAATGTTTCCCTGCCTTGCCGAACGACTATATCGATTGCCAAAAGTAATTTCCGAAAAGGTGGGCGACGCCCTGCTGGGCGTCGCGGCAAACCGGCAGGTTTGCCCCACCTTTTCGGAAATTACTTTTGGCAATCACTCTAGCCAGCTTTGGTCTCGTCAACAACCACGTAGCGGCTGCCGCCCTTGCTCCAGACACGCAACAGAGTGCGCTTGTCCTTCACATTTTCGGTGAGCTGCACGGCGTCTTCGGCGTTCTTGACCGGTTTGCGATTGATCTCCTGGATCACGTCGCCTTCCCGCAGGCCCGCTTCGAACGCTGCGGAGCTCGGGTCCACTTGCGTCACCACGGCCCCCTTCACGTTCGCGGGCAGATTGAACTGCTGCCTCGCGGCCACGTCGATGTCCTCCACTGCTACGCCGTCGAGTGCATCGCTCGACTTCTGCGCGTCGTTGTCGGAATTCTTCTTTGACGCGACTTCACTGCCTGGCAGTTCCTTCACGGTCACTTCGAGGGATTTCGTCTTGCCATCGCGAAGAACCTTGACCGGCACGGAAGTCCCCGGTTTGGTCTGCGCGACCTGCAACTTCAAATGGCGGCTGTCCTTCACGGTTTTGCCGTTGAACTCGGTGATGATGTCACCTTCCTGAAAGCCCGCCTTCTCGGCCGGACTCCGCGGCGTCACGGCGGCCACCAGCGCGCCGCCCGATTCCTTCACGTCGAATTCCCTGGCGAGCGCCGGCGTGAGATCTTGAATGCTTACACCGAGGAAGCCGCGCACCACGCGACCGTCTTTCACCAGACCTTCCATCACCGAGCGCGCGAGGTTCACTGGCACGGCGAAGCCGATGCCCTGGTTGCCGCCGCTGCGGCTGATGATGGCGGTATTGATGCCGATCAAGCGGCCTTCCGCATCGACGAGCGCGCCGCCGGAGTTGCCGGGATTAATCGCCGCGTCGGTCTGAATCATGTCTTCGTAGTCGAGACCCAGACTGCCGCGACCGGTGGCACTGATGATGCCGCTGGTCACCGTCTGGCCGATGCCGAACGGATTGCCAATCGCGAGCACGACGTCGCCGACTTCGAGCTTGTCGCTGTCCGCGAGTTCGATGGCGGGCAGGTCCGTTTCATCGATCTTCAGCACTGCGATGTCGGACTTCGGATCTTTGCCGACGACCTTGGCGGTGAATTCGCGTCCATCACTGAAGGCGACTTTCACTTCGTCCGCATTTTCCACGACGTGATTGTTGGTGAGCAGATAACCGTCCCTGGTGACGATTACGCCGGAGCCAAGCCCTTGCTGTCTGGGCATGGGCATATTCCGCCCGCGTCTGCCGGGGAATCCATCCAAGTCGTCACCGAAGAAGCGCCGCAGCCATGGATTGTCCGAAAATTCATCCGGCAACGCATGTGCGGCCCTCTTCACTGTGCCCGTGACGTAAACCTTCACGACGCTCGGAGTGACTTTCTTCACCACTGGCGCAAAGCTGGTGACACCTGTTTCGCGCGTGACCGGCTTTTCACTGACGGTGAGTTTCATCGGCGCCGGTTTTGCGCCCTCATTGGCCTGCAGTTGAGTCCAGGTGAAGGTGCCTGCGCCGCCCGCGAGGAAAAGCGCGAGGACGATGGCGCGGAACCGGGTCAACCGCTGCCTGTTTTCTGTCTGAGCTGGGTAAAATGTATTGTCATTCATGCGCGCACTTTCGCGTACGCACATTACCGCAGGCTTTCGGGGATCTTACATTTTTGAAAGGTTCGGGGATCTGTGAGCTGGTACGATCCGTCGGCAACTTCGGTGGCTTGACTTAATCCGCGACTTGGACGACGCGGTAAAAGCTTCGGTTTGGATCCGTTGGCGCAGAATTGGTCCAGGAAGTCGTCGCGCCGTAAGCGAGGATCGGCTCACTGACCGGAAGCCACTCCGGCATTTCCAAATCGGCCGCCTGCTCCACCTGGTAGATATTTTCGGCGAGGGATTTCCAGCGCAAAATGGTTTCGCCACTGGCTTGACGAAGAGTCGTCAGCCGAAACGGCGCGGGCGGCGCGCCTTTAAGAAGGGTGAAGTGATCGTCGATGGCGCCGGTCTCGCGCAGGAACTTCGCGTCCAGCCGGTGGCCCTCGATGTCCAGAATCAGCGATCCCATTTGCAGCAGGGAGACGTGCATGATCGGATGCCGCCCGGTCTGGAAGGTCGCCCACCCGGAGCTGCCGGCCACGACATAGACCGCGCCTTGATTTGCGTTCGGCCCGGTGTTTGGCTTGAGGTAAGGCCCGGTATCGCCCGGTTGTCCGCTGCCCGAATCCTTGACCATGGACGGCGTGAGCGTGTGCGAGTAATCATAGTGCCCATTCATCAGGTAGGACCGCTCGTAATCATGGCTGTGTCCGCACAGGACCAAATCAACACCGTAGGATTCCAGAACGGGCACGATGTTTTCCCGCATATCGACCAAATGTCCTGCGCTGTCGGCGAGACTATCCGAATCGTGCGATCCCTTGGTGTAGGGCGGGCTGTGCCAAAAAGCGATGAGCCAGTCCTTCGTGTTGGCCGCCAGGTCCTCTTCGAGCCAGGTCAACATGGAGCCACCGGCCACGCGCGGGGATTCCTCTGAATCCAGGCACACGAAGTGAATGTTGCCGTAGTCGAACGAATAGTAATATTCAGTTCCCGAAGGTGCGCCGCCAGCCTGGCCTGCCACTGGCAAACTGAAGATGTTCAGGTAGGGGAAAACTCCGTTCGGATCGAGGGAATAGGTTTCGTGGTTGCCCATGGTGCTCCAGAGGACGGTTTGCCGCAGCAATTCGGGGTACATCTCGAAGACCGCGTGTTGGTATTCAGAATCGGTTCCCACGCCATAGGCGTTGTCGCCCAGCATCAGCCACAAGTCGGTGTAGCGGTTGCCTGTGAACTCGCGATACCGGTCGTAAACAGCCCGCGCCTGCGCAGTGGCTGTGCCCGAATCACCAATGACCCAGATGCGCGTCGGTTTGCCGGCGGACGGCGCCGTGACAAAGAAACAGTCAGGACCGTTCGCCAGATTGGTCTGGCTGGTGCCGACCGCATAATAATACTTCGTGTCCGGCGCCAGGTTGTCCAGCGTGATGATGTGTTCGGTCTTGAATGTTGCATCGAGCACTTCCCGGTTGAGCATCCCCGCCGCGAGGCCGAATTGCACGCGGCTCTCAGCAGGCTCAGGCGTGCGCCAGCGGACGGTGACGCTGCGAGGCGTGCCGCTTTGCAGATAGGGCCCGCGCGTCAGCCTGGGCGGCAACGGCTCGTGAAGCGCCACCAACTCCAGGGCAAAACTGATGTCGGAACTGAGGACGTCGTTCTGGTGAATTTCCACCGCCAGCAGATTCAAGCCTGCAAACAGACGCGCTGGATCCACCGTGGTGGTGAGGAATTGTGTCTCCGCGTCCCCGAAGATCTGGTCGTCCGCGGGCGTCAGGTAGGAAATCGAACCGGTCGGCATGTTGCTGCGAAAGATTTCCTGTTCGTTCAAATAAACGACCGCGCCGTCGTCACGCAACAGTCGCAGGAGCACATTGGTCAGGCCGGCTGGATCCGAAACTTCAAAGAAATGCCGGAAATAAGTGGTGATGTACTTGTTCTGCGGATCCGGGCCGTAGCCGACGACGGTTGTTTCGGGCCGCCCCTCATCCGCATCGCCGTAGCCCAATTCGGCGGGGCCCAGCGGCCAGCCAAGATCATCGTAACCGAAGTAAATCCAGATATCCTGCTGATCCGATCCGTCATCGAGGTAACTCCAAACGGCATTGGTGGCAACAAGCGTCGTTTGAGCGGCGCCCGCCGGGAAAAGGCCTTGGCCATAGCCCAGCAGGGCCAGCAACAGAAGGGTGGTCAGTCCTTTTTGCAGAGAGGCTTCGTTCATGAACTCGGTCCGTTGAGTTTCAATGGGCGCTGATTGGAATTCGTGTGACAAAAAACCACAATTTTACCTCTCACGCAAGCCGCACTAAGTCGGGGCTGGAGGTACCGTTTCGAAATTCTCCGCTGGAGCGGAGCTGCCATTGGAGCGCGGACGTCTCGTCCGCACGAACACAAATGATCAGCCTGATACCATCTTCAGCAATGATTGCCTTCAAGCGACTCTTCGCCAAGCAGTGAGTTGGCTTGGGCGAGGGCATTTGGCGCAAGCCGTCCGCTCTTATTCGGGCGGACGAGACGTCCGCGCTCCTTTATTGCGACTTAACATTGGTTGAATCCCATTGCTCTCCCGGATAAGCTCGGCCTTGGGTTATGAAACCGTTGGTCATTCTGTTTGTGCTCGTGTTGGCTATGCCTGCAGATGCCGCGCCCTACCGTCCGGACTTCGGCAAGAAACTTGGCTTCACGATCTACACCAACAATCCCCCAGGCAAACAACTCACTGGCAACTACCAACCTACTGAGACGCCGTTCCGCGCCCCTGAGGAAACGCAGAAGGCGTTCCAGGTGCCGAAAGGTTTTGAGGTCCGTCTCTTCGCCAGTGAACCGGAAGTCGTAAACCCCGTCGCCATGACCTGGGATGAGCGCGGCCGACTCTGGGTGCTGGAACTTTACGAGTACCCCAAAGGCGCGCCCAAGGGACAGAAGGGCCGCGACCGCATCAAGATTCTTGAAGACATCGACGCCGACGGCAAGGCGGATAAGGTCACCGTGTTCGCCGATGGTTACTCGCTGGCGACGGGCCTGGCGCTCGGCCATGGTGGAGTTTATCTGGGCGTGGCGCCTGACCTTCTCTTCCTCGAAGATACAAACGGCGACGATAAGGCAGACAAAACCACCGTGCTCAAGACCGGTTTTGGCCTGGAAGATCGCCACGAATTGCTCAATGGCTTCGCGTGGGGACCGGATGGCTGGCTTTACATGACGCACGGTGTCTTCACGCATTCGAAGGTGCGTGATCCGGATGCGCATGATCCTGATGGCTTCGGCGTGCAAATGGACGCGGCGCTGGCTCGCTATCATCCCCGCACGAAGAAGTTCGAGGTGTTCGCTGACGGCACAAGCAATCCGTGGGGCGTGGATTGGAATGAGCGCGGCGATGCATTCGTAAGCGCGTGCGTTATTCATCACTTGTTCCATATGGCGCCGGGCGGACTCTACAATCGTCAGGGCGGCACGTGGGCGAATCCTTACGGCTATGTGCAGGACCTCCCAACCAAGGGTTTGCCCGCCATCGTGGACTGGCGTCATTTTCGTGCCGCGCACGCGGGTATCTGCATTTACCAGGGTGACCAATGGCCTTCCGAATGGCGCGGCTTGGTCTTCATCGGCAACATCCACGAGAGCGCCATTAACTGTGACCGCCTTACGCCTGTGGGTTCCACTTACCGTGCCGAGCGTGAAACAAAGCTGCTCGGCCCACGCCAGGGCGATTACCAGATGGGCGGCGGCACATTCCTGGCGTGCGACGATCATTGGTTTCGTCCCGTCAGTGTGCAGACTGGTCCCGACGGGGCGATGTGGGTCATGGATTGGAGCGATAAATATCCGTGCTACCAAAATGCGCAGGCGGATCCCGAAGGCGTGGATCGCGAACTGGGCCGCATCTGGCGGGTGGTCTGGGTGGGCGATGAGAAGGGAAAGGCGGTGGCGAGCAGACCACCGAGGGACATGAATCTGAGGGATGCGAAAAGTGAAAGGCTCGTGGAACTCCTGGGCCACAGGAATTCCTGGCACCGTCGCGAAGCATTGCGTCTAATCATCGAAGGACCGAGCAGCCCCACCCTCGTTCGAAATCTCGCAAGTGTCGGATCGGCCAACCCTGGCCCGGTGTTCCTTGGGCCGCTATCGGTCATGCACAACCTTGCGCCTGAGAATGATGTTCTAATCAAAAGGGCAATACGGCACCGGGATCCGACCGCCCGTGCCTGGGCGTCTCGCTTCATAAGCGCAGGTGGCCATCTCGATTCAAAATCGCTGGCTCAGTTGAGCCGCCTTGCTCGGGACGATGATGCCACGGTGCGTGCAGCCGTCGCCGTCGCCATTCGTCAGTTGACCTCCAACTCATTAACCGTGAACACCAGGCGATCGGCGTCGCTCGCAGTTGGCTATATTATCCCGCACTTCAAAGAACTGCTCTTGCGCCCCAGCGTGGAAGGCGACTTTTACTATCCGCACATCCTCTGGATGGCCATGGAGCCACTGGTCGCCGATGACCCGCAGCCATTCTTCCCACTCATCGCTGCGAACGAGAACTCCGTCTCCGCCTATTGCGCTCGCCGGGTTATGCGTCGCATTTGCGATCTCAGCGATTCCACCCCGCGCGAAAAACACTTGAACGCCGCGATGGAATGGCTCGGCAGCATTGCGGGCAAACCGCGGCTCGCCGAGGCCGCGCTGGACGGCCTGATCGATGCATTCAAAAGCAAGGGTATGCCGCCTTCGATCAAGCTTGAACCCATCTTCGCCAGGCTCACCGCCAACCCATCCATCGCCGACAAAGCCCGGCGTCTGGCCACCTTGCTCGGCGACACCAGCGCCAGCCGAGTTCTTATCGCCAAAATCAACGACAGCAAAGCCACCGTGGAAGATCGCTTGAAAGGAATTCAAGCCGCTCGTGACACGAAGGATGATGCGGCGCGGGCGGAACTGCTCAAACTTTTCAAAGGCCCATTCACCCCGGCTGGTTCCCCCGAGGCGGAGAGGGAGAAGGCCGTGCAGTCGCTCTACACCGAAGCCCTGCGCGCCATAAGCGCTTTCGGTGGTGATGACGTTGGCTATGTAATTACCGATGCATGGAAGAAGTTCGGCCTGCCCACACGCCGCGTTGCGTCCGAAGTGCTCGTGCTGCGGAGCAAGTGGAGTCGCGCTCTCCTCGCCGCCGTGGACCAGAAAGTCGCCAGGCCGGAAGACATCTCGGCCACCGCCCGGCGCACACTGGCCCGCAGTGAAGATGCCACTGTGCGCGAGAATGCTGAGCGACTGCTTGGCCGTTATCGGGCCACGGGAGAGGACAAACTCAAGCTTATCGCTGAGAAACGGAAGATGGTGTTGAGCAGTGAAGCGGATCTAAAAAATGGCTATGAAGTTGCCAAGCGGACCTGCTTCGTTTGCCACAAGCTTTACGGAGAGGGAGCGGATGTTGGCCCCGACCTTACCGGGGTGGGCCGCAGCACTCTCGACGCCCTTCTGCACAATACCATTGACCCCAACGAAGTGATCGGAAACGGCTTCGAGAATACGGAGGTCGAACTGAAAGACGGCTCCACTGTGAGCGGTCGTATTGTGGAGGACTCGCCGCGTCGTTTGAAACTGCTTGCCTCCGGTCCGATTGAACACGTCATTGCCCGAAGCGACATCGCCGTTGAGAATGGCAAACCCAAAATTCGTACCGGCCAGCTTTCGCTCATGCCCGAAGGCCTGGAGCAAATGCCCGACGCGGAATTTCGGAATCTGATCTGGTACCTGCTCAATCCGCCACAGGATAATCGCGCCTGGACGCCGGCGTTGCGCAAGGAGTTGCTTGGCGATGAAAACGCCGGCCAGCCAAAGAAAAGCGCCAGCCTGCCATGAAGAAACAAACCCTCATGCTCCTCGCGAGCCTCCTTGCCAGTGCAGCCTCGGCAGTTGAGGTCGCTCCGAAAATCAAAGTGGTCATCATCACGGGCGGGCACGGATTCGAGAAGGAACCGTTCTTCAAGATGTTCAAGGACAACCCCGAAATCACGTTTACGTCGGCGTCGCACGGCAAGACCAACGCCACCGTTTACGAACGCGATGATTTGTTGAGCTACGACGCGGTGGTCCTCTACGACATGCCCAAAACGATCACCGACGCGCAAAAGGCGAAGTTCCTTTCGCTTTTTGACCGAGGCGTTGGGTTGGTCGTGCTGCATCATGCGATCGTGTCTTATCAGCACTGGCCCGATTACGAGCGCATCATCGGGGGGAGATATCCTGAAGAGGACGGCAAGAGCGGCGTCGTCACGACCGCGGTCGGTTACGAGCATGATGTGGACATTCCGGTCACGATCGTGGCCACGAATCATCCTGTCGCCGCCGGCCTGAAAAATTTCACGATCCACGACGAAATTTACTGGGGATACCGCGTCGGACCCGACGTAACGCCGCTCATCACGACCACACATCCGAAGAGCGGGAAGCCGCTGGGATGGTTTAGGACCGAAAAAAAGTCACGTGTGGTCTATCTTCAACTTGGGCATGGTCCATCCGCGTTTGAGGATGCCAACTACCGCCGCCTCATCGCGCAGAGTATCCGGTGGGCAGCGAAGAAGTCCGCCGTCAGCGCCAGCGCGGGAGATTAGAAGCTATCAGAGTGATTGCCAAAAGTAATTTCCGACCAAACCAAGAGCCAAGGCTGCTGCGCCTCACAGAGGCGCGCTCCGGGAGCGCGGGTCTGCGACCCGCAGCATGTCCAATAGGTTGCCAAGCGGAAATGAATCCTGGCGTCACGCACAGCCGCGCTCTGAAACTATGAGACGGCTTCCAGGGGCAATTCAACGCGCAGGTTGCGTTTCCTGCGACGCCAGCATTGATTGAAGTTCCATGCGCAAGGGGAGCAGTTGCCGCCTTACCGTCCTTTGGTTCAGCAGACACACACCTGCAAAAATCATCACGGTGGCCGCGAGGAAAACGCAATCCAGCAGGGCTTTTTGTTCCCTTGTGCCCGGACCCGGCAGACCGGTCCAAAACAGATTAATACCCACCACGAACGGCAGGTAATAGATAGCGGACCGCAAGAGCCGGATCCGTGCGTCGATTTTGGCCAACTCCCGCTGCAGCAGCCGCATGACCGGAGAGCCCGGGACCCATGCGCCCCGTCTTGCGTCGCGAAATTTTCCGATCATGTAGGCCATAGCCACCATCAGGACGACACTGCCCGTGCGGCTGATTGGAAAGGGAAAGAAGCAGTAAAGGGCGAGGGCCATCAGCAACGCCCCGGAATAAACACGGGTCACCAAACGGCTCCGTTTACAGATTTGCTGATCGAGGCCGCGCAGTCTCGGCAACAAAGAGTCCATCAGAGATTCGTTTGTGGGGAACACAGTAGCAGGAGCATACCCGCTTTGCGGGAAATGTCAGCAAGATTTTGCCAAGGAACGCCCTTTGGTGATATTCATAGGAAACGATTCTTCCGGGCAAAGGCTGCTGTTGAAAAAGTTAAACGAGACAAGTCAGCGGTTGATTGAAGCTGCGCAGGGCCTTGCACGCAAAATGAAGGGCTTGAAGTTCGGTCCGCCAGTCACTCACGTTTACAATCCTCTGGAGTACGCCTGGGAATCACATGCGAGGTATCTGGCGAGCTACGGAGGCACGCGCAAGAAGGTGGTCTTCCTGGGCATGAATCCAGGGCCGTTCGGCATGGTCCAAACCGGTGTGCCGTTTGGGGAGATTAACGCCGTGCAGAATTGGTTGAAAGTCGAGGGTCCCATCGGCAGACCGCGACGGGAACATCCCCAACGACCGGTGGAAGGTTTCGCGTGCAAACGCCGCGAGATCAGCGGACAGCGGCTCTGGGGCCTTTTCGCGAACCGCTATCCGGATGCGAGGGATTTTTTTGTGGATCATTTCGTCGCGAATTTCTGTCCCTTGGCCTTTCTTGAGGCGGGCGGACGCAATCGCACTCCGGACAAGCTGCCTGCCTCCGAACTCGCCGCGTTGCTGCTCGCCTGCAATCAGCACCTGCGAGAAGTGGTCGAGATTCTCCAGCCGGAATGGGTCGTGGGCGTAGGCGCGTTTGCAGAGAAGCGCGCGCGGCACGTTCTTCACGATCGACCGCTCGGGATTGGCCGGATATTGCATCCCAGCCCCGCGAGCCCCAGCGCCAACCGCGACTGGGCGATCTCAGCCGCCAAACATTTGCAGGCACTTGGCATCTGGAAATAAGCCCGAAAAGGAAGCCGCATTTCTGAGCACCTGAAAACAGTGACCACGACGGCGCTCTTCTAAGAAACCACTTTTGGAAAACGTTGTTGAGCAGCAGGTTTTCTCGTGCGTCGATTGAGGGCGTTTTCGCTTGGTGTGGGCTGGTTTCTTCCATGTGTAGCCCACTCGCAGAGTCGGTGGCTGCTGCCGAGACGCCGCTACGACCATGGTGAACCACGAGGCCAGACGGTCAGCTCACGGCTTCTTCAAGCGGAAAAACTTTTGAGTATTTGCAAAGCCCACTATCACAGGACTGGTCGAGCCGGCGGTGCCCCACGGACCAGTCACTTGATCCGCCTCTTCGAGTATGAAGCTGGGATTTGACCAGGCCAACGTGAGTTTCCCATCAAATATTCCAAAGTAAACGTGCTGCGGCGGAATCGGCGGCGGGACTGGGTTCCCGATCAGCTCAAAGTCAAAGCTCACGTCTGAACTCGTGGCGCCCTGTTGATGGATTTCCACGGCGGCGATATTGGTTCCAGCGACCAGATTCGTGGCGCTGAGGATGGCCGTATCAATCGTGTTCTCGCCGTTTTGACCCGACGCTGTGACAGTGCTGTAGCTGATGACCGTTGGCTGCTGTGGCAGATTGGGACTGCGAAACACATCTTTGCCGTTGAGATGTACCACGCCACCATCATCACGCAGCAACCACATGGAGAGATTTGTAAACGCGTTCGGATCATCGACCACGAACTTATGCCGGAAGTAGGACGTGATCTGATCGTTGTCCGCAATCGGGGTCGCCTCATCGCCTTCCGGATCGGTGTAACTGAAACCTAACTGAGCCGGACCAAACGGCCAGCTCGTGTCGTCGAATCCGAGATTCTGCCATCCGGCCGGCGCAGCGGAGGCAGTATCGCGGTAACGCCAAACGGATACTTGCCCTCTGGCCACGAGCACCTTGTTAGTGGCAGGAGGTGCCGCGACAACTGGAACAAAGTAAACGTTGCTGGGCGCGCTCAATTGAGCGGTGACAGCGTTGGCCAGAGTGACCCTGATAAGATCGTAAGGCTGCGGATTCACCGTCGGGGCAGTAAGGGCTTTCAGGATTTCGCCGGGCGCAAAACTCAGTGTCCCATTGGTCAAAACGCTTCCACTAACTTCAAATCGGAAATCCACCGAGGCGATGCTGGAGGCCGGTACGCTCAATCTTACAGGCACACCGTTCGTGAAGCTGGCCAGGTCTAATTGACTGGTAGCCACACCAAACGCCACCGTCAGGGGCGGATTCGTGTAGGTCACCGAGGCAATGCCGGTCAACGTGGCGCCGACCGGACTGCTCAGCGAAAGCTGGACAGCGCTGTAGCCAAACGGATTCACGTTCGTCAGGAAAAGCTGTTTGGATGTTTCCAAAGGATTAAAGAGGAGCGTGCCCGACGCCACCGTGCTGCCGTCACCCAGATACGTGTAAGTCACACTCACCGTTTGGGCAGAGGGTCTGTTCAGCAAGACGAAAGTGCCTTCCACGATTCGGTATCCGGCCAATCGGTTTGTGGTCAAGCCAAGAGAGACTTGGGGCACTGGCACACTCCCCTGAAAGAGGACACTGGTCGGCTCCGTGAGTTCGCCTCCGGTTGGGTTGCTCAGGACCAAACGGACGGCGTTGTTGGCTTGCAAGTCCACGCCAGCCGGGTAAATCCGTTTGACCGTTTCGCCCGGCGCCAGGGTGAGCGTGCCATTCGCCAACAAGGTGCCATTTGTGGTTTCGAACTCGTAATCCACGCTCACGAAGTTGGTTGTAAAGGAACTCAACCCCACCGGCACGCCGCTGAAGATTGCGCTCATGGCAAACTGATTGCCCCACGTCGCGAGGCTGATGCCTACCGGAGCGCCTGGCGGCGTGCTCATGAATTCGGCCAGACGCCAGCCGTCTGTGTTCGGATTCCAAATTGAGTTGGCCGGGTGATAAGGGTTCGGGCTGGTAAGCAGATTGTTACGAATATCCATATCGTTGGTCCGGTAATTCCAGGTATTGTCCCAGACTTGGCCCCAGACATCGCGGTTGTTGTGCAAAAGGATTGAGTTCGACACCGTCAGAAATCCATCCTTAAAGCTCAGGCCAGAAGTACCGGTGCCCGAGTAATTGTCGCCGTAACGCGCCCCGACCGCATTGGCCAGGCACAACAAACCGGTGCCGAGGCAGATGGGCGTATTGGCGCCGCCACTCCAGCCGCATTCGAGGCCCTGGCCATTGTTGATCAATACCGTGTTGAATGTCCTCGTATTGCGCCCGCCGCCCGACCAGGCCAGGCCTTCGTGAAAGGCCGCCTCAATCCAGCAATTGCTCACAGTCGTTATCGCGGGACCCCCGCCGGAGCCGGAATCGATGCAGTCGTCCTTCAGCCAACCGATCAAACTGTCACGCAGTTCGTGCGTGCCGGTGTTGAGATAAAACCCATCATGATCGCAATCAGGATCGGCGCAATAGAGCGGATCCTCATAGGGCACCTCGATTAGCGCCGACCGCAGGAAGGTTAACGAGCAACTGTTGAATTCACCCGCCGTTGTGCAGCGCTGAATCAACGAACCCACCATGGTGACGCTGGCGTAAGGGGCGCTTTGATCGAGCGAGTGATGGAACTGGCCGGCCAGATAGATGGCCGCACAATTAGTCAAGGCCACCCGCGCTCGGTTGAGGATGTTGAACAACGGCTGCTCGTTGCGATGTCCGGGGAAGCCGCTCTGTCGTCCGCCGGCCGCGATGAAAATGGCGCCATTGGCATCGATTTGCGCGCTGTCGCCCACCAGAAAGAAACCACCCCAGGGTTGTGCGCGCGTCACAGGTGTAAAGACCACCGGCCGGGCGGCTGTGCCCGCAATAATGATCCGGCCGGAATTGGTGATGTTCATCAGTGAGTCCAATCGAACGATCGAGCCATCGCCGATGGTCAAGGTGGAGCCGGCCGGGATGTTGATGTTCCCCATCACGGCCATGCGCGAATCGGCTGCCCAAATCGTGTTCCCGCTTAAGGTGCCCGAGACTGTTGTCCACGAGGGCGCCGCTTCCACATCAATGGTTTTGTTGGTTTGGAGGCCAGGAAGTTCCGCTGCATAATTCAACGAACCGACCGGATTTGTCGTTCCCAAAAACCCGGAACCGACACCGCGGCGCAATTGAATGGAGGGATGGCCTGAGGCGGTAAGCAAGCCGTTGGCGCGGACCACTGCGCCTGGATTATTTTTGATCCAGGCCACGATCGGGATCTCCATTCCGACGGGAAAACTTGGTGGCGCGATGATCTCAAGGCGGGCATCAGCCAACTCGCTGCTGGCCGAATTGATGACCGGATATGGCACCCACGCGGGCAAGCCATCCTCGGTATCGCCCCGGTCGGGAGCGCGCACGATGAAACGCACGAGACGATTGCTCACGGCCAGAGTGGAAATGTTGGTGCGGCTGACGAATACTTCATGGTAGTTGGCTTCAGTCACCTGGTTGGTCAGATCGGTCGGGATCTTCCTGCCATCCAGCAGCACCAGGTAGGTGTAGCCGTTGACCGCCGGCACACGGAAGGAAGCACTGGCGGTGAAGTTGGTCCGGTCGGTTATTCCTATGATATCGAGTGGCGCTTGCGCCCACGCGGAAGCAATCAAACTGCTGAAGCCTAAAAAACAAAACCAGGCCCGGAACGATTTCATCAGGATCATATGCCTGCTCTTTAACTCAAAACGTCCGTTTTCGCAAGACCTCTATGGAATCACGACGCAGAGTGTTTCAACTTGATCTCATCGTGATACGATATCGGATCGGGGATTGGCCATGGTCACGCATGCTGACTGGTTTCGGTCCTGTCGTTTACGACGTTTTATATTCGATGAAGCTCCGGGAGATTTTTTCCTGGCTGGCCGTGCACAAAAAATAACCCTTCTCAACGGTCTTGTCGTGATTGCCTCGCTTCAAGGCGCAGCAACGGTTCGTCGTCAATGTCATCTCCCCGACCTTGCGTTCGGTGAAACCATGGAAATGTCCTGAGAAGACGGCCTGGAGATTGTAAGGCCGAAAGCGATCCAGCAGATCGTCGGCGTTCTTTGGCCGATAGGTCACGTCCGGCCCCAACGGAAAGTGCGTGAAGATCACCGTGGGCCTCTTTTTGTCGAGCTTTGGTAAGTGCTGATCCAGCCATTGGAATGTCGCCGCTTGAATGGTCGTCCCTTCGTAGCGAAGGCCCTCACTCGTATCCAAACCGACGAATTGCCAGCCGCGATGCTTGAAGAAGTAATTGAGTCGTTTGGGGAACAATGCCTCGTAGGCACTACGATCCTGATTGCTTTGCGCCCGGTAATCGTGATTTCCAATGACCACGTAGGTGGGCAGGCCAAGACCTGTGAATATATCGCGCACGGCTGCCAGATCCTCCCGCCGCCCGTGCTCCGTCAAGTCGCCGGCCAGAAGACAGAATTCGACGTGCGGGTGGGCCTTCATGTGCCGCACGACACCTTCGAGCCACACGCCGCACTCCGGACTCAGATAATGCGTATCGTTGATGACCAGGAAATGGAAGGAGCCGGAAGGTGCGTCGGGCGCATGCGCACAACCAGGCCACAAACCCAGCGCGAGCAAACTCCCTGTGCTCAAGTGGCACAGCGCCTCGCGGCGGGTGATCCTGGGCAGTGGGAGTGTCATACGATTCTGGGGTCGCATTTTGCACCCTTCCTACTGAAGTTGGAAGACTTAATAAGCACGTGGATGTGGCACCGAATAAATTCGCCACTCGCCATTTGAATTTCGTATGGCTTCAACGGGGTGCGATTGAACTACAAATGAGCTCCATGACCATGCCACACAACCGGCGTTGCCTGGAGCGACTGGTTCGACTTCTTCAATTCCAGGAGATCCCAGCGGTTTCCGTAGAGATCCTCGAAGACTGCCACGGTGCCATAGCCTTCTTCTCTCGGCTCTCCTCTAAATGTTACCCCGCGCGACTTCATGTCGTGATAGTCGCGCCAGAAATCATCCGTATGAAGAAAAAGAAAGACGCGCCCGCCCGTTTGGTTACCGATGCGGCTCTCCTGTTCGGGAGTGGTGGCTTTGGCGAGAAGCACACGAGCTTCTTGAGATCCCGCTGGGGCCACAAGAACCCACCGCTTTCCTCCGCCGAGCCCCGTATCCTCGATCAGCTCGAATCGAAGCCTCTTCGTATAAAACGCGATGGCATCGTCATAGTCTCGAACAAGGACGGCGATATACCCTATCTTCTGCTTCATCTGCTCTTTGATTTCGCTCGACCGATGTGCCAGACGGTTCAGTCCACATCCTTTCCGAAGTCGCTAATTTGCTCATCGCTCACGTTTCGAATCTTAAAACTTCAGACGTATGCGAGCGACAAAATTTTTGCTTTCTTCGAGGCTTCCGTCACGCAAACATCCAGACTCAGGTAACTCAAACTTGGGATGAATGGTTGCGGAATCAGGTGAATCCAACCATAAGATGCTCGGCCGCAATTACTCGGGCTATTATGTCGGCATGAACGCCATCCCATCCGCGGCCACCATCATCTTCGGCGTGATGGCCGGCCAGTTCGTCATGCAACGTCTGCCGCATCGGCGCACCATGCTCATCCTGCTGGTCGCCGGCCTCGGCGGCATCGCGCTGGGGCTGGCGGCGAGCCCGTGGCTGCCGCTCATCAAGCGCATCTGGACGCCGAGCTTTGCCGTCTTCGCAGCCGGCTGCACGACGCTGATGCTGCTGGCGTTTTACTGGGCCATCGAAGTGCTGGAGTGGCGGCGCTGGGCGTTTCCGCTCGTCGTCGTAGGGATGAATTCCATCGCTGCTTACGTGCTGGGCAGCGCCTTCGGCGGGTGGTTTCGCAGCGCCAGCGGCGCATGGATCGGATGGCTCAAGCCACCGCTCGGCGACGCCTGGTTTCCGGTGTTTCAACACGCGCTTTTCGCCGCCGCGGCGTGGGGCGTGTTGTATTGGCTGTATCGGCGAAAGGTCTTCTTCAAGTGTTGAGCGCATGGGCGCCACTCACCAATGCCATTGTGACAACGAACGGACCCGCGAGTGTCACACTGGTGGACCCGGATGCATCGGCGATGCGGCAGTTCTATCGCGTTGAGGCCGCGAGTCCGTAATCCGGGGTAATGAGCAAACAACCTTAGATTCTGACTTGGAAAATGTCGTAAAACATCTCGCACTTTCCGTAGCGATGAGTTTTTAACGCAGCGGACGCGTAGGACAGCACAGAGGAACGCAGAAGAGTGCCTTTAGCTCTGCGTCCTTTGCGAGAAGCTCTGCGCCCTCTGCGTTAACCCGCATTTCTCACCACCGTCGTAGCGGCGTCTCGGTAGAGCGCCGTCGTTCCTATGCCGGAGAGGACGGCGCTCTACGGGAGACTGTCTCAAAACTCGCGCTGACGGGAGTGCGAGCGTCCCCGCGAGCACACTTTTCCAGGGAATTCCGAGGCTCGCGAGGACGCTCGCCTTCCCGAAGACAGGTTTTGAGACAGTCCCTACCGAGACGCCGCTACGACCTGTCGGTATTTTGAACGGATGGTGAGAAATGCAGGTTAAGGCACTGCGACACCGAAATTTCAAATCTCTTTGGCTAGGAAAGGAGTCGTCTTTACTCTTGCCGAACCACGCGCGGCGGTGTGCGACAGCATCAGCCGCAGCGCCTTGAAACCTGCCCGTGCTGCGCTTGAAGCCGCGATTACCAGCCACGCTCCCACTGCGCGGACTTCACCGGAAAAATGTTAGCAGAACACTTGCCCAAAAAGCGTTTTCCGGCCCAGACGCGCGTTTCGTGTCTGGAAGCAGGACAAAAGCGCCGATCTGTCCTGCAAAAAGAACATCTTTTAACCGCCGACAAAAATTTAAGCCCAAAAATGTTCCAGGATTTGCTTCCAACGATTGTCGGAGCCAAAAATTTTGTAAATTTTTCCTGCGGACGATTGTCGGAGCCAAAAAATGTTCCAATTGTCTCTTCCGACAAACGTGGGAACCGAAAATTGTTGCAAGAATCGCTTCCAACAAAAATTTGTGTCCAATCCTGTGCCAATATTGAGGCAGTGCGGACGGCGGAAGGCGTCTCCCTCTCCGGGGGGAGAGGGCCGGGGTGAGGGCGGGCCTTTATCGTACTCCATCTTCGGCGTAGAAAGTGGGCAGATGAGCAGGTGAGAAAGTCCGCAGGTAAGCACTTGAACTTCTGAAAGGCAATCGCCGTTTCCCTGCCCCAACTTCACTCGGCCCAGCGTTGCAAGGACGAAAGGCATTGCTGTTTCTCTGCCCCAACGGGGCTACGTCGCTCAGCCCAGCGTTGGGAGGAACGAGCTACGCTGGGTTTGAAGCAGCAAAGGCAATCAACCCTGAAAGGGTTGCACCCCGGCCCCTGGCAGAATGGCCACATCCCTCCGCTCCGCCTCGAACCAGTTCGAATCTGAATCCCACCACGCGGAGCTCTGGCGATTCTCCCATAAGAAGTACGCACGCTCTTGGATTCGTTCGTAAGTTCCTGAGGGTGCTGAAGGAAAGCTCACGGGAATACTGAGCGTCCGCGCCGCACCTGCACTCGCAACCGCGACTTGAAGGACGGCACGACGTGACTCGACCAGAATCGGAACGACGTCGGATCTTATGTCCAAAGAATAGGACGCGTAGCGGAGCACACCACTCGAGATGAAGTCGCGCTGATCGAAAATGGACAACGCATCTGCGTGCGGTTTGCCGCGAACGTTCCCCAGGGCACGGTCTTCGATGTGCTCGAACGCATTTCGAATTTCCCGAAGCGCCGGAGAGGTGGCAGACACGCCCTGGGGCAGAGTCACCGGCACATGGAATTGGATTGGGACTCTTTGCAACATGTCGATCGCGCGCCCCAGCGCCACGCACATGAGTTCCGCCATTCCCAGCGCCCCGAAGAGCCGCTGCCGGGCCTTGATGAAAGGTTCAGCGCGATCGGTCAATGCTCCAAGTACCTCGACGCAGAGGGAATGAGCTGTGTCCAGCCGTCGGGCGGCGGCAAACAGGAAACGAAAGAGTGCCGGATCAGGAGGCGCGCCGAAAACGAGCCACGTCCACAGGGTATTCGAGACGGGGGCGTACCCATTAGGTCCTGGCCGGTTTCCCCTGTCTACGTCTCGAAGAAAGATTTGCACACTCCCGGACGGAAAGTGCAGCTCTTCACCCGCGTAGTGATAGAAGCTGACAGGCTCGCCGGAGTCAGGCTCGCCTTCGGCGAGCGTTCGACCGAAAACTCTTTTACCGTTGCGCCCAGCCGGAACGACTCGGACTCCGATGAGGGTATCGTTGGCGCGCACCTCGGGCGTTAGGTTCACTCCCAGGTATCGGATCGCGTGGGGCTTCAGGAATTCCTCCGTCTGGCTAACGAATCCAAGCTGAGCCACAGCCGCCGGAGCGGGACGCCCGCCGACATGACGCGCTCACCGCTCGACAAGTTTTCTTATTCTTCATTCTGCATTCATCCTTCTTCCTTCCCCGCCAGCGGCGCGGCTCCAGCGCGCGAGCCTGTGTGAAAACTCCTCGCGGCACCAACATGACGAAAAATCGACGCTCACATTTCGGTTATAGCGCATTTTTATTTTTGGCGAGGGTGATTCGAACCACTTTTTCGTTCTTCAAAATCGTGTTTTCGGAGTTTTCACACAGCCTGGCGCATGGTTAGGCGGCATTTTTTCGTGCATGGAACAAATAGTAAGGCAGCAACGCCAGAAGTGGAACCAGCGCGTCCAAGAGAACGAAATGCTCCGTCACAGTCGGCCCCATCCCCCTGCCGCCGTAATCGAATCGAGCCTCCCGATATCCGGCCACCAGACCGTGACTCGCCAAAATGAACAGATACCACGGCCAGCGCAGCCCCATCCACGCGGTGAACCGAAGCCAGAGGTATCCGCAGCCGACGCCACAAAGATACTCAAAGCCTTTGAAGATGGGGCGAAAGAAAGCCTCCGGGTTGGAGATTCGCTCGTCGAACAACAAGCAGATTAACCCAAAGCCCAAGGAAAGCGCACCGCACACGAACCCATACGTGATAATCGGCGGAGCGATGATGAGAAACCCAGGGGCGAAGCGGGACACCACACTCTTGGCGAGGCTGGCCAAAGCGTGGCGGCGATCGAGCCATCGAAAGGCGACAACGTACACCACGGCGAGAGCCACGAACACAATCGAGAATGTTAGCAAATCGAACCGCAAGTTGTAGGAGGGCTTGCTCACGGGTGCTCGCCCTTCTCCGCAGTCGTCCTGCGAGCGATGACGTGATAAATCGTGGCGGCAACTAGGAGAACCGGCCAACCAAATCGCAACCCGGTCACATGAGTGCCGAGGTCGATTGTCGTACCATTCGGGCCGCCGATACTCCCGCCGTAGATGGTGAGTAACGCAGCCACCTGTAGCAGGGCAACGAAGGTCAGCGGGAGATACACCATGAAGAGCCGGATGATTACGATGCGCATGGTCGTGTGATGCCGCCTAACGAACCCAAGATGAGCCACAGCCGCCGGAGCGGGACGCCTGCCGACCCCGCGACTGCGGGACGCTCAGAACGGGCCGCGCCGGTCCGCAACGGAGCAGCGGGGCGGCGGCTCGCTCGGCCGACTATAGGCTCTTGTTCTTTCATGGAAAATTTTCGCCTAAACAATAGTCGCCAGGATGATAATCCTTCCCTTTGCAGAAATGCTGAAGCATTGCTGCTGATTCCTCATTCATACGCACGATCTGAAACTCACAAAGGGCAATAATATCTTTCAGGTAATTTGTAGGAAGCGAAGCTCGCTGGACGATCCAATGACTTTCTCCAGAATCTGCGATGTGAATCTTAATCTTGTAGAGATCGTCGCGTAACAGACCAACCGACAATTTGTCTCCTTCTTTCTTTATGTCTTTGTGGGCATAAATGATGTCGCGCGCGTCGAGAAGAAGATCGTGAAGCTGCTGGAATCTAGCGCACGTAAACTTACGAAACTTGCTCGAAATTCCTGAGAGCCTTTTATTTGCGCCAAAGGAGCGTGCATAACTAACGACGATCCCTGTGTAGAGACAGTGCGAAAGTTCCTGTCCAGCCTCGCCAAGGGCAATCAGGTGATTTGAAGTGTCTCGGGCTTCTCGCATATGAATCTCGGCCCAGTAGAGCGCTCTCAGCTTTTCGACGGGAAGCATATTTTGGCCTAACGAGAACAAGATCAGCTACGGCCAGCGAGAGCGAGCGTCAACTGGGGTGGAAGCGTTTTGATCATGGTAAATGTAATCACCCGCCGGATAGCCGTTAGCTGGATCGCAGGGTTAGGTCTCCTCGTCACTGGCAAAATTGAGATTGTTAGTTGTGAACAGGCGATAGAAGTCTGGGTGGAGCTCTTTGACAAGGTGTAGGTCTTCGTGTCCCTGCGAACCAAGAATGTCCCAGCTACCGGGTTGCACCTCGAGGATCTTGCGCATTCGGTAGACGAAGTAGTCAAGAAACTGCTCGTCCATCCCAGACATCCATACGTACTTGCCATCCACTGGTCGTGAGATTTGCACCGGGTAGCGCGCGATCTCGTAGAAGGGGTCGTACCTTCTGCAGATAGCTTCCGCGTGCGGCGAGTCGAAGAACGATCTGCTTTTGTGGCAAACCTTTCCTGACGCGATGAGCAGATCGTTCAGCCGGTGGAGTTGTGGGATCGCCGCCCCGGACTTCCTGAGGAACGCCTTGAGGTACGTTTCGACGCACTGCTGCGCACAGAACAAGCCGTAGAGGTGAACATTCTGTGACAGCAGCGTCCGTGCGACGAAGTAACTGTAGTCGGCCTTCTGCACGAAGTGCTCCCAAGGCGCACTTTCGAGTTGTGTGAGGTATCGCTGGCGGTTCACATCAACGTCAGCTAAGTTGGCCATACCATCCTGATACGCCTTCAGGGCGTGCAGTAGCAGTCGTTCTGCCTCCTTAATTGCGCTTGCCTGGTTCATTGCTTGGAGACCTAACGAACCCAAGCTGCGCCACAGCCGCCCGCGTGGGACGTCCACCGCCCCGTCCTCCGTAGCAGCACTGCGGAGGGTGGACACGACGCGCTCACCGCTCGACAAGTTTTCTTATTCTTCATTCTGCATTCATCCTTCTTCATTCCCCGCCAGCGGCGCGGCTCCTGGCGCAGTGTTAGGCAGCGTCATTCTTTGAAGACTAATGCTCTGAGCTTGCGTCCTTCTGGACCCTCACGCTTCTGCTGGAGACTCGCTCGAATCGGGTTGAGCACATCATCTGGAAACACAGCAAGCGGCAGGTTCTCGGCGTCGAACCAAGCTCTGATGAAAGTCTCCTTGTCCGGGCCAAAGTATGGCGCAATCGCTCCAACCTTCTTGTTGGCTGCTTCAGCCGACAACACCGCGATAGCACAGTTCGTCTCCAACTGAGTGATCCGCCGTCGCAGGCGCCCGACCTCGAAAAGGAGGCCCACGCACAACACTGCCAATGCTATTGTGATGGTCGCATGTTTCATAGGTGTTGACGGCGCGCGCATGGCGTGCTCACGAATGCCCGCGCCGCTCCGCAACGGAGAAGGGGCGGCTGTTGGCTCCGCGCGCAGTGTTAGGCATCATCGTTCTGATTGCGCGTTCACCACTATCATACAATTGACTTGTAATGAAGCCACCAGAGAAAACTCAGGGTAATTCCGACTCTCATAGCGATGAACCCATATGCAAATACCCATGGTAACTTTTCTCGGCCTCTGCGTTCAATGGCTAAGGCATGGGCTGCAGCAACAGCGAAATCTAATAAAGCAAACACGATGAAACCCCTTGTGAGCAGCTTCATTGGCTCATCAAAATCCTTGTATCCGAGAATCAGTCCCAAGAACGCTGCGGTAACTAAAAGCTCGTAAACCAGCCAGGGTGTTCGGGCTAGCACTTCGCCGAAAGATAGGTGTTTTTCAGTTTCGTCGCTCATGTGATGCCTAACGAACCCAAGCGGAGCCACAGCCGCCGGAGCGGGACGCCCGCCGACCCGTCCTCCGTAGCAGCCCTGCGGAGGGTGGACACGACGCGCTCACCGCTCGAGAAGTTTTCTTATCCTGCATTCTGCATTCATCCTTCTTCATTCCCCGCTAGCAGCGCGGCTGGCTCCAGCACTGTTAGGCCACATGCGCCTCATCCTAACGGTGAAACATGATCCCGTCACCATACCCATCAACGTGTGTCCGCCACCAATGCAGCGAGTATCTTGCAACACCTTTCGGCAGCGGATAATAAAAGACAAGGATCAACCTGGGCGATAAGTACCCTCTCATCGCCAGACTGTGGGCAGGTCCGAAACTCGCGACATAGCCAGTGGTAACGAAGACCAACGATAGAAAGATGGCAGAAAAGGACACCAGTGGCGAACTGCTCGCGATTAATTCATCTTTCTGGCGATTTCTCATCATGTGCTGGTGGCCTACACCTGCGCGTCGTTCGGCGATTTTCATTGCCGTTGTTTGTCCGTCGCTTACTTGGCTTTGCGCGGGTCATCGGCAGGATTGAGATACTCGATCTTCCACGGGCCGATGCCGTGAAGCTGAACGACTGTCTCGCCCTGGGCCCATACGAAGTGGTTCATGCCAGCCGCCCAATAGCCAAACGTGCCCGCGGGCATCGGTTGAGTGGCAGCCTGGTCGAACTTGGCGCCCATCCCGAAATTGAAGGTGCCGCTGATCACGGTCACATGCTCGATCTTGGGGTGGGTGTGCGGGGGAATCTTGTAGCCGTCGGGCATCCAAATCCGCATGGTGAAAAAGCCCTCCTTGGTTGGGTCGCCTTCGAGAAGGGCAAGTTTGGCTCCCGGCGGAAGGGAGGGTGGGCCGTCCTGCCACTTGATTTGACTGGGAGTATGGATGCCATGGCCGGGGCCGTGGCCTTCTGTTGACTGTTGAGCCACCGTGCTGCTGATGAGGGCGACAGTGAGTATTGCGATTATGGATGCTGATTTCATAGTTGTGAGTTTCAGTGTGCGGGTGCGAAGTCGCCTTTTGCAATATAGGTTCACTTGTCGGACCATACGCCAAGCTGATTTCCTGCAGGATCGATGTACTGAAAGCGGCGCCCCCCAGGAAAACTGACGATCTCTTTGGATATCTTGCCACCAGCCTTAATTACGCGCTCTCTTGCCCCTTCCAAATCAGCGGCGAACAAAACGACCAACGGCCCTGCTGGCCGATGCGCAGCATCAGCGCTGAAGCCGGAAGCTGTGCCGCTGTCCTTGGTGTCTGAATACTCCTCACCCCAGTCTTGAAATGACCATCCGAAAGCCTCCTTGTAGAACCGCTTGACGGAGGCGAACGCCTGAGCGGACGGGGCCGGGAACTCGACATAGTTGATGTGATTTTCTCGTGAATCGGTGCTCATAGATTTAAGTGCCGCCTAACCTATAGATTAGCCCTCAGCCGTGCAAAGCATTCGTACATGGTATCTTGCACGGGTGAACTTTGTTTCTCCTTCTGTTCCCATCGCCTAATGAAAGCGGAGGGGCCAATTTAGGCATTATCCCCGCCTTGCGGCCCGCGCCAAGCACCTGATAGCTGTGAACGTCGTCGAAAACAAGCTGGTGTGGAACCAACTCGTCGCTGTCCGGGTTCACAGGCAACTCGACCTCCATCGTCAGCGTGGCGCGCTCGGTGTCCTCAATGACTCCAAGCAAGGATGCGCCCGCAAGAACGGAGAGGACCTGACCACAATTCGGCGTGGTCCAGCCGCCTCGTCCCTGCGACAAACCCGCCTGCTTCCTGCCGTGAACCCAGAAGCAACTGGCGCGCGGCTTACCCAATCGGAATTACTTCGTTGCGTCTTTGGCTTTATCGGCCCCTTCTTTGACGGCATCTCCGGTTTTCTCCACAGCCTTGTCCACTTTTTCACCGGCTTTTTCCATCGGCCCTTTTTCTTTGCAACCGGAGGCCGCGGCCAAAACCAGGGCCAGAACAGGAATCATCAGACTTATTTTGAGTATCTTCATACCGTTCACTTTTCGCGATGGAGCGAGCCTTTCCTATAGGGCATCATCCTACCATGGGTCACGTCCGCGTTCCTGAACTGCGGTTCGCCCAAAGCGGGACGCCCGCCGACATGACTCGCTCACCGCTCGACCAGTGTTCTTATTCTTCATTCTGCATTCATCCTTCTTCATTCCCCGCCAGCGAGGCGGCTCTTGGCTCGGCGCAGTGTTAGGCGGCATGGTCATATCTAGCGCTGCAAGTCACAGGACCGCGCGTTTACAAGTTGCTTTCTGTGCGCTCAGCGTCAGTAAAAAAAATCAAGGGGATACGCCTCCGCGCGCGTAAAGCGTAATAAGAGCAGCAAAACAAACAGAGCATAGAAAGGTTTAACAGATGAAGAGAATGATACGGGCAGCAATGTTGGCGTTAACGCTGGGGTATTTGTCGCCTTTAGCACACGCGGCGGAGGTGCCTAAAGCCACAGAGGAGAGCGGCACATTCGATCTCTCCTTCAAGGGCGGCACACCCCAGAAACTGGTCAGCGAGATGGAAAACGCCAGCAGACAGAAGCTTAACGTCTTGATTCCTCCAGAACTGGCCGACGTCAAGATACCGCCCATGGAACTACGCGCCGTACAGACCCAAGGCGTGTTTGACACATTGAATATGCTCTGGCGCAACTCCATGCAGTGGATACGGGCCAGTAGTTCAATCTCCACCCCAGTCTGGGTGCTCTCTCGCCGGCCAGAGGATCGGAAAACGCAGGTGTTCTACGTTGGCCACCTACTGAAGAAATTCAAGATTGACGACATCACCACCGCCGTGCAGACGACCTGGCAATTGGGCGGCAAGGAGGCCAAGGCCGAATTGAAGTATCATCAGGACACGCAACTGCTGATTGCGTTGGGCCACCCGGAACAGCTAAATACGGCGGCAGAAGTCCTCGCGCAATTGAAGCTGGCCATCGAGCCGGCCCGGATCGAACCCGGAAAAACAGACGACACCAAAAGCCCCGACAACAAAAGGGGCAAGTCCGCAGCCCAGCCATGAAAGGAAATGATGCCGTCGGTCCGGCCAACGATTAGGCTCGAGTTTGCCCTTCCGGATCGCATCCGGGAGGGTCTTGATTGTTGGTCGGAATCGAAACCGGTCATGGGCGACAAGATCATTTCGCTGCCAAGCCAGGACGCCGAGCGCATCCGTGGCATGACCGCGCGCATGGCGCATGGCGATGAGACGGCCTTCAAAGACTTCTACGAATGTTACTGCGAGCGTCTCTTCCGCTACCTGCTCGCACTCACGCGTGGGAACGAAGACCTCGCCCGCGACCTCCTTCAGGCAACGATGACCAAGATCGTCCGCAGCGGCCGCGAGTTCAGGGATGAAGCTCAGCTTTGGAACTGGCTCGCGGCGGTCGCGCGGAATGCCTTTATCGACGTTCTCCGGCGGACACGGCGCGCGCCGCAACTGGTGCCGTTGTTGCCAGACGACGCCCCCGAGATGCCGACCGCTCCGGCTGACGAGTCAGACGCACTACTGTTCGACGCATTGGATCGTTGCCTTGTAGAACTGAGCGTCGATGAGAGAGCGTTGATTGAAGCATTCTATTTTGAAGGCGGCAGCCACCAGTCCGTGGCCAGCCAGGAAAATACGACACCCAAAGCCGTGGAAGGCAAACTCGCGCGCGTCCGCCAAAAACTGCGGGCCGCCATCCTCCGCCAACTGCGTTATGAAAACGACTGAAAAAGATCGACTCTTGAAGGACGTGCTGAACGATGAAAGTTACGCGGCGTTTCGCGCGGGCCTGTTCGACGGCATGCTCGTTGAGTTGCGCCGTCAACGCGCGGCAAGGAGACGCCGTTCCTTGCTGGCGTTGGCCGCCTGCGTGCCCATTGCCTTCGCACTCTACCTGTTGCTGCCGCCACGCACTCCGTCTTCAGGCCACTCTCAAAGTGTCTCGATCGTGCACACGGCGCCTTTGACTGCGGACCAGATCGTGAGGACGTCTGTAATGAACTCGCCCGCGACCATCACGCAGCCACGCACGCTGCTGGTCACCACGGTGCCAACGAACATCGAAATCCTGCACAGCAGCGGCCAATCGCTGGAGACGGTAAGCGATCAACAGTTGCTCGCTCTGTTCAGTGGCCAGCCGGTCGCATTGGTCACTGTCGGCCCCGGTGAAAGGCGTCTGGTATTGCCGCACGCTGAGGAACAGGCAGAGTAACGGTTCAACTTACTGTTGAGGCAGAGTCTTCGCGGTGAACGCGAAGCCCGGCAGCGCAGCGCTTTCGTAGATGGCTTCCTTCTTGTGCCGCGCGCCGCGAATCTCCTCGAAGGCCACGTCAACGCCCAATGTCGTCAGGCGCCGATGAAGCTGGCGATTCGCGGGCAGGAATTCATCTTTGGTGCCGATCGTGAGTAGGACGCGAGTGCTCCGGCGAATCCTCTCCGCATTCTGTTCCGCCAGGGCGAGAGGATTGTTAGCCTCGAACCTGGCTTTGTCGCCACCGAACATTTTCGCGTAAACTTTTCCCAGATGCTTCTCCATTTCCTGAGCGCTGCCCAGTGTGGCGCCATACGCCACCACCGAACCAAACAGGTCGGGATACTTAAACGCGAGTTTGAGCGCGCCAAATCCACCCATGGAATAACCGTGCAGGGAGCGGGCCGGACGTTGGGCCATCGTCCGGCAGGTCTGGTCGATGTGCGAAACCAATTCCTTGATGACAGTCTCTCCCATGATGAAACCGTCAGGAGAATCACAAAAGAAGCTGGTCTCACCGCCATTGGCGAAAACCAGAATGGTCGGACCGCTGCGCGAAAGCGACTGACGCCAAAAGCTCGCGTACTCGAGGTATGAGCTTTCATTTCCCTTATAGCCGTGGAGGTAATAGATGACGGGAAACCGCTTCTTCTCATCGCGGTATTCGGGGGGCAGGCAGATGTTGTAACCCACTTCCGCCTTTATCGAAGCGCTTCGAAATGTGCGATGCTCCAATTCCGCCACCGGCTGCTTTGGCGGATTGTTCCATGAGCCTTCTGCACGCGCCGTGATGGTTGTCAAAAGACCCCCGATAACCGAGCCGAGGAAAGTCAACTTTCTCATTTCGCAATATGTCCGATGCGGGTAATGAAGCAAAATGAAATATCCAGCCGTGAGACGGGAGAGCCATGCCCTTCACTGCGCGTAATGAAACAATAATTGCTTGGTTTGGATGGATCATTTTGCTGTCCTAACGCTATGAAACCTGTTCGGTGCTCTTTCCTGTTGACGCTGCTTTGCTCCAGTTTGCCAACACCGTCAGCCGAGGTGCCGGAGACGCCGGTGGAGTGGATTGAGCCCGCCACGGGGCATCGCGTCGTCCGCCTTTCGCGCGAACCCGGCAGTGCAAGCCTTTACTTTCATCAAAACGCCTACACGAGTCAGGGCGACAAAATGGTCATCGTCACGCCGGACGGGCTCTCGACCGTCAACCTCCAGACGCGTGAAATCGAGTTGGTGGTGCCGCGCGCACGCTACAACATGGGGGGTAGCAGCGGGATCGAAGTCGGGCGCCACACCCGACAGGTCTATTACACGCGCCGCGTGGAAAACCAAAGTGTCATCTTCGCGACGCACCTGGACACGAAAGCAACGCGGGAAATCGCCAGGCTGCCATTCTCCGGCACGTTTGGAGGAGTGAACGCGGATGAGACGTTGCTGGTCGGCGCCTTTAATGAGCGCGGTGCGCGCGGGCAAGTCGGCGCCGAATTGCCCAACACTGCAACCTCGCAGCCGACGGTGTCGGGGGAAGGGCCCGAGTCCGCCCGTCGAACGAACAGCTTCAGGCGCGGGTCCGGCCCGCGCTCCATGCGTCTCTTTTCCGCGGACGTCAAGACCGGTGACGTGAAGACGTTTCACCCCAGCACCAACTGGCTCAATCACGTGCAGTGTTCGCCTGCCGACCCGGCGCTCGTCCTGTTCTGCCACGAGGGCGACTGGCATAACGTGGACCGCGTTTGGACTGTTCGCGTGGGTTCGGATGACGCACAGCTGATGCACCGGCGCACGATGCCCTACGAAATTGCCGGACACGAGTTTTTCAGCCGCGATGGCAAATGGATCTGGTATGACCTGCAAACGCCGCGTTCGAAGGAGTTCTGGCTGGCGGGCGTGAACATCGAAAGCGGGGAGCGAATTCGCTACCCGATCGAGCGCCGCCAATGGTCGGTGCACTACAACCTCTCGCACGACGGCAAACTTTTCGCCGGCGATGGCGGCGGGCCGAATAGTGTCGCCAACCGCACGCCGTTGCCCGAAGGCCGGCGACTGGATCCGCCCACCAATGGCCAATGGATTTATCTCCTCAGACGCCGGCCCGATCCGTTTGAGACGTTGAAGGTCGGCAACGAAACCGTGAAGATTGGCAAACTGGACGCGGAGAAACTCGTGGATTTGTCGCGCCATGACTACCGCCTCGAACCCAACGTTACCTTCACCCCCGACGGCAAGTGGATTGTGTTTCGCTCAAACATGCATGGTCCAACCCATGTTTATGCCGTCGAGGTCGCGCCGGCAGGAAGCAAGTAACCGGGCTGCCGCAACGCCCATATTTTCCTTTTATGGAAGAGTTGCAGCCCGCACAATCATTGGCACTCATGAGGCTATTTGATTTAACGGGCGAAGTGGCGGTGGTGATCGGCGCGACAGGCGTGCTGGGCGGCGCATTGGCAGAAGGCCTGGCCGAAGCCGGCGCCAAAGTGGCGGTGGTCGGAAGAAATTCCGATCGCGGGGAGGCGCGCGTCAAACGAATCAAAGGGCAGGGGAGAGCGGCGGCCTTTGTGGCGGCCGATGCCCAGAAGCGCGCCAGCCTGCAGAGCGCGCATCAACGGATCGAGAAATCGTTGGGCGCGCCGACCATCCTTGTGAACGCCGCCGGCGGGAACGATCCGAAAGTGACGGTCACGACCGAGCGGGCCTTGGAGCAAATCGCGTTGGAAGACTGGCAGGCTAATTTTGATTTGAACCTCGTGGGCGGGGTATTGCTGCCCTGTCAGGAATTTGGCCCTGCCATGATGGCGCGCGGCAAAGGCAGCATTATCAATATCGCCAGCGTGTCCGCGCACATTCCCCTTTCGCGGGTGGTGAGTTATTCCGCGGCCAAAGCGGCCGTGCTGAATCTCACCCTGTTTCTGGCCCGCGAATGGGCGCCCAAAGGCGTGCGGGTGAATTCCATCACGCCCGGCTTTTTTCCGGCGGAACAGAATCGCAAGTTGCTCTTCCATGACGATGGTTCGCCCACGGCGCGGACCAAATCGATTCTCGGCCACACACCCATGGGCCGATTCGGCGAAGCGGAGGAGTTGATTGGCGCCGCCATTTTCCTGGCCAGCCCGAAAGCCAGCAGTTTCATCACCGGCGCGGACATCCGAGTGGACGGCGGTTTTCTTTCCCAAACGATTTAACGCGGGACTGGTTCAACACCTTCACGGCTGCCATCAGAACAACGCTGGAGAATCTGCCCCGCGCGATAATCCCACCCTCGCCCCGCTGAATAGCTCAACTCACGACGCGTAAACCTTTGCGGCGGTTCCCCAGCCGTTGACTGACCCCTGTCGCCAGGCTGGTGAGTAAGCTGTTTACAAGCACGGGGTAAGCTGTGGGCACTTTTAAATAACTCAAATTCTTGAAATAGGTTCGCCAAAGAAGTTCTATTCCGCGCGCATGATTGAACGCACCGACACCACCACCAGCACCAGCGGTTCCGTCGATTTGAAAAGGGGCCGCCGCTCCAAGGCCAGCCTCGCCGATCCCGCCAAAGTGGATCGCCTGCCGCCGCACTCCATCGAAGCCGAGCAGGGCGTGCTGGGCTGCGTGCTGCTTTCGCCCAACGAATGCCTGGGGGAATGCATCGAGAAGTTCAAGGCTGGCTCCGAGGTCTTCTATGACCTGCGGCACCGGACCATTTACGAAACGTTGGTGGAGATGTTCGATGCCAAGCAGGCCATCGATCTGATCACCTTGCAGCAGCGGCTCAAGGATCGGCAGCAATTGGAAGCCGTTGGCGGGCTCGCCTATTTGTCGTCGCTGCCCGATGCGGTGCCCTCAGCGGCGAACCTGGAGTATTATCGCGAGATCGTGGGGGAGAAATTCATCCTCCGCAAAATGATTCAGATCTGCACGGAGGTCGTCGGCCGCGTTCACGAGCACGAAGGAGAAGTGGATGCTCTGCTGGACGAAGTGGAGCGAGACATCCTGCACATCAGCGAAGCGCGGGTGGAAGCGACGGCCAATAGCATCAAGCAACTGGTGCATCAGGCCATCACCACCATCGAGAATTTCCACCAGCGTCAGGGGATGTTGACCGGCATCGGGACTGGCTTTGTCGATCTGGACAAGATGACCAGCGGCTTGCATAACGGCGAAATGATCGTCATCGCGGCGCGCCCGAGCATGGGCAAGACGTCGCTGGCCATGAACATCGCCGAGCATGTGACGATCGATCTGCGTTTGCCGGTGGGTGTGTTCAGCCTGGAAATGACCGCCGAATCCCTTGTGTTGCGCATGTTGTGCTCGCGGTCGCGCGTCAACTTGCGGAGCATTCGCGAGGGGTTTCTGGCCGAACGGGATTTTCCCAAACTCACCGGCGCGGCCGGCAAATTGGCCAACGCGCCGTTGTTCATCGATGACACGTCGGCCCTTTCCATCCTGCAATTGCGCGCCAAGGCCCGCCGCATGGCTCAGCAGTACGGCGTGAAGCTTTTCGTAGTTGACTACTTGCAACTGCTCCATTCTACTGCGCGCCGAGCTGAAAACCGGCAGCAGGAAATTGCTGACATCTCCAATGGCATTAAGGCCTTGGCGAAGGAACTGAAGGTTCCGGTCATCGTGCTCAGCCAGTTGAATCGCGAATTGGAACGGGAAAAAAATCGCAAGCCGCGGCTGTCGGATTTGCGTGAGTCCGGAGCGATCGAACAGGATGCCGATCTGGTGGCCTTGCTCTACAAACCGAGCAGCGGGGACGACGACGAGAGCGGGCGGGAGCAAGATGCTGAGCCAGTCAATTTGTTGATCGCCAAACAGCGCAACGGTCCGACCGGGGACATCAATCTGACGTTTTTGAGATCCTACACACGGTTTGAAAGTGCGGCCAAAATCAGCGGTGACGATATTCCAGCGGATGCTTAGCCGGAGGGATCAGTTGGTGGAGGAGTGCGGGAGTGCGGGGGTGTGCTCTGGTCGAAGGATTCTTAATCATAATCTTTCTCGTGATCTTAATCTCTTCAGGGATCTGAAGATTACGAGTAAGATTAAGAACCCGACGGTGTCGGGCGCCCTGCTTGTAATCGCCGCGCTTATCGGGTTCTTTGCCGCCTGCTCTGAGGTTCAGGCTCAAAACCAGCCCATCATCAGTCGCATCGTTGTCAGCAACGTTGGGCCGCAGGCCATCAGCGAGTCGCTGGTGAGATCCAACATCCGGGTCAAGGAAGGCGAAGCGTACAATCGCGCCGCCATCGATGACGACGTGCGCAACCTGCATGCGACGGGCTACTTCCTGAACATTGTCGTGTTGGAAGACCGTTCGCCTCAGAGCATCGCCCTGACCTACGTGTTGGAGGGCAAACCGCGCATTTCCGACATCCTCTTCACCGGCAACAAAAAATTCAGCACCGCCAAACTCCGCAAAAAGATCACCACCAAAGTAGGCGACCCGCTGGATGAACGAAAGCTCTTTGCCGATGTTCAGGCCATCCGGGAGCTTTACCAAAAGAGCGGTTATTCCCAAACCAAGGTCCAGTATGTGCCCAACATCGTGGCCGGGGCTGGCCGGGCCAGCGTCACGTTTGAGATCGTCGAAACCCCCAAGGTCAAAATCGACGACGTCTATTTCGACGGCGCGGCGGCCTTTTCACAGAAGAAACTTCGCAAGGTTATCAAGACGCGCCGGCGCTGGATGTTTTCCTGGATCACACGCAGCGGCGTCCTCAAGGACGAGCAACTCGAAGACGACAAGGAGAAGCTGGCCGAATTCTACCGCAACGAAGGCTACATCGATTTCGAGTTGAAGGAGGTGCGTCACCTTTACCAAACGCCGCGCGAGCTCGTGCTGCATTTCGTCATCTCGGAAGGCAGGCGCTACCGGGTGGGGGCGCTTGAGTTCAAGGGCGTCAGGCTTTTCCCGACGAACCAGGTCATGGAGAAGCTCAAGATGAAGGTGGGCGACATTTTCACGCCCAAGGGCCTCAACAAAGACCTGGAGACGGTCCAGGATCTTTACGGGATCAAGGGTTACATCGATACGAACATCCGCGTCCGCAAGACGCCGAATACTCAGACGGGCACGATGGATCTCGTTTACGAAGTCGAGGAAGGCGACAAATCGTTCATCGAAAAGATCGAGATCAAAGGCAACACCAAGACCAAAGACCGGGTCGTTCGCCGGGAACTGGCCGTGTCGCCGGGCGAAGTCTTTGACATGACCCGGGTGAGACTGAGCAAGGAGCGTTTGGAAGGTCTTACTTTTTTTGAACGCGTGGAACCGGTCCCGGAGCCCACCGATGTGCCGGCCCGCAAGAACCTGGTCATAGCGCTGAGCGAGGCGAATACGGGTCACTTTTCGATCGGCGCGGGCTTCAGCTCACTGGATAGCATTCTGGGCTTTGTCGAGGTGACGCAAAGCAACTTCGATTTGTTCAACCCGCCGTGGTTCATGGGCGCCGGGCAGAAGATGCGTTTGCGCGCGGCGATTGGCGAGGTGCGCCGTGAGTATCAGCTCTCGTTTGTTGAGCCTTGGTTCTTTGAGAAGAAGTTGCGCTTCAGCGTGGACCTTTATCATCTCGAATACAATTTCGTGAGTCTTAACGATTTTTATAACGAACGACGGACCGGCGCTCGCTTTGGACTTGAGCGCGCGCTGGGGACGGACAAGCTCATTGGCGGGGTCAGTTACACGCTGGAAAACATCGGCATCACGGACGTGCCGTTCAATGCGCCCCAGTTTATCAAAGACGAAGAGGGCGATCGGTTGGTTTCCAAGGTCGGCACTTCCCTTGCCCTGGACACGCGCAGCGGGGGTTTGCTTCCCAATCGCGGCCAACGCACGGAGCTGAGTGGCTCGGTGGCCGGTGGGCCTTTGGGCGGTGAGACCGATTTCTACAAGATCGAGTTGGGCACGCATTGGTATTTCAAAGGCTTCTTTGAAGGTCATATTCTGGAAGCCGGCGGACGGATCGGAACGGTAAAAAGTTACAGCTCGGAGCCCGTGCCCCTGTTTGATCGATTCTTCCTTGGCGGACCTGAAACCATACGTGGCTATCGTTATCGTGATGTCGGGCCGCACGAGCAGGATGAACCCACGGGCGGCGACACCTACTGGTTTGGTTCGGTGGAATACAGTGTGCCGATCGTCCAGTTTCTGCGATTCGCCATGTTCTACGACGTGGGCATGGTCTATGAAGACCCCTTCAGTTTCGATGAGAAAAACAACAGGACGGGCTTTTACAACGACAACTGGGGCTTGGGCATTCGGCTGAATATTCCCCGCATTGGCCCGCTGCGATTGGACTACGGCATCCCTATCACGAGCGCCCCCGACAACGATAGCAGTGGCCGTTTTCACTTTAGTGTGGGCTACTCCCGAGATTACTGAGGGCACGACGGTTGAAGTATGGAGTGATGGAGTGTGTTGACGTCAGACCCCTTGGAGCGCCCCCACTGCTCCCGCACGGATTCCTGTCTTGTTTCGTGTTGCCGGGTATCATAGCCTGTCGCCGGTTTAACGATTCAGCTCTTGAGATTTTTATGAAAACACTGTTCGCATTCGCATTGTTCGTCCTGGTTGCCTTTTCAGCAGCCGCACAGCAAAAGATTGGGATCATCGATCTTCGCAAGGTTTTCGATGATTACCACAAGACCAGGACGGCCGATTCCACGCTCAAGGACGAGGCGACCGATTTGGAAAAAGAGCGCAAGGCGCTGATGGACCAGTATCAAAAGACCACCGACGATTATCGAAAAGCGCTCGACGGGGCAAACGACCAGGCTGTCTCCTCCGACGAACGCGAGAAGCGCAAGAAAAGCGCCGAAGGAAAATTGCTGGACATCAAAAGTCTGGAACAAAACATCACTGACTTCGACAAGGCAGCCCGCACACGGCTGGAAGAGAAACAGCGGCGGATGCGCGACAATATCCTCGCGGAGATCAGAAACGTCATCAACTTGAAAGCCAAGGCCGCGGGCTACAGCATGGTTATCGATAGCGCTGCCGAGACGATCAATCGAACGCCCGTGCTCATCTATTCCAACGGCGAGAACGACATCACCACGGCGGTCCTTTCCGAACTCAATGTCACGGCTCCCGCATCGACGACAAAGCCGGACGACAAAAAGAAATAAGTCTGCCAAGGAACCCCAGGCGGCCAGCTTTTCGGCGCGTGCCAGACGGGAGCCCCCCACCGGAAGCCAGAATGCCTCGGGCGCCCGTGCCCTGCCGCGGCGAGCTTTGCCATTGGGCACATCTGCAATAAATTACTCCTGATGCAGCGATCGCGATGGAGGGGAAGACGAGCGGCCGGCATTTCGAGACCATGAACTCATTGCAGGCAGAGATTGAAGCTAAAGGACTGGAGATCTTCGCGCGCATGCGAGGAGAAAGGCCGAGCGTATTCAGTCGAAAAAACATCGCGGGCCGGCTGATGGACTGGTCGATGCGCAATGAGGCTTTAAAGACGCAACTGTTCCGCTTCGTGGACGTGCTTCCAACATTGAATTCCTCCAAGGAGATTGCGCGCCACGCCTATGAGTATCTGGGCAACGGCCCCGATGGCTTGCCCGCGCCCGTGCGTTGGGCCATTCGACATTCGCCGAAGTTTCCCTGGCTGGCTGCGTTTGCCGCCCGCAAAAGCGTCGAGCAAATGGCGAGGACATTTATTCTCGCCAGAAATGGCGCGGCAGCCGTCCCGGCGCTGCGGCAAATGCGCCGTGGGCCGATCGCGTTCACGATGGATATCCTGGGAGAAACGGCGGTGAGCGAATTGGAAGCACAACAATACCAGTCGCGTTACCTCGAACTCATCGAAACGCTGGCCCAGGAGGCGAAAAGCTGGCCGCCTGTCGAGCAGATCGATTGTGACGAACGTGGTGAAATTCCCAAGGTTAACATTTCGGTGAAGATTTCCGCGCTTTACTCACAGATCCTGCCGACGGATCCGCAACGGGCAATCACTCATCTCTGCGCCCGGCTTCGTCCGCTCCTGTTCCGTGCCAGGCAGCTCGGCGTGTTCATTAACTTTGATATGGAGAGCACGGCCCTCAAAGATTTGACGCTGGAATTGTTCCAGCGGTTGCTTGATGAACCTGCCTTTGGGGATTACGCGCATGCCGGCATCGCCTTGCAGGCTTACCTGCCTGAGTCAGAGCGCGATTTGGAAGCGCTGATTCAATGGGCCAAAGCTCGCCATCGCCACATCGCGGTGCGATTGATCAAGGGCGCCTATTGGGACTACGAAACGGTCCTCGCCCAACAACGAGGATGGCCGTTGCGGGTCTTCCAGCAAAAACCGGAGACGGACGCCAATTATGAGCGGCTGGCGCGGCGGATGCTCGAGCAGGAGCCACATATTCGATGCGCCTTCGGCACACATAGCATCCGCACCATGGCAGCCTGCATGGTGCTGGCTGAGAAAGCTGGAGTGCCTCAGCGCAACTACGAGTTCCAGATGCTTTATGGAATGGCCGAACCGATCAAGTCCGCCCTGATTAAGATGGGCTATCGGGTGCGCGACTATTGTCCGATTGGCGAAATCCTGCCCGGCATGAGTTATCTGGTGCGTCGCCTGCTCGAAAACACGTCCAACGAAGGGTTCCTCCGGGCAACCTTCACCGAACGGACGTCGCCACGGGAACTTCTTCGCGATCCGGAAACGATGCTGGAAGCGCAGACGTCTTATCCGCCCGTTGATGAGACACAGACACCACACGCGGAGAATTCCTTTCCCGTAAAAGCGCCCAACGACCAAAGCGACTTGCGGGCGGGACACCCGCGCTCCTATGCTGCGCGGACGATGCCGTTTCAAAACGAGCCGCACACGGATTTCACCATCGCCGCGCAGCGCCAGGCCATGATCGACGCGCTGGCCAAAGTGCGTTCCAGGTCAGGTCAAAAATATCCGCTGGTCATCGGCGACAAAGAGGTCTGGACTGACAAGGAGATCGTCTCGATCAATCCAGCGCGACCGAACGAAGTCATTGGGCGGATCGCAAAAGGCGGCAAAGCGGAGGCGGAGGCGGCGCTTGCCAGTGCCCGCGCTGCCTTCACAGGGTGGGGTCGCGCGAGCGTCGAAGAGCGCGCCGGCACTCTGGAACGCGTCGCCGAAGTAATCCGACAGGAGCGCTTCGAGCTCGCCGCCCTTGAAGTTTACGAAACCGGTAAAAACTGGGTGGAGAGCGACGCGGATGTAGCCGAAGCAATTGACTTCTGTGACTTTTACGCGCAGGAAATGCGGCGGATTGCCGAATATCGCTACGTGATTCCCGGCGAAACAAGCGTCAACCATTACATTCCGCGTGGCCTGGGCGTGGTGATCGCGCCGTGGAATTTTCCACTGGCCATTCTTTGCGGAATGACGGCCGCTGCGGTGGTCACCGGCAACTGTGTCATCATGAAGCCGTCCGAGCAATCTACGGTCATCGGCGCCCGCTTTGCGGAGATTCTGCGCAGGGCCGGTCTGCCTGCCGGGGTCGTGAATTTTCTTCCCGGCTCAGGTGCGGAAATTGGGGCCTATCTGGTCGCTCACCCGGAAATCGCCTTCATCGCGTTCACAGGCTCGCGCGAAGTGGGGTTAAAGATTTATGAAACCGCCGGCCAGACTCGCCCAGGCCAGGCGCACTTAAAGAAGGTGGTGTGCGAGATGGGCGGCAAGAACGCCGTTATTATCGACGGCGATGCCGATCTCGACGAAGCCGTGCCTGCTGTCCTTTATTCCGCCTTTGGTTATCAAGGGCAGAAATGCTCGGCCCTTTCTCGCTTGATTGTGTTGAAGGAGAATTACGATCGGGTGCTGGGTCGCCTAATCGAAGCCAGTCGAAGTCTAGCGGTGGGCTTGCCTGAAGACCCCGGCACTTCGATTGGTCCCGTCATTGACGAGGAGGCCTACACGCGAATCCTCGACTATATCGAAGTGGGCAAGAAGGAGGCGGAGTTGGCGTTCCAGGGAAGGGTTCCGCAGCGGGAAGGCTATTTTATTCCGCCCACTATTTTTGCAAATGTTCCTTCCCGCGCGCGGATCGCGCAGGAAGAAATCTTCGGACCGGTGCTCTGTGTTTTGCGAGCCCATGATCTGAACGAAGCCCTCGACCTGGCCAATGACACCCCCTACGCGCTGACCGGAGGCTTTTTCTCGCGCAGCCCCGCTAACATCGAACGAGTCCGCTCGGAAATGCAGGTTGGCAACCTCTACATCAATCGCGGAATCACAGGTGCGCTGGTCGCCCGGCATCCCTTCGGTGGATTCAAGATGTCCGGTGGAGGAACCAAAGCCGGTGGTCGCGATTATTTGCAACACTTCCTCTTTCCGCGTGTGATCACGGAAAACCTGATGCGTCGCGGTTTTGCGCCGGAGGAGAAGGCGGAGGCCGGCGCTGAAGTTCGCTGAGGAAGTCGTCTGCCGGTGGCGAGGCAGTTGCGTGGCGGTGCCGGAAGCAAAAGCAGCGACCTGCGGCTAGGCGCTAAGGATCCGATGCAGCGTGGTTAATAGCTTCTCGGCTGTGTACGGCTTCATTAAGAAGGTAATGTTGTCCAGGCCCGTCGCATCCTTGACCTTCTCATTGTCCATCAGTCCGCTGGCGGCGATGATCTTGACGTGCGGATCGAGTTTCTTGAGGACGCGAATCGTGGCCGGTCCATCCATGAACGGCATCAGCATATCGGTCAGCACGCCTTTGATCTCACTGCGATGGGCAGTATAGGTTGCCACTGCTTCGGTGCCGTCCTTTGCGGTCAGAACCCGGTAGCCAAAGTTCTCCAATGTTTCCTTGGTCATCGACAACACCGAAACTTCGTCATCAACGGCGAGAATGAGTTCTCCTTTGCCAGTGGGGAGTGTGCGTCGCTCAGTGTCATTCTGCTGTGTCTGTGCATTTTCCAAAGCCGGCAGGTAGATCAGGAAAGTGGTGCCTTTGTTGACTTCAGTCTGCACTTGCACAAAGCCGCCGTGGCTCTTGACGATACCCAGCACGGTGGCGAGCCCTAAGCCCGTGCCTTTGCCCATTTCTTTGGTGGTGAAGAACGGTTCAAAGATTTTATCCAATATCTGGCGCGGGATGCCTGTGCCGGTATCGGCGATCTTGACCACAACGTAAAAGCCGGGTTTGGCTCCGGCGGGCTGTTCCTGGTTGGGTTCAAGAATCGTATTTTCCGCCGTGATCGTCAGTGTGCCTCCATTCGGCATGGCGTCGCGAGCATTGACCGTCAGATTGACCATGACCTGGTGCAACTGAGTGGCATCGCCCATGATGGTCCACAGGTTTTCCGAAATGTTCGTCTTGAGCTGAACTGTTTTCGGAAACGTATCGCCGACAATCTTGACCACCTCCTTGATCAAGTGCCGCGTTTGCAGCAGGACGCGCTCGCCATCGACACCGCGCGCAAAAGTCAGGACCTGTTTGACCATGTCCGCGCCGCGTTTGGCGCTGGATTCCAGAATGCCCAGCATCCGTCGGCTCTGATCGTCGGTGAATTTTTCCTTAAGCATTTCCACCGACATCAGGATCGGAGCGAGGACGTTGTTGAGATCGTGGGCAATGCCGCCCGCCAGTGTGCCAATGCTTTCCATGCGCTGGGTACGCAGGAATTGAGCTTCGATCTTTTTCCTTTCGCTCAGGTCGGTATTCACGATCAGAATGGATTTGGGCACTCCGGCATTGTCGTGAACAAGCGTCCACTGGCTCTCGACGATGACCGGTTCGTCACCGCGCGTCACCTGACAACATTCTCCCTTCCATTCGCCGCGTTCCATGACTTCGTTCCTGGCGCGTTCAAAGTAGGAGGTGTCACGGTAGATTAATTCGTCGGCCCGCTTGCCACAGGCTTCTTTGACCGACCAACCATAAAGGCGCTCGGCGCTTTTGTTCCAGTACGTGCAGCGATTGGACAGGTCGATGACCACGATGGCATCCTGTGATTTGTCGAGCAGCGCCGCCTGTTCCTCTATTTTTTCTTCGGCGCGTTTGCGGACGATCCCCTGGGCAATGGAATCGGCCACCGCCCCGAGAAGCTCAAAGGTGTCGTCCGGCAATTGATTTCTCGAGTGCATCGCCATCACCCCGACGAGGCGGTTTTCGACAAACAAAGGAAAGCCCACAAACGAAATCATCCGCTCCCGCTTAACCCACTCACGATCAGTGACGTTTGGATCCGTCGGCAGGTCATTGGTCATTTCCGGCACACGCTGTTTGGCAATCAGTCCGACCTTGTGGGTGCCAATGGGAATGCGGCTATGATGTCCGTCTGTGTGGGTGTAAATGCCGGCACTGGCCTCAAGCTCCAGGATCTTCTCATCGGCATCGAGCGTCCAAATGCGGGCAAAGGCGCCCTCCAGATGTTTGAGAATGGATTGGGCGCATTTCTGGAGCGTGTTTCGCAAGGTATCGCTTTCAGCCAGGGCGAATCCGATATCCGCGCGCAAAGCCGCCTGGCGCCCCTGCCGGGAACGGATCACTTCCCGGTGCTTGCGATCGGTAACGTCGCGAAAGACAATGACCGCACCGTTGAGGTTATGGGCTTCGCGAAGGGTGGTGCTGGTGTACTCGACCGGGAACGTGCTCCCGTCTTTTCTCCGGAATTGATCGGAGTCGCCGACCAAAATGGAGCCATCTTGAAAGGTCGGCACCTGCAACGGGCCGTTCTGGTCTCCCGAAGATTTAGTCGCTCGAAGCTGATGGCAAATGGAGCTGGCCGGTTTGCCAACCAACTCGGCGGGCTCCCATCCGGTCATGCGGGCGGCGGCCGGGTTGACAAAGGTGATGCTTCCCTGCGAATCCAAACTGAAAATGCCTTCGCCCGCAGCGTTTAGAAGCAATTCATTCCGGCGATTGAGGCGCACGAGTTCCTCCTCGGCGCGCTTTCGCGTGGTTGCGTCGACGCCGATGCCAATGAAATTCGTGAGCCGACCATGATCATCAAATACCGGCGTGAAATTGACCGACAGCCAGTAACGGTGGCCATCCTTATGCGAACAGAGCATTTCGACTGTAAAACTTTTTCGCGTGCTCAACAGGCCTCGGATTTGTTGAATGGTCTTTGGATTGTGCATGGATCCCAGCAATACAACTCCCGGTGGCTTATTCACTACCTCGGAAAGGGCGTGGCCGCTGATGCGGGTGAAAGCATCGTTGACCCATTCGATGCTGCCTTCCTGGTTTGTGATCAGGACGGCGGTTTCGGTTTTGTTTGCGACCAACGATAGTTTCGACACTTCTCCCTTTTTGCCATTGGCGCTGCCGGTCTCACGCCACAGAAACAACAAGAGGCACAGGATTGCTGCCAAAATCAATAGAATGCCCGTATCGAGGCCGATCAGCGTCATGAGGCTTGTCTAAAGATTCGTGGCGATGGCCCGACGGAAAGGACGGAATCAAATGCCCACTGAGAGGGTGAGGATTCCCGGGGCGGATAGGGCAAAGCCTCCCATCGGCCTGATGAGCATAGGTTCGGCATCGCTTGAGATTCGTTCATGTCTTCCCTTAATCCCCAAGGTATTATGCCTTGATTCTACTCGAATACCCTGAGCTACTAAGCATTTCGGTGGGAGTGAGAGCGAATTCGATGCCACGAAATGGAACACCTTTGGTCCCAGTTTGAGAGTGCCGGGAAAACCAGATTATCAAATCCAGCAGATTAAGGCGCGCCGATGCCTGAGCCCGCAAAGGCAGCTGCAAAACACCTTGGGTCATCGGACACGTTCCGTGGCCATCCGTCACTTCATTCCATCAGTGCTGATGAACCTTCCACAGGCTTCGAGTTGAAAAATGCATTGAGATCGGGACATAATTGAGTTGTTTTATGGAAGCGACAATTTGGAACGCGGAAAAAACTTAGTCCCGGTCCTTTATGAATGTGACTGCCCAATCACAACAAGCGCAACGAACGACCCTCAACCAACTCGAACAACTGAAGAAATTCACACGAGTCGTTGCCGATACGGGCGACTTTGGAACGCTCAAGGAATACGCTCCTGAAGACGCCACCACCAATCCCACCTTGATTTTGAAGGCTGCTCAGATGCCCGAGTATCACTATCTGATCGAAAAGGCCCTCGCGGACAACAAGACGGCCAATTCTGACCGGGAGGCGCTGGCCTGGAGAATCGTGGATTACCTGCTGGTCCTGTTCGGCCTGGAAATTTTGAAAATCATTCCTGGCCGCGTTTCCACAGAGACCGATGCGAATCTCTCGTTCGATACACCGGGGCTGGTGGCCAAGGCGCAAAAGTTCATCGCCCTTTATGAGCAAAACGGCATTCCCCGAGAGCGCATCTTGATCAAGATCGCTTCCACGTGGGAAGGAATCCGCGCGGCGGAGATCGTCCAAAAGCAAGGGATCAATTGCAATATGACGCTCCTTTTCTCCCTGCCGCAAGCAATCGCCTGCGCTCAAGCCAGGGCCAGATTGATCTCCCCATTTGTGGGACGCATTTTGGATTGGTTCAAAGCCAAGACCGGCAAAGATTACGCGCCCAACGAAGATCCCGGAGTTCAATCCGTCAGGACCATCTACGCCTACTACAAGAAATTCGGGCACGAAACTGAAGTCATGGGCGCGAGCTTCCGCAACGCCGGAGAAATTCGGGAATTGGCCGGATGCGATTTGCTGACCATCAGCCCGAATCTGCTGGCAGAACTCAAGCAGAGCACGAATCGGCTGGAGCGAAAGTTGAGCCCCGAAATCGCGGCCGCGAGCGCGATCGACCGCATCGAACTCGATGAAAAAACATTTCGCTGGATGCTCAACGAAGACGCCATGGCCACCGAGAAGACGGCTGAAGGCATCCGCAATTTCCACGCGGACGCCCTGAAGCTGGCGACGTTTGTTGCTCAGAAGCTTTGAGCTCTGCGATACCACGACACCAAAAAACGCAGCCAAGACGCCGGCAAGCAGACGTGCGGCGATGAGGAATCGTTCCGCCCGCTATATTCCCAGGTTCGAAAGCGTCGTGCAGATGCGATTCACCACTTGCACCAGGTTTGGGTGCGATGTCTCGAAGCCATCGACAGACGCCGCCAGACTTTCCAGGGAGAGTTTTAGCTGGTCCTCATTCTTTTCTTCACGAATCGCTTCGCCGGCGGAAGTTTCGGTGAAGCCGGCGATTTTCCGGGCCTGATCGGCGTGCGTCCGGGAGAGCGCCGTGATTTCTGTCTTCAGCGTGCCGAGAAGGCTTAACAGTTCCCGGCGACTTTCATCGTTGATTGAACCGGTGTTCCGGAGCTTGGCCTCAATCTTTGAAATCGTATCGCCGATCATAGGTCATCATTTTAGACTCTCCATTCCAGGATAACGAAGCCCTTCGGAAAAGAAAAGCGCCTGCCAATCGCGCCATGCGTGGCGTGGGACGCTGACAAAGATAAGGATTGGGTGCCTTTGCTTTCACACAACACACGTCATGGTTTACACCTCACGTCCCGCTGAATTGATCTTCCTTGTTTTTGAACAAAGCGTTGAACGTCGTCATCGAGCCGTAGCAACGAGTGATATATTGTTGCATGTCCACCTTCTCAGCATCGCTCAATTTCTCGTGACCGTTAATCTTCTGTTCCAGAACTCGCAGGTTGTTTCGCATCATCACGATCTTGTGAAAGAATGCTTCCACAGGAACTTCTTTGGCCTGCAAGGATGGATCGGCGGGATGCAACATCATGCGGCCTTTGTGCCAGCGCGCGCCCAATTGATCGATCACTGACTCCGGTCGCTCCAATCCCAGGGCTTTCACGGCCGCGTCCGCAATGTCGGCGACAAGCAGCGCCAAAGGCCGATCCAGTCCGCTGATGGCAGCGTGCGGCTCCGCGGGCTGAAGATCACTGGATTCCGGCGCAATTGTCTTTGCCCCTTCTTCAAAACGGATTTCCGCTGTGTGTTCCGCGATCGCTCTAACCGTCCCAGAACCATATTGAGGATGTTTGACCTTCATGCCGACATGCAAGGCTTCGATTTTCATGGTCGCACCGTTTTACTTAATTCCGGAAAAAACAAAAAGATTTTCTTTGCTCACTAAGGCGAACAGGTGTGGCTTGACGGCGCCGGCCATCGCGAACCAATGCCGAGTCGCATGTCTCTGACCGGATTGTCTAGCGCCATAGCGATCGTTTCACAAGTGGAAGCCGATGCCGGGGCAGAGTTTCGGGAAAGGCGTTGACCGCGACCGCTGGCTGGTCATTGAGCCCTGGCCTGCCGGTCCTTTGCCAGTTGTTCCAAACCGACCGTCGCCTCGTATGTCCAGAATAGGGCGAGCGAGCGTTTGTATGCCGCTTCGGCTTCATCGAGCCTGCCCGCCAATCGCAAATGCGTGGCATAGCGGGCGTGGACCGGCGCCGACTTCGGATTCCACTTCAAGAGCTGCTGATAGACGGTGTCGGCTTCGTCGAACTGCTTCAGAGCATCAAGAGCCTCACCCACTCCCAACAGGAGCCATAGGTCCCGAGGAAAATAGCGAAGCCCTTTGCGAAAGGCTTGGACGGCCGCGTTCCAGGAATTTGTGGCCGCGCGTGCGTGCGGAGCGATTTCCGCATAGCCTGAATGGGCCTGGCCCAGGTAAAGATAAAGAGCGGGGTTCGTCGAGTCCCAATTGATGCCTTGCCGGGCAAAGCGAATCGAGTCGGCATATTGCTCGTCTCTCAGCGCCACACGCGCCCGCTCGCTGTAATATTCAGCCTGCCACGTGCGCAAGCCGGCAAAAGCCATCCACAGGGCCAGTGCTGGCAGCGCCAGCGCCGCATAATGACTGACTCTGGGAAACTGCGCTCCTTTGAACGGCAGCATCACCCCGGGATTCGCGAGGATACCGAAGACAAAGGCAATCAACATGGCGTTGGCCGGAATGTGCAAATTAAAATCAACCACGGAATGCACGACGTAGGTCACCACCGCACAGAGCGCGGCGATGTTCAACGCCAGCGAGTCACTGCGCAGCCGACCCAAAGCAACGCCTCGTTGGCCGACAGACCACATCAAGGATTTCCATCCGGCAGATAGATGGATGAAAAGAAATATCAGGAACATCGTCGCACCGACGACTCCAAACTCCGCCAAAAACTGCAGGTAATCATTATGAGCATACACGGGATCGGCCAGTATCTCCGGCGGTCGAAGTTCGCGCGCGTGATAGAGGTAAGTGCCGCTGCCGGTGCCTGTCACTGGACTGAGCTTGAACTGCTCAAGCGCTATCTTCCATAGAGCCACTCGAATATTCGTCTGTTCTTTGCCGGTCAAGAGCATGGCGGCGCGATTCTGAAGGGGATATTGCTGCACGACAAAGTAGAGCGCCGCTCCCATGGCAATTGCTCCCCCCACGACCACGCTGCTCGTTGCCAGCCAAAACCGTTCGCGCCTCGCCTTTTTGATTGCCATCAGGCTCAGCACAGCGAACGTGCACAGGCCGCAGATCAGGCTTAAGTAACCTCCGCGACTACCCGTCAGGAGAAGGCCGACGACTCCGGCCAAAGAAGCGTAACCCGCCAGCAGTTTCACCATGTAGCCCCGCCGACTCCAACAGACCAAACTCAATCCGAACAATACCGTTACTTCCAAAAAGCCGGCCAGACTGTTAGGGCAAATATACAGGCCGCTGGCGCGCAAGCCATAATCGCCCGGTTCGAGAAAGCGAAGCAAAGAGAACTTGCCCCCGCTAAAGTAATCGATCGCTCCAACCAGCACATGGACCAGTCCGATGGTCATCAGGAGACCTGCCAGCCACCATCGGTACTTGGGAGCAGTCAGATGTAACGCGATGATCAGATAGACCATCAAAGCGGCCAGCACCAGCAGCAGATCGAAGCGCGCCAGATATTCCACCGGGGAAAGAGTGATGCGCAGCAGCACGTAGCCGAAGAACAACGCGGTGGAGATCAGACAATGAACATTGGCGGGCACCGGCAGACGTCGCAATGATAGCACGCTGGCCAGTGCCGCCAATGAAAGCACCGCGTAAGGCGGCAGACCGAAAACCAACCGCGTCCCGCCGATCAGAAACTCAATCAGCAGAAACGAAACGCCCAGCAGACAGAGATACAAATAGGACAAGCAGAGTGAAGGCGGCGAGGGCAGCGCCGCCTACCTGTTTCCCTTATGGGTTCTGGGTCTCAGTCACGACGCAGGGCCCAGCTGTATCGCCGTGGGCCAAATGGGCGTTGAGAGCACTTCGACTAACCGAAATGGTCTTACCCTTATGGCAAATTGTCGTTTTATGTTCGCGATCGCCTTGTGGCTTTGGGTCCGGCTTGTCCTTGGGCTTGTTGTCCGGCTTGCCCGCACCGACGGAAGCGGTGCCTATATTCCGCTGAAAAACCGCATCATCCGCCGCGGCGACTAGTCCCGCGCGGGTAATCTCTTCCTCGTCTGGAAGATAGATGCCTTGGCGCGCCAGAATCCGCACGTAGTCGCCCGCGTACTTGCTCTCTTTGAGATTAAAGAGCTGGACGAGGACTTGTGCGAAAGCCTGTTTGGTCAGTTTGGCGCCAGGCTGCCATCCACCGTTGGGACTCATGCCTTTGGCTTGCGCCCACACGACGTAGTCCGATGCCGTGGCTGTGGCTGGTAGTTGATCGCCCACCATTTGCGCGATCCATTGCAGGCATTCCAAGTGTGTGACTGCGCCGGACCCGCCCGCTATCGCTGTTGAAGCGACAGGCGAAACCAGGAAAGCCGCGCCCAAGGCTAAGATACCAAGTTTTTTCGCCAATCCATGGCCGATATTCTCTGTCCATCCTTGCAGGGTGCTTTTTTCGACATTTTTCATGACAATGACTCCGGGGTTTACGATTTGTTTCGTGGAACGCGCCCACCTTAGATTTCCTTGCACAGGTTTGTCAAGCGCAGAAAATTACTTTTTCATGTCCGCGTTCGTTCAGAGGATAGAAAGATTACCAAAACGAGGCCTGTGCTTCCCACACGATGTTTCCGGTAATACCCCTCGGAAGGATTTGCCAGATCTTTGCTAGCCTGCCCGCTGCGGCTTGCGGTTCTTCGTCAGTGTGTGCAAAAGCTCAAAGGTGTGGGCTCCGCAAACGGGACGCCCAGCACCAATACCATAAGTGGTCAGTTATCGGTCGTCTTCGTCGCGGCCGAATTCAATAATTTCCAAACGCGCAATGCTTCTGTGGCGCCCCAGGCTTGCGCGTCGCAGCCGCGCTGCGCATGTGGGGCGTCGCCGTCCACGATCTCCGGAAGCTGGCCGCGGCACCCTTCGGTGAGAAGTTGATCCATGCTGCCCAGATAAGCCCTGGCCGCTGCGACAGCCGCCGGATCAAAATTCCACGCGCGTGCCAGCGCTTCGCAAAAGATCGGCAGGGTCCACGTCCAGGCCGTGCCGTTGTGATAGGCCGGTTTTCGGCGGGCGTCTTCCTCGCCTTCGTAACGCCCCCAGTAGGGTTCTGATGGCACGTTCAGCAAGACGCCATCATGTCCGCGAATGGGCAACGACGGGGAAACAGGGAGCGGAGCCAGGCTGCGCACTGCGCCGGGCACCACCAGGTACCGCATCGCCGCATCGACGCCACGACGCGCGCGGTCGCCCGTGAGCAATCCCAGACTGATGGCCAGGAGATAATTGCTGCGCAAGGCGGTGTCCACCTGCGCGCTGGCGGCAGGTTCGTGCCGTTGCGCGATGAGCAAATCGGCGAGATAACCCCGGTCCTCCAGCCAGAAATATTTGTGCCACGATGCTTCCGCGCGGCTGGCCAGTTCCTCCCAACTTTCGCCGGTGGCGAGCGCCTTTAACTCCGCCAACTGGCGGAGCAATCGAATCCACAAGACTTGAATTTCCACCGGATAGCCTTCGCGTGGAGTGCCGGCCGGATAATTCGTATCCATCCAGGTGAAGTGACTTGGGCTCCAGATCAAACCCGAGGCGGGATCCATCCGTATGCCATTGGGCGTGCCCCGAATGTAGTTAACGGCAATCTCGCGCAAAACGTCCGCGATCTTGCGGCCTCCCGAATCCACCTCCGTCGCATAAAGATACTCGGGGCTTTCCTCGGGTTGCAGTTGGGCAACACCTTCGGGCGACACGCCGGAAGCCGCCGCTTTGAGGGCGAAGCGATGAGTCTGTCTGGCTGTGGCGGCTTCCTCACACACCAATCCGTACCACAGCGGGGCGTCGGATGTATCGCGATTGCTCGCATCTTCCCCGTGAATGGTGTTCGGAATGGTTCCGCTTTCGACGAAGTGGCCGTAGGTGACGAGGAGTTGGCCAACCTCCTCCAGCCAACCTGCCGACAACAAGCCACGCGCGCAAATGAGCGAGTCGCGCCCCCAATCCAGGAACCACGGATAACCCGCAATCACGGTCTTGCCGGAGCCGCGTCGCACCACAAAGGATTGAATCGCCAGCGCGAGTCGATTTCCAAAAACGTCATCGCCAGGCAGCGCGGCTTGCGAAACAACCAATTCATTTTGGGTCACTCGCGCTCGCTCAAAACTTTTGATTTCTCCGGGCGTGGGACCCTCCGGGTCAGCGGTCAAGGTAAGTGTCGCGTTCGCATCTTTGGCCATGGGCAGTTCGAACCATCCGGGGCTATAGGCGTCCTCGACTGCAATTTGTCCGCGCGATGCCTCTACGGGATGGTGGACGCCCATGGACCACTCAGCCTCGTGATGATAGGCGCCCACATCGCTGAACACGCGCAAGCGCCGGTCGCGCGCGGGCGTAAATTCAAAACCGGCCTGCCCGGCCAGAGGATGCGTGTGTGTAAAAAAGTGAAACTCAGAGCCTTCATTGCGGCGTGTTTCAAAATGGAAATTTCGATCCACCAGATCCACCCGCACCGTCAGACTCACGCGACCTTGCGCCGGCAAGTCTCGGCCCAGAGCCGGCGCTCCGGGCGGTCGCGTGAAACGCAGCACGGTGGTGTTTCGCCCGGCCAGCATGTCCGCCACCAGATGAATTTCCACCGCCCGGCCATCGCCTGCGCTGGCGGCAAAAATCCAGCGAGCAGGTGGTCCCGGCACAAATCCAATCAGGCTCTGCTGATCCAACGCTGAGATGAAACCATCGGCCACGACCCAGGCTCGAATTCGTTTGACGAAGATGTGCCGATCCACGGGGATGGAAGGATGCAAATTCGCGCCCAACACGCAGTCGTATTTGGACTTCACATGGCCGAGATTGACCTGCATGCGCGCCATGCCACCGATACCGTTCGTCAACAACACCAAGCCCGTATTCTGAGGCAAAGGTGCGTCCGATCCATTCTGCCGGCGAATCTCCAGTGCCTTCAGGTTTGGTTCGGCCTCGAGAAAACGGAGGCGCGCTTGCACGTGGATCTGTTTGTCCGCGTAGCGTTCCAGGACCAGTTGTGCGTCCCCAGGCTGGCGTGGCCCAAAGCTGACGACATGCCCGTTGCCCGCCTGGACAGAGCGGGCGTGCAACCTCTCGGGTCTTGAAACCAGCGTGGCTTGAAAAGGCGACTTGTCTTCAATGAGCAGCCAATGCCCCGGGGCCACCAGAGTCACACGCCGCGCATCGATGAGGCTCCACGTGACCACGCGTGGGAAATGCTGAGCTTCGGCGGCTCGATCCAATGCGGCGGTCAAGTCTTTCTGCGCAAGCTCACGATCCAGATGTGCCAGCAGCGCGAGGAAGTCTCGCGGGCTGGCGTGTACTCTGGCCGCCAACGCGCGCCAGTCGTACGCGCCGATGTCTTCGCTGGGCATAATCCGGCCAAGCGCGGCGAGGGCAAAGGCGGCTTGCGCCCGAGCCAATCGATAGGCAGTTCCGCTCAGGCCGCGCGGGGTTTCCGTGGTGGCAAGGCAATGACACGCCCCAGCCTCAAGGGTGAACTCCACTTCGATCTTTCCGGTCGGTCTGGCCTTGATTGATTTCCCTGTCAGCAGGTCCAGCACGGGCTCACCGAGATGGCGATAAGCCTCCTGGCTCAAAATAAATGGCCGTGCCTGTTCGACATCGGTGTTAACGAGAACCAGGACTCGATCCAGCCCTTCCGCGGAGACACGCCTCAAGGCAACCACCGGCGAATCCTCCGGGCTGAGACGAGCCAGCTTTGCGCCATCGAGAAAGCACGGATGCTCGGCCAGCCATTTGTTCAATCGAGCCAGTTCGGGAATGATATTGTCGTCGCTGCCCCAGGCCATGCCGCGATTGGAGTGAACGTTGATTTTTTCCCGTGCCAGCCATTCGACACCGCCCGTAAAGCCGAAACCGCCGCTGACGCTGGCCAGCGCGCAGAGTTGGTTTCTCAGCAGCGACCACTGGCGGCCTCGTCGGGCGAGGCGCTCGTTGTCATGAGTTTCGCTGTAGTGCACATACAGCCCGACGCGTTCGCTTTGGCGGAGGCTGTAATCCAGATAACTCGCGACGTCGCGTCCGGTGTAATTCTGAAAAAGCTCCGAGTAGGCCCATTGCATTCCGCCGTCGGTGAGCAGGTTCTCCGTGGCTTCCCATGAGCCGCCCAGACCTTCCAGCAGGAAAATGGTTTCGGGAAATTCCTCCAGGACGCGCGCGGTAATATACTGCCAGGCGCGCACCGGGATTTTATAACCCGCGTCGCAACGAAAACCGTCCACCCCGCGCCGGCACCAGACCAGAAAGACGTCGGCCAGGTATTCCCAGAGCGCTGGATTGCGATGATCCAGTTCCACCAGATCCTCCCACGTCGTGTCCCAGGCGCCGGGACTGGCGAACTGGCCGTTTTTATGCCGCAAAAACCATTCGGGATGATTCTCCTGAAGCGTGGAACCCCAGCCGGTATGGTTGGCAACGACATCGAGGAAGACGCGTCCACCCTTGAGATGGGTGGCGTAGGTCAATTCGCAGAACTGATCCACGCCGGTCGTGCGCTTGTCGAATTCCACCAGCGCCGGATCGATGGCGGTTAAGTCCTGCACGGCATAAGGGCTGCCGAAACGTCCGAACCGGGCATAGGTCGTCGGCGTCGGTGTCACCGGCAGCAAATGCAAAATGCGGCAACCCAGCGTGTCGATGATGTGGGGCAGTTCCCCAATCAAATCGCGCATCCTGCCCGAAGGCGGAATGAGCGTGTAACCGGCCTTGTCCAGTTTGGCCCATCGCGCCTCACGCGCGGGATTCTGGGTGGTGACAGCGCTCTTGTTTCCGCCAAACATTCGGACGAACGCGCAATAAATCGTGTTGGCCGTGCGATAGGCATCCGGATGAATGCTCACGCCCACGTCGGCCCCCTCCGGCCAATGCTGGCGGCCTTGCGGATCGACCGCATACGCCTTGGCTTTGAAGTAACCGACCTCCGTGAGCGCCAAATCCCGACGCCATTCGCCCTCTTGCCAGCGCATGGGAATGTCATGCCAGGAAGCCTGCCCCAATGCGAAGCGCCCCGTGTGAGCGTGAATGATCTCATGCCGGAGTTGCGCGGCGCGGCCCAGATTCGTGCGCAGTAACGCGCGCCATCCCTCCGGCAACGGACGGCCATCGACATCCCTTAAGATAAATGTCAATCGGTCGCCCACGAAGCGCAGGACGCGCTCACCGGGAGCCGGAGTCATCATCAGCTTTTGCATGCGCTCTCAGACGGCTGCACTTGCGAGCAGCGCCTTGCCAAGAACATTCCTCGACTTGGCAGGGGATTTCAATTCCTGATGTGAAGAATGCGCCAGGCGCCTTGAAGGTCTTTGTGTGATCCGGACTGTTTTCGCGGATGAAGCTTTTTCCAGCTTTGAATTAGCGAACCCGGCCCGTAACCGCCAGGCGATAGAAGCGTTGAGGGCTGGCAGAAAGGGCATCGGTAACAACGACATCTTGCGCCAAAATGGGAGCGCAGATATTGGTCAGAGTGGACCAGGAATCGCCAGGCAGAGAATTCCGGAATTGGACGTCATAGCAGAAGGTGGCTTGAACCGTGAAGTGCAACCGGATGGTGCCGTCCATGCGTTCGACCAGGTCAATTCGAGGCGGCGGTGGTGAAGGTGTGTACTGCACTTCCAGGGTAGGAGGAGACCAGACGGTGTTTTCACGCGCCGCAAACCGCCGGGCGCTAAAGGGTAATTCTTCATCTGCAGTCATGAGAACCCAACCAAAATTTGTGCCCGGATCGCCCAACCAGCTTTGCACGTCCGCTACGAGGTTCGGAGTGGAGCCAAAGATATACGGAGTGGTCCCGGCCCCGCCGATCATTTGCGACGCGCTGACCGTTTCAGAAAAGTCTGTGCCGATAGCTCCACCGGGGGTATCCCAGGCGACATCCGGAGCTGATCGAATCATCCAAGTCGCCTCGTTCTCAACCCAGGGCTTTAAGACCCGTCGAAGATCGAACGCGAATTGAGTCGTGTTGGGCGAATTCGTCGCGGTAACAGAAAATCGTGCCGATGTGACGATCGCGCCGCTGGGGATGCGCCCCGCCAAATCAAATTTCAGCAGCGTGCGGTTTTTGGCAAAGTTGGCTGCGGATCCTTGCGTGCCTGCCACAAACGTGATGGCAGTTCCTTCATTCCCGTTCGGTGTTTGCGTAGTCAGTCGCGTGTCCGCTACGGGCACCAGATTGGTTGTTTCGGCGTGCAGCAAGTTAATGACTGTGAAGGAGCATAGAGGAAGGAATAACCGATAGCTACTGGTCCAATGGTGCCGTTTCATAATGATTGGTTCGTGTTGCTCGACGTATGAGGAGTGAGCTGTTCACAAGGTTCCATCGCAGACCAAAAATACTTCGGAGCACGTTGCTACTTCACGGGTTTCAGCTCGCGTCAAGAGGCGACCCGGAACGTGCCGCCGTCAGCTTGCATTACGACCTCCCGCCGTATATGCATTTAATTTCAGGTTGTTTAGATGCATGAGGACGAGCGAGCGGAAACCAATCTGAATAGGCGGAGTTTAATCCTCCGTCGAAACAACGCCATGAGCGCCGAAAAAGCTTCGCTGGTGAACAAGTTGATCCTGGTGGTGCTTGTGTCGATACTGGCCTGCCTGGTCGTGCTGGTCGCGCGACACAATGCCGCCAAAAGGGACGCCACGCGTTCGTATGTTGCGCAGCCTGTTACCGAAGAAACTTTGCCGTCAGAGCCGCCCAGCCATTTGCCGTTGACCAGTCGCGCGCCGCGGAAAGCCGCCGCGGACGTGACTCAGCCTGCCGCCGCCGGGCTCATCCAGCAACCCGCAGCCGGTTCGCTGGAAGTCAATCCCCCGGCGGACGCACATCAACTCGCTTCCGCGCCGCTCGTAAATCTGCCCTCGCACTCCCCTGCCCCTGCCAGCAGCGGCAGCCTCGCCAATGGCGCCGAGATTGCCGGTTATGTCTGGTTGACCGGAACGCCGCCGCCCGAAACGCAAATCGCCCTGGATGCTACGTGCGGTCGCCTGCACTCCCATCCGATCACCACGCGGCACTACGTCCGGTCAGATGATGGCCGCCTGGCCAACGTCTTTGTCTATATCAAGACTGCCCTTCAGGATAGGCACTTCGCGGCTCCCACCAATGCCGCGGTGTTGGACAACGTAGGCTGTTTGTTTGAACCTTATGTCCTGGGTGTGCGAACGGGGCAAAAGATTCAGTTTCGAAATTCAGACCCGCTCATGCACAACGTCCATGCCACGGCCCAAGCGAACCGGGAATTCAATTTTGCCCTGGCCCGTAAGAACCAGTCAGTCGAAAAAGCCTTTGGCGTGCCCGAAGTCTTCGTGCGCATCAAGTGCGACGTGCATCCGTGGATGTTTGCCTATGTCGGAGTAGTGAGGCATCCGTTCTTTGCAGTGACAGATCACGAGGGCGTTTACCGATTGCCCCTTCGCGTCCCGCCCGGCTATTACACCTTCGCCGCCGTACATCCAAAGGCCGGTGAAGTCTCTCAGGACGTGGAGGTAAACGAAGGCGGGCGGTTGCGATTGGACTTTAGGCTGGCGACGCCGGCCAGGCCATAACAGGCATTTGATGGGCTTTAGTGTTGCCTTCCAGGTGACGCAAAAAAGCCGCTTGACTTATTGCCATGTCTTTCCGATATTTCTGTTGTGACAGAAATAAAAGACATGACCGACCTCAGTCCAGTCCAGCAGAAGTTCATCCTCCACTGGGGGGAGATGGGCACACGCTGGGGCATTAACCGCACCGTTGCCCAAATCCACGCCTTGCTTTACATCTCGCCGCGGCCGCTGCACGCCGAGGAAATTGCCCAAACCCTCGCCGTCGCGCGCTCCAACGTCAGCACCAGCCTTAAAGAGTTGCAGGGCTGGGGCATCGTAAAGCTGGTCCACGTCCTGGGGGACAAGCGCGACCACTTTGAATCGATGAAAGAAGTCTGGGAGATGTTCCGCGTCGTGCTGGACGAACGCAAGCGGCGCGAAATCGATCCCACCCTGGCGCTGTTGCGCGACTGTATTGCGGAGGCAGAGAAAGACAAAGAAACCGACGAATATACGGAACGGCGCTTGCGCGACTTGCACGATTTCTTCCAGACCACCACGGGATGGTACATGCAAATCCGGAAATGGCCGACCGGCGCCCTGGCTAGGTTCGTCAAGCTGGGCGACAAAGCGCGCAAGCTGTTGGGCATCTCTTAGGGCCAAAATTTTTTTGAACGCATATTTCTGTGAATACAGAAATTACAAAAATCAACGACATGGAATGGCTCCAGGGGTGGGTCTTCTACGATGGTGACTGCGCCCTCTGCCGCGAGTTCGCCAGCCGCTTCGAAAAGATCCTCACACGTCGTGGGTTTGATCTCGCTCCGTTCCAGGCGCCCTGGGCAAGAGAATGTCTCGACCTGGATGTTTCTCAGCCTCTGGTCGAAATGCGCCTTCTTACCCGTGAGGGCCTCCAACTCGGAGGCGCTGATGCCATCATCTTTCTGTCGCGAAAAATCTGGTGGGCCTGGCCGCTTTTCTTGGTCGCCCAACTCCCGGGGGTGCGACGTGCTTTGTGGGTTGGATATCGCTGGATTGCCGCACGGCGACACTGCGTTGGCAACCGCTGCGTTGTTCGTGTGCCCCATAGATGGATCGGCGGTGTTCTTCTGCTCGTCCTGCCGCTGCTTTCGTTGGCCTTTCGCGCGGAACTGCCAGGGTGGGGTTTCATGTGGGCGCTGGCCTTTGCGATCTATGCCGGCTGCAAATGGCTCACGTGGTGGGAGGCGCGCGCCAGGTTGAAGCGCGTGAGCTTTGGGCGTTCAGTGGCCTATCTGTTTATCTGGCCGGGCATGGATGCGATTGGCTTCCTCAACGGAGCAAAGGCGCCAGCCGGGCGAAGGAGCGAAGAATGGTTACTGGCTTCTTTGAAACTCCTGCTGGGAGCATTTCTGTTTTGCGGTGTCGCGCGATGGATGCCTTCTGAAGAAAGCTTGTTGGCGGGTTGGATGGGTTTAGTGGGGATAATCTTCATCTTGCACTTTGGAGTTTTTCATCTTCTGGCTTTGCTCTTTCAAAACGCAGGCGTTCCCGTCCAGCCCGTGATGCGCAATCCGATCGCAGCCACTTCGCTCGCTGAATTCTGGGGTGGGCGCTGGAATCTGGCCTTTCACGATCTGGCGACGAATTTTCTCTATCGCCCGTTGCGTCCGAGTCTTGGTTTGGCCGGCGCGACTCTCGCAACGTTTCTTATCTCGGGGCTCGTCCATGAGATGGTCATCTCGCTGCCTGCGGGCGGAGGTTTTGGACTGCCGACCGCCTATTTTCTGCTTCAGGGCCTCGGTATCCTTTTTGAGCGCTCGTCATCAGGCGCGCGCCTTGGCCTTCGCAACGGAGCCACCGGGTGGCTGTTCACGGTTTTGCTGACGGCGGGTCCTGTGTTCTGGCTATTTCATCCCCCGTTTGTGGAGCGGATCATCGTGCCGTTCATGAAAGCGACTGGCGCCCTGTGAAAGGAGAGACCATGCCTGGATTTGAAATTCTCTTACGCCTGGCCGGAGTGCTTCACTTTGCAATTCTCCTCGCCAGCGCGTTGACGCCCCACGCGCTCGACTGGAGGAAAAACCTGGCCTCATTGCATCCGTTCTTGCGGCGCATGTTCTGGGTTTACGGCGCATTTATCGTCCTGGTGATTGTTAATTTTGGCATTCTGACCCTCGAGTACGCCGATGCGATGGCGGCGGGTACGCCGCTGGCCCGGGCTCTCTGCACTTTTATTGCCCTGTTCTGGCTGGCGAGACTGGGTGTGCAGTTCTTCGTCTTCGACCCGGGGCCGTTCCTCGCGAATTGGTTTTACAGGATTGGCTATCACGGGCTGACGGTCGTCTTCACATACTTCGTGATCGTTTACGGTTGGGTGGCGTTGGCCCGCCCAAAAGTCTTTTTGCCATGAAACCTGAGAAGACAATCGATAACTGAAGGAACTACCATGCATGACTTTGGCGTAAATCTCATTCCCTGGTTGCGACTCGCCGCCGCTGCGCAACTTGGCATCGCGCTGCTGAACCTGGCTTTGCCGCGACTCATGCGGTGGCGCGATGACCTGAACCGTATGCCGCTGCTTATTCGCGAAGTCTTCCACGTCCATGCGTGGTTCATCTCGGTCACGCTCACGATCTTCGCAGTGATGACCTGGCGCTTTGCTGGCGAGATGACAACGAATGCCGCCTGTCGCTGGCTCGCCGTCGGCATCGGCTTGTTCTGGGCGCTGCGCGCGATGCTGCAACTCTCTTATTACAGTAGCAGCCACTGGCGCGGACAGGTTGGACGGACGGCGATTCACATCACACTGTTGTTAATCTATGGCGGATTTGGTGTCGTTTACCTGCTGGTGCCATTCGGCAAGTGAGAGGAGGCAAGTTTATGACGAATCCCACTTATTCCGCATCTCGGCCATCATTGAGTGAAGGTGCGCGCTCGCGTTTCCTCGCCAGCGAAGGGCGTCCACTGTTTCTTTGCGAATGGCCGCGTGTGCTGTTTGTGAATTACGAAATCGAGCCCGCCCTGCTGCAACCTCAGGTGCCGTTCGAACTGGAACTTTTCCACGGGAAAGCCATCGTCAGCATTGCGGCCTTCACGATGCGGCGCTTTCGTCCAAACCGTGGTGGCCGGCTTGGTGAATGGATCTTCTCGCCTGCTGGCAGGAACAGCTTCCTGAATGTCCGGGCCTATGTGCGCCACCTGGACGAGCCGGGTGTTTACTTCATGACACAGTGGCTGTCGCACCCATGTTGCCTCTTGGGGCGGCTGCCGATGTTACGCTTGCCCTGGCATCTGGGTCGGATGCGCTACAACTTTCGGCACGAAAGCGGACAACTCAGTGGCCACGTAGGCGGCGCCGGAGGACGAAAGCTTGCGATCACAGCAGCGCTTCCAACCGGTTCGCAGTTTGGACCGCCTGAGCCGGGTTCGGTAGCTGAGTTTGCGATGGAGCGCTACACGGCTTTCGCCTTGCGCGGCGGCAAAGAGGTTATTTTCCGGGTGTGGCACGAAGCGTGGCCACAGTGCGCGGTGGACGCGGAAGTGCAGGACGCGGGCCTTCTGGCGCAAAGCGGGAACTGGTATCGCCAGGCGCGCTATGTCGGAGCCAACTACACGATCGGTTGCGACGAAGTCTGGATGGGACGTGTCCGACAAATCGATTCGTTCCGCAGGAACCCGGAACCTTCGGGTATGCTACGCTGCGACATCCGCCCCGGCTCCCTGCTTTGAAATCAGATGAACTCCGCTTCGGGAACGACGGAAGCAAACACTCTCAACCAGGCCGCCAGGCGTCGCTTGCTGGCGATCAAAGGCGAGCCGTTGTTTTACAGTGATTGGGTGCGCGTGGTCTTCATTCATTACGAAGTGGAAAGAGAAGCGTTGCAGAACGACCTGCCTTATCCACTGGACCTGCACCAAGGCAAAGCCTACGTCAGCCTCGTCGCCTTCAGCATGCGGAGGCTGCGCCCGCGCCTTGGCGGACGATTGGCAGCCTGGCTCCTGGCTCCCATCGCAACCCACGAATTCCTGAACGTGCGCACGTACGTCCGCCACCAGGATGAGCCGGGCATTTATTTTCTGGCGGAGTGGTTGTCCAATCCGTTGAGCGTGCACTTGGGACCTGGCACATTTGGACTTCCTTATCGCTTCGGTGATCTGCGCTACCGCCACCATCATGAGCACGGGGAGCTGCTGGGCAGTGTAATCTCCTGCAAAATGTGTCTCGCCTATTCGGCGGTGATCCGTGCGAACATTTCATTTCACCTCTGCGCAGATGGTTCGCTCGAAGAATTTCTGATGGAACGCTATACCGCCTACACCCGGCGGGCTTCCCAATGGAGGTTCTTTCGGATTTGGCATCCGCCGTGGCCTCAAACATCGATTGAAGTGGCCATGCAGAATACGAGCTTGCTCACGACCAACTGGCCATGGTTTAAGGGAGCAGAGTTGGTGGGCGCGAATTATTCCCCTGGTCTCACTGACGTCTGGATGGGGCGACCACACAGATTAACCAAGCGACGGCAGGCAACCCCATGCTGATCGCTGTCGTGCAACAGTGCCAAAACAATGAAAATCAAACTCTCGGATCTATGGCGGTGGGACGGGACCATCGACCGCGGCCCGTTCCTCTTCTGGGGCGTGCTTCTCTTTGCCGTGAAGTTCAATGCCGACCGGCTTGTCTCCTGGTTCTTGTTTGGGCGAGGATGGTCGATCTTTGATTACCAGCGGGCCGGCGAGTTTTTGTGGCGAACGCTGCCTTCAGCAGGCGACGGCGTTTACTACTCGACGCTGGTCGCGCTGGCTTTGCCTTTTTTGTGGGCGGGAGTGGTATTGACGTTGCGGCGACTGCGTTCGGCGGGCCTGCCATTGTGGCTGGTAATACTGTTCTTCGCGCCTGTCATCAAACTGGTTTTCTTCGCCGTGCTTTGTATTCTGCCTTCGAAGCAAGAGCGGTTGGATCGACAACTGGCTCCTGGCGACATCAAAGGAATGTTGAGGCTGATCATCCCTCGAAATCCCGTGGGCAGCGCTCTGATGGGGATTTTTTTGACGCTGGTGCTGGCCCTCGCAGCCACGTGGCTGAGCGCAAAGGTCCTTCGAGAATATGGCTGGTCTCTGTTTGTCGGCCTGCCATTCATCATGGGGTTTGTCTCGGTTCTGATTTACGGTTACCACCAGCCGCGCGAGTTGCGCAGTTGCTTGCAGATTGCGTTTTGCACCATCGTGCTGGCAGGAGCGGGGTTACTCCTCGTGGCGTTCGAAGGATTGATCTGTCTGATCATGGCCGCGCCTCTGGCGATTGGAATTGGGCTGGCTGGTGGCGCGGTTGCCTATGTCATTCAGTCCAGGAGTTGGTGGCAGGGCCATTCCGGATGCCTCTTTGGCACGGTCATGTTGGTAGCGCCAGTTTCGATGGGCATAGAACACGCACAATCGCCGCAGCCACCGTTGCTGGAAGTTAAGACGGCTGTGGAAGTCAATGCCCAGCCGGAAACCGTCTGGACAAACGTGGTGGCCTTTTCGGAACTGCCGCCGCCACGTGAATGGCTCTTCTTGATCGGCATTGCTTATCCGGTGCGGGCGGAGATTCAGGGAACGGCTGCCGGCGCCGTGCGTCACTGCAACTTCTCGACCGGTGCGTTCGTCGAACCGATCGAGGTTTGGGATGCTCCCAGGCTGCTGAAATTCTCCGTGACCACGAATCCCGCGCCCATGCAGGAGTGGACCCCTTATCAGGATGTTCATCCCCCGCATCTCGAAGGCTTCCTCGAATCGAAGGGCGGCCAATTCCATCTTATCCGGCTGCCTGATGGACGCACCCGCCTCGAGGGCACTACCTGGTACCATCACCGCATGTGGCCGGTGTGGTACTGGCAGATGTGGTCCGACTTTATTATTCACCGCATTCACCTGCGCGTCCTGAGACATGTGAAACAGCTTTCGGAGAAAGCGTAGAACTGGCCGGGAACGCCGGTTCCACACCGGCAAACCCGGCTCGCCTCCATTGGGATGGAAAATTTAGAGCACGTTCCCGAATCTCTTTCAACACTTAAGTGCCCCCTCAGGCCGTGGCTTTTTGAAACCTGAAATCTCGCCGGACCAGATTCCGATAGAGCCGATAACCAGCCAGCCCCGCAAACGCCAGTTGGAAGACGGCGATAAACGCCAGTTCATCGCCTCGACGAAAAAGATCCGCATCCAACAGCAGCGGCTGCGGATTGAGCCCCAAGAGCAAATGATGAAGAAAAAACAGCAAGCTCGACAATGCCAGCGGCAGGAATATCCCGACGAAGAGTGTCCCCACGAGCGCACTGACAAAGTTGCCGCGTGCCAGAGAAAAATAAAGCCCGATCACGGGCAACGTCAGGAATGTCCATGTCTGCAACCAAAGGAGCTGCATCCCCTGCCGCCCTTCATCTACGGAATAAGTGTAACTTCCCACCGCTCTTCCCAAATAAAGTGAAACCCCCGCCAACAGAACGAAGGCGGGCAGAAATTGCGCCCACAAACCTCGCAGCCGTCCGCCGATGATCTGGCCTTCGGTCAATGGCGATACCAGCAGCAATTCCAACACGCCCGTTTCCCTTTCCCGCCGGAAACTGCCGGCGGCGCTGGCCGCGATACTCAAAGCCAGGAGCCAGCCGAGGAATCTTTGCAGTCGATAGAGCTCGTTGCGCACGACGGGGTCGATGCCCAGTGCGGCGCTGTAAAGCGACACCATCGCGGCCAGCCAGCCCCACGTGACCAAACGGCCGCTCCAGGTGCGCTGTTCCAGCCAGCCGATCGGATTTCGCTCCAGCTTGCGGCGCATCCAGCTCCGAAAAAATCTCAGCAGCAGGACCGGAGTGCAAAAGGTCTGCCGCCACCACAGTCGCCGGGCGGAAGGCGGTTCCTCCTGCCAATGGCGGCGGACGTTGCGTGCTGCAAGACGACTGATCCAGAGCAGAGCCAGGAAGGAAAAAAGGGTCACCGCGCAGGAAGCGGCAAGCCAACTGAGCTGGCCTGCGTTGGGAAGCGAGGTGGCCGTTGTATCGCCCCATTCGCCGTTCCAATCCACAATCAAGGTGAGGGCGCCCGCTATGATTTCGTAAACCTCACTGTTCCCCAGTACGTTCCACATCTCGCTCCACGTAAATCCCGGCACGTAGGGACCGACCGCCCCGATCACAATGAAAAAATTCACTGTTACCAACACGCTCAACCCAACACCGGCATCGATGGCTGCCATCAAAACCGAGTGCAGCCAAACTTTGCTGCGCGATGAGGCCCATAAGCCTGCAGCCAACGCCCAGCAAAACGCACTGACATTGACCAGACACGACATCATCCCTTCCTTCCAACTGACTCCGCCCATCAGGAACGGAATGGTCAGAACAGGCAGCACGGCGACGCACAGAGTCGCGGCTCGCAACCCATGCGCGAGTCCTTTGGCGACGACGATGTCCCACGCTTTGAGGGGCGTCAGAAACAGCAATCCCAAAGTGCCTTCCCGCCGTTCCCGGCTGATGCAATCGGAGGTCACCAGCGGCACAAAGATCCAGATCGCGCAAAAAAGCGTCAGGTGCAGATGCGCGAAGAGTTTGGCGCCATTGCCTGATGAAGATCCGGAATCGAATGTGAAGAAAAGAGCGACTAGCAACATGGCGCCCACACCGAGCAACCGCAGCCAATAAGTAAAGCCATGGCGCGATTGAATGCGAAGCTCACGTTCGACGATGGGAAGCAGGGTCATTCAGAGATCGCCGCTGCCTGCACAGGGAGCTGCGCTGTGTTCTTTCGGTCGAACATTCTTCTGAACCAGTCAGGTCCTTTCCCTTCATATCGTTGCGCAGCCGCCTTTCGAAAATCGTTCAGCAGATGCCGTCGCGCCCACCACCAGCCGAAGGCGAAATCGCTCGCCAGACGGAGGCCCAGCCACAGGTAATCACTGAACAGCTCGGTCACCTCCGCCCGCCCCGACCATCCCGATGGCCCCGGGTCCACGTCCAGGATGTACCAGATCGCGTAGAACAGCAGCCAGGGAACAGCAAAGACACAGGCCAGCGACCCGAGGAGCGCCCGGCTTAAATTGCGCGCCGTAAGTCCCAGCCACATCCCCAGCCAGGCCAAGGTCACCACGTCCGCTATCAGCAAGACCGAGTTCAGCAGCCAGGGACGTGTTCCGGCCTGCATTCTAAAGACGAAGAATTCGAGCACCAGCAGCAGCACCAACGGCCGGGCAAACTGCCGCCCAAAGGCCAGCCAATGGCCGCGCACGATTTCGCGAGTCGTCAGCGGCGTGGACAGCAAGAGTTCCAGAGCGCCGATGCGGCGGTCTTCTGAGAGGCGAGTGCACGCTTCCGAAGCGACCCAGACTTTCAGGACGCCGGCCGTCAGCAGCGTGAATGGCCCAATCACATCCTTGTCCAGCATGAACACTCCGCCCTCCCCAAACCATCCCACAAACCAGATCGCCGCCATCGCTCCAAGAAACATCCAGACGTAGAATGGTTTGGCCCGTTCCCGATTCATCAGCCAGAGAAAGGGATTGATTTCCAGAAGCCGCGCACGGTGCCGCCGCCGCGCTTCGGCCGAGCCAAAGGTCCATTGCATGATGCGCTCGCGTTGCCGCTGCCACCATGAGTGCGTGGCGCGCACCTGCCAAATGGACGGCAGGACGCGGCAAGCCATCAGCAGCAAAGCCCAACTGGCCAGATGAATTCCGCCCAGCGATCCCCAAAAGCTTGCCGCCGGCATCGGAAAGAAGATTCCCACCGGCGTGTTGGCCGCGGCCACAACACAAAACGTATAAGCGGGGCTCGCCACCAAAAACGGCCATACAAAGGATGGAGCAATTGGCCCGGGGCCTGCCGCAGTCAGCCGCATGAACATCAAAACAAACGGGAGCGATGTCGCTACGACGATGATGAGCACGGTGGCGAACATGGCCTTGCGCTCGTTGCGGCTGAGCGTCGAAACCAGCAAGCCGGCCGACAACGAGAAGAAGGTTGTGTTTAAGAGCACCAGCGCGGCCTGCCACAATTCCGTGCCGGTGATGCCCCCGAGTTGCACGGGCAGCGCGACCACCGGCACAATGGCCAGCACTGCATAAATGGAACTGAGGGAGGTCGCCGCCAGTTTGCCGAGCACGATATCGAAGCCCTTCAAGTCCGTCAGGAAAAGCAGGCCGAGCGTCCCGTCGCGCTTTTCTTTGCTGATGCAGTCTGCGGTCAAGCCCGCCCCGGCAAACAAACAGTGAGCGAAGCCGACGCTAAACAAGGTGAGAAACAAATAGCGCCCCTGCTCGGAGGGCGGGACGTTCTCTCGCAGAAGCAGGAGCAAAAGCCAGCCGAACAGTAGGATGGCCCATACCGCGGTCAGCGCCCGCACCCAATAGGTGCCACGCCGCCGCGCCGCCACGCGTAATTCCCTTTCAACGATCGGCCACATCGAAATGGTGATTTGTTCACTCTCAAAATGCCCCATTACCGATTCACTGTCGTCTCCAAACTTGCCACATCCGCGATGTTGAACACCTCGGCATTCTTATCGATTCGCTTCATGAAACCACTCAGGGCTGTGCCGGGTCCCAATTCGATGAAATGCGTGACGCCCTGCGACAAGAGATAGCGCATCGACTCCTCCCACCGCACCGAAGAAGTCACTTGCTCGACCAGCCGCTGACGGATGTCGGCCGGCGCGCCGTGTGGTTGTGCAGTCACGTTGGAAATGACCGGCACCGTTGGCGCCTCGATGCGAACAGCCCCCAGGGCCGCTTGAAGTTTGGGTTGGGCGCTGGCCATAAGTGCGGAGTGATAAGCCCCGGCGACGGGCAGCGGGAGCGCCCGCTTGACGCCTTTCGCTTTGGCCAGCTCGCAGGCTTCCGCCATCTTGTCGGCCGGACCGGAGATGACCAGTTGACCGGGACAATTCAAGTTGGCCAGTTCCACACCTGCCAATCTGCACACGTCACGCGTCTGGGTCTCATCCAGACCGATGATGGCCGCCATGCTGCCCTCGGTAACTTCACACGCCTCCTGCATGAATCGCCCGCGCTGCCGCACCACCTTCAAACCGTCTTCAAACGTCATCACACCGGCGGCCGTGAGCGCCGTGAATTCCCCGAGCGAAAGGCCGGCCGTCGCATCGAATTTCAATGCGGGCAATCGTTCTTTCAACAATTGAAAGGCCACCCAACTCACCACAAAGATTCCGGGCTGCGCATTTTCGGTCTTGGTCAGCTCCTCTTCCGGACCTTCAAAACAGATGGTTGCCAAATCATAGCCGAGCGTCGCGTTGGCCCGGTCAAACCATGTCCTGGCGTCGGGGAACCGCTCGGCAAGATCCCGTCCCATGCCTGCGTATTGGGCGCCCTGGCCTGCAAACAACAATGCCGTTTTGCTCATAATGATTGGACTAAAACACGAATCAGGCAGAGGGGGAAAGCAGAAGATCTCCGAACGGCTCCTGGCTGGTCGGTTCCAATCGTCGGCACCCGCCCCTCGGTACGGATGTTCAGGCTCTCTTCCTGACAAAGCGCGCCAACTCAGCGGCCACGATGTATCCAACGCAGTCTGGTCCGCCGCAATGGCACGGGTAACTTGCGTAATCGTCCAGATCGTAACCGTAGTCGTAGGTGATTTCTTCGCCGGCGCGGATCAAACGATTGGCCACGATCCAGATCTGGCCGTCGATCCATTCCGCGTCGCAATTGGGCGCGCAACTATGATTCACGAATCTGGCCAGGTTCCAGCCAACGTTGCCATCCAGGTCGAAGCTGTCATCCACGGTAAAGATATATGAGTTGTTCAACTCACATCTGCGGGCGGACTCGCACTTGTCGATTCTCTCGCCGACATACTCAATGATGCGTGTCCCGGCAGGGATTTCGATCCGGGCGAATCCTCCACAGCCGTGAATAGGTGACTTCTTAAAACAGATCCACGTGTGGTTGATGTGCGGTTGCTCCATACTCTTGTTCTCCCGAATGGTGACTGGCCCGGACTGCCCGAACCTGTCATTCGAAGAACCGTTGCATGCTCCTTCGATCTTTCTTGGTTGGCCGGCCACTGCCCTTGGGACGAAACATGATGGGCTGAAAATGCGCTTCTCGCGGCCGGGCATATTCCGACGCGGGCGTGAGATCTTCGAGGTATTGACCCACGAGTTTGGCGCCGACGCGTTTTTCAAGCAACCCGAGCACTCGAACCGTTCGCGTGATCTCGCCGGCAAGGGCCGTGATGATATCACCGATCTTTACAGAGCGGGCAGGCTTGACGTTTTGTCCGCCGATCCGGACTTTTCCCGCGGCGCACGCTTCCGTCGCCAGGCTTCGGGTTTTGTAGAGCCGCACGGACCAAAGCCACTTGTCCATTCGAACCGAAGCTTCCATAAGAATTGGATCGCCCTGTTGTTCGCACGGCCGGAAACCGGATCTATTCTCCTTTGCCACGCTGCAATTTATTCAGCTTCTGGCGAAGCGATTCGATTTCCTGTTCATCGGTGCCCTTCTGCCGCTCCGCCTCGTAAAGAACTTTCAGCACGTGTTCCATGTCATCGAGCACCTCTTGAAGAGACTCGAGAATCTGCTCCACCTGCCTCATTGCCTGCCGGATGGGCGATAAACCGTGGGTCTCTTTCCCAGCCGCGGCGGGATCTGCGGATGAAACTGTGGAAGGGGACGCCGAAGCCTGCAATGGTTCGCCAGCCTGAGCTGGTTCAGCACCGCTTTGTCTTCGTGCGTCCGGTGGCCGTGGACCTCGGGGCCGCCGGTGTCCCCGATGCCGTCGGCCTCGTCCTCCGGAAGCGGGTGACGATGCCTGTCCCTGTGAGCCGGCATTCTGTTGTTCCGTAATCATCTGGCAAAAACCACATTGCTCCTCATTCCAAATAAAAGCAAAGAACTTCGCACTGCCTCGCTGAACGCTGCGAAGGCTGGCCAAAGAGATTTGAAGTTCGGGGAAGCCGAATCTCGAAATCAGAATCTTTTTGGCCGACAATGTCATTTGATCGCCAGCGGCCGCAGCGCGAAACCGGATGCGGTGCCTTTGATTTTCGCTGTCGTGCACAGGTAACAGAACTCGTAAATCTTCTCGCGCGCCAGCTCTTCGAGATGATGGAACTCGCCAATGTGCACTCCCTGCTCGATGAGCAGATAATTATGCACCGGCATGAAAGACTTGTATTTGGCGCGATAAGCACTGTTGTCCTGCTCCTGCGGAACGTACTCCAGCCCGCTGGTATCGCTGCCGATCATCATGGCTCCGTTTTGTTCCACCAGCCACTTGGCGGATTCGAGATTGATGCCGGCGGAATCGTGTTTCTTGATTAGCCCTTTCTCATCGTTTCCCGTTTCACCCCAATAACGCAACGTCCCGGTGCGGATCAGGACCACGTCGCCCGGCTTGAGTCGGGTGTCCTGTTGGCGCAAAGCCCCCTGCAAGTCATCCACTGTGATGGCGTAGCAGGACGGCAGCGCATCCACCTTCTTGAAACCCGCCACATCGATCACCACGCCGCGGGCGATGATCGGCGGAACGGTCGAGGCGTCGCATTTGCGCACTCCCCAATTGCCGCCCCAATCCTTTTCCTTGAAACCGTTGTACCAGTGGTCGTCTTGGCCCTCCGTGGCATGCCCCAGCCCGTCGATCTGCGTCGCCACGTTGTCATTGATGAAGAGCGCGCCGCTGTGCCACGCGGTTTTGGTGGGGTTGTCGCTCACCAGTGCCGGCAAATCGCCCTGGCGCTTGACGCCTTCCGGGGTCCGGAACGAGATAATCTCACCCGGGCTATGCCCCGGCCATTTATAGGAAGTGCGATCGTAAAGCACCCCCAGGTCGTAAACCTTCCCTTGTTTCACGGTTTGCAGCGCCGCCAGTCGGGAAGCGTCGGTCATTTCATTGAGGGAACCGACTTCATCCTCCTGGCCCCAAACCCAGCCCCACCCTTTGCCTTTCTGCCACTTTTGCAATGTCGCCTGGTCGGCAGCCAACATCGGCGAGTTTGCCATGGTTGCGACGAGCGTAAGGCAGGCGAGTAAGAAGTGTCTCGTTTTCATGCGGAAACTACCTGCTGCCTGGACGTGTTCTGTCAAGGAGATAGGCGCACGGTTGACATGCCAACCGCACTAGAGCAACTTCAGGCAAATTGATTATATGAAGACCATCAGAATCAAAATGCTCGCCGCCAGCGCCACCCTGAGTTTTCTCCTCGCCCCTCTGGGAGTCCAGGCGCAGGATGAAACTCCCGTCGAGCGCATCGATTTCAAGGGCGGAAAGGTCCTGGTCGTGCGCGAGGGTAAGAGCGCTCCGTTGGAAGCAGACATTGCCCTGGCTGGCGACATCAAAGTCACGACCAACGGCACCTTCACCGTCAAAGGCGGCAAAGAGCGGAAGTTGCGCGAGGGGCAAATGCTGAGCGCGGATGGAACGCTCTTGAGCCCCGACGGTTCCATCATACCGGTCTTCGATCACGTGACGATGAAGAACGGAAAAGTCACGGTCGTGAAAGACGGCGAGGCTGCGGTTGCCAATCGAGAAACCCGTTTGGGAGACGGATCGAGAGTCATGCCCGATGGCACGCTCGTGACCAAAGAGGGCAAGACAACCAAAATCCTGGATGGGCAAATATTCAAACTGGACGGTTCGGCGCTTCCCGCCCAGGACACGATCACGCTCAAGGACGGCAAAGTGATGGTGCAGAAGGATGGTTCGTTGCTTCAAGTCCAGCCCAGACAATCGATCATGATGTCCGATGGCACCAAAGTTTTCGGCGATGGCAGTGTGATCCTGAAAGATGGCAAGAAACTCACGCTGACCGAGGGGCAAACGCTGGTGGTCGAAGGGGTGACCAAACGCTAGTCGGCCCGGACCGTTTGGCCGCGTCGTTCCGTAAGCGCAGCCGCCTCGTTGTAAAATCCCAATCTTCTCATGAGGGCCAAGACCTTTCGTCTTGCGGGCAAGCCCGCTTGAGCGCCCACTTTAGTGGTCGCCAGCGCCGCGGCGGCGCTCGCAAAGATGCCAGCGACCTCAAAGGGCTGCCCTTCTGCCAAAGCCACTGCCAATGCCGCAATAAAAGCATCGCCCGCACCGGTGGCATCGACGGTTTTGACACGCATCTTCGGTATCCAGCATTCGCCGCCATCCCGGACCTGCCAGACGAGCAGATTGCCTTCATCGCCTGCCTGAAGCGCGGCGGCCCGCACCCCGGTAGCAAACAGTTTTTGAGCGGCACGTCTCGCCGAAGCGCGATTGGTCACGCTGATGCCCGTCAGTGCCTTCGCTTCGCTGGCATTGGGCCGGATGAGATCGATCCAACCCAGGAGCTCTCTGGATGTCCGGCGGGGTGGAGCGGGATCGAGCACGACTTTGGCGCCCGCTTCACGCGCAAGTCGCGCCGTGTTGAGAACTGTTTTGCTCGGAACTTCAAATTGCATCAGCACCACGCGAGCCTTGCGGATGACCTTCGCTGCTCTCTCAACGTCTTTCTCACTCAAGCGATGGTTGGCGCCGGGCGCGGTCATGATTTGCTTCTCTCCGGCCTTATCGACCATGACCAACGCCACGCCCGTCGGAGCATTCCTGTCGCGACTCACATAACGGGTGTCGATCCCTTCGCGACCGAGGATATGCATGATCTCATCGCCTCGTTCCTCGTTACCCAATCGCCCCACGAATGCGACACGCGCGCCAAGACGTGCGGCGGCCACAGCCTGATTGGCGCCCTTGCCTCCCGACGCCGTTTGAAACGTTTCGCCGTCGATGGTTTCGCCGGGCTTGGGTAACGCTGATCCTTGCACGAGGTAATCTGTGTTTGCTCCACCGACAACGACGACGTCCCACTCTTTGGAGTTTGTCATGATACCCTAGTCCTAGTAGTAGGGCCTCAGGGCGGCCGGCAGTTTCCGAATGGTGAGGGCCGATTCCAGTGTGGCGGAAGGCAGTTCCGGAATATCGCGCAATTTGTGGATCTCGCCCGCTTCGAGCGTCGCGATAGGAAGGCCGTCCCGGAAAAGAAGTCGATTGGACGCGATCGCTGGAAGGCGCGGGCCGGGCACCAAAATCCCGAGCAGGTTGAGCGGGTCAGCGCCGCTGACCGTGATCAATTCCCCGCGCGGAGCTGCCCTGCGAATGGTTCGGAGGCGTCCGATGGCCTCAGGCAAAGCGAATTGTTCGCCGCCCACGCCGGAGATGAAATGACCGCCCCGGATGAGGCCGCGCGCTTCCAGGCTGCGATAGACTTTGCCCAACTCATACCAGGAGATACGAACCGATTCGCGGTCCAGAATCTTCCGAAAGACCACACCATAACGGCGCAACAAGGTCCAGGCGAACTTCTCGATGGCGGGCGCACCCGGTTTGTCTGAATTCCTGCCGAGCAACCACCAGCGCCCCGCGAATTCGATGCTGGCAAGATGCTTTTTGTGGCGGCGCCTGCCTTCGTTCCGGCCAAACGTCGGCCGCTTATCGGAGGGGAGGAGCAACGCGCGGACACCATCGAAACTGTCGGCGGTGACAAGTCCGAGGCCGATCAACTCGATTAAGCCTTGCTCGACTTGAGACGGAAACAATTGCGACTTGCGGACGAGGTCGGCGTAAAAGAGCGCGCCACCACTTTGGAGCAGATCCAGAACTTTTTGGGTTTCGCAACTCAGCTCCGGCAACGAAACGGACGCAGCGAGCTGCAACCAATCGGCGAGATTATCGCGGTCAAAGAAGGCCACCGGACTCGTGCGAAGTGGGGTGAACGATCGGGCTTTCTGGCTTTCGGGAGGAGTCAGGCGTCCCCAGCCCACACGGCCGGAAAAGCCGGCGCGATCCAGCCATTCCGGATCGTACTCAGCGATTCGCGCGAGCAACAATTCCGGTTCCCATGCGGCGACGGGGGCTTCGAAGACATCCAGTTGCTCGATGATGGCCATCAAACCTTCCGGCCCTTGCGTGCGATGCTCGGGCGCGAGCCGCTGCCATTCGATCAGGAAGCGCAGATAATCCTGGATGGTAACCGGCTGAATCTCGGCGCGCAGACGGTTAATCGTCAGTCGATGGATGCGGGCCAGCAGGCGTCGTTCGCACCATTCCAGTTCGGGTGTGTCAGGATGAAACTTGCCGCGCAGGACAAATCCTTCCGCCTCCAATGCCAGAAGGGCCTGGCCAATTTCAGACTCGCTCAAACACAACAGCGCAGCCAGAGCGGGCGCCGTAATCGGGCCGGAGAACTCGATCCGTCCGCGCACCAATTCACGGATCGCCTCCGTGCGTTCCCAGGCATGTCTGGCAGCCGATTCCGGAGGAACTAACGGTGGCTCCACGCGGCTTGCGGGATAAACGCACTGAAGCATCGGCAGTCGTTCTGCGGCAATCCAAAAGGCGCGAGGAAGACCGATGAGGCGGCCCGCGCGTTTGTTTTCGACCAGAGTCCCTAACGCAGCGGCGTCCATTTCGTTTGCGCCCTCCACTTCCTCCTGAGTCATCACGCCGAGTAACAGCAGCGCTTCATGCAGTTCGTCCTCCGAGCGCGCAGCGGGCCATGCCTCAGCGGTGACCTGTTCGATCGCAGCGACGTCCAAAATTCCCAGCTCATTATCACCGGACGCTTGAAAGGCCCGGCGCGTATAAACGGCTCGCGTGCGCCGTTCCTCCAGCGGGGCATCATCCAGAAAGGCATACGGGCGCGCACTGAGAATCTCGTAAGCCAGCGGTGAAGGCTCCGGGAGATCGCGGGCCACACAGCGCACGCGGCCTTGCTCGATGCTGTGCAACAAGTCTTCGAGGCCCTCAATGTCCATCGCTTCGGTGAGGCAATCGTCAATGGTCTGATTCACCAGCGGGTGATCGGGCAGCTCGCGATCGCCGGGAAGGTTTTCCGGGCAGGCGAGCTGGTCCGGAAATACAGCGGCGAGGAGATTCTCCGATTCCATGCGTTGCAGCGGAGCCGCCAGCTTGCGCCCACCGCGTTGACGCGGCACAGCCAGAGCGCGCGAGGCGTTCCAGCGCCAGCGGATGGTAAACATGGGCGCGTCGAGCAGGGCTTGCACGAGGAGCTCCCGGACTGTCTTCGAGTTCAAGTAACGAAACACTTCTTCCAGTGGGAAGGAATGCTGGGTGCCCAGCGAAATCACGATGGCATCATCGGTCGCGGCGGCTTGCAATTCGAAATTGAACGAGCGGCAGAAGCGTTTGCGCAAAGCCAGTCCCCAGGCGCGATTGATGCGCGTGCCGTGCGGAGAATGAATCACCAACTGCATCCCGCCCGATTCATCGAAGAAACGCTCCATGACCAGCGTGCGCTGGGAAGGGATCGCGCCCAGAACTTTGAATGCGGAAGCAAAATAGGATGCAAGTTGTCGCGCCGCATTTTCCTGAATGCCCGTTTGCTCGATCAGCCAGGAAGCAACAGCCTCATCATTGGCGCCACCGATCAAAAGCGATTCGATTTCTTCGCGCAACGCAGACACGGCGCTGGATAGTTCGGTCGTGCGGCCAGGGGCTTCGCCCAGCCAGAATGGGATGCTGGGAGGCTGGCCGCGCGCGTCTTCCACCCGGACCTGGCCGGAGTTGACGCGGAGAATTTTCCAGGAAGCGTTCCCCAGTTGGAAGATGTCGCCGGGTAAACTCTCGATGGCAAAATCTTCATTGACCGTGCCGATGAATGTCTCGGATGGTTCCAGCACGACGCGATAATCGGCGTTGTCCGGAATGGCGCCACCCGACGTCAGCGCCAACAGCCGCGAGCCGCGCCGGCCCCGCAGTCTGTGGTTGACCGCGTCGTGATGCAACAACGCACCGCGGCGTCCACGTTTGGTGCTGAAGCCGCCCGCCAGCATCTGCACCACGTCGTCGAATTCCTTCCGGGTCAGATTTCGATACGGCCAGGCCTGGCGCACCAGGCTGAAAAGCCTTTCCTCTTCCCAATCCTCACAGGCGGCGGCAGCGACGATTTGTTGGGCGAGAATGTCGAGCGGCTTCTCGGGGATGTGGAGGCGATCCAGTTCTCCTCGCGCGATGCTCCGCAGCAGAGCGGCAGACTCCACCAGTTCATCCCGGCTCAGAGCAAACAGGCGTCCTTTCGGCAGTCCACCGCGCTTGTGTTCCGCCCGGCCAACGCGCTGAAGAAACCTTGAGATGGAACGTGTCGATCCCAATTGGCAGACGAGATCGACTGACCCAATATCGATTCCCAATTCAAGCGAAGCGGTCGCGACCAGCGCCTTGAGTTCGCCGCGCTTCAATCGGTCCTCCGCGTCCAGCCGCAATTCGGCCGAAAGACTCCCGTGATGTGAAGTGACCCTGTCTTTGCCGAGCAACTCGCCGAGATAATGGGTGACACGTTCCGCCATGCGGCGCGTATTGACGAACACCAGCGTCGTGCGATGCGCTTCGATAAGGCTGGCCACCCGCCGGTAAACCTCCTCCCACACTTCGCCCGACATGACCGCTTCCAACGGCGAACCCGGCAGCTCCAAAGCCAGGTCCAGTTGGCGTCTGTGGCCCGAATCGATAATCGCGCAACGCGGCTTGCCCGCGCCCTCTTCGGGGCGACGCACCCCCTCACCCCATCCCTCTCCCCCACTGGGGGAGAGGGTGCCCGAAGGGCGGGTGAGGGGGCTGACCGGTTCAGGGACGCAATGCGCGCGCAAAGTTCGGGACGTTCTCTCCCCCAGTGAGGGAGAGGGACGGGGTGAGGGGGTGAGCGAGTCTGGTTCGATTCCGGTAACACCCACAAGAAACCGGGCGACTTCCTCGATAGGTTTCTGCGTCGCGGAAAGGCCGATGCGCTGGAGCGGCTCTGCCGTCAAATGCGCCAGGCGTTCCATACTGATAGCCAGGTGCGATCCCCTGCGACCATCCACCAGCGCATGGATCTCGTCGATAATCAGCGTGCGGACCGTCTGCAACACCCGCCGCCCGGATTCCGACGTCAGCAACAGGTAAAACGATTCGGGCGTCGTGACCAGGATATGCGGCGGTTTCTTCGCGATGGCCTGCCGTTCGGCCGCCGGAGTATCGCCCGTGCGCACTTGCACTCTTACCTCTACAGCGCGACCGGTTTTTTCCTTCAGCAGCGACCCAATCTCACGGAGAGGCTCCTGAAGGTTCTTGCGAATATCATTGCTCAGCGCTCGAAGCGGAGAGACATAAAGCACCCGGGTCTCGTCCGGCAGATCATCCTTATCCCCTTCCCGAAACAACGTGTCCAATGCCGCCAGGAATGCGGCCAGCGTTTTCCCGGAGCCCGTCGGCGCGCAGATAAGCGCGTGCTGGCCGGACTGAATGGCCGGCCAGCCCAAACGCTGGGGTTCGGTAGGACTGCCAAACTTCCCCTCAAACCATTCCCGAACTGCGGGATGAAAACCAAGCGACTGCATGTCGCTGAAAGCATAGCTGGTTTTTGCGGGGATGGAAGGGAGCTTGTTGCTTCGCAGCGCTGCTGGCCGGAGCCGACGTGAGGAGGCCATTCTTCCTCGGCGAATAGCGATCAGGTCAACCCGTCCTTGGCGCTCGCCGCTGTCATTGGGAAATCGCGCTGCCAACGCTTGGGGCGCTCGGTGACGCAGGCGTGGACGACGCCTTCTTCTCGATCACCAACTCATCTCGCATCGCGCCATCGATATCGTAGGCGCGATAGACCAGACGGTCGCCACTGATCTGAATATCCAGCACTTGATACGTCGAGACGTTCGTCATGCCAAACTCCGTATAGTCGCGCGGGTCCTGCTTATACATCTTGGTCCCGGAGACCGAGACGATGTAAACGGTCCCCTCGCTGGGACTGGCCACACGCTGGTTGGCCTTCATCGGATAGGTGCGCAGGTAAGCGTGATCGTGGCCTTGCAGCGCCAGGTCCACATGATATTTGTCGAAGATCGGTCCCCAGGCCTGGCGCAACGCCTTGGGCTCGCGTTTCGGCTCGGAAGCATAGAGAGGATGATGATAGATCACGAATTTCCACCTGACCTGGGTGTTCGACAATTGCCTTTCCAGCCAGCGCGTCTGTGTTTCCGGCTTCAGGTTTGAATCAAGCACGACGAACAGCGCGTTCCCGTACTCAAAGGTGTAAGCGCGTTCCGCCTCGACCGTGGACGGACCATTGGTGGGAAGGTTGAAGAATTTCAAGTAGAACGCCGGCTTGCCGCCCTGACATTCGTGATTTCCGATGACAGGGACCAATTGCCGGCGGTCATAAACGCCGCGCGCGTTATGGAAAAGGCTGTCCCAATCGTCGCGCTCCGCCCCGCGATTCACCAGATCGCCCGCCATTATGTAAAAGGCGGCATCCGGCCGGCGTAAAAAGGCGTTCCGCACCAGCGAACCCCAGCGGTCCAACCCGTTTTGCGCGTCGCCCATGTAAATGAACGAAAATGGTTCCACCCCCTCCGGCGCGGTGGTGAACTCAGCCAGTTCCGTCCAGCCACTTCGACTGCCATCGCCGACCGAATAGACGTAAGTCGTACCGGGTTCCAATCCAGTGAGCGCCGCCGTGTGCCAATGAATCAGCGGATCATTCAGCAAGTTGGTGTCGTTGATTGGGACTGTTTGCGCTTTGACCTTCTTGAGCGGTCCGGGACTAAAGCGGAGGTAAGCCGATCGCTTCTGATACGCCACCACACCCTTCTTGACCTTCGGATGGGTGCGCCACTGAATGCTCTGGGACGTGCGCGGGTCGCCGCTCCAGGTCAGGATGACATGATCGGGAGTCCTGGAACTGGGATGCGTTGTGAAGCGGAGGACATTCAGCAGTTTGGCGTGATTGCACCACTCGCGCCGGGTTCGCACCAGCGTCTGCCCAAGCAGCTCCGGCGGCACAGAAGTGATTTTTTCCTCACGGTCAGTATAGGGCTTTTCACCGACGCCCACCGTGCCCAACGTGGCCTGCCCGGCATAAAGGTCTTTTATCACCAGCTTGTCGGCGGGATTCTTCGGGGCGATAGCGAGGAAATAATGATTGCCGCCGCCGCGCAGCGAGTTGACGCCCAGGCCGACCCAACCAGCCTCGAACTCTTTCTGCCACACGTCGAATTGGGCGTTCGTACCGACCTTGACGATCAGCGCAGACTCTTGAAATCGGGTCTTCAACCAGAACGGCTCCGTCGCGAAATTCGTGCTCCGAATCACCGAGACCTTTACCGGCACGTTGACGGTGAAGGAGAGATGTTCCGTGCTCAGGATCTCGCGTTCCTTTGCCGTAAGGAGGCTTTCCGCCTTCGCGACCGTCAAGTTGGTGAGATCCGCGCGGCTCATCTCGCGCGACATTCGCGCCAGGATGCCCGCCACGGTGTCGTGGATGGACGGATGGTTGCCGACGTGGGCGTTCAGCAGGTGCGCAAACAGGAGAAAGCTTGCCGCGGTGAAAATCAGCCGCATGGCGGAACGCAGAGTATTGGGGCTCATCGCAATGATGATTTCAGACAGCGCCCCATCCGGCAAGACAGCAGAAAGGGTAGAACCAAAATAGGCGCAGCCTGTGTCACGCGACACTCGCGTGGCAGAAATCAATGGATCTTCTCTAGTCGAGATTGGTGTAGGAGCGCGGACGTCTCGTACGTCTCGTCCGCCCGAATGAAAAGCGGCCGCTTGCGCACAAGGCCTTCACCTCAGCCAACTCACTGTTTAGTGAAAGGGTTTGGTTTGAGGCAATCATTGCTGACCATGTGCCAGGGCTGTCATTTGTAGGTTCGGGCGGAGGAGACGTCCGCGCTCCTATTCATAGTGACGGCGCATGCGAATTCAACTACGGCCCATTCGGCTGCGCCCGCAGACGAATGAACACATTGCTGCCCGGCGGCCGCCCGCAGAAGATTTCGTTTGTGCCGTTCATGAAGCGGTTGCTCTGAACGGTCAACGCAAACCAGTTCGCGGTGGTGAGGTTGGTGTTGAATTCAGGATTCACCGTCCACGTATTCGTGCCTGTGGACCTCAGCACGATATTGCTGCTGACCGAGAGGCTCACAATCCTGAAGGCCGGCGGGGCGACCGTGACGATCTGCCCGCGCATTTGTGTGAAGTGAACAATGCAGTCGTAGAAATAATTGGTTGCATCCATGGGAACTGTGTAAGTGATGGTGCCGAAGTCGATGTCGTTCGTGTCCACGCCGGGGCTTTCGATGTGAAAGGGGTGGAAGTTGGTGGAGGTGTGGACGTCAAACGTATAAGTTCGTCCCCGCACCAGCGTCAGCGTCGGGCTGTTAACGCCGTTTATTTGGAAGGCCAATTGATCGCCCGGAGTCCGCACCATGAAGTCCGCCGGCGCCGGGGGCGGGACTGTGACGATCTCCCCACGCATGGTGTTGCCGTGAAAAGAGCAGTTGTAGAAATAGTTCGCAGCGCTCGCAGGCACGATGTAAGTCATCGTGCCGCTACTGATGTTGTTCGGGCTAACCCCGGGGCTTTCAATGTGGAAGGGGTGAAAGCCGGCCGTCGTTTGGACATCGAAGGTATAAGTTTGTCCCCGCACCAGGGTCAGCGTGGGGCTGTTGACGCCATTGATCTGGAAGGCGAATTGAGAGTTGGGCGTCCGCACGGCGAAGTCCGCTCCCCAGGCCGGCAAGATCCCCAGTGCCAGACCAAACACCCCCGCCCATATGTCGAGACGTGATGATGAGTTGTGGAATTTTAAACGTTTCATAAATCGTTATAGATCTTAGGATGCTTGGTTCCGGTTGACAATGGCAGCCGTCCTGAGTTGTCACGCCGCCGCTAACCTGGAACGCATCACTCGATAAGAGGAATGAAGCTAAGAATTGGTTCCCGCCCAAAAGCACTGCTTGATTTCGCCACCGCGTCTATGGTTTCCACAGCCGATAGAACCTGTTGCCGCTCCCCGAAGTGGTGGTGTAGGTGGCCTCGCCGTTGGTAACAGTGGCTCCACTCACGGCTGACCAAACAATGGAGGGGTTGAGGCTGAGTGTAGATTGCAGACGAGTCCCTGCGCCGGTCGCTGGCCAGGAAAGCATCAGATTGTTTCCGGACCGCGACAGCTTGAGCTTCGGTGGGGTCGTGTCAGGCGCTCCCAGAGTGAGGTTATCGAAGTCAATGGAGTCATTCGCGGCGGAAGCGCGGTCAAGACGCTCGATACGAATCGAGCCGACGGTGTTGCTGGAAGCAGTTCCGTGCGGGATGACGCGGAAGGAGATTCCGTTGAAGAAGAATTCGGAAGTGTTGGCGGCGGTGTCGATTTTTATGTAGAGGTCGTCCCACGTGGCGGTTGAAGTCAGGTTCATATCGGCCGTGATGTCGCTACCGACCCGGCCTCGGGCAATGGTGCTCCCGCCGTACCAGCGAGCCACGTTGTTCCCTCCCGGATCATCGAAGGCGATGTTCCAGAAAAAGTCGCCACTGCCCGTTCCTTTCCTGATCTTGATCTGCGCGCCGATAACACCGTTGGAACCCCCGCAACCAACCGCGTGGCTCGCGCTCACCGCCCCGCCCCCGCCCGGGATTCTCAACACGCCCTTCTCAACCTGAAGCTGGTTTGTCGCGCTGCCGCTCCAGTTTGCGTAGCCCATCGTGGTCAGATTGCCGTCGTAGTATTCGAAAGGCTCCCAAAAGCAAGCGGGCGGAATGACGTGAAGTTTTACGGTAACCATCTGCGGCCAGTTGCTCGCCTCCATCGAAGCGACCCGGATCGCGCCCTGGTAATCGCCGACGCCAAGGCCTGGGACGTTATAAGCGATCGCGACGACGCGTGGCGGACCCGGGCTGCTGCCTGCTGGCGGCGACGCGCTCAACCACGCGGCATCGTCGCTGACTGAAAAATTCAAAATGCCTTCGCCTGTATTGCTCACGTGGAAAATGTCGTTCGGAAGACTTTGTCCGGCCTGCACCGTGCGTTCGATGCTCGTTCTGCTCAAGCTCATCGCGGGCGACGGTCCCGTCACCGCACCGCTCAGCACGCGGATATTATCCACGCGGCCCGTATCGCTGACGTGATTGAACTGCCACTGAAAACGCAGGGCGAAGTCGGACTTATCGTTGACCGATGCAATGCCCGCGAGGTTGAGGAGCTTGCGCGTCCAGTCCGTCGGAAGCTCCACGCCTTCGCCGAGAATCTGCGCAACAGTCCAGGGATCCCGGGAGCATTAAGTCCTGATACAGTAACGCCGTCTCATCCTCTCAATTTGAATCGTGAATAAGTGAATAAGTTGTGCATATGTTTTTCTTGCGCAAGCCAGGTTTGGGCCTTAGAAACCAGTCTATCGTTAGGTCTGGACTGGACCTGCTTTTGCAGGAATGAGTTCCAGTCTTTTCCTGGCCAGTCTTCAAAGGAGGTAAGCACGGTCGCCAACTCTGCTGACTTTCCTTGAAACTGAAACTTTGGACTGTCGCGCTCGGATTCGGAGAAGTGCGTCGGACACAGGCGGAAAACGATAACTTGGTTATGACGGCCGTTGGAGAGAACAAAGGCGTTCTGGCGAAGAGAGTGCCGGTCGTGCCCATCACGCATCATAGTCGTTTGCGTTCGATGGCAGGTTGGATTAGCGAGATCAAAGACGTCGTCGGGAAAGGGAGAGCCAGCACAATTGAACTTGCCCAGATCCTCTGCGCCGCGAAACGCAAGTTGCTTTACGGGCAGTGGACGGAGATGTGGAAGTCAGGCCAGATTCCGTTTTCAAAGCGCAAGGGCGAGATGTTGGTTGTCATTGGAAGAAATCTGGGCAACTTGGATGCGCAGAATTCTGCGCATCTGCCGCTGGCCTGGAACACACTCTATTACCTGGCCCGATTGGACTGCTTGGTTCTGGAAAACCTGATTCTCGATGGCATCGTCCATCCCGGTCTCACACTGAACGAGGCCAAAGAATTGTTTAAAGGGAAGGCAAAGGGTAGGGCCCGCAAGCCAAACCTCCGACAACGACTCCAAAAACTCCAGGAGTTCATCCAAGGGCATTTTGATGACTGGACGAACGAAGAGCGAGAATGGGCGCGGTGCGAACTCCTTCGGCTTGCCGGTCGGTTACGTGGACTCGGACCGACCTCTTCCGTCTCCAGTCAGACGGGAGAAGGTGTCCGCGGGGCGGGTGAGGGACACTTCCCATGCTCTCACCACTCGCCACCTCAAAGACTCCTCAGATAGACATCCCGCTTACGCTTTATGAAACCTAGAATTCAATTCTCGATAATTCTCCTGGTGGCCATGTCGGCTCTTCGACTGAGCGCGGAGCCACCGACTTTCCTGACTGCATCGGAGCCGACAGTGGCAGAGCGCGGACCGCACCATCGGGTATGGCAACGGACAAGCCAATTTCGGACTTCATACGCAAAGATTGTCACGCGCACAAATTCCTACGTCGAGTTGGCAACAGGTTTGCATTATCAACGAGACGGCCAATGGGTGGATTCCAAAGAAGAGATTGAACTGTTTCAAGATGGCGCAATCGCTCGGCAGGGACAACACCAAGTGATCTTTACTCCCAATATCAACACGGCGGGAGCTATCGATCTTCTCACCCCGGATGGAAGATTCCGCAGTCATATTTTGGGGCTGGCCTACACCGATGCGGCTACGGGCAATAGCGCCATGATCGCCCAGATCAAAGATTCCACAGGGCAATTGGTCGCTCCTAATCAGATCATCTACGCGGACGCTTTCACTGATTTTCAGGCGGACATTCGTTACACGTATACCAGGGCCGGCTTCGAGCAGGACATCATTCTTCGCGAAGAACCGCCATCGCCAGTTGCGTACGGTCTAAATCCCACGACGACACGGCTGGAAGTTTATACGGAGTTCTTAGACCCACCGATGCCAAGTAAGGAAGTCACGGTGCTGAAGCAGGAATCGAATCCGATTCTGAGGGCCGCGATGTTCGAGCCGGATTTGGTAGACGAGAGATTGAATTTCGGAGCGATGCTCATCGGAAGTGGCAATGCCTTCCCTCTTTCCGTTGCTGGAGAAGAAACGGACGCAGATAATTTCATCCCAGTCGGCAAGAGTTGGGAACAGCGCGAAGGACGGGTCTTCTTGATTGAGAAGGTTGACTACGTGGATATTCAGCCTCACTTGCTTCCGCTGCCGAAGGCTGCCGCCGTGGGCCGACCGAAGAAGGCCCTTAACGCGGGGACTCAACAATCGAAACAGAAGAAATTGCTCGTTGAGTTTCCCTCTCCCCCGGTGCGCGTGAAAGATTCCAACACGATGCGCATGGCGAATCTTCCTCAAAATACAAAAGGTCTTGTCCTGGACTACGTACTTGTGAGCAGCTCCAGCAATTTTACTTTCAAGTCAGACACGACCTACCTTCTAAGTGGCTCATTGACCCTAAGTGGCACGACCAAGATCGAGGGAGGTACTGTCCTCAAATACACGAACATTGCCCCAGGAAACTCTCCCTGGCTTACGCTGTCTGGTCCTGTTGATTGCCAGACAACAGCGTATCGGCCTGCAATATTCACCGCCAAAGACGACAATTCTGTTGGCGAGACTATCGCGGGATCTACTGGAACGCCAGTCGCGACGAATTATTACGCATTTCGAGCATTGACGCTTACTGATACGACGACGACCCATGATCTTCACGATCTGCGATTTAGATACGCCGACCGCGCGATTCACTTCCAGGTCGGTGCTACAGTAGTTGTGAGCCGTGTTCAGATTTCCTACGGTAGAAGCGGAATTGCCAGTGCCAACACCTCCGCGGATCTCTCTATCAGAAACGCTTTATTCACGGATCTGGGCACCGCAGTCCTGCCTCTAAATTCCAACAAGAATCGGGGGGAACAACTGACTCTGCACAGGGTAGGATTTCTAAAGAGCCAACAGAATATCTGGTTGACGAACAGCCTGCTTATCGCGGTCACCAATACTGGGACTATTATCGGAAGCAATGTCGAAACCAATCTTGACGATACAGGAATATTTCAGACGGTCGGGGCTGGGGCACACTATCTGGCCAGCAACAGCGCGTATCGCAATGCCGGCACGACGAACATTAATGCTGGCCTTTTGGCGGATTTAAAGAGGAAAACGACGTACCCGCCCCTCGTTCTGAGCAACAATATCACGACCGCCACGACACTGAGCCCGCAGGCTGGCCGCGATACCGACACGCCTGATTTGGGCTATCATTACGATCCCCTTGATTATCTGATTGGCGGCATCACTCTCAGCAATGCCACCCTTCTGGTAACCAACGGCACCGCTGTCGGGATTGACACCACGGTAACCAACTGGGGCCTTCGGCTCGATTCAGGTGGCAACGTCATTAGCGAAGGGTCGCCTCTGAATCTCAATCGCTTCGTCCGCACGCATTGCGTACAGGAGCTTCGTGTAGGGGCAGGCTCCAACGGGGTTCCCGTCTTCGCCGACACGTATCCCGCGCCGTCCAACCCGATAACGCTTCGTTTTCGTTTCACGGATTTGCCCTTTCTCAGTGCCAGCCATTTGCTCAACCAAGAGAATAATCGCGGCACGTTTTCGGTCCTGTCGCTAAGAGACAGCCAAGTGCGGGGCGGTAACCTTTATTATTCGCCAGGTATTTCTAACTGTGTTTTCTCGCTCACGAATACCCTTTTCGAACGGATAAGCGCGCACCTCTATCCATACCACCCGGACAGTGTTTCCGCATTCAACAATCTCTTTAAAGAAGGTTCCTGGAGTTTGTCTCCAGGGAGCGGCAACAGTTGGACTCTGAAGGACAATCTTTTCGATAAGACGACGCTCTGGCAGAACACGAATGTCGCCATCACGCACAACTTCAATGGTTACATCGCCGTCACCAACCGCCTTCTGCCGAACGGCGCCAATGATGTCATGCTGACGAATTCGCCGACTTACGACATCGGACCACTGGGCCGCTACTACTATCCAACCAATGATGGCATGCTGAGCCTGCTCATCAATGCGGGCAGCCAAAACGCCACCAATGCGGGCCTCTATCACTTCACGACGACAACCAACCAAGTGAAGGAGACCAATTCTACGGTGGACATCGGGCTTCATTGGATCGCTCTAAACAACGGAGTGCCGTTCGATACCGATGGCGACGGCGCACCCGATTATCTGGAAGACACCAACGGCAATGGCTCCGCCGATTCATGGGAAACGGATTGGCAAAGCTACAACTCGCCGCATGGACTCACAGGAAGTCCGGGTTTGCAAATATTCACTCCGTTGAAGTGATCCCTGGCCAGATATGAACAGCTTACCTCTCATTAAAGGAACCATGAAAACTTCAATATCGAATCCATGTTTCGCTTTGCTGCGTCTGCCGTTTGCACGGAGATGGGGTAATTGCCTTCTTTATCTACTCTTCTGGTTCACGTGTGCTCAACACGCTTTCGCACAGCCTCACGAGCGCATGCCCCCAAGAGTTAGTTCGCCCTGGCAATCCTCATGGGCCAAGTGGGCTCAAGAGCCAGCTTTCATGAATCTTATCATAAATCCGTCAGCTAATGCTCAGGAAGGCACAGTGTTCACGGTGACAGCGGGGAGTGTCAGCGTGACAAACTTGGGAGCCGGCTGCTCTACGCCCACCAACGCCGCGCAATGCGATGTGGGGATCAAACCTAATCAACCGATCCAACTGAAGATCACCGGGAGCAATGTTTACTCTGTGAACGTTGAATTGCTCGTCCCAGGCTGCATGGATCTTAGAAGGCCACTTACTCGAAATCGCCGCCCGACCACGCCCGCCAGCTTTAGACTGTATGTTGATGGGGTTGAGGGCACCAACATTATTGCGGATATTGGAACGAACAGTTGTGGCGCGTACGAGAAGAGTTGGACCATCGAACTGCGACCGGACAAAGACGCTCCTCGGCGCAACTCTCCCCAAGTAAATGACGGCACCGCGGTGCGTGAAGCCGAGGCGCCGGGCGATGCTGATTGGCCGGAAATTGGCCCCGGAAAAAGCACATCCCCCGGCGTGACTGCGATCAAGTGGGACGTTGGTTTGGGTCGCCTCTATAGTGGCATGTCGGCGGGACGCATTCTTTACGCGGAGCGCGGGCTCAACTCCAATTCTTATACTCCCAACTCGCTTTTCTTTTATCAGCCATTCACCAACCACAGTCAGGTCATCGTGTTGACGAACTGGGCCATTACCAATATGCCGGTCATCCGGCAGATTAAAGCACCGCAAGCTTTTGTGGATATTCCTTCAAACACAACCAACTCATTCGAGCTGCGCTTTTATCCGCTGTCGCATGTTTCCACGAACACCAATTCCGTTACAGGGTACTATGATATTTTGACCAACTCTCCTTTCGTTCTGTGGCGATTCAGCAATCCAGACCAGGACCCCAGCATCACAAAACGGCTACGGATCACAGAAGCACGACCAGGCATCACGTACACAAACGATATTGAATACAACTCGACCAACCAAACCTGGTCGCTGATTCGCGGCGCTGGACCGGAACAGTATCGCGAAACACGAGGGATATACGTGCAATACATTTACGAAACAAATGAGTTAGAGGGCACTGTGGTTACAAACGTCAACCGCTTTGAAACCAACAAAGTGACGGATGGCGCTAGCAAGCTGGCCTATGAAGCTGTCGAGAATTACGAACTTTTCAGTTGGGGCTGGGAACTCATTTCTGTTGTCGTCGATCCGGCAACTAATGTTCTCACCACCACCTTTGCATATCATCATCCTACCAACAGCGCTCCCGCCGATGCTCGCAAGCTGGCGAGTATAAATTACCCAGATGGCTCTTGGGAGAACCGCTCGTATGCAATTGCTGTCATTGCGAACGGACCCGCACTATTATCGAGCGTAAGCCGTCCCTATAAAGATGGCGAGACCACGGTGTTTACCTCTTACACTTATCAAAGCGTTTCGGAGACGGGAGAAATTTTTCTATATAGTACGGAACGCCGCACGACGAATGCCGAACTTTATCGTTATGACACCACCAAGAAATCTTATGCACAAACAAATGTGGTGCGAGAGACGTACCAGGTAGGCTGGCTTCCTTCATGTATGGGAGCACGAGTACGCGACGGCGTCTTGCGTTACCTCGAAACTGCTCCACCTGAAGCATGCG
>Ga0137319_1000009_pt1 | contig 123702 bp, 105 predicted proteins | sample EasRivERMZT333_2_FD_104752 | JGI IMG/M metagenome (GOLD analysis project Ga0137319, IMG submission 104752) | Soil microbial communities from meander-bound floodplain in the East River, Colorado, USA - East River MetaG ERMZT333_2 | ecosystem: Environmental > Terrestrial > Soil > Floodplain ... | reverse complement strand
GGCCTGCCAGGGGGCGGCGGGTTCATGCTCACCATGTGTCCTTCGATTCGGGCAACGCGTAGGGAGTGGTGAAGCGTTCGAGCAGCATTTCGCGAAACAGCGCGTTGTCGCAGGGCACGTATCGAAAACTGGAGGCGCGGTTGCTCGCGCGCTGGGCGCGGTTCTCCATGGGCTCATCCATCAACTGGCGAATCGTTTGCAGCAGTAATGGTACATCCAGCGGTTTCTCCATCAGGGCATCCGCACCCGCGGTTTCTGCCAGGGCCCCCTGATTTGAACGACCGGTGATGATGATGACGGGCGACCGCGGATTGATCGCGACCAGCCACTCCAAACTGGCCCAGCCGTTCTTGACCGGCGTGAGGTCCAGAATCAAGAGGTCGATGCGCTTGGCGCCGTGTTTCTCAATTGCTTCCTGGCTGGTTTCGGCCAGCACGACCTCATAATTCTCCGCTCGCAGGATTTTGCTCAGGGACTCACGGATGGAGCGCTCATCGTCCACCAGAAGAATTCTCTTTGTCATAAAATCGTTGGCGTTCTCATCGGATTTAGCGCGTTGTTTTTTCAATGACACACGGATGATTGATCTGGTGAGATTTTCTTTAGCTGGCCCTGTGCCAGCAGGTGTTTTATGCTCCGCATGCTTAACGGCAACTCGTTATGAATTTTGCCTTGCTCTGCCGGCACACGGGAGTGGCGAGTGGGAAGCCACCTGAGGTCACCAGCTAGTCACCCAGTGCATGTAAAGCTACGATTATACGGCTTCGGCCTGGCGGTTGGTCTGCTGGCGGCGCTGGTCGGATGGGCAGGACATTCCGCCTGGCAACAACTCAAGCAGTTGCGGAAAAACTTCGGCGCGGTGCAGAGCGAGAGTTTTCATCTCGCAGACCACGTGGAGGCGAGCATCCTGAACTTAAACGAATCGGTGCTGCGCTTCGACCTGCGCAAAGATCCGGCGGACAAGGCCCATTTCCACAAGGAAGGCGAGGAACTGAAGCGGTGGATTCGTAAGTCCTCGGTCACCACCCCGCTTGAGCTCGACCTGCTCAACCAAATCGAAGTCGCATTGGACGCTTACTTGATGAGGACCACCAACCTCCTGGAGGAACGGACGCAGGCCGGGTCCATCCCCTCGCCCAAGGAGGTTTTGGAAAAGGTTGAGAACAAAGCGCAAATCCTCGATCTGTGCACGAAACTAAAGGCTGTAGAACGGGCGTCGCTAAGCCAATTTGTGGAGAATTCACATGAGGCCTTGGGAGCCTTGCAACGACTTCTGATGACCTTGGTGGCCCTGGTGCTGATTTTGGGCTTTACAGCCACGAGCTTGATTTACCGCGTGAAGATTGCTCCGCTCCGTGCGCAGCTCGTCGAAAGCCGCGCCATTATCGAGCGACAGGAAAAGTTGGCCGCGCTCGGGACGCTTGCCGCCGGCGTGGCTCATGAAATCCGAAATCCGCTCACCGCCATCAACGTGCGCCTGCACAGTCTGAAGCGGACTCTTGTCCAAGGCTCCTCCGAACACGAAGACGCGACAGTCATTGACCAGGAGATCCAACGCCTGGACCGCATCGTCACGGATGTTCTGCATTTTGCCCGACCGGCGGAGCCGCTACCGGTGACCATCGCGGCTGAAAGTTTGTTCAGACGCGTGCAAGGTCTTTTGAGCTCGCAGTTGGAGAAAGCTTCCATCCGATTGAATCTTGCCCCGTCACCGCCCGGAACGTCCGGCTCGCCTCTGTGGATTCGAGTTGACCCGCAACAAATCGAACAAGTGTTGATTAACCTCATTCAGAACGCGGCGGAAAGTATTGAACGGGACGGGACGATTACACTGCGTGCGCGAAGCACCCAGATGCCCCTGGCGGGTCACGCCACGCCCGCAGTCATTTTGGAGGTGATTGACACGGGCAAGGGTATCCCCCTGAAGGTTCAGGAGCGCCTCTTCGACCCGTTCTTTACCACCAAAGAGACCGGGACCGGGCTGGGCCTGTCGATCGCGGCGCGCATTCTTGAAAAACATGGCGGGGCACTCCAGTATCAAACCGAGGTCAATCGCGGCACGACCTTTGGCATTGTCCTGCCGCGCATGGAGAAAGATGCAGATGAAGTCCCGGATTTTACTCATTGAGTGACTACCGCAAAACCCTGCCTCATCACGCCGATGCGAAAGCGCCAGAGGACTGGCGCACTCCAAAACGCTTCGCGCATTACGACGCTGCTCCCGAACTCCGCGAGGTTTTGGACTGCGGCAGTCCTCTGCCGCTTTCGGATGGTGGGGATGTCAAGACGCTTCGCGCCGGTCGAGACCCGCACCAACTCTGCGCTTGCTCGCTCTAATCCCAACCTTCTATTTTCCCGCCATGCCCGTGCTGAAAACACCTTGGCCGCACGCGCCTACTCACCAGCTTGCAACGGGCGGCACTTACTTCGTCACGGCCAGCACTCTTCACAAGTCTCACCACTTTCGCGGAGCCAAACGCCTCGGCGTCCTGCATCGCGGGTTACTGACGGTGGCGCGGGATTTCGGCTGGCAGTTGGAAGCGTGGGCCGTGTTCTCGAACCACTACCATTTCGTCGCACATTCACCGGCGGCGGCAGCCGACGCCACGAGTTTGTCGCCGATGCTCAAGACACTGCACGTAAAGACGAGCGGCTGGTTGAACAAGCTCGACGCCACACCGGAGCGGCAGGTGTGGTTCAACTTCCGTGAGACGCGGCTGACCTACCAGCGGTCCTACTTTGCCCGGCTCAATTACACGCATCAGAATCCGGTGAAGCATGGCTTGGTGCCGGTGGCCAATCAGTATCCGTGGTGTTCCGCCGCGTGGTTCGAGCGCACCGCCTCGCCGGCACAGACCAAGAGCATCTACCCCTTCAAGACGGACAAGCTGCAAGTGCCGGATGATTGTGAGCCGGCGGCGGAATGGTAGTCTGCGCCCCCGGTGCGAAAGCGCCAGAGGACTGGCGCACTCCACGACGCTTCGCGAATAACGACGCCACTCCCGAACTCCGCCAGGTTTTGGACTGCGGCAGTCCTCTGCCGCTTTGGGATGATTCGCGTCCATTCGTGGTGGGAGTGAATAGTTACGGATGAAGCGAATCTCTCCGCTATTGAATGCCACCATCTCCATGAACGCGCAGCCCATAGCTTAGAACTATCACGACCCAAGAAACAAAGTATTGGCCTATGCACCGGCCAACCTGCTTCAGTTGGGGGCTGTCACCACTTTTTCTGGTTCGTTGGCCGTGAGCCTTCAATCTGGCGACACCGGTTTTTAACTCGGTGATCCCACGGCCAACGGAACTGTGAAATCAAAATCCCTGCTTCTGCTCGTGGCGGCTCTGTGCTGCCATTTCACCGCTGTCCATCCCGCCTTGGCCACCATCACCTTCGAACCGGCGCTCTCCAGCGGAATCATCAGGCTCGACAGGGAAATCGTCCTGATCAGCAGCGTCACCATTGATGCCCGCGGCTTTCCCGGTAGCCTTACCGCGAGCCGCGAGTGTCGGGGAATTTCCGCATCTTCTCCACAAACCCCATGAAAACCATTCTGAATTACTCGTCACCAATCGCCCAACCCGTCGCCCCGCTCCCGTTGGCGGCTGCGCTGCCCGCGGGTTGGCTCGGCCTCCTGGTCTGCACGCCGGGCGCCAGCGCGCAGGCGGGCGGATTGATCGTGGTGACGGACTGAATTGACTTATGAAAACTCACATCTCTACCTTCCTCTTCGCGGCGCTTTTCAGCGTCGCGGTCATCACTGATTTGAACGTTCAAGGCACGCTCTTCCCCGATAATGGCACGCTGCAGGACGACCTCGCGCCGCACCGTGGAGCGGCCGAGCCTGGCTCGCTCACTGGCGACAAAGCGATCGCGCATCTCAAAAGCACCGGGCAGTATGATTCCCTCAGCGCCGCCATCACCGGCGCGCGCTATGGCGTAAAGACCCATCCGCAGTCAGAGCAGAGCGCCGCCGCTGCCAATCCGGCGCACGGCCTTTTGAGCACCTTTACCCCCGAGGGCATGCGGCTGCAGGTCCGCACCGGCGGCGAGCCGGATGCACCGGTCTATACCGTCACCTGGCGGCTGGAGAGCCTTGGCTACGGCGCGGCGCAACGGTCGGTGCCCGCTGGAGTATTGAAGACCGAAGGCGCGCGCGTCGAGCTCGCCCGGGCAATCCCACGCCTGACCGAATGGTTTCAGAACACCCCCGCCGGATTGGAGCATGGCTTTACTCTTCCGGAACGTCCGGCCGCCAATCCTCAGAGCGAGCCGCTGCGTTTGGTGCTCGCCGTCACTGGCGATCTCGCGCCCGAGGCGGATGCCACGGGGCAAAATCTCACTCTGCGCGACGCGGCCGGGCGCGCCGTGGTTTCCTACGCCAGGCTGAAGGTGTGGGACGCCTGCGGCACTGAACTGCCCGCGACGATGCAGACCGGCTCGGGTTGCGCCATCGTGTCTGTGAATGAAGCGACCGCCCGCTACCCGCTCACCATTGATCCCACCTTTACGCAACAGGCCTATCTCAAGGCCAGCAACACCGGAGTGGATGACTTCTTCGGCTGGTCGGTCGCGGTGTCGGGTGACACGGTGGTGGTCGGGGCGCCCTTTGAGTCCAGCAACGCCACCGGCGTAAACGGCAACCAAAGCGACAACAGCGCAAATGCCTCCGGCGCGGCCTACGTGTTCGTGCGCAGCGGGACGACATGGAGTCAGCAAGCCTATCTCAAGGCCAGCAACACCGGAGTGAATGACCAGTTCGGCTATTCGGTGGCGGTATCGGGTGACACAGTGGTGGTCGGGGCGTTTGGCGAGGCCAGCAACGCCAGGGGGGTCAACGGCGACGGCAGCGACAACAGCGCATTCTTCTCCGGCGCGGCCTACGTGTTCGTGCGCAGCGGGAATTCCTGGAGCCAGCAAGCCTATCTCAAAGCCAGCAACACCGAGGTGGGTGACGAGTTCGGCTACTGGGTGGCGGTGGCGGGTGACACAGTGGTGGTCGGGGCGCGGGGCGAGGACAGCAACGCCACCGGGGTCAACGGCAACCAGAGCAACAACACCGCCACCAACTCCGGCGCGGCCTACGTGTTTGTGCGCAGCGGGACGACCTGGAGCCAGCAAGCCTATCTCAAGGCCAGCAACACCGGAGCGGGTGACCTGTTCGGGGAATCAGTGGCGGTGTCGGGCGGCACGGTGGTGGTCGGGGCGCCTTATGAGGGTAGCAACGCCACCGGGGTCAACGGCAACCAAAGCGACAACAGCGCTGTTTATTCCGGTGCGGCCTACGTGTTTGTGCGCAGCGGAACGAATTGGAGCCAGCAAGCCTATCTCAAAGCCAGCAACACCGAGGTGGGTGACCAGTTCGGCCACTCAGTGGCGGTCTGGGGCGGCACGGTGGTGGTCGGGGCGCCTGCCGAGGATAGCAACGCCACCGGGGTCAACGGCAGCGGCGGCGACAACAGCGCGCCGGATTCCGGTGCGGCCTACGTGTTCGTATTCCGACTCGGTCCGCTCATCTTTGGCTGGAACCCTCAAGGCTATCTCAAGGCCAGCAACACGGGAGCGGGTGACGAGTTCGGCAGCTCGGTGGCGGTCTCGGGCGGCACGGTGGTGGTCGGGGCGCAGCGCGAGGACAGCAACGCCACCGGGGTCAACGGCGGCAACAATAACAACGCTACTAACTCCGGTGCCGCTTACGTATTTGTGCGCAGCGTGACGCTCCCTACGCCGACCTTCACCTTCCGGGACTATCTCAAGGCCAGCAACACCGAGGCGGGTGACCAGTTCGGCTCCTCGGTGGCGGTCTGGGGCGGCACGGTGGTGGTCGGGGCGAGGGGAGCGGAGGCGGCTTACGTCTTCGAAGGCACCGACGCCGACATTGCCGTCGAGCAGCCCTTGAACACGGGCCTCGTGGATGGCGGCAGCCAGGACTTTGTCACGATCGGCAGCAGTTTCCCAAGTCTCACCTTCACCATAGAGAACAGCGGTAACGAACCCCTCACGGGACTGACGCTCACCACTGATGGCCCGGACGCGGCGATGTTCACCGTTACCGCCAATCCAGTCGCGCCGGTGGCGCCTGGAGGCAACACCACGTTCACCGTGCGCTTCGCCCCGACCAGCCCCGGAGCGAAGACCGCCGCGCTGCATATCGCCAGCAACGACCCGAACGAGGACCCGTTCGACATTATCCTGCAGGGCTTCACGCTCACCTTCACCCATGATACCGACGGTGATGGGATCAGCGACGCCTCGGAGTTCCAGATGAGCAATTTTGGCTTTGACTGGAAGGTGAGCCAACCGGCTCTTGTGGCAAACCTCCTCTCCCAAGTGCAAGCCCTGAAGGTTGACGCGCCACTGATCTCAAGGAATCCGGCCACCGGCCTCATCAAGCTCACCATCGGGGTGCAGAAATCGACCGATCTGATCCAGTTCAACCCGTTCCCGATGACGGCGCCGCAGACGACGATCAACGGGCAGGGCAAGCTGGAGTTTCAGTTCAGCGCGCCGGACAACGCGGCGTTCTTCCGTTTGGAGGCGCGGTGAGCCGTCCAGATCCGTAGAATATTGATACTCGCTGAATCCACCATTCCAAAAAGCTCATTTATGAAAAACAATCAAAAACTGTTCCTGGCGTTGGTCCTCTGGATGACGACGCTGGCCGCTTACGCCCAAGGCACGGCATTCACTTACCAGGGCCGGCTCAACGACGGCGCATCACCCGCCAACGGAAGCTACGATTTTCGATTTCGTGTCGCGCTGGACCCATTCGCGAATGTTTACGCGGCTCCGGCCCTTCTCACCAACAGCGTCCCCGTCGCGAACGGGCTGTTTACGGTCACGCTCGATTTCGGCGACGGCGTGTTTACGGGCGCGGGTCGATGGCTCGAGATCGCCGTGCGCACCAATGGCACTGGCGCCTACATCACGCTGAGTCCCCTCCAGCCTTTGACCGCTGCGCCACACGCGATTATCGCTAACAGCGCGAGCAACCTGCTCGGCTCGTTGCCGGCCAATCAGTTAAGTGGAGCGCTCCCATCGGCGCAACTGGCCGGCACGTATTCGAGTGCCGTCACGCTGAACAATCCGGCCAACAGTTTCACGGGTGACGGCAGCGGGTTGACGGCCGTCAATGCCTTCGCGCTTGGCGGCGTGAGCGCGTCAGGTTTTTGGAAATTGAGCGGCAACGCCGTCGCGCCGGGCCAATTCATCGGCAGCACGAACTTTCAGGCGGTGGAACTCCGGGCCAATGCGTTGCCCGGCTGGCGTGTGGAACCTGACCCCCGCCCAGGTGGCATTGCTGCCAACCTGATTGGCGGGTCCACGAACAATGCGATTGAAGGACGCGACTCAGGCGGCAATGTCATCGTGGGAGGCGGCTGGATCGTTCAGCCGAACGTGGTCCATTCGAATTCCAGCGGCGTATTCATTGGCGCAGGTTCCGGAAATCACATTGGACCAAACGTCAATGACGCGGTGATTGGCGGCGGCAACGCCAATTCCAATGCGGGTTTCCACGCCGTCATTTCCGGCGGCGAACGCAACGCAGTCGAAGTCGATGCGGACCACGCCACCATCGGGGGGGAGGATTCAACACCATTCTCGGCTCCGCTACGTTTCCAGGGTATGGGGTGATCGCGGGCGGGCAGAGCAATTCCCTTGGCACCAACTCGAGCTGGGCGACGATTGGCGGAGGCCACCGAAACACGAATCAGGCCAGCAGCTCGACCATCTGCGGGGGCGAGCAAAACACGATTAACGCCAGTGTCTCGATCATCGGCGGGGGCTTCGTAAACACGATTCACGCCGGCGCCGCGACCATCGGCGGGGGCCAGCAAAACACGATTCAGACCAGCGCCACTTTCTCGACCATCGGCGGGGGCGAGCACAACACGATTCAGACCAACGCCAGCAGCTCGACCATCGGCGGGGGCGACGGCAACACGATTCAGGCCAACGCCGGCAACGCGACCATCGGCGGGGGTAGCCAAAACACGATTCAGCCCTTCGCCGAATTATCTACCATCGGTGGGGGTTCCCAAAACACGGTTCGGGCCAACGCCATATTCTCGACCATCGGCGGGGGCCGCGACAACACGATTCAGACCAACGCCGACTTCGCGACCATCGGCGGGGGTTACCTAAATACGGTTCAGGCCAACGCCGGATACTCGACCATCGGCGGGGGCCAACAAAACAGGATTCTGCCCGCCGCTTTCTGCGCGACCATCCCCGGCGGGCTGCTGAACAGCGCCACCAATTTCGCCTTTGCCGCCGGTTACCGCGCCAAGGCCAACCACATCGGCGCCTTTGTATGGGCTGATTCCACCGAGGCGGATTTCGCTTCCACCGCCACCAATCAATTCCTCATCCGCGCCGCCGGCGGCGTGGGAATCGGCACGCGTTCTCCCCAAGCTGGACTTCATGTCCTGGGTGCCGGCGTCCAGTTGAGGCTGGAAGACACAACGTTCAATAATTATTGGAACATCCACACAGAAGCGCTGGGCAGTCCAGCCGCTTCGGGCAATCTGGTCTTTATCCCGAAAGTGGGCGTCTTCGGCTACATCCGCAGATCCGATGGCAACTACTTCTCCGGCTCCGACGCGCGGCTCAAGAAGGACATCCAGGGCCTGGGCGGTGTGCTGGACCGCGTGTTACGGCTTCGGCCCGTTTCCTACCGATTCAAAACTGCGCCCGCATCCGCGCCCCCGGCGATTGGCTTGATCGCGCAGGAAGTGGAGCCGCTCTTTCCCGAAGTGGTGGGCGAGCACAACGGCATGAAGGCCCTGGCTTACTCGGAACTCGTTCCCGTCACGGTGGGCGCGATTCAGGAGTTGAACCAGAAACTCAACGATGAACTGAAACGCCGGGACGCGGAGAACGCGGAGTTGAAGCGCAGTGTGGATGAACTTAAAACACTGGTGAACGCGCTGGCCGGGAAACTCAACGGGAGTGGCCAATGAAAGTGCGAAGCGTCTTGGAGTGCGGCAGTCCTCTGCCGCTTTTCCCACAGCCACAGGCATGTTGCGTCCCCGAAAGCGCCAGAGGACTGGCGCACTCCAAGACCTGGCGGAACTTGGTCGCCGCCTTGTGCTTCATCGCCGCACCCCTGTCGTCCCATGCCCAGAACTTCACCATCGACTGGTTCACGATTGATGGCGGCGGAGGCACGAGCACCGGCGGAATTTACTCTGTCAGTGGAACCATCGGGCAGCCGGATGCGGGCGGGCCAATGACCGGCGGCAACTATTCGCTCACCGGCGGTTTCTGGTCGTTGTTCGCCGTGCAGTCGCCGGGCGCGCCGTTGCTTTCCATCGAACGAATCGGCAGCGATGTGCGCATCTTCTGGCCGAAGCCCTCGACTGGCTTTGTCCTCGACCAAAGCCTCAACGTCACCGGCACGTGGTCGCAGATTTCCTTTCCTTACACGACCAACACCACGGACATCAGCATCACTGTGCCCTCACCGGCGGGAAACAAATTCTATCGGCTGCGGTCACCATGATCGTCAGGCGCACTCGGTCAAACCAAACAGACCCATCACAACAACAAAACAGAAAAGTCTGCGAAGAAAGAACAAAAAACAAAGAAACATTAACAGAAAGAACATCTACCATGACAATTCAATCCATCCAAAAGCACCAGCAATGGCTGAACCGCGCAGCGTCAAAAAAGCAAATTCCTATCAGTATAACAAACATGGATACGAAAACAAAATTGGTTGGCATCATTACGATGTTAAGTTTTGTCTTTCTCACCTTCCCCGCATCGGAGGCGAACACGGAGACGACGCAGGCGCCGAACGGCCCAACGCTGACAAAGATCCGGGTGAACGGCCTTAGCGCCGACACGTTCCTTTTCGACGGCGAGACCGAGACCCATGGGTTCTTGAACGTATCAAGGGACGAGATCGCGAACACCACATCAATCGACTTCACATACGCGACGCCCGACCCGGACGATCCAGAAATAGTCATCCTGATCCAGGCTGCGGGCGAGATTCCGAACAGCGCCTTCACGATCAGTTCGACCGAGGCACACCTGGCGGTCACGACAACGTTCCCGATCAATCGCTGCGTGGTGAACTTTGTTACCGCCGTCTTCGATTGTGACCCTGGGACCCCGATCACATTCGACCTGACCTGGGCCAGGAATGGCATCGGGAGCGTACTCCAGAGAGCTCAACGGACTGAGACCTTCGGGCCAGTCACCACAAGGTTCAAGGGAGATTACCAGAGCTGGACCGCGACCGTAAACGGGACATGGACCGGGCATACCGCTTTGGATATGCTCGGGAATCTGGTCGATACCAAGCACAGCATTAACGTCCGGGAAATCACGGTGGAGGCGAACCCTTAACGTGGGAAGTGACAAAGATCCTCCTCACGCTAAGGGTCAGTCAAGGGTCAGTTCTTGATATCATGAGGCGGGGCGGAGCACTCTTCCGGCATGGCCCGCAAGTTGAGAGTTGAGTATCCGGGCGCGATCTACCACGTCATGAACCGCGGCGCTTTCCGCCGTCTCTCTCTCCCTGCCCGCGACGCAAGCCGCGGAGCATTTTGATTCGCGGGCGGCTCATTTCTTTAGCGGGGTTCCCCCAGCCCCACCTCCTTGGCGTCTGCTGCCCGACTCGTTCATAATCACTGGCCGGGCATCGCTGCGCAGATGGAATTTCGGGTTGCGCGCATTCTTGAAAAACATGGCGGGGCACTCCAGTATCAAACCGAGGTCAATCGCGGTACGACCTTTGGCATTGTCCTGCCGCGCGTGGAGAAAGATGAAGATGAAGTCCCGGATTTTACTCATTGAAGACGACGCCAGCATTGTCGGTGGCTTGAAAAAAGAATTGCAAGTCGAGGGCTATGAAGTCGCCGTGGCTGAGAGAGGCGATGACGGGCTGGCCCAGGCCAAAGAGCAGCCTTTCGATGTGGTCATCACCGACTTGAAGATGCCAGGATTGTCCGGACTGGAATTAGTGGAGCAACTCCATGCCGCCAAGCCCAAGCTGCCCATCATTGTGGTGACCGCCTTCGGCACTACGGAAACGGCCATTGAGGCGACCAAACTAGGCGCCTACGACTACTTGCTCAAGCCCTTCGATATGGCTGAACTACTCGATTTGGTCGCCAAATCCGTGGCCTGCAATCGGCTCATGTCCGAGCCGGTGGAAATGGGCCAAGCTCGATCCAATCGATCTGCTATCATCGGCAACAGCCGCGTCATGCAGGCGGTCTATAAGGAAATCGGGCGTGTCGCCGCCACGGCCGTCACCGTGCTCATTCGCGGCGAGACCGGCACCGGCAAGGAACTGGTTGCCCGCGCCATTTACCAGCACAGCAGTCGCGCGGCGCAACCGTTCATCGCGGTCAATTGCGCGGCCATTCCGGAGACGCTGTTGGAGAGTGAATTGTTCGGGCATGATCGCGGAGCGTTCACCGGGGCGCACGCTCGCCGCATTGGTCGCTTCGAGCAAGCTAATCACGGCACTCTGTTCCTCGATGAAATCGGCGACTTGAGCTTGAGCACACAGGTCAAATTGCTGCGGGTCCTCCAGGAAAAATATATTCAACGGGTCGGGGGCAATGAGAAAATTTCGGTGGACGTCCGGGTCCTGGCGGCCACGCATCGGGATCTTGAAACCGCTTTGAAGGAAAACGAAGCGAGCCGGACGTTCCGGTTCCGTGAGGATTTGTTCTACCGCTTGAGTGGAGTCACCATCACGCTGCCTCCGTTGAGTCAGCGCCCCGAAGACATACCTGACCTGGTGAAATACTTCATGCAGCGCTCGGGCGCGGAACTGGGCGTGGATGCGCCCTCCATCCAACCCGAAGCCATTGCGTTTCTGCAAAACCAGGTTTGGCCCGGCAATGTGCGAGAACTGGAGAACGTCGTCCGCCAAGCCCTTTTGCTGGCCAGAAACTACCCCATCGACCTGGAACACGTGCAAGAAGCCTACGCGCGCACGAGAAAGTCGGTCCTCGTTTCCGATCAAACCATCGCTGGTTATTTTTCGGAGTTGCTGGCCAAGGCTCAGCGCGGAGAAGGTCCTTCCGGACGGGCACAGGGCGTTCACGCCAAAATGATCGAAGAGATGGAACGGGAGTTGTTCGCCCGAGCCATTCAATTGGCGCAGGGCAATCAAGCCAAGGCCGCCCGCTGGCTCGGGGTGACTCGCACCACCATGCGCGAGAAGCTGATTCATTTCGGTCTGCATCCCGCGGGAGAAAAGCAGGACGAATAATCACCACGATTCAGCTGGCTCGTCAGATGAATGAAAACTGAGATCGATTCCGCAGTCACAGAGACACTGCTGTATCACCAGCAGACCAAGCATCATTTTCATCGCTATGCGACGTCCCTCGGTTTCCTGGACTGGGCCAATCAGCCCAATCCATTCCGCTTCTATGAAGGAGTGACACCGGTCAGGCTTCCGTTGCTGAAAAAAGACCCGGCGAGCGAGCATCTGGCTTTGTACGAAAGGAGCCGCAACGTCTTCCAGGATTTTACCCGCGAAACCGTCGGCGCCTTTCTTGAGCTATCGCTCGGGCTTTCGGCCTGGAAGTCCATTCCTGGAAACTCGTGGGCTTTGCGGATGAATCCTTCCAGCGGCAATCTTCATCCGACCGAAGCCCACCTGATCCTGCCGGCGCTGCCCGGAGTCACCGCAGGCATCTTCCATTACAACTCTTACCTGCACGCGCTGGAACCCAGAGCCGAAGTGCCGGAAACGCTGTGGCAGCACATCAAAGAGCATCTTCACACGGATGGATTCCTCGTCGCCTTGACCAGCATCTTTTGGCGGGAAGCATGGAAATATGGTGAACGGGCTTTTCGCTACTGCCAGCACGACGTTGGACATGCCCTGGCGGCCCTCAGCTTCTCAGCCAATCTACTCGGCTGGAAAGTCGCGTGGCTGAACGCGGTGTCAGACGAGGAAATTGCGAGGTTGCTGGGTTTCGATAAAACGCAGTGGCCGGAGTTCGAGTTGGAGCATCCCGAGCTGCTGTGTTTCGTCCACCGCAGCGGAGAGCAGCAGATTCCGCGAGATTTGCCGTCGGAAATTGTATCGGAGTTTTCAGAGCTGGAGTTTCAGGGAACGCCAAACCAATTGAGTGAGGAGCATGTGGATTGGGAGATCATTTCGCGGGTGGCGGAGGCGACGGCAAATGTAGGGCAGGCTTCCAGCCTGCCGGTTCACGGGGCGTCCTCGCCCCGTTTTTCGGGGGGCAGGATGCCACCCGAACTGGCAGACAAGATGTCCGCCCCACATTTTCAGACATGCTCTGACACAACACGGCCGTCTTACGCGCCGACGGCCCCATCCAGAATCCCTGCCGCACAAATCATTCGCCAAAGAAGAAGCGCGGTGGCCTTCGATGGGGTCAGCAGCATCAGCAAAGACCAGTTTTGCACCATGCTGGACAAAACCATTCCACGCGAGGCCTGCGCGCCTTTCGATCTCGGTCTGACCGACTCTTGTGTGCATCTGCTCTTGTTCGTCCACCGCGTCACGGGATTGGAGCCGGGCTTGTATTTCCTGCTGAGAGCGGAAAGGGATTTACCCGCCTTGCAGTCCCGCGTGGCGGGATGTCATCGCCATTTCCTCTGGCGGCCAGTGGATGAAGCGCTTCCCCTGTATTTGCTCCAGGCCGGAGATTTTCAAAGCACCGCAACGTCGGTAAGCTGCGGGCAGTCTATTGCTGGCGAGGGCGCTTTCTCTTTGGGCATGATCGCGCGGTTTCGGGTGGAACTTGAGATGGCTCCCCATCGCTATCGCCATCTGTTTTGGGAAACCGGCATGATCGGGCAGGTCCTCTACCTGGAGGCCGAAGCCCAGGGCGTGAGAGCAACCGGCATCGGCTGTTTCTTCGACGATCCCGTGCATGAATTGATGGGCCTACAGGATGTCGCCTTTCAAAGCCTTTACCATTTCACCGTGGGCGGCCCTCGGGAAGACGCCCGGCTCGCGACCCGCGCAGCCTACCACCACTTGGAAGCATCGGTCCGTTAGCCCGCAAACAGTGCAAATCGCCTCGGTGGAGTGGCAATCGCAAGATTTTTTGAGCAAGTGTTTGACTGGAAAGCATTCGATTGAAAGACTGCCGGGCTATTCCGGTTTTCGGAATGACGATTCAAACGAATATGCTAAAGTCCAAAGTCAAACGGTCAGTTGCCAAAATCGTCCCTGCCAGAGCGCGGCGTAGCGCCGATCGTCTTCCCGCCACCGTCTCTGGTACCCAGGCAAATAAGCCCAATGTTGTTCCTAAACGTTCTGGCGAGACTGTCCCGACCAGGCCCTCTCCTACAGATGCTGCGAGCGGTGGTGCCGGGGTGGACGCCGATTCAATCAGGACCAAATCGGGCGTGGACCTGAGCGAAAAGATCCGCGAATTGCTTATCCTCGCCAAGGAACAGGGACACCTGACCTACGACGACATCAATGATGCGTTGGCAGAGACCACTGTCACCCCGGACGACCTCGACCAAATCTACTCCAAGCTCAACAACCTCGAAGTCGAGATTGTGGATCAGCCCGAAGTGGACCGCGTCAAACAGCCGGAGGCAGCGGAAGAGGAAGAGGAGAAAGAGAAAGGCCGGCCGGATATTCTGGATGATCCAGTCCGCATGTATATGCGGCAGATGGGCAAAGTGCCGCTGCTGACGCGCGAACAGGAGGTGGCCATTTGCAAGCGGATGGAAGCAGCCGAGAACGACCAGAAGGGGCTCATTTACAGCTTTGGTTTTGCCGCCAAGGAACACATTGCGCTGGCGGAAAAGTTGATTTCCGAGCCGCCCAAGGAACGGTTTGACCGGGTGATTGTGGACAAGAAGATAGAGAGCCGTGAGCGGCATTTGAAGGTCTTGCGCCGGCTGACCAAAACGGTTCGCGAGTTGGACCGGAGGGTGGATGAAAAGTATGCGCGCTGGCAGGAGGCGTTCAAGGCTTCCGCCAGGGAAAAGCTTTTCAACGAGTTCAAGAAGCTCGACAGGAAACTCCAGGAAACCTTTCCCAGGTTTTATTACAAGCAGAGGGTCATTGAGGAAATGGTCCTGGTGACCCAGAACATTCGCGACAAGATTCACGCGAGCCTGCGCGTCATCGGGGATTTGGAACGCCAGCGCAAATCCGAACATCAGCAGTCCATCATCAAATCCGAGAAACAGAAGATCAAGGCGCTGGAGGGCTTTGCGCGCATGCCCCATGAGGAATATCTCAAGACCCACCAGCAATTGAATGAGTGCGCGGCGAGGACCGACCAGGCCAGGACCGAAATGGCCGAGGCCAACCTGCGGCTGGTCATCTCTATCGGCAAGAAATACATCAATCGCGGCCTGCCCTTCCTGGACCTCATCCAGGAAGGCAACATTGGCTTAATGAGGGGCGTGGAAAAGTTCGAGTATCGCCGCGGCTATAAATTCTCCACTTACGCCACCTGGTGGATTCGCCAAGGGATTACCCGCGCCATTGCTGACCAGGCCCGCACCATCCGCATCCCGGTGCATATGATCGAAATCATCGGCAAGCTGATCCGTGTGCAAAAGGAACTGTTCCAGGAATTCGGCCGCGAGGCCACGCCTGAGGAGATTGCCGACGAAATGCAGCTCTCTGGTGAACGCGTCCGAGCCATTCTCAAGATGGCCCAGAACCCCATCTCCATGCAGGCCACGGTCGGCGACAGGGATGACGTCTGCTTCGGTGATTTCATCGAGGATAAGTCGGCGGAGAATCCGTCGGTCAGGGCGGGCACCAGCCTCTTAAAGGAGAAGTTGGATCAAGTTCTGGGCACCCTCAATGAACGCGAACGCCGAATTGTGGAAATGCGGTTCGGGCTGGTGGACGGTTACGGGCGCACACTGGAAGAATTGGGCCAGCACTACAAACTCACACGCGAGCGCATCCGCCAGATTGAAGCCAAAGCGTTGCGCAAACTGCGTCACCCAACGCGTGCCTGTCACTTGAAAGGCTTTCTGGAAGTGGCGGAAGTGGCGGTAGCGGCTTGAGCCTGCCTGCGCGAGGTGGCTGCACTGGCCAGTCAAACCGGCGTCGGCTGTTTCTTCGACGATCCTGTGCATGAATTGATGGGCCTCCCGGACGACGCAGGCCTTTACCATTTCACCGTGGGCGGCCCTCGGGAAGACGCGCGGCTCGCGACCCGCGCAGCCTACCACCACTTGGAAGCATCGGTCCGTTAGCCCTCGCATGGAACATCGCACCCAACTCTTGATCGATTCCCACGGACGGATCCTGCGCGACTTTCTCCCTCTCCGCATCGGATGGGGAGCGGGTCAGGGGTGAGGTGTAATCATCGAGATTCGACATTCGGATTTCGACATTCGCTCCGCAGGCTGCGAGCAATCAAAGCCGCGGCGAATTTTATCGCGACCGCTGGGCCACGGTTGTCAACTCCCCGCGTAACGGCACGCTTGCCGGCCGCCTGTGCTCGCGTGTATCTTTCCGCCATGATTGCGTTCAAAGCAAAAAACGGACATGCGGCGGGAAGGCCAACATGAAGAATCGAATCCAGGTCACATCAGACATTCATTTTGGAAAACCCTGTGTGGCCGGCACCCGCATCACCGTCCAAAACGTTCTGGAACTGGTTCGCGAGGGCATTCCATTTGACGCCATCATCCGAGACTACTATCCCGACCTCAAAGTGGAGGACATCAAGGCGTGCATCCAATACGCCATTGACGTGGTTCAGACCGAAGACATCCACGTCGGCGCCGCCTCGTGAGATTCCTGCTCGACCAGGACGTTTACACGCTAACCGCCCGTTTCCTCCGCGAACTCGGCCACGATATCGTCACCGCCGCTGAACTCGGACTGTCCCGCGCCGCGGACACTGTCTTGTTGGCCCGTGCGGCCCAGGAAAGCCGCATCTTTGTGACTCGCGACAAAGACTTCGGCGGTTTGGTATTCGTGGAGCGGTTGGGCAAAGGTGTCGTCTATCTGCGCATCACTCCTTCCACCGTGCAAAACCACCCACGAGCAATTCAAACTCGTCCTCCAAACACGCACCGAATCAGAACTGGCCAACGCGTTCGTCGTTGTGGAACCCGGCCAGCACCGTTTCCGAAAGTTGGAGTGAATCCCGCGCACTGCCTGCCCCGACGTGGCAAAAAGAGATAGCCTAAGGCAAGCAGTGCAATGCGGTCGCTCCGGATAAACCGGCCCAGAATTCATTCACATCCTCTTTCCCATCGTTCAGGATGGTGGTCGGTGACCCAAGGTAGCCGCGTTGGGGCAACCTTGGATTTTTCGGTCACAGCCCCTTGCGGTTCCACGACTACAAATAACTTGCTTCGACAAGTTGGTGGCTAAACGATTTGGCCCGCGCTTGGAACTAGAAACTTCGTTCGCCGAGTAGTTTTTCCACCTTCGCCTACATCGCTCGTCCATTTTGATCATTGGCGGCCAAGAGCGTTTTGAAGTCTTCGTCGGGGAGTTTCTTCGTCACGTCTATGCCGAGTTTGCTGCCGATGACCATTTCGCTCGTGGACGTTGCTCGGCGACGTGAACAATCAGAAAGCGGCGGGGAGAATCCTCCTCACGCTCGAAAAGCCCATCACGACGATGCGCTTGATATGTTTCATCGCTCGCTGCTCGCCGGTTGTTCCGCTTCAGCGGTCTTTCGGGACTTCAGCAAACACAGCAGCATCAGCACCGAGGCCGCCAGCATGAGAGTGATTAAGCTCGCCGCAAAAAGTTTTTCCCGCTTGCCATCAATCACCGCCAGCCAGCCGACGCTCGCCCGCCAGGCAAATACGAGAGCCAGCAGGCCGGTGGTCGCCAATGCCGCAGGCAGACTCCACCGGGCGCCGCGCGCGCCCAGCACACCCCAAACAATGGAGAGCGCGCCAAAGGTGCCGCCGGACATCAGCGCCGTTTTCGCTTTTTCCGGGTTGGACAAATAGCCGAGCAGCCCCATGACAATGAGGAACGCGCCGTAAAGCATCAGATAACCAGCCGTCTTGGTGTTCATCGCATTAAACCGTAACTATTCAGAAGCTTAACAGGAGGCAACGGAGAAAACAGAGTAAACAGAGCAAATTGAGGACGTAAAACGCGCCTGTTATGCTCGCGCGACCAATCACTAAAAGGTGAGTCCGAAAGGGAGAAGCAATCCACGATTTTCCTTTGCTCCGTTCTCTCTGTTGCCTCTGTTAAATTCCTGTTTCAATAGATGCGGCTAAGAGATTCCCTTGATTTCATTCACGCGGTCCAGCCGCCGTCACTTTGGGAACCGGCGTGCTGGCTGGCGGTATTTTGTCGCCCTCGGGACGCGGCCCCGCCAGGTAGCGGAACAGGGGCGAGTCTGCCGACAGCAGCAGCGTGCTGCGTTTGGCGAGGAACAATTCGTAACTTTGCAAGCTGCGCACGAAGCGGTAAAACTCCGGGTCTTTGCCGTAAGCCTCCGCGTAGATGCGCGTGGCGGTGGCGTCGCCTTCGCCGCGCAGTTTCTGGGCGGTTTGTTCCGCCTCGGCCAGGACGATGGTGCGCTCTTTGTCGGTCTGGGCGCGCAGCTTGTTGGCTTCCTCCTCGCCCTCGCTGCGGTAGCGTTTGGCCTCGCGTTCGCGCTCGGCTTGCATGCGAGCAAACACGCTGGCCTGCACTTCCTTCGGCAAATCAGCGCGCTTGATGCGCACGTCCACCACCTCGATGCCGAATTCGCGCGCTTTCTCGCGCGCGCTCTTGGCCACGTTATCCATGATGGCCTCGCGTTTGGTGCCGATGACGGTGGCGAAGGTGTGACTGGCCACTTCGCGGCGCAGCTCGGAAAACACCAGGTCGTCCAGCCGGGCGCGGGCGCCGGATTCATCGCGCACGGTCTTGAAAAAGATCAGCGGGTCGGCGATGCGCCAGCGGGTGACGGGGTCGGCCACGAGCCGTTTCTTGTCCTGGCTCAAATATTCGGCCTCCGGGGCGTCGCTGACCAGGTTGCGCCGGTCGAAGCGGATGGCGCTGTGGAGAAACGGCGTTTTCACGGCCAAACCGGGCTTTTGAATGGTGCGAATGTATTCGCCGAACTGGGTGACGATGACCTGCTCGCGTTCGTCCACGATGATGAAGGCTTGCTTCAACACGACGAAAGCGGCGATGAAAGCGACCAGACCGCCGAGCAGGAAAAATTTTGAGCGCATAATTATTTTCCTTTCACAGGTTCAGTGGCCGGGCGCAGCGTTGCGGGCAACAGCGGCGAAGTGCCCAGCGGCATCAACGGCAACAGTCGCTGGCCGAGGTCGCCATCCAAAATCACTTTGTCGGTGTCCGGCAGGATTTTTTCCATCGTTTCCAGGTGGAGCCGGTCGCGGGTCACTTCCCTGGACTTCTCGTATTCGGCCAGCACGCTCAGGAAGCGGGAGGCCTCGCCCTGCGCGAGCAGGACACGCTTTTCTTTGTAGCCTTCGGCTTCGCGCAGGATTTTTTGCGCTTCGCCGCGGGCCTTGGGCAGGAGGTCCGCCTGATAGCCCTTCGCCTGGTTGATGAGCTTTTCCTTGTCTTCGCGGGCGCGCACCACGTCGTGGAAGGCGTCGCGGACGGCATCGGGCGGGTCAGCGGCTTGTAACTTGACCTCCGTGATGACCATGCCGGACTCGTAAGCGTCCATCAGCCGCTGGATGAAAACGCGGGCGTCGTCCTGCACCTTGGCGCGCTCTTCGATCATGACCTGGTCGATGGTCATGCTGCCGACGGTGCTGCGCAGCGCCACCTCGGTGGCTGCTCCGAGCGCGACTTCAGGCTCGCGCAGACGGAACAGGAATTTAGAAGGGTCGGCCACGCGATACTGCACCACGATTTGCGCCTCGACGATATTTTCGTCGCCGGTGAGCATCAGGGCTTCCTCTCGGACGCGTTGGCCGGCGCGGAAGCCCACCTCAATGCGGCGGATTTGCTCCACGCTCACCACGTCGGCCTGCTGAAACGGCCAGGGGAAACGGTAGTTCAGCCCCGGCTGGGTGCGAGCGGTTTCCTTCCCAAAGGTGCGCACCACCCCGACGTGCCCTGGATTGACGGAGTAAATGCCGGAAGCCAGCCACAGCACCACGATGAGGCCCGCCGCGATGGCCAGGAGTTTGGGCAGGTACTGTTTGAGCCAGTTGCTGGCCCGCTCGAATTGCTCGCCCAACTCCGGTTCATTGAATGAATAGGATTTCATAATAGGTCTTTCTTGCTGGTGCGCCTTCGCCTCGTTTCATTCGTTTAGCCCCCATCGGGAGTGAGGCAAGGGGGAGTGGAACGGAGCAGTATAGCGGCGGTGCAGCAGCTCGCGAAAATCTCCGCTGCCGGGCGGCACGTGCCGAAAATCAATCTCGTGGCTGGAAGTGCGGTGCATCCGGCTCTGAATTGGTTCCGCCAGCAACTCGCGTATCGTCTGCAGCAAGATTGGACCATCGACCGGTTCCTCCATCAAAGCTCGGGCTCCTGCGGCCTCCGCCCGCTCCTTGAGTCCGGATTGTTTGGTAATCACCATGACGGGCAGGAACGGATTCTCCTTGGTGATTTCATCAATGGCCTCCAACCCCTGTTCCGTCGGCGAATTGAGATTCATCAGGAGCAGGTCGATTTCACCGGCGTCAGACTTCGCGATGGCGTGCTGGACGTTTTCGGCCCGGACGACCTCATAGGTTTCCGACGCGAGTGAATGACGCAACGAATGGAGGAGCGACTCATTGTCGCCATCCACCAGTAGCACTTTGTGTTTCATATGTTTGCTTCCTTGCAGTTTCTTGTCTGGTTCTCCAGCGGGGCGCTGGTTGGCTTGAGGTCCTTCCGGACGGGCACAAAGGGTTCGAAATGGGTCCGCTGCCCGTCGCTTGCAGATGGGTTTGCGCCGCCTGGCCCAGCAGCAGGTGGATGGTCTGAATGAGCGCCGACAGGCTGAACGGTTTTTCCAGCCGGGTGCCCACGCGCTCCGCCACGGTCGGTTCAAGCTCCGTCTTCTTCTCCGTGACCATGACAATCGGCAGGGCGGGATGGAGTGCGCCCACGGGCTCGAAGATGTCCCAGCCCACCTTCAGTGGCTGGTTGAGGTCCAGCAGCAGCAGGTCAATGTGCCGCCGGTTGTAGGCCGCCACAGCCTCCTGGGTCGTGGTTGTCCAGAGGACCTCGAAATGTTCCTGTTCCAAGGCACGGTTTAGCTCCAGGCGCACCAGTCCATTGGCCTCGATCAGCAGGGCCAGCACTGTCCTCTTTCGAACTGTTCTTATCATAACGTAGGGTTCGCGACTTTCGATTCCGGCACCTGCACCAGTTTATTTTCTTAGCCTGCTGAAATTGTGGGTCAGGCTTCCAGCCTGACGGTTTACGGGGCATCCGTGCCCAGTCTTTCGGGCGGCAGGATGCCGCCCAAACCGGCAGACAGGATGTCTGCCCCACATTTTTAGACATGGAGTTAAAATGTCTTCCCAAGATACTTCGACGGGTTGCGTATCCGATCGAGCCGTTCGGCGTCAAGTTCGTTCCGAACGTTCTGCCGCCGCCTTTGCTGGACGGCAATCACGACAGATTGGGGAAGCAACCAGGCCTGTTTGACCAGTTGGATAATTGTCAGGCAAATGAGCTTCAGTGTGTGCATAATCTCTCTCTTTCAGCTCTCCACAAATTGCAGCAATCTGCTGATTATCTGGACGGGCCATGCTTTCTCTTTCCGTGAATCCTGCTTTGGGGCGGAGAGCGGCCTCGTGTTATGCGCTAACTCTTTGTGGCAATGGGGACACGCGTCAGCATACATGTAATTGCCAAGTTTGACACGACAGTGAGGGCAGTTTGATATGTTCATCTCTCTATTCTTGAGTTCCATCGTGCGCCCACATCTGCTTCAGGTTTCCAACGCTGTGAGCGGACCGAAGGCCAGCGGCAGGCGCACGGCGTCTATGTGGCGAGCATGAGCACCCGCTCCAGTGTAAGGGACGGACGAAGTCGCCCGTTCCACCACTGCGCCTGCTTAGGCGACCCTGACCTCGATTTGCTGCGGCTTGGCCTTCTCGGTCTTGCCCAGACGCACGGTAAGCACGCCGTCTTTGAATTCGGCGCTGACCTTCGCGGGGCTGGCATCATCCGGGAGGGAGAAGTTGCGCACAAAACTGCCGTAGGACCGTTCGACGCGGTGATACTTCTTGCCTTTCTCCTCCTTCTCGAATTTGCGTTCGCCCGTGATGGTCAGCGTGCCCTCCTCCGCCGTGACCTTCACATCCTCTTTCTTCACTTCAGGCAATTCGGCCTTGATCAGGTATTCCTGGCCGTCTTCGCTGATGTCCACCAGTGGGGCCCACTCGGCGACAGCCAGCGGTTCCTCCTGGCCCTCGGGCCACTGAGCCGGGGCGCGGTTGAATAGGCTGCCCAGACCCTGTTGCAGGACTGCCAGTTGTCTTAACTGATTCCAACGTGTCAATGTATTCATAATTTCATTTCTTGTTGGCGGGTGTGGTTTCGTCGTCGCGCCTGCCCGCCAACGGTTCGGCGGCGACTGTCATGTTCAGTTTCGGCTGTGGCAGACGCCCCATTCATGGAGTGTCTGCACAGCAGCCATTTGGCCCGCCTGCGCTCAGGCGGGGTCAAAAGAAAAGTAGCCGCGCATTCAGGAAGCGAGAGTGCTGTATCGTGAGAATGTGCGTACCGTCCATCGGGTCTGCAGTTGGCGAGTGGTGAGGTTCGGCGCGTGATGAAGCCGACTGGAAGTGCCAGCGCCATGCGAACCCAAGGATGCAAACAAAGAAGAGGATTAGGTAAATATTCATAGCGTCGTTTCATTTGCGGGGTCAGAAACCGGTATGAGCGAGAATTGAGTTCATAACTTGATGTGAGTTTTGCAACTCACAGTTCTTGCGACCGCTCGTGATTGCCTGTTCCTTTAGCTGGCGCTGTGCCAGTGCGCGTCCGATCCTCGGTGTGCTAAGCGGCAATGAGTTGGGACTGCGCGATGCAAGATTCTTCGTCGGCAAGTGGCGAGCGGGAAGCCACCTGTGAGCCGTGGCAAGCCACCTTCATCGAACTTCAATAAGGCGCTTTCGCGAAGGGCGTGTGAACTTCTGGAGCAATCCAGTTGAGTCAATGCATCGTGAGCATTTCAACAAAGGGCGCAGCGAATGCGAGGAACTCTGTTGGCCACGATGACTTAGCTGCCTCACTTACGCGCAAGGCAGCTTTTTTTTGTTTAAGCAATGTTTCTGGATAGCGGCTCTCTGACCATCAGTCGAAGGATGACAGTCCTTTCAAGCTGTCGCTGGGGGAAGTCCCCGACCCACCAGGCCGGCTCATTTCCTCCATTTGGAGAGGTTGATGATGGACAACGCCATGGCAGCACCGCACGCGCTCAACGACGGCGTTCGCCCTCGCCCATACCTTCAAAGTATCGCCAACCCAGTTTCTAAGTATTGGCCTCGATACGCCCATGCGACCACTATGCTGCTGGATGAAACCATTTACCCGGGCGGCAGCAGTTGTTTGGGAAGGCTCTCACCAACATGGTGAAGGAGCCATTACCACACAGAGTGCTGTCCTCAAGAAAGCTCCCTACGCCTCCGGCCATTACAGCAAGCAAGGCAGAGGCACGAATCCGCCGGAGCTGATTGCCGCCGCTCACGCCAGCAGCTTTTCGATGGCTCTGGCCAGCGAACTGGGACACGCCGGTTATTGCCCGGAGCAGATCGATACCACCGCAACGGTCACGATGGAACACATGGCCGCGGGATGGACGATGACCGAGATCCATTTGGATGTCATTGCCTGGGTGCCGCGCGCGGAGCAGTGCGATTTTATCGACGCGGCGGTGCGGGCCAAAACGAGTTGTTCCATCTCGCGATTGCTGCACGCCAAGGTTTCGATGTTCGCCAAATTGAAACGCCGCGCGGCGGACGCACGCATCTTCGTTTCTCACAAGCGGGCCGAGACTCGACTCAACTCTCAAATCAAAACAAAAAAGAAAAACCAAGTATGGCTCTAAACGTTAGACCGGTGGGCGATCGGATTCTCGTGGAACCTGTCGAAGAGAAAGCGAACAAAGGCAAGAAGGGCGGGATCATCATCCCCGATACTGCCAAAGAAAAACCGATGGAAAGCGTGGTCGTCGCGCTGGGCACCGGCAAGACCGATGACAATGGCAAAAAGGTTCCCTTCGAAGTTAAAAAAGGCGAGCGCGTGCTCGTGAGCAAATACGGCGGCACGGAAATCAAATTGGACGGCAAGGAATACAAAATCCTCAACTCGGACGACATCCTTGCGGTCATCGACTAATCATTCAGCAAACAAAAAGAATAATAGTATGCCAGCAAAACAATTGATCTTTGATGAAGCGGCGCGCCAGTCCCTCCTCAGGGGCGTGCAAAAATTGAGTCGCGCAGTGAAGGCCACGCTCGGCCCCAAGGGCCGCAACGTGGTCCTCGACAAAAAATACGGGTCTCCGACTGTGACCAAGGACGGCGTGACCGTCGCCAAGGAAATCGAACTGGAGGATGCCTGCGAAAACATGGGCGCCCAGATGGTGCGCGAGGTCGCCAGCAAAACGAGCGATACCGCAGGCGATGGGACCACTACTGCCGCGGTCCTGGCGGAGGCGATTTACGGCGCCGGTTTGAAATTTGTCACCGCGGGCGCGAACCCGATTGGCATTCAGCGCGGCATCCAGAAGGCTGTGGAAGCAGTCGTGGAGCATCTCGCCAGGATTTCCAAGAAGGTCAAGGACAAGGAGGAAATCAAGCAGGTTGCCATCGTCTCCTCCAACTGGGACACGACCATTGGCGAAATCATCGCGGATGCGATGGACAAGGTCGGCAAGGACGGCACCATCACGGTCGAGGAAGCCAAGTCGATTGAGACGACTCTCGAAGTTGTCGAAGGCATGCAATTCGACAAGGGCTATCTTTCGCCCTACTTCGTGACCAATGTGGAGTCGATGGAGGCCAAACTCGAAGACGCTTATATCCTTAATTGCGAAAAGAAGCTCAGCAGCCTCAAGGAGATGTTTCCCATCCTCGAAGCGGTGGCCAAGGCGGGCAAGCCGCTGTTGATCATCGCTGAAGATGTGGAAGGCGAGGCACTGACTACTCTTGTGGTGAACAAGCTGCGCAACACCATCAGCGTCTGCGCGGTCAAGGCCCCTGGCTTCGGCGATCGCCGCAAATCGATGATGGAAGACATTGCCATCCTCACCGGCGGCAAGTGCATCACCGAAGACCTCGGCATCAAGCTTGAATCGATTGGTCTCGGAGATCTTGGCCGCGCCAAATCCATCGTGGTGGATCAGGAAAGCACCACCATTGTGACAGGCTTAGGGAAGCAGACTGAGATTCAAGGCCGCGTGAACCAAATCCGCCGCGAGATCGAGGAAACCACCTCGGATTACGACAAGGAAAAATTGCAGGAACGGCTGGCGAAGCTCGCCGGTGGCGTGGCCATCATTCATATCGGCGCGGCCACCGAGACCGAGATGAAGGAGAAGAAAGCTCGCGTGGAAGACGCCTTGCACGCAACTCGCGCGGCCATCGAAGAAGGCATTGTCCCGGGCGGTGGTGTGGCGTTGATCCGCTGCTTGTCTGTGCTTGAAGGCATGAAGCTAAAAGACGACGACGAGCAAATCGGTGTCAATATCGTCAAGCGCGCCATCGAAGAGCCGGCGCGCGCGTTGGCTGAAAACGCCGGTGTGGAAGGCTCCATCGTTGTGCAGGAAGTGAAACGCCGCAAAGGCAACGAGGGTTACAACGTGGCGACCGGCGAATACGAAGACCTGGTCAAGGCTGGCGTGGTGGATCCCAAGAAGGTTACTCGCGCCGCCCTGCAGAATGCGGCGTCCATCGCAGGGTTGCTGCTCACGACCGAGTGCCTGATCACCGAAGCTCCGGAGAAGGAAGAAGACTCTGTTTAAATGCTTCAAGGAATTCACAGGTCATCGTCCTGGTTTAGGGGTAATGCCTTTCGGAAATTCCGCGCGGAGGAAAAGCCCAGCGGAACGCGCGAAAAACCTGCCGTTCTTCAATCCCAAAGGGATTGTGTCTTTCAGCCCAGGGTTGCGAGGAACGAGCTACCCTGGGTCTCAGGCCGTATGGATTTCAACCCCAACGGGGTTGTGTCACGTCTGCGCCGCCGAGCCGCAACCCCGTTGGGGTTGTTTGCCGTCGGCCACGTTTCCCAGGGTAGCTCGTTCCTCACAACCCTGGGCTATGAGCCGGAATCCCTTTGGGATTCATCTCTGGACATTTTCCCATCGCATCAAGGACGCGTTGTGAATTTCACCGATCCACAATTGCAAAAGTGTTATGACCGCAACTTTGCAGAGGCGGCTGAGAGTTCCGGTGAACTGCGTCAAGTGGCTGCTTTGATAGCCGCCCACGATGTGTTTCGCCTGATGGAAGGCCCGCACTCTCCAAGAGTGCACGAAGCCATCGAGCATATTCTGTTACCCACGTTGCGTCCGGTACTGCGGCGCTGGTACCAGCGCGCTGATGCGGAAATGAATCCCGCAGCCATTGAGTTCAGGGATCACTTGAGTCAGTTGGCCGGAGAAAGACTATAAATACATGCCGCCTGACCCGCTTGAATGGCGCCGCTCCTGACATCCACACACGAATAACAACTGAAAAGATCATACTATGAAACAAGCCCTCGCTCATTGGACACCGGCAGCCTTCTGCGCCTTTCTTTCACTCATAGCCCTAAGTGCGTTAAACGCGGAATGGTGGCGACCCGCTTTCTTCGCGTTTCTGCCCATGTGCTTCTTTTTTGTGGGGGCAGCAACGTCCCGGATGCAGCGTGAAATCCGTGATCTGCGGAAGCAGATGGTGGAGTTGCAAGGGAAGGGAGTGCGTTGAGCAAGAGGCCAACTGACGAAGAACCTACAGCCATAGTGCGCGCGTGAGTGCGTCTCGCGCTGTTTAAAGAAAGTTAACTTATATGCGACGACCCAAAGGCGTCAAAACCCGAAAGTCAGTGACCAAACGTTTCAAGATAACCGGCACCGGCAAAGTGATGCGCCGAGGCGCGGGCCGGCGGCATTTGCTCCAAGGCAAGAATTCCAAACGCCGCCGGTCCTTGCGAAGAGCGGCTCTCGTTGGACCGACCGACTCTTATCGCATCACACAGAATTTGCCATTCAGCCACTAAGGCATCTGCTGCTTTCCGCGACCAGAAAGTGAAAAATGAAAACTCAAGTCATCAAAGGTATGCGAACGCAAATGGCCAGATTCAGACTGGATGAGGTTGTCCGCGTTCTTCGAGCGCCGAACGGGCAGAACCGATGGGTTCTTACGGGCGCTGAATGCGGCGCCCCGCGCGCTGGCGACCTGGGCACCGTTATCGAGGTTTACTCAGAGCCGCGCGAGGCTTATTGCATCAAGGCAGTTGCCCCGAACGGACAGACTGACTGGTTGCTGGATTTTCTGCCCGACGAAATAGAGTCTGTATGATTGTGCGCGCTCCCAGTTCTTCGCTCAGGAGCAACACGGGTTGGACGGTCCCGGTGCGATGCCGGCCACGTTGTTTGGCATTGTGGGGCTGGTTGCTGTCGTGATTCAGAACAATCACATTATGAAAGCGAAAGTATTCGACGTCGTTCTGCACAAGCTGCCGCCGGGCAAGTCACCCGCGTCATTCCTTGAGGAGCAGCTTAACGAATTCTTCAAGCAGCACTTGAAGATTCAGTTAGTGGCGACGCACATGAACACATTAATCCTGCCACCCGAGCGCAATGCCATGCGGGGCTCGGAGGCAGCCGAGCCTACAGTCATCATTTTTTCGACACTCTTTTACACTCACGAGCCATGAGCAACATCCAAGAATATAGAGACAGGAAATCAATGAAATCGCCAGAAATCGAGAACATCGTCGTAGATGAAGTCCACGACCGGACTTACGTGGTGATGGCGCACAAAGTCCTGAACGACGGAGAACTGTATAGCGCCATACGCGTCGAGCTTTTGAAGCGCGGTAGCTTCCCGGCCAAAGGCGAGCGGATCGTCATCCCCGCGCCCAAGGTGCGTTGACGAATTAGCGCAGGCAGATCGGCCGCGAGATAAGAAGCTTTGGTGGTTCGTCCACTTTCTCGCCCCTTCCGATGGGCATCGAAACGGTTCGTTCTATGCAGATACTGAAGATCATTTACCGGGCAATCGCGGACATCGTCCACCAGGCCTGGTGCCTTCCCCAGTCCATCAGCGTCGCCGTCAAGCGCAGACGACGGCAGGCCATTCTGGAAGAAGCCGAAGCTGAACGGCTCGACCGGATACGCAATCCATCGAAGTATCTTGGAAAATAAAATAGCCTTTGCTTTTGGTGGTGAGGATGACAGGGCAGGCGTGAAATCCGTTTTGGCGCGACATTGCTTGAATTCCGCGATGTCTTAATTCTGTGCGGTCAATTGTCTCTTAAGCGTCACCAGCATTTGATTGAAGAACACAGCGGACTTAGGGGTGGTGGTGACGGTGGAATCCAGATTCACCAGCGTGGGAAATGAACTTTGCGTTGGAATGTCGTAATAAGGAAGAACCGCTTTGATGCCGCCGGCCTGGCTCACTCGTTGATAACAATCCTGCACGTGAATTTGGTTCGCCAAAGTCATGCGATAGCCAAGCCTGGTCAGGAGTTCCTCGTACGAATGGGTTGCGTTTACCGCTTCGCATAGCGTCGCGCGATTGGGCGCTATGCTGCCGAGGATGGCCTGCAACCCTGTGAATGGTCCGCTCGACAGAACACGTTCGAAGTTCTGCTGCCTGGTTTCTAAATCGATGTTAGGTGATTCGTTTGCCATAGTGTGAAAGCAAGCGGGCTTCTGTTTTGCAGAGTCCCGCTGCGATAATCCATCCATCCGACTAATTATTAGCGATCGGAGTACCTCCCGCCGCCATAACCGCCACTGCCTCGCTCTTCGCGCGGGCGAGCTTCGTTGACCGTCAGGGCGCGGCCGTTCCATTCCTTGCCATTTAACGCCAGGACAGCATTACTTCCTTCCTGCGTGTTCATGGTAACGAAGGCGAAGCCACGAGCCCGCCCGGTTGCTTTATCCATGATGACATTGATCTCGTTGACAGGGCCATGTTTTGAAAGCATGTCGCGAAGATCGTTTTCGGTGACGTCAAAGGAAAAGTTCCCGACGTATAGTTTTGTGCTCATGATGACTTTATTATTTAGACCCACTGCTCCTTCCCAGACTGTTCCCGACGATCGGGTTTCAAATCATCAATGAGGGATAAAGTCAATTGAAGATCTTCCATGCCTTGAAAGCGGCTGGTTCTAAAACCAAGGCTACCGTAGGCGATAGCAGAGCGCATGCAAGCTATATTCCAATAAGTCCCGGTGGGAGAATGCTGATGAGTTCATCGAGTGGGCGAGGCGTTGTTAGGGTCTGGAGCCAATGGCCGGGATTGGGCCTAAAAGCTCGGTTTTCAGGGTGTAGGGAAGCAGATTTTGCAGACTACACCAAGCGTATCGGTCATTACACGCCACTGCACTGTCACTAGAATCTGTTGACAGTTTCGTTGACAGTTCAGCCGCATGCCCTGCCCTTCCGTATCGGAACTGAGCTGCTCATCAATCAGAAGGAGGCCATGCAACTGCACAGGACCGATCTAAGCGCCGTCGTGATAAGTGCACTTACCCGCTACTGCGCCAGCAAAATGCTGATGTCGTTGCTTTCGACGTTGTTGGTGATGAAGTCGGGTTTGCCGTCGTGGTTCACGTCAATGACTTCGATGCGCCAGGTGCCTCGCCCAGTGCGAAAGGGAGACCCGGCTGGGCGTTGAAAACCGCCGCGACCGTCGCCGAGAAAGACGGCGACGCCGTGTTCTGCGCCAAAGGCGAGATCGATTTTGCCGTCGCGATTCAAATCCACGGGTGCAACGCTCCAGGCGCGGTTGCCGAGGTCCAGCGGCGAATTGTTCGCCTGCACAAAGTTTCCCCTGCCGTCGCCAAGGTGAAGCGTGGCGATGGTGGCATCATCGTGCGTCGCCACGATGTCCGGTTTGCTGTCGCCGTTCAGGTCTGCCACCGCCACGAAGTAGGCGCGATCATTGGCCTTGAATGGTGAACGCTGTGCGGCGCGAAATTCACCGCGTCCATCGCCGAGCAGCACAGTGATGGTCGTCGGGCCGGGCGCTGTGTTCGGCACCACGATGTCCAGGTTGCTGTCGCCGTTTACGTCCGCGAGCGCGACGGGATACGGACTTGGGCCGCAGGGAAACGGCGAGCCGCGTGCGCGTGTGAAAGCTGCCGTGCCGTCGCCGAGTAAAACGGAAATGTCGCCGTCTTCGTTATTGGCGGTAATGAGATCGAGTTGGCCATCCCGATTCACATCGGCGGCGGCAAGCGCGTGTGTGTGTGGACGTTTGCCCGGCGCGCGCGGGGAAAAGGGCGAGCCGGGCGCGTTCGTGAAGGTGCCATCGCCGCGCCCGAGCAGCAGCACAACTTCATAACGGTCATGGTGCGAGCCGGCGAAATCCAGAACGCCATCGCGATTGAAATCAGCGAGAAGCATTTCTCCGGCGACGCCGGTCACCGGTGTCGGCCGGGACAGGGGGGCGAAGCCGCCCTTGCCATCGCCGAGCATGACCGAGAGTTTCTTGTTTTCAGCAACAACCAGATCGATATGCCCATCCTTGTCCACATCGCCAGCAACGAACGAGTGCCCGCCGCCGGGAATTTTGAACGGCGAAGACGGCGCAGGCTTGTAATCCACGGATTGCGCGAAGAGTGGTAGAGAACAGCCGAGAAAAACAACGCACGCGTATTTCATAGCACGAGACGAGTTTGCGCTGGCGCAGTTTCGAATTGCGAGAGCGCGGTAAGGAAATCGTAAAACATTTGTCAGGCAAAGCCAGCCACTGCCAGTGCACTGCCACTACAATTTGTTGACAGTGAGGCGAGGGTCCAGCAAGGAAGCGCGTCGAAAAAGGTTGCGGCGTCTTACCTTCCTTCATGGTCATGAACCACGCATACGTGTTGCGATAAGGCCGTCGAGGGCAGTGGCCTCACCGTCAAACAGTGCTATAACGGTATCGCCATCGCAATAGAGGCGGCGCATCGTCGGCACGAGCGGCTTGGAGAGTCGGGCGTTGAAAGGTTGGGTGACCGCGTCGAGGAATTCCTGGCGGCTCTTATATTCTCTGGCCACAAGCGAGTTGCCGGTAATCGTCCATGTTGCCTCCGGAGCGAGCAGCGCGAAGGGACCGCCCGTCCCGTTGCGCCAGGCGTAATTTTGTTGAGGAACTATTTTGAGGTAGCTGCTAACTAAAGTTAGCTAAGCTAGCTAAGCTAGTTCACTATTGTTCTCTCTTTCGTAACACGACCCGCTCGAACGTTTCTTCGTCGCCGTAGTCCAAGACAGTATGAAACCTGCGCACGCATCTTCCGGCGGTGAGGTTCATTGCTGTGCGCGGTACGTCAGAGTCTCTTACCAAAAATTGCTGTTGCCTTGGTAACCGGGAGTCCCCTCCCCGTGGGCGGCAGGCGAACCGGCAGGGACGGGTTCGCAAGACGCAGCAAAGGACGGCCCGAGAAAAACAACAAGAAAGGAAACTACTTCATGAAAACACTCCACACTTCCGCCCTCTGGCTGGCTTTGGCCGCGGCCTTTGGCGGCCCCATCACCCCCGTGCAAGCGCAGGATGAAATACCCTACACCGACACATTCTTCCTGGAAGATTGCCGCCTGGGGCCGCGCGGCACCAATGACTACTTCATACCGCTCAAGCCAGGTTGCTTCCTTCGGTTCGAAGGGGAAGAAGACGGAGAAAGCAGAACACTGCTCATCTCCGTGCTTCGCCCCACCAAGCTGGTCGCTGGCGTGCAATGCGCTATCGTGCGTGAGATGGAATGGGAGGATGACGAACTTACCGAGATATCGTTGAATTATTTCGCCATCTGCCAGAAATGTAATGACATCTTCTACTTTGGGGAAGACGTGGACATCTATGAAGGCGGCCAGGTCGTGAGCCACGAGGGCGCATGGCTGGCCGGCAAGAAAGGCGCGAAGCCCGGGCTGATCATGCCCGGCCGCCCCCTCAACGGCGCGCGTTACTTTCAGGAGATCGCGCCTCGCGTCGCTCTGGATCGCGCGGAGCATCTCAACGACAAGGTCACGGTGCAAACACCAGCCGGGACGTTCCACAACTGTCTCTTCGTGGCGGAAACATCGCCTTTGGAACCAGGCCATGTAAGTTTCAAATATTACGCTCGCGGCGTGGGTCTCCTACAGGACAGTGTTTTGAAACTCGCGGAGTACGGCTGCAACCCGTAGTGACGGTCCCGGACTGGCCGAACTTCAGCCGCGCGCGGTCGCCTGCGCCGGAATGACCGCAGGAGGACCTGAGGGCTTGGTGTATTCACGGACCCGAGCGGTGCCCGTGCTACTTCTCAACAAAGTGCGACCATGAGTCGTATCCCGCTATATCGATTGCCAAAAGTAATTTCCGAAAAGGTGGGCGACGCCCTGCCGGGCGCCGCGGCAAACCGGCAGGTTTGCCCCACCTTTTCGGAAATTACTTTTGGCAATCACTCTAGCCTTACTGTTTTCTTCGTGTCCATTCGTGTCCATCGTGGTTAACTCACCTCCGTGGAAGTCATCATTCGAACGAACGCGGATGCGGCGGCGGAGTTGGTCGCGCGGATCATCGCGGCGGAATTGCGCGCCAACCCGCATTTGGTGCTGGGCCTCGCCACGGGCCGGACCATGGAGGCGGTTTACCGAATATTGGTCCGCATGCATCGGGAGGAAACATTGGATTTTTCGCTGTGCAGCACGTTCAACCTGGATGAATACGTCGGCTTGCTGCCCGATGACGCCCATTCCTATCGGCACTACATGAGCGAGCATCTCTTCAAACACCTCAACATCGAGGCGCGCAATACCCATTTGCCGAACGGCATGGCGTCCGATCTCGACGCCGAGTGCCGCAATTACGAACACAGTATCGCCAAGTTTGGCGGCATCGATTTGCAGTTGCTCGGCATCGGGCGGGCCGGGCACATCGGCTTTAATGAGCCGCTATCGGCCTTGCGCTCGCGCACTCGGGCCAAAGCCCTGTCGCCGATGACCCTCTCGCAAAACGCCTCGCTTTTTGGCGGACCGGAGAAAGTGCCCAGGCGCGCCATCACCATGGGCGTGGGCACAATTCTGGAATGCAGACGCTGTGTCTTGCTCGCGACCGGAGCCGAGAAAGCGGACATCATCGCCAAAGCCGTCGAAGGCCCGATAACTTCGATGATTTCGGCCACGGCCTTGCAGTGGCACCTGCGCTGCACGGTCGTAGTGGACGAGGAAGCCGCCCGTCAATTGCGAGGCGCGGAGTATTATCGCTGGATTTTTGCCAATGAGCCGGAGTGGGCTGAGTTTCGATAGCCATGAAAGAAGACGGAAGCCATTTGAAACCTGATGAGTAAACAACCACTTCCAACCAAAACCTTTGTTGCCGATTCGTTGCCAGTTGAGATCTATCCGACGCAGGAGCAGATGGCGCGGGCTGCCGCCGGGACGGTGCAAACGTATTTGTGCGACGTGTTGGCCACGCAACGCAGCGCTGCGGCCATCATGGCGTCAGCCAATTCGCAAATCAAGTTCCTCGAAACACTGCTGGCGCTCGGTGGCGTGGCCTGGTCGCGCGTCACGCTCTTTCACATGGATGAGTACCTTGGCATCGACGCCAATCATACCGCCAGCTTCCGCCGTTTCATGCGCGAGCGCGTTGAGCGTCTTCTCAAGCCGAAGATGTTCCACTATCTTGAAGGCGACACCTTGCTTCCTCTGGAGGAGTGCGAGCGCTACAGCCAGCTTTTGCAGGCGCAGCCGATTGACCTCTGCTGTCTGGGCATCGGCGAAAACGGCCACATTGCCTTCAACGATCCGCCGGTGGCGAACTTCAATGATCCTCACAAAGTGAAACTGGTGAAGCTCGATGAGGCTTGCCGTCAGCAGCAAGTGGGTGAAGGCCATTACCCGAATTTGGCTGCCGTGCCACAATACGCTTTTACGCTCACGATCCCGATGCTCTGCTCTGCCAGGAGAATGCTCTGCATTGTGCCGGAGAAACGCAAAGCCCAGGCGGTTATGGATACCTTGCGTGGTCCGATCGGCACGGCATGTCCGGCCTCGATCCTCCGCACGCAGTCGCATTGCACGCTGTTTCTGGATGGAGACTCAGCGAGTTTATTGTGAAGGCCCTTGAGCCATCTCAAACGTTGCATCGTTGGGAAGCCCAGGGGAGGGATGGCGGAGGCATGAATCGGGCTGAATGTAATGCCTTTCGGGAATTCAGGCAGGGGTTCGTCCCGAAGGGACACGCGACAATAGCCCGAGGTTTCAACGCCGGAACCGGGCGTGAGGAGAACGCAGAGTCCCAAAGGGACGGCTGCGCTGGGCTTCCAGTCGTGCCTGAGTTTCAGCCGTCCCTGCGGGACTCAATACAACGGGATTCGAATCCCGGCCTTGAAACGCCGGGCTATTTTCACTTGTCCTTCCGGACAAGGGACGGCGAATCCCCGAAAGGCATTAGGGCTGGAGCGGTTTAAACAGAAGTGAATAGCTTTTTGAATTCGATTCCGCGCGACCTGCTCTCCTGCTCCCTTTCGTCGCCAGCGCTCCGGCCTCGGTTGCCGAGAGCGATGATTGAATCAATTCGGCGTCACGCGATCCGTCCAACGCGGTTCATCTTGAGCGTTACGGTCTCGTCCCAGTCGATGCGCCTTTTCGAGCGGAACCGCGGGCATTCGCTTGCGCCTCTTTTTCCGCCCTACGATTTTCGAAGGCGCTATTGCATCTCCACCTCTGCTTATGGTGTTGGGCAGGTAAACGGCTCAAACAAAACACCGCTGGGACTTCATCGCATTGCGAAGAAAGTTGGCGGTGGACAGCCCATCGGAACGGTCTTCCGCAGCCGCCAGGCATTGGGCCTCATCTGGCAAGGCGGAGCGCCCGCAACGATCGTGCATCGCATTTTGTGGCTGGAAGGTTTGGAGCCTAGCCTGAACCGCGGCGGCAATGTGGACACCTATGGTCGTTACATTTACATCCATGGTTTCGGCGATGAAACAACTCTGGGGCGCCCGCAATCGCACGGCTGCATTCACGTCGCTGCGAAAGATTTGATGCCGCTGTTTGACCTTCTTCCGATCGGCAGCCTGGTCTGGATCGCGGAACGATAGAACAGCTTTTGTTCTGCTTCACTTGGGTGATGATGCTGATTGGCGCCAACTTGTCATTGCAGTGGCTGGTGCTTGTCTGGATCTGCAACGAATTTTGCCAGCTTGGTTTTGGACGTCTGCTGTGCGACAATGAGCCATTTCAGATGAAAGATTCCGACGTGACTGTTCCTCGCCTTGCCCTATGCACCTGAAACACGGCGTGATGATTGTGGTCGCGATGCTGACTCTATGGATCGGCGCAGTGGCGAGCGCAGCCACCAGTGGGCTTCCCGATCTGATCCTCTGGGGCGAATCCTGCAGTCCCCGCATCACCACTATGGTTTTCAGCAGCAGTGCTTGCGAAGTGGGCGAAGGTTGCGCCGTGGCTGGAAGTCGCAGGCTGCTGCGATTCAACACTGAAACCAGAAACATCGGCGCCGGCGATTTGTATCTTGGCGATCCGGAGGGCAACCCTTTGTTCGAGTACGCTTCCTGCCACAATCATTACCACTTTCAAGGATTCGCGACCTATCGATTGGTTAACAGCGCCGGCACCGTCCTCGCCGCAGGGAACAAGGTGGGATTTTGCCTGGAAGATATCGAGCCGTGGAGCAGTTCGGCCAACTCGAATCCTCTCTATACGTGCGCCAACCAGGGAATTCAGGCTGGCTGGGCAGACATCTACAATTCGACGTTGCCCTGCCAATGGATTGACGTCACCGGACTGCCTGCGGGTGTTTACATCCTGGAAATGGTCATCGATCCCAATAACCGTCTGGCCGAATCGAACGACTCGAACAACGTTGTTCGAGTCAGTGTGGTGATGGATGGACCGTGCGCCAGTGCGCCCTCGAATGACGACTTCAGCGCCGCGCAAGTAATCTCCAATCGTATGGGCACCGTGATTGGCAGCAATCGGTGTGCAAGCAAAGAAGGTGGCGAACCCCGACATGCGGCCTCCAATCCCGATCGCTCGATCTGGTATCGCTGGACCGCTTCGTATAGCGGCCAGGTGGTTATGACCACCGATGGAAGCAGTCTCGACACGCTGTTGGCCGTTTACCGCGGCGCAAGCTTGAGCAGTCTAACCCCCGTGGCCAGCAATGACGATGTTGATACCCCGCTCATCTTAACGAGTCGTGTGACGTTCACGGCCGTCTCAAATACGGTCTATCAAATTGCCGCCGATGGTTATGGCGGCGCAGAAGGCGGTGTCGCTTTGAATCTCAATCCGGACGCCAACGACCATTTCACGAATTGCCTGATCATCGATGGAAATACCGGCGCCATCACGGGAAGAAACATCAACACAACCCGGCAAACCGGCGAGCCCAATCATGCCGGAGCGCCCGCAAGCAACTCGGTCTGGTTTTGTTGGACGCCCACCAACAGTGCGCCGGTGACGTTCGATACTCTGGGGAGCAGCTTTGATACGCTGCTGGCCGTTTACACGGGCAATGCGGTCGGGACTCTCATTCCGGTCGCGGGCGATAATGACTCCGGCAGCAACAACACCAGCCGCGTTGTTTTCAATGCCCTGGCTGGAACGACCTACCGCGTCGCAGTCGATGGCTTCCAGGGAGCATCAGGCATTTTCAATTTGAACTGGCGGCCAGTCATTCAACCGCACTTTGATTCGATCCTTCCACTTTCCGCGAACACGTTTCGGCTTGCTCTTTCAGGACAGGCCGGCCAGCGCTATGCCCTTGAGACTTCCAGTCACCTGGCGTCCTGGGCGCCCTTGACAACGATTACCAATCTCACGGGCACGGTTGAATTCACGGATATGGCGCCCGGCAACATCACGCAGCGCTTTTACCGCGCGGTGCTCGTTCCCTGATCCGCAACACGCCGTTGCGATCACGCTGAATCCGGCGCTGCTGGAGAAGGCTGTTTACGAGCGTATAGCGATTGCCAAAAGTAATTTTCCAAAAGGGTGGGCGACGCCCTGCTGGGCGTTGCGGCAAACCGGCAGGTTTGCCCCACTTTTTCGGAAATTACTTTTGGCCATCACTCTACGAGCGGTTGCCAGAATTCATTTCCGATTGGCAACCTATCGGACATGCTGCGGGTCGCAGACCCGCGCTCCCGGAGCGCGCCTCTGTGAGGCGCAGCAGCCGTGGCTCTTGGTTTGGTCGGAAATTATTTTTGGCAATCGCTATAGCAGCAGACCCTCAGTGATTGCAGAGCACCTGCGAATCGGCAAGACTGCGCGCGCAATGGACAGAATTATCATTTCCGACCTGGAAGCGTTCTATCACGTCGGGACCACCGAAGCCGAGCGCGCCAAACCGCAGCGGCTCCTCTTTACTGTGGAACTGTCCCATGACTTCAAGTCTGCCGCACACAACGACAATCTGGCCGATACGATTGATTATGATGCCGTGTCGAAACGGCTGCTGCGGTTCGGCGACGGCTGCCATTGGGAACTCATTGAGACGCTCGCCGTGGATGTGGCCGGCATGATTCTGGAGGATTTTTCGCCCCAGGCCGTCTCGGTCGAAGTCAAAAAGTTTGTCATTCCTCAGGCCCGCTATGTGGCGGTGAAGGTGACTCGGACGGCCTGAGCTTCGGCGCGCGGCCATCGCTGTGCAGGCTGGAGCCATTCATGGCGCGAAGGTCCCATCCACGTCGTTTAAAGGTCAACGTCAGGGCGCGCGTTTCTCGAGTGTAAAGCACCGGGATCTCATGTCCGGCCAGCCGCTCCTGCAGCTTTTTGCTGGCGCGTTCGGTGGCGGGAAATTCAGCGTCGGTGATGATGATAACGCGCGGCTGTATCGCCTCGATGAACGCATCGGCCAGCGGCTCGGATTGGTAAGGCAGGCCCGCTACCACAACATCGGCGCGCAGATCCGGATTTCGTTCCATCAGAATGTTTTGTCCCGGCTTTCCTAAATCGGAAAGAAGCAGAACCCGGGTGCCCTCGAAGTTGCCCAGCAGGACGACCGCGTTGTCATCGGCCTGCGGAAAATGATCCGTGCTCTTCGGATGCAGCACCGTCCAGGGTCCGATTCGATCCCCGCGCCCGATGGTCGTGACCAGGCCAGGCTTTTGTTCGAATTGGGTCTGCAACCGGCGGTAGGCCGCGGAGCGAAACCGGACCTCGCTGAAATAAATTCGTTTCGCTCCAAAATTGTGATGGATGAGTTCCGCCCCGCCAATATGCCGCAAATCGCCGTGCGTCAGCAGGAGGTGCGGCAGTTGATCCACACCTTGCGCCCGCAAGAAGGGCTTGACCGTAAACTCAACGCCAGACTCGTTCCCGCAATCAATCAACCAATCCCCTTTGCGGCCGGGCGCATCGAGGTAGATGGCGTCACCGCCCTGCAGTGGCAGAACCGTCAGGCGCGTGGCGGACTCTCTTGTTTGCCATTGGAAGGCCCAGATGAGCGCGATGACAATAAGAGCTGCGATGACGCGAAGCCGCAGCTCCGGTCTGCGCAGCCAGCCCGACATGACCGCCAGAAGCGCCGCATAATAGAAAATGAACAGGACCAGCGTCGGGGAAGAGACGTGCCAGTAACCCCCGGGCAGTCCGGCGCACCATTGGCTGATTCGCATCATCAGAAACATCCAGAACCAGGCGCTATGGTTGAAGAGTTCCGCGCAGACAGGAAACCAACTGCCGGTAATCAGGCTGGCCAGGTTGCTCGCCAAGGCCAGACTGCTCAGGGGGACCACGATCAGGTTGGCGAGCAGACTGACCGGCGTGAACAAGTGGAAATAATAAGCCACCAGCAGGATGGACCCGAGCCAGGCGGCGAGCGATGTGGCGAAACTGCTGATGATATAAAGGCACGGGATGCGAAGCCAGCGTTGCCAGCGCGGACGCAACTCCAATGGCAGCAGCGGATCGGGAAACAGGAAGTTCAACACCGTGATTCTCCTCACGATGCGCGGGATGGCTGGCGCGGGGAGCCCCGGACGCGGCGAGGTCAATGGGCTATAAAGAGCTTCCATTACCGGCACGAACAGAGCAAGGCTCAAGACGACAAAGAATGAGAGTTGAAAGCTGGCCTGAAACAATTGCTGCGGATCCCACAGGAGGATGATGAACGCGGCGGCGGCCAGGGAGTTCAAGAGATCGCTGGGACGTTTGAGCGACCATCCGGCGATGACGACGCTCATCATGACCGTCGAACGAACAGCCGAGGCCTGCCAGCCCGTCACGGCGGTGTAAGACCACAGCAAAGGAATCACCAGCAACCCGCAAGCGGCGCGCGGCACCTTGCACACGCGCAGCAGACTCACCAGAATGCCGGCGATCAAAGCAATGTGCAGTCCGCTGATGGCAAAGATGTGCATCGTTCCGGATCGCATGAATGGTTCCGAAACTTCGCCGCTCAAGGCCGTCTTCCAACCGAGGGTCATCGCCCAGAGCAGTCGCAGCGGTTCGTCTTCCACGGGCAGACCCCGAGCCAGGGTGGCCTTTGCCCAGGCGTTGAAACGATCGGTGAGCGGCGGCGAGGAGGTTGGAGACAGCGGTCGCCAGTCGTTGGTCGAAGCCACCCGCACGTGATAGTAAATGCCGTGCCGACGAAGGTAACTTCCGTAGTCAAACAAACCTTCGGCGACAAGTCCCTTGGGCGGAGATATAATCCCGACGATCTCAACCTTTCCACCGCCAAAAAACTGGCGCGGCAAAACTCCCGGAGTGCTCACGGCCACACAGCCGGCCACCGGCTGCCACGCGGCTTGATCTTTGCGAAGGGAGCTGACTTCGATCACCGCCATGGTCCGCCACGATTCCTCTTCCCCGCTTTCATAGACGCGCTGAGAGGGTGTTTCGCGAAGCGTTCCTTGCAGGGAAAGATAATCGCTCCGAGCGCCGAGCATAACACGCAAGTCGTGGGGGGAAAGGAGGGCGGTCTGGAGGGTGAGATTCGCCGCACCGGTCAGGAAGAGCAGCAAGCCAAGAAGAACCGAACGAGCGCGCGCCCACAGCAGCGCGGCGAATCCTGCTGCGAACGAAGCCGCCACGAGGGGGACCAGCGGGAGCCGGACCAGGTCGGCGAGAACAATTCCGGCGGCATACAACACGGCCACCATGGCGAGCGGGCGTTTCAACGGGACTCCTGTGGATTCGGATGCCAAGCCCTGATTTTCATTGCGCCGGTTCTGGTCGATGGAGCGCCATGCACGCGCTTGCCGTAACCGGGATCGTTGAACCCAAGCTTACCAACATTTTCGCCAGCGGCCAAGACCCCAGATCACCAGCAAGCCGAGAACCGCTCCGGCCGTATCGAAGAGCACATCGTGAAAGTGGCCTTGGCGGTTGGGCACAAAAAGTTGGTGCAATTCGTCGCTCGCCGAATACAGCGCGGCGATGCCAAGAGCGAACACAGCCTGCGCCCATTGCCAGGGGCGACCGTCGTTTTTCACAGGCTTGCGTCGCGCCCGCCAAAGGAGCGCGGCCAGAACCGCAAACTCGGTCACATGCGCCGCCTTGCGCACGATGAAGACGGCGCGATCGAGCGCGGCCTCCGTGATATCCGGTTTAAGCCAGCGCAGCAACGGAGCGATGATGCGTGAGGAATGTTGGCCCGATTTGGAATCGGCCGAGGCAGAAAAGATCAATGCCATCCAAGCGATGACCGGCAGCCAATATTTGACAAAGGACCTGAGCCGAGGCACGCCCGATGAAAACAAGCTCGTTGGCGATGTGGCAATGAAATTAGATTCTGATCCGGGACGAACAGCGCTGCAAAATCCGCTGGCGCGTTGGCCTGCGTATCGGGTACATCACCACTCATGCAACTCCTGAAATGCCTCTCCTTCGGCCCGATTCTGGTGCTCGCGTGCATCCACTCCAGCCAGGCCAGTTCTGTTTCCTCCCGCTCCGGGCTCGATTCACAAAAACGGCAGGAGATTCCTAAACGCATGCAGCAATTCGTGGACGATGGCGCCATCGCAGGCGCGGTGACACTGGTCGCCCGCCAGGGGCAAGTCGCCAGTCTCGACGCGGTCGGACTGGCCGATATCGGCGCGAGAAGACCGATGCGACCGGACAGTTTGTTCTGGATCGCCTCGATGACCAAACCCATCACTGCGACTGCCGTGTTGATGTTGCGGGACGAAGGCAAACTCTCCGTGGACGATCCGGTGGAGAAATATCTACCCGAGTTCAAGAGCCAGTGGATGATCGAAAGTCGCGCCACCAACAACATGACACTAAAACCTTCGCCTCGTCCGATCACCCTTCGGGATTTGCTCACGCACACCTCTGGGCTGGCGGATGTTCCGGCGCCGCGCGCCGATTGCACGCTGGCCGAACTGGTGATGGCCTATTCTCAGAAGCCGCTGAAATTCGCGCCGGGCAGCAAATGGGAATATTGCAACTCCGGCATCAACACGCTCGGACGCATTGTCGAGGTGGCTGCGGGCCAAACTTTCGAGGGGTTCCTCGAACAACGCATCTTCAAACCACTCGGCATGAAGGACACGACCTTCTGGCCGAGCCCCAGCCAGGCAAAGAGACTGGCCAAATCCTACTCACCATCTCAAAGTGGACGCGGTTTGGAGGAAACAGACATCTGGTTCATCAAAGGCAATCTGAGCGACCACAACCGCACGCCGTTTCCGTCGGGCGGGTTGTTTTCCACGGCGCAAGATATGTTTCGCTTTTACCAGATGGTGCTGAACGGCGGCACAGCCAACGGCAAGCGCCTGATCGCGCGCGACTCTGTGGAGCTGATGACGCGCACGCAGACTGGAGATCTGAAGGCCGGTTTCACGGAAGGAATGAGTTTCGGCCTGGGCTGGGCGGTGGTGAAAGAACCGATGGGCGTGACGGCGGTGCTCTCGCCCGGCACGTTTGGTCATGGCGGCGCCTACGGCACCCAAGGATGGGTCGATCCAAAGAAGGATCTGATTCTGGTGCTCATGATTCAGCGGGCGAAACTGCAGAATGCGGACGCCTCGCCGATCCGCAAAGCGTTTCAAGAGGCTGCCGTCGAGGCAATCATCGAGTAATGGCAATTCTCAACGCCAGAGGACTTCCCCGATCATTCTCAGCACTTCCACATAAGCGTTGCCCCAGGCTTCCCGTCGGAAAAACTGAACGGGCATTTCCGGTTGCCCAACGAATGGCCGCAAGACCCAGCCCATTTGCACGCCCACGAACACATAAAGCAGCAGCCAGATACGGAGCAGGAGACGATGCCGGGGATTTCGCGCGATGAGCGGTTTGTAATGGTGCCGCAACAATCCTTGCGCCGCCAGGCTGGCCACGGCGAACATCGCGCCATTAAACAGGATGGCGGCCGGGTAGTTGGCTGAAGAGGCGTACCAGAGCGCCGTGTAGGGCGCCAGCGACAGCAGAATCACGGTCAGGCCCGCCTGCGTGGCGGCCAGGGCGGCAAGTGCTCTTGGAAAATCTTCGCGCACGCCGAGCAGCGTGTTCAATACGAAGAAGCTGGGCAGGCTGATGAAGAAGGTCACCAGCAGGAGCAACGGCACTTTCGCGCCCGAGTAGAAGACCTGCCAGAGTCGCTGACCGCTGACGCCGCCAAAAGTGCCCATGACCATTCCATACCCCACGCCGCACAACAGGACGATCGAGGCCAGCGCACGCAGTTCCTTTCCTGAGGGAGCCTCCAACGACTCGCCCCGCAGCAATCGGTTCGCGCGCAGGACCAGGCCGGCCATTTGTTGGCTCAACTGAAGAAATTCACCAGATGTTGCCACACGCCCTCGAAGAAACTCGAACGCCGTTCGCGAAACCAGGTGAAGGGCTGGCCGGGATCGCCCAGAAACGGGCGCAGCACCCAACCCATTTGCGAGCCGACCAGCGCGAACACGATGATCCAGCAGCGGAACACGAGTTTTTCGTGCCTGCCCAGGACTCGTCCCTCCAAGGGATCGAGCGCGCTCTCCCTTGGCAATTGAGGAGGCACTGGAGGCGGCACAACGGAGGGCGCGGCAGGAGCCAAGGGGGTTGTCACTTCAGGCTCGCTCTGGGCCACGGTCAGCCGGTGCAGTGTTTGCAACAGGAAAAGAAGACCAAGGAGGCCCGCCACGGCGAACATCACCACGTTGAGCAGCACCATGAACGAATAGCTGGTCGTGCTGACGGAGAAGAAGGCCACGATGGGACCGAACGACGCCAACACCGTCAGATTCACCGCCAACGCCGCCACGAGCAATCGCAAAACCGAAATGACCACGAGGCGCGAGCCGACCAGCGCATTGAAAACGTAGAGCGACGGGAACGTGACCAGCAGCGTGAGAAAGAATAACGCCGGAACTTTGACGGTCGTGGCGATCAACTGTTCATAGGAAGGTCCGCCCTCACGAAAGAGGGCGAAGAAGCCCATGCAAATGCCGTAGATAAGACCGAGAAGCACGACCACCACGAGAAGGCCGGCGGCAGAAAATTCGATTCGCCCTTGTTTGAGCGCCGGCAGCTTTGTGGCTTCGCCGCGCAGGATGCCATCCAGTTCTTTGATCCATTTGAGCATGACGCCAAACCTCCCTTCACGTGAGCTTTCTCGACCGCACCATTCCCCGTCGATTCATCGGTGTCCCTAGACTGTCTTCTATCGACCTGCGCGGACATCAATCCGTTCAAACATGAGAGAGCCCGATCATTTGTGAAATGGAACCAGGCTGATCATTGGTAGGTCCGTGCGGACGAGACGTCCGCGCTCCTATTGCATAGTTGCGGCTTGGGGAGCACGCGGGCTCGCTTTCACGGAGCCAGAACATAGCTGAGAAGATCGGCCATGGACTGTGGCGGGAACGCTTGTTCCAGACCCTCGGGCATGAGCGAGAGCCCCGAGGCAGTCAATTCCTTGATGTCCGTTCGCAGCACGGTTTCGTCCTGGCCCGTGGCGATGCGCAAGGTGAGGCTGGTCACGGTTTCGCCAACGATGATGCCGCTGATTTCACTGCCATCGCGCCGGGTGGCGGTGTAGCTTTGGTAGCGAGCTTCCATCGCCGCGTTCGGATCGATGATGGCGGTGACAAATGCCTCGAGAGGTTTGCCGGCCATCGTACCAAGGTCGGGACCAACGTCTGTGCCTTCGCCTTTAAAGCGGTGGCAACTTGCGCAGTGCTGGCGGAACAACTCCGCGCCCTTCGCCGCGTCGCCCTTGAGTTTTTCAACGTCCTTGTATTGAGCGAGGATCTTGGTCCGCTCAGCGCGCTGCGCGGCGGAAATGATGTTGGTGCGCTCGACAATTGGCTTGAGGGACGCCGGGTGCACAGGCGCAGCGACGAGCTTTTGCAAGTGTGGCTTCAGGTTTTCCGCACGCCCTGCCGATGGCAATGATTCCAACCGCGCCAGCATCGCCTGGGCGTGGCGTGGAGCGGAACTCAACACGGCAGCAGTGATGTTTGCGTCCGATGTGTCGGCTAGCTTCGTCAGCGCCTCCGCTGCTCGGTTGTCGGAACACTCTCCCAAAGTAAAGGCGAGCTGATATCGGACGCGCGGGCTTGGGTCATCAACGAGCCGCACCAAAGCCGCGACGAGGCTCGGCGCCGACGCCAGCAAGGGTTCGCTTAGGCGCACGGCGTGTTCGCGCACGGCAGGATGATCATCCTTTAGCGCCGCCAAAATGATCTCGGGACGCAACGCATCCAGGCCATCGAGCGTGCAAAGGGCTTGCAACCGGCTCTTCGCCCTGCTGCTGCCGGCCACCACATCTTCCAAAGCCTTCACAGCCGACTTGTCCGCACGGTGGACGAGCAGGCGTTGCGCGGTGTCGCGTTGCCAGCCGTTCGGGCTATCCAGTGCGGCCACAAGCCCGCGTGCATCGAGTTGATCCAACCGGGGAATCTTGCGAAGCGTGGCCCCTTCGGGATAGACGCGATAGATGCGGCCTTTGTCGTCGCCCGCGCGCAGATCGAGCCGTTGTTGAATCCCTTTGGTGATCCACTCCGGGTGTTCCAACACCAGCCGGTACATGTCAGCGATATAAAGCGCGCCGTCGGGGCCGGCCTTGAGCATGATGGGCCGGAACCAGTTGTCGCTGGAGGCCAGGAACTCGCTCTGCTGTTCGTCAGGCGCGCGACGGCTTTTGAAGGTGACGCCATCCGGCTCCAGCACTTCGCGGTGGACCAGGTTGTGGACCGGATCGCTGATGAAAACACTGGTCGCGAACTCCGGGCCGAAAAGTTCGTCGCGATAAGGCATGGCGCTGTTGCCTGAAGTGACGTGGTTGAACTGATGCGGATCGTTGAAACGCTGCGGCGTGCGGCTGAGGGGATAGAGTCGCGTGGCGCTCGGATAGTTGGCCAGGATTTCTTTGGTCGTCTTGACGGCAAGTTGCGGATTGCGCGCGAGGTAATGTTCGGGAAGGAAATAGTGCCAAAGCCACGTGGGGTTGTTGTTGCCAAACCAGTTTCCCCAATCATCCCGATGCCGGCCATATTGAGTTTGGCCGGCTACGGCCTCGAACGCGAAATCATCCGGCCGAAAGCGAAAATCGCGATTCCGAATGTTGACCATGGGAGGAGCCATCCGGGCGTTTGGGGGAACGTATCTGTGCACAGTGCCGCCACTATCGCCATTGGCGCCGTAGAGCCAATTATCGAGGCCGTAGTCAAAACCATTGACGCGGTGCTGCGGATTGCCTTCAGCGAAACCGGTAAAGAGCGGTTCACGTTTGTCCGCCCTGCCATCGCCATCGGCATCTTCGGCGTAAAAAATCTCCGGCGCCGCGCTGACGATGATTCCGTGGCGCCAGGGAATGAGACCGGTCGGAAAATTCAAACCGTCAAGAAACACCGTCGATTTGTCGTAGCGTCCATCGCCATCGGTGTCCTCCAGGAAACGAACTTTGCCACCGGGTTTGCCCTGGCCGTCAAGGCCCGATGGGTAATCACCCATCTCGACGACCCAGAGCTTGCCATCCGCGCTCCAATCGAAGGCAATCGGATCCACGACGAGTGGCTCGCTGGCAACCAACTCCACCTTGAAGCCACGGCGCACTTTAATGCACGCCAGCGATTCGGCAGGTGATTTTGACAAGGGCTGGTCCGCGGCGAGCAATTGTTTGAACGAGCGGCGGTCCACCCGGTCGGGCAAGTGCGCGGTGTCCTCGTTCTGCACCCACAGGTGGCCGGAGTGGAACCAGGCGCCGTTGTTGCGATTCGTGCCGTCGCGTGCAATCATCGGGATTTCGTTTGGGTCTCCGCGCTTGCCGGCGACGACCTCGTCCGTCCAGCCGACTTTCCAGCTCAAGCGCTGGTTGGCCGTGGCAACAAATTGGTGAAGAGAGAAAATCTTTTCGTTGGAGAAGAGCACGTCGTCGTAGCCATCCTCGTTGACATCCACGAAGCGCAGGCCGGCCTCGCGGCCTTCGTTGTCCACAATGACCGTGTTTAACGGCAGACCATAGGGAAGCTTTTTCCAGGTCTGCTCATTGGACAACCATCCGAAGACGGCGTTGTGGCGTTCGTTGCTCACGATCAGTTCGCAACTGCCATCATGATCCACATCGCGCAGACGCACACCCCGATCCTGAGCGCCCTCCAACGTGAACACGCCCTGACCATTGAGGCTGAGCCATCCTTCCAGAAGACGCTTGTTTTCGGTCCAGCGGTCTGAGGTGAACTCCCACGCTCCAACGTTTGGCCGGACCGACGGGCCGCCTTCACTTGCTGCGCGGAGCGCGATCACCCGGTTGGGTTGCAGAAGACCAAACTTCACGCCCGCGACCGTGGCAGGAAAGTCTGTTTCGCTCCAGGCGCGATGGCGCGCATTCCAAAGCCGGGTTTTGCGAACGCGCTCATTGCCGATGACCACATCGAGGCAGCCGTCGTTGTTCAAATCGAGGAGACGCACGCCGTTGTCTCTTCCGTCACGGGAGGCGCGCAGCGGATTTCCGGCCAGCAGATGCGCATCCAGCCGCTCCTGCGCTTCACGGAAGGTGAGGAATTTCACTTTCTGCCCGTGCTTCCGAACGGCGTAATCGATGAACTCCACCATCTGCTCGCTGCGAATCCATCCGTGCGGATGAAAAATGAAGTTGAAAACACCTTGCTTGAGCACCGCGATATCCAGCGCCGCCTTCCAATCGGCCACGGTGACCGGATTCGTCGGGCCGTGAAGATTGAGCGCCTCCCAATCGCTGGGCGCCATGGCCGGGAATTCCCAGCAGAGGCGGCCAATCACATACGGATAAGGATAATCTTCGATGGTGGTGGCGAATGATTTCATGCTCACGCGCGTGATCGCATTCGTGTCCGTGGGGAGATACTTGCGGAATTTCTCCCGGCCATCGGCATCGACGACCAGTTCGCGCGCCAGGGATTTGTCCTTCGGCGTCGAGATGTTCATCACGGAGGAATCCATGGTCAAAAACTGGCCGGCGGCATTGGTACGATTGAAGATCTCGGCGTAAAAGCGCGGACTGGGACTGTTCATCGAATCGCAGCACGGCATACGAAAGGCGACCGGCTTGTTGGCCGGCACGTGGTTCAGCAAATCGACGCAACCGTGGTAGGTGTTGGCCGCGGCCGCGAAGTCGCCCCTGGCAAGGCAAGGACATGGATGCGCCAAGGTGTGGATTTCCAGTGAAAGCCCTTCCTTGAGCCAGGACTGCAACTGCGGATGCCGGGGGTCGAGAGCGTTGCAGAAAATACTGACCGGGGCGCGCCCATCGATTTGCTTCAGCCGTTCCAGGATGGGGCGAAGAAACGCTTCGTACTTCTGCGGCTCGCGCATATCGTCGATGGCGAGAATGACGGCGGCTTCCACGCCGGGTTCACCGACCCATTGCGGGGTGGTCAATTTGGGGAACTCCCCGTGCACGTAAAATGGATCGTTCTCGTCGAGGTAAGTGAGCCTATTCCCCACGCTTGCCGAGCGCGCCGCTGGTTGAGCATGCCCGCTCCAATGCGAAAGGAAAGAAGCGACAAGGATCGCCAGCAGCCAGCTCCGCGATGGGTTCATGGTCCACGAAAAATATGGACTCAAAGCCGAGTGGGCGAGGCAAATCTCAGCATGCCTCTTCGTCCTTCAATCTGGAAAACTCGAGAGACGATAGAACGCGTTGGCCGGAGCGCCACGGAGTGAATGCGACCAGGAAGTGCTGGTGGGACGGCCTTGTATGCTCGGGCTGATGGTCGTCCACGCAAGGGCCGTCAGGTTCGTCGCGCGCTCCACGCGATAGATATTCTGAGGGAGCGAATTCCACGTAAGCGTCAACATGTCGTCGGAGATGACGATCGACGTAATGCGCAAAGGGTCTACTCCTTTTATGATGCTGAAATAATCGTCGATGACGCCCGTTTCGCGCAGGAATTTTGCCTCCAGCCTGTCGCCATCGATGTCCAGCACCAGCGAGCCCAGCTCATTCCGGGCAACGCACATCACCGGATGGTTGAGGGGCCCTCCGCCGATCTGTCCCGAACTGCCGGCAACGGCATAAATGGTGCCCAGATTAGGCGCCGGCCCGATGAACTCCTTAAAGTATGGACCGTCCGGATCGGTGTTGACGATGTTTGAGGGGACGAGCGAGCTGGAGTGGCCGTAATGTCCGTTCAGCAAGCAAGAACGTTCGTAAGAATGACTGTGACCGCACAAGACAAGGTCTGCCCCGTACGCCTCCAGGATCGGCACCACGTTTTCCCGCATCTCCACGAGTTCAGGTTCGAAGTCCGAATCGTGAGAACCTTTTGTATAAGGCGGGTGATGCCAGTAAGCGATCAGCCAGTCGTTTGTGTTGGCCGCCAGATCAGCCCGCAGCCACGCGCACATCGGCCCATTGCTGGAACGATCGGAACTCATGGCGTCAAGCACGGCGAAATGAATGTTGCCATAGTTGTAGGAATAATATTTTTCGGTGCCGGAAGGAACTCCACCCGCCTCCCCATTTGTCGGCAGCGTAAAAATATCCAGGTAAGGAAATCGTCCGTCCGCGCCGGTGGAATAGGTGTCGTGATTTCCAATCGTCGGCCAAAGAACCGTCTGCCGGAGCATTTGTGGATACATTTCGAAGACGGCGCTTTGATATTCCTGATCGGCGCCGATGCCGTAGGCGTTATCACCGAGCATGAGCCACAAATCGGTGTAGCGACTGCCTGCGTAATTGGTGTAGGCATCGCGCACCGCTTGCGCGTTGGCATTGGCCGTGCCCGAATCGCCAATGACCCAGATGCGCGTCGGCTTGGCGCCCGGCGGCGGCGTCATAAAGAAATAATCCGGGCCGCTGGCCAACGTCGTGAATGCAGACCCGATGGCGTAAAAGTATTTGGTATCGGGCAGCAAACCGGCAAGTTGCACTGCGTGTTCGGTGTTTTGGGTGGCGTAAACGATAATGCGGTTGAGGTTGTTCAGATTGGTTCCATAACGGATACGGCTATCAGCGGGGATGCTGGTCCGCCACCTTACGACCACACTGTGAGGTGTGCCCGATTGCAGGTAAGGTCCGCGCATGAGTTCCGCATTTGAACCGCCCACTCCAAAACCCATGGCATCGGCGGCATGCAGTTTGAGGATTGCAAGCTGCACTGAGAAACAGAGCCAACCAAACACCTGAAGCGGAAGGACTCTGCTGGCAAACCGGGTGTTCATGCGAGATCGACCGGATCGATGTCCACCGTCCAACCGATATCATCCGGAAGGGTCAGGGAGCCGGTCAATTCGGCGAGATGCTGGCTGAGCTTAGACATCTGCCGCGTGCGAAGCATAATTTGATAGCGATAGTTGGACTGCGCTCGGGCCAGCGGCGCCGGGGCGGGGCCGGCCACAATCAGATCTTTGAGCGAGGCCAGGGCCTTTTCCAACTCGCGCCGCACATAGTCCGCCGAGAATCTCACCTTCTCCTCATTGTGGCCCTTGAGCGTCAACAACGCCACGCGGCTTGCGGGCGGATACTTCAACTGCTGGCGAAACTCGATTTCCTGTTCGTAGAAGCCCGCAAAATCGTGGCGGCGCGCATACTGGATGGCGGGATGGAACGGCGTGAAGGCCTGCACAATCACTTCGCCTTCCACATCGCCGCGACCGGCGCGGCCAGCGACCTGCGTGAGAAGTTGGAACGTCCGTTCGCCGGCGCGGAAGTCCGGCACGTGCAAACTTAAATCAGCATAGATAATCCCTACCAGGGTCACGTTCGGAAAGTGCAGTCCTTTGGCAATCATCTGGGTGCCGACGAGGATATCGATTTTGCCCAGCCGGAAATCACCCAGGATGCGCCGGTAATCCTCCTTCTTTTTCAGGGCATCGGAATCCATGCGCCGGATGCAGGCATGAGGAAACAATCGGGCCAGCGTCTCCTCGACCTTTTGCGTGCCGAGGCCGGAGTAACGGATGCCTGGATCGGCGCACTGTGGTTCCGGACAGCTCTTGGGCACGTCCGCTTCATGCCCGCAGACGTGACACAGCAGCCGGAGCGTCTGGCGGTGATACGTCAGCGAGACACTGCAATTGGGACAGTTGGCGACATACCCGCAGCGGGAACATTGCAGGGAAGTGGAATAGCCTCGCCGGTTCAGAAACAGAATGACCTGCTCGCGTTTCTCCAGCCGCCGCAGGATGGCTTCCTTGAGTTGTTGAGAAAAGATCTGGAGACCGGGTTGCTTGCGATTCTCCTTGCGCATGTCCACCACGCGCACCAGAGGCATCTTCTTGTCGTCGGCGCGCGCAGGCATTTCGAGCAGGCTGTATTTGCCGCGCTGCACGTTGTAAAAACTCTCCATCGAAGGAGTGGCTGAGCCGAGGACCACAACCGCGTTCTCCATCCGCCCCCGCACGATGGCTACGTCGCGAGCGTGGTAACGCGGCGCTTCCTCCTGCTTGTAGGAATACTCGTGCTCTTCATCCACGACGATCAAACCCAGCGGATCCACAGGCGCAAAAATGGCCGAGCGCGCCCCGATGACAATTCGCGCTCGTCCCTGCCGAATCTTGTGCCATTCGTCATGTCGCTCGCCGGCGGACAGATGGCTGTGCAACACCGCGACCAGCGTTTGCAAAGGCCCCGCGCTGAAACGGGCCTTGAAACGTTCCACCGTTTGCGGTGTAAGAGAAATCTCCGGCACGAGCACGATGGCCCCTTGGCCTTGTGTGAGCGCATGAGCGATGGCTTGCAGGTAAACTTCCGTCTTGCCGCTGCCGGTCACGCCGTGGAGAAGAAAAACGGCAGCGGGGCGGAGAGGCAGAGGAGCAGAGGAGCCAGACACCCCGAGCGTACTGCCTCCCCCTTTCTCCCTTTCGCCCGTTCTCCTTTTCTCGATCGCCGGATCCATCGCACGAATGATTCTGTCGAGCGCGCTGGCTTGCTCAGGACTCAAGGGCAGCGGCTGCGTGGGCAGGATGTATTCGTGGCCATAAGGATCGCGCTCGGAGATGTGTGCGCTGATGGTTACGAGCCCGTTGTCTTCCAGGCGCCGGATGGTTTCGGCGGTGCTCTCCGTAAGCGCGAGCAGCTCCTGAAGCGGCATTTCGCGCCACTCTTCAATGATATTCCACACTTCGGCCTGGCGCTTGGTCAGCTTGGGCAGCGCGCCTCCAACCGGCAACGCTCTCACCACCAGGCGCTCGCGCCAGCCTTCCTTTTCCTTGCGCACGGCTTCGGGTAAGACGCTCTTCAAAGCAATTTCCACCGGACAGCAATAATAGTCCGCAATCCAGCGAGCCAGTTGCAGGACTTTGGGGGTGACGAGACTTTGGCGCCCGACCGCTTTGAGGATGTGGCGCAGGTTCGTGTGGGTTGATTCTTCAACGAGCGACGTGACGACGCCCATGACCTGGCGTGGACCGAAGGGAACCTTCACCCGGCTGCCGACTTCAATCTGCGCGGCCAGTTCCGGGGGGATGAGGTAATCGAACTCCTTGCGGAGCGCAATTTCCAAAGTCACGCGAGCGATCATGCCGGCGTCAGCCTAAACATAAGCCACCTGATTTGCACGCGCGCTCAAAAGGATCCTGGTCCTTCCCTCCAGCCTCCCGGGGAGCGACACTGGGAATTACTTTTTCCGGCTGCGCAGGCCCTGGCTTGAGAACGGCGATGAATCCCTCGCACGCGTTGGCACTTGTCGCAGCGCTCGATGTTGGAAACAGGCTGCAACATAGTTGCGCCTCTGATGCCGAGTGTTTCCAAAACTGAAAAGTTGGCGCTGCCGATCGAAAATCTGCGCATCCTCCAAAGCAAACTTATTCACAGCCGAATTCTTCTGGGGATTTGATGGCGAATAACTCGAGGCGGCATTGCGCCTTTGGCCTGATTCCATTGGACCTTTCCATTTGCCCACACGTTATGCACTGGCGAATTCGGTTAATAAGCTGTGCATAAGAATTGATTGTTGGATTGCTGAATTCTGCTAGCCTGCTCGCAGTTCATTGAAAGAACTGAGGCGAACAGAATCAAACGCAAGGATGAAGCTGTTCACTCGGAGATAATCCCAGGTGACTGGGGAAAGGTTGAGTCAGGCTGGTTGGCTCAGCCCCTCTTGAAGGTTCGATCGCAAGGTCGGGCTGGCGGAGGCAGAATTCACCAGTTCCTCTGGCGGCGTTCGCGCGCTGTCAGTTTGTCGCGAAACAGGAACTGAGCGGCCAGGAACGATGAGAAGCTGTTCCAAGCCGAATCAAGTAACTCAAACTGGTTTCGGGTTTGAGTGAATCGCAGTTACCCAGAGGGTAAAGGTTGCTACTGTGCGCCAGCACGGTGCGAGTGATTCTGGCGGTTCCGCCATGCGGGATCAGCCTAACGAAAACCATCGAAAGGTGGACAAAGAGAGCCTTGGCATCGGGAAGGACACGTGGTTGTGGCAGGATCCGTGAAAACCTGCCGAAACGCCGGCGATGTTAAAAACGACACCGCTGGCCTGTGAGCAAAACGCAACCTGAGAGGTAAGAGGTCAGACCCGTGGCACTGGGCCAACGCACTGCTAAAAGTGGTGGCCGACCCAGCGCTAACAGGTTAAGACGCGGAGTCGCAGTCGCAGACGTGTCTTAACCTGGTTTGCAAGCCGGTGGCGCAACCATCAGCTCAAGCGAGCCTAGAGGCCTCACTCAATAATCCAGCGCTGCGAGGTGCTGGACGGCCCTGCTACGAGGCCGAATACTCCGCTTGCCGTGGAGAATAGCGTCGGGAAGCCGGCAGCCGTGCCGAGGCGTGGCGCCAAATGTCGGCACGGGAAAGAGAGCGTGGCGAACTCCCATCCCCCATTTGCCTCTGCTTGAGCAGCAATGCTTGGGCAGAGGCTTTTGGTTTTCGGGCACGGATAGCTTCTTCAAATAAAAACTTGCCCTTCCAAGATCGAATAAGCCAATATCCGCGCACCTAAACGCATTTTTTAAACGAGCAAACCCCAGATAAAGGATTCTCCTATGACCGGTCGCATCTACAACGACATTGTCGAAACCGTCGGACGCACACCCCTCGTTCGGCTCAATAGAGTCACTGCCGGCGTGCCGGCCACAATTTTGTTGAAGTGCGAGTTTTTCAACCCGCTCGGCAGCGTCAAGGACCGCATCGGCATGTCCATGATTGAGGACGCCGAAAAGGGCGGCATTCTGAAGAAGGACACGGTCATTATCGAACCGACCAGCGGTAATACCGGGATCGCGCTGGCCTTCGTGGCGGCCGCGAAGGGTTACAAACTGATCCTCACCATGCCCGAAACGATGTCGCTGGAACGGCGCACATTGCTTGCGCTGCTGGGAGCAAAACTGGTCCTCACCCCTGGAACTGAAGGGATGAAAGGCGCCATCGCCAAGGCCGAACAAATAGCCAAAGAAACGCCCAATTCCTGGATCCCGCAGCAGTTCGATAATCCCTCCAACCCGGAAATCCATCGCAAAACAACGGCGGAGGAAATCTGGAACGACACTGGCGGCCAGGTCGATATCCTGGTGGCGGCAGTGGGAACAGGCGGCACCATCACCGGTTGTTATGAGGTAATCAAGCCGAGGAAACCCTCGTTTCAGGCCATTGCGGTTGAACCGAAGGACTCGCCGGTTATCAGCCAGACCCTCGCCGGTCAGCCGCTTAAGCCCGGCCCTCATAAAATTCAAGGCACCGGCGCTGGCTTTGTCCCCAAAAACCTTCACTTGAAGGACGCGAAGGGAGATTCTCAGATCGTTGAGTGCATCCAGGTCACAAACGACGATGCCTTTGTCATGGCCCGCCGGCTGGCCAAAGAGGAGGGCATTCTGGGCGGGATTTCAACCGGCGCCAACGTCTGGGCAGCCATCGAGGTGGCGAAAAGACCGGAAAACAAGGGTAAAATGATCGTAACCGTGGCCTGCTCGACCGGTGAACGCTACCTAAGCACGCCACTGGCGGCGGAGGCGAAGGCCGAAGTCGGCGGTTAGAGAACCAGCCGTTGGTCCACGCGGCGTCGGGGTTTGGTTGTCCTGCAGGGCTGGACATTCGTCTGGCAGAAACATCTGCTTGTCCTGAAAATTCTGGAAAATAAATAGTTGCGCCCGCCTGACTTTGTGTGTTTATTACCTCGCGTTGAAGGTCTGACCGAAGCGCAAGTGATAAGTTCGGCGCAACGGTCCTCCAAAAAAGTTCAAAGTTCATTACGGTTAATTAGGGTGTTCTCTGGAAGAAAGAAACCTTCGGCACACTAGAAAGCTAAATAGTTCTATGAGCACTGCTCCCAACGGCACACCGGAACACGGTGGTGGTTACCTCGAAATCTCCGAAAAAGGCTTCGGCTTTCTCCGGTCCGCGGACAACCACTTTCATCCCAAACCGACCGACATCTTTGTCACCCCTGACACCATCAAGAAGAACTTCCTGCGGGAGGGGTGTCTGGTGGCTGGCCCACTGCAGCCGCCTCATCGGGGCAACAGTTCCCAGTTGAAGGCTGTGGACAGCGTCAATGACATGCCGTTTTCCGAATACACCAAGGCGGTGCGGTTTGAGAATCTGACGACCATTGATCCCGTCGAAAAATTCAGACTGGAAACCTCCCCGGACCTCATTGAAACGCGCATCATCGATTTGGTGACACCCGTTGGCAAGGGCACACGGGGCTTGATTGTCGCGCCGCCGCGCACGGGCAAGACGACCATCCTCAAACAGATCGCCAATGCCATCACGGCCAATCATCCCGAAGTCCATGTTATGGTCCTGCTTATCGATGAGCGCCCGGAGGAAGTGACCGACTTCCAGCGTTCCGTTAAAGCCGAGGTCGTGGCCTCATCCAACGACCAGGATTTGGAGACACATGTGCGGCTCTCCCGCTTCATGATCGAACGCTGCCGGCGCGTGGTCGAAGCAGGTAAAGACGTGTTCGTCCTGTTGGACTCGATCACGCGTGTGGCGCGCGCTTATAACAGCGTGCACGGCGGCAGCGGCCGAACGATGACCGGCGGCGTGGACGCGCGCGCGTTGGAAATTCCCCGAAAGATGTTTGCCGCCGCCAGGAAGATCGAGGAAGGCGGTTCGCTCACGATTCTCGCGACCGCCCTGGTGGATACCGGATCGCGCATGGATGAACTGATCTTCCAGGAGTTCAAAGGCACGGGCAACATGGAGTTGGTGCTGGAACGAAAGTTGTCCGATCGCCGTCTGTTCCCGGCCATCGACATTCCCAAGAGCGGCACGCGCAAAGAGGAAAAGCTTTTCCCCAAAAACCAGATTGAAGCCGTCCGCAAGTTGCGGCGCATGATGGTGGATCTGAATCCGGTTGAAGCCATGGAAACCTTGATCGCGGCGCTGAAAAAGCACAAGAGCAACGACGAGTTGCTGGCGAAGCTGCTCTGAGCTCGTTGAATCGTTACATTGTTGAAGCGTTAAAGCGGCGGCCTATGTACGCTGCTTTAACGCTTCAACGTTTTTAACGATTTAACGCTTCACCAGTTTCAGGATATGCTTCGGTCGTTATGAAGCAAACGACCTCCCAGGCGCGCCAGCCGCTTTCGCGCCCACCGCTGGAGCGGATGCTGCGCATTCACCGGGCCATCCAGTCCGGTAAATATCCCAACGCCTCGACACTGGCCAATGAGCTGGAAGTCAGCACCAAGTCGATCCATCGCGATTTGGAGTTCATGCGTGATCGCCTGGAGTTGCCACTGGAGTATGACGGGCGAAAATACGGTTATTATTACACCCAGGAGGTCAGTTCGTTTCCGACATTGCAAATAACCGAAGGCGAGTTGTTCGCGTTGCTGGTGGCGGAAAAGGCCTTGCAGCAATACCGCGGCACGAACTTCGAAAAACCCCTCATCAGTGCCTTCAGGAAGATGGCTGATTCGTTGCCCGACACCATTTCGCTGAATCTGGCCGATTGGGAACAGACGATTTCCTTTCGCACCAGCGCCGAGCCCATTCTGAACCTGGAGGTTTTTGACGCGCTGGCTAAAGCCACCACCAATCGGCAGCAGGTCAGCTTGGACTACCGCAAACCGGGACAACAAAAGACCGAGCTGCGCCTTGTCGATCCCTATCACCTTGCCAACATCAACGGCGAATGGTTCTTGTTTGCTTACGATCATCTCCGCAAGGATATCCGGACCTTTGTTCCGGCCCGCATCAAAGCCGTGGAACCCACGGGCAAAACATTTGTCCGCCCGCAAAAATTCTCACTGGAGAAGACCTTGCGCGACAGCTTTGGAGTCCATTCCGGCCAGGGGGTTTTCGACGTTGTCATCCGCTTCAATGAATTTGCAGCGCAGTACATCCGGGAGAAGCGCTGGCATCCCTCCCAGCAATTGCGCGAGTTGAAGGAAGGTGGCGTGGAATTGGGCCTCAAATTGTCCAGCCTCGGTGAAATCGAACGCTGGATTCTGGGCTGGGGAGGCAACGCCGTCGTGGTGGGCCCGGCGGAGTTGGTTGTCTCCGTGAAGCGCGCCGCCGAAGGCATTTTGCGGAATTTGAGCTGAAAGGCTGTCAACGCTCAAAGTTCAAAGCATTTCAAGCAAAAGACTTGAATGCCGGCTCGCGCTCGCTTCGCCTGCGGCGAGGGACTTTGGAAGCTCTGAATTTGGGATTTATTTTGCGTTTTGACCCTTTGAGCTTTGACCTTCTGAAAGGCGCAGCTCATTGAACATCTCCACCTTCAAACTGTCTCCCCCTTGCGCCCGCGATTTTCGGGCACAAACGCGTTGACACGATCAACGGGCTCAGCCTAACTAAACATCAATCGCAAGCACACCATGCAAGAACCTATGAATATAGCAGCCAGCTCCTCCAAGAACGTTTTGACCTCCGATGTCGAGATCAAAGGGAACCTCAAATTTGCCGGTGAACTGACTTTTGAAGGCAAGCTCGAAGGGGAAATCAGTTCCGACGGGACTCTGCAATTGGGCGACAGCGCCGCCGTGAACGGAAATATTAACGCCGGCACGGTGGTGGTCCGTGGCAAAGTCAACGGCAACATCAATGCCAAGGACAAAATCGAGATCAAATCGAAGGCCGAATTGTTCGGTGACATTCGCTCCTCCAAGCTGGTCATCGAGGAGGGTGTCACCTTTGTCGGCAAGACGGAGGTCAATCCGAATAAAGTCGCGCCATCAACGCCTCCACCTCCCCGCCCGCCGGATATCTCCAAGAGCGGGGACGCGGTCAAGCTGGGCGCGCGCTAAGCTGCCGCCAACGCCGGGCAGCGTCCGTTCAAAGGGCAGCGATGAAAGTGGAGAAGAGGTCCGTCACCTGCCCCAAGTGCGGGCACACGCAGCCTGAGCCGGCCACGGCTTACTCCACCGTTTGCCGGAAGTGTCACCAACACTTCCGGCTTCAGGACCTCCAGCAGCCTGTGTCCAGGGCGCTGGAGCCAAATCGAGGTCAAAGGCGGGTCACGTGTTTCAACTGTAGCGCCGAACTGGATGTGCCGCTCTCCGCACAATCCACCATGTGCAAGCGGTGCAGCAGCCACGTGGACCTGCGCGATTACCAGATCGCCAATGCCGTCTCCAAGAATTTCAAGACCAAGGGCAGATTTGTCATCGAAGAGAGCGGTTTTCTTTTCAACACCGATTCCATCGGCGGAGAAGTCATTCTCAAGGGCCGATTGCTGGGGAAGCTTACCGCCGAGCGCTCGCTTGAAATCCACAACACCGCCGAAATCAAAGGCACTTTCAAGGCGGCGAAGCTCATCATTCCCGTCGGCAACCGTTTTCGTTGGCCGGACACCTTGCCGCTTGTGTCGGCGGAAATCAGCGGCGAGCTCGTAGCCAATCTTCATGCCCGCGAGACGGTTGTCTTCCGATCCACCGCCCGCTTTTTTGGCAATGTCGAGGCAGGAGGTCTTGTGGTCGAAGAAGGGGCCGTGCTGGTCGGCGCCATGAAAATCGGCCCAGCAGCGCCGGCCCTTCCAATTTCTCCCGGTGGCGTCAGACCGAAATTGGAACTCCAAACCACTCGGCGATGATCGTCCACGATTTGTTGGTCACACCGTACAAGAGCGAGCGGACGAATGGGATTTGCAGGACGACGATCAAGACGATGAAACCATAACGGGCCAGACTCAGATAAGTCTCGTAACTCATCCCACTCAACGCCCTGACCACTTGCGATCCATCCAAAGGCGGGATTGGCAGAAGATTAAAAAAGCAGAGCAGCAGGCTCAGATGCGCCATGCTCGCACACAATTCCACCGTATAGGCGGAATGAGCGTTGAGACCGAACCTTGCTACTCCCATCAAAACCAGAGCCAGCGCAAGATTCATCCACGGTCCGGCCAGAGAAACGAGGATGTCGTCGAGCCTGGGATTCCTCAAATTCTGAATTTGCACGGGCACCGGTTTGGCCCATCCCACCAGGAAGCGCCCGAATTGAGAACCGGATATGGAAAGAAAGATCATCAGCAGCGGCAATATGACCGTGCCGATCAGGTCGATGTGCACGAGCGGATTGAGGGAAATGCGCCCCTGGCGTTTCGCGGTGTCGTCCCCGCACTTCCAGGCCATCCAGGCATGTCCAACCTCGTGGAAGGTCAACAGCACCAGCAGGCCGACGTATAAGGTCAATCCTTCGATCCATTTGTTTGTGTCCATCCCGGACAGACTAACAAAGCGCCGTGACTGCTGAATAGTGATTAATAGCCGTGAGTGAAAAGCGAGCGGGCGTCTGTAACGGCGCGGCCTGACAATTACGGATTAGGGCTTGCCTCGTCGTCGCCCGCGGTCAGAGTGAAGAAAAAGGTGGTGCCTGTATCGAGCTCGCTTTTGACCCATACTTCGCCGCCGTGGCCTTGCACAATATGCTTCACAATGGCAAGGCCCAGCCCCGTGCCGCCGGTTTCGCGAGCGCGTGCGCGGTCCACGCGGTAGAACCGTTCGAACACACGCTCCTTGGCTTCGGGCGGGATGCCGGGGCCATCATCTTGCACCCAAACTTCGACCTTGCCTTCCGACGCGGCCTTCCCGCCGATGCACACCTGACCGTCGTTGCGACCGTATTTGATCGCATTCTCGACCAGATTGAAAAGAACCTGTTGCAGGCGGTCGGCATCGGCGCGGGCGGTGAGGCCAGTGGGCAACCGGTTCTCGATGTGGATCTTCTTTTCCCGGGCGCGCGCCTGCAAATCGTCGATGACATGCTGGACTTCCGCCCGCAGATCCACCGGGTGCAGGTTCATGACGATCTGGCCGCTCTCCAATCGGGATATGGTCAGCAAATCTTCGATCAGATAAGTGAGCCGGTCCGTGTGTTTCTCAATCGTCTTCAAAAAGCGCGTGGCTAATTCCGGATCATCCTTCGCTCCTTCGAGCAGAGTCTCGACAAAGCCTTTGATGAGCGAGAGGGGCGTGCGCAATTCATGACTCACGTTGGCGACAAATTCCTGGCGGGTATTCTCCAACTCCTTGAGCCGCGTCAAATCATGGAAGACGAGGATAGCCCCGTGTTGTTTGCCGTCGCGATCGAGTACGGCCGCGGCATTGACCTCCAGTCGTCGCTCGGCCGTGCCGGGCATTTCCAGTTCGTAACCGCTCACTGTTTGCTCCTGCTTCAAGCGCTTGACCACTTCCGCCAGTTCCGGAAGACGAAATGCTTCGAGGAATGTCTGCCCGCGGACATCCTTGGACAGGCCGAAAAGCCTTTCCAGAGATTGGTTGACCAGTTGAATGCGTCCCGCCTGGTCGAGCACCAGAACGCCTTCGGCCATGCTGTTGAACAAGGCCTGAAGCTGGGCCTGCTTTTGCGTGGACACCTGATCGTGCTGCTGCTGCAAACTCGTGAGCAATCGGCGAAGTTCGCGGGCTTGATCCTCCCCTCGTCGATGGCGTTGTCTCCACCAGAGGTGGAGCGCCACCAGAGCAAGACCCAGAATGGCTACGAGATACCACATCCGGGGAAGGGTGTTGTGTGCCGCGTGCTGCGTGGCGGGGGGCCAACCGCACCGAGTCTCGCGGACGAATGTATGTTCCTCTTAGTCTTAATCGTAATCTCACTTCTTTCATTTTCAGAAGGAGGAAGATTAGGATTATGATTGAGATTAAGAAACATGCGGCAAGAGTGGCCCATACTCGCTCCACTGGCCATCCAAACTCGAAACTTGAAAACCCGAAACTCGAAACGTACCGCTTGTCATTCCTCCACAAACCGATACCCCACTCCGCGCACCGTATCGAGATATTTCGCCGCCGGCCCAAGCTTTTCCCGCAGTCGGCGCATGTGTGTGTCCACGGTGCGCGTGTCGATGAGATTGTCATATTCCCAAACATCCTGAAGCAGTTGTTCGCGCGACTGCACCCGGCCCCGCCGTTGCGCCAGGACGGTCAGCAATTTGAATTCGGTCGCCGTCAAATCGATGGTTTTACCTTTCACAGTCGCCTGGTGTCGGGGAATATCGACGCACAGTTCCTTCCATTGGATCCGATCCAGCTTCTCTTCCGCAGGCTGGCCACTGCGCAGCAGACGCTTGACGCGCAGGACCAGTTCGCGCGGACTGAAAGGTTTGACCACATAATCGTCCGCGCCAAGTTCCAGACCCAGGACGCGGTCCAACTCCGCGGCCTTGGCGGTGAGCATGATGATGGGAATGGCTGAAGTCTTGGGATCGCGACGCAGGATTTTACAGACCTCCAAACCATCCACTTCGGGCAACATCAGGTCGAGGATGATCAAACTGGGCAGGATGGATTGGGTCTTTTTCAGCGCCTCTTCGCCATCGGTTGCGGTTACCACCTCATACCCCGCCGCTTTCAAGTTAAAGGCAATGAGCTCGATCGCATCTGGCTCATCATCAACCACCAGGATTTTGTATTTCATAAGTAGAACTCAAATCATTGCTACACGCTCAGCGGTTTGAAGGCGCGGGCGCATCCGGTTTTGGCGCATGGCGGATATCCTGGCCTTCATACAAATAGACCACCAGTTCGGCAATATTGGTGGCGTGATCGGCGATGCGCTCGAGGCTCTTGGAAATCACCATCAGGTTCAGGCAGCGCGTAATCGTAGTGGGCTGCTCCACCATGTAACGCGCCAGCTCCCGATGGAGCTGCTTATTGAGCGCATCCACCTCCTCGTCGCGCGGAATGACCGATCGGGCTCTGGCCGGATCCCGATTCACAAATGCATCCAGCGAATCCTTCAACATTTGCAAAGCCAGCGTCGCCATGTGCGGAATCTCCACACGCTGCTTGAGCGGCGCCTCGTGACTCAACTCCAGGCAACGGCGCGATATGGTGGTCGCCTCGTCGCCGACCCGCTCCAGATCGAGCGCAATTTTCATGGCCATGGTAATCAATCGCAACTCGAAGGGACCCCGCTTTCGAGCGAGCAATTGAAGGGCGCCCTCGTCGATCTCCATCTCCAGGCGATCGATCACGCTGTCTTCCTCTTTGGTGCGGCGCGCCAAATCATCGTCGCGCCGCAGGAGGGCTTTGATCGCCCGGTTCACGGCCGCTTCGGCATGGCTGGCCATGGTGAGCAATTTCTCCTTCAACGTGGCCAGTTCGTTATCGAGTTCGGCGGACACAGAGTCAGTATTTACGGAAAACGAATACTCCAAGTTCGGCCAGAAATAAAATTCCAAATTGAATGACGGCTGGCTGCTGCCGCTCTCATAACCAAAGGAATCATGGAAGGAAACGCTCCTTTCCGACAAGCCCATTGGAGTCAGGCATTGGCTGCGTTGACTGCTCATAACCCGCGCTACATTCCCTCACCTTTGTTACAACTCTGTGACAAACAGGTGAACTCCGGCAAACGAATCTGGCGCGCTTGACGCGATCTGGCCGTGAGGCCGGCGGGCCGCCGTGGTCTGCGCGCTCCTTCGAATAGCAAGATCACAGCTGTGTCTCCAGACCAAAGCGGCCCCACCTTTCCGCGAAGCGTTGCCTGAAAGGTGCGCACAAGGAGGCACAAGGAGAGTCAGCGGCTTATTCCCGCTTGCCTCTCGACAAACGTGGCTTCTATAGTCTTGCCCCTTAGACTATGAACACAACACCTCTGCGCGTGGCTGTGACAGGCGCCGCCGGCCAAATCGGCTACGCACTTTTGTTCCGCATCGCTTCCGGTTCTCTTTTCGGTCCGGAGCAGCCGGTCATCCTGCACTTGATCGAAATCGAACCGGTGCTGCCGGCGTTAACTGGCGTCGTCATGGAATTGGACGATTGCGCCTTTCCCCTCCTCAAAGGGGTGGTGCCCACGGCGAATCTGGACGAGGGCTTTCGCGGAGTGAACTGGGCGTTGCTGGTCGGCAGTGTGCCGCGCAAGGCGGACATGGAGCGCAAGGATCTGCTGGGGATTAACGGAAAGATTTTTATTGGCCAGGGTCGAGCCATCCAGAAGAACGCCGCCAGCGATGTTCGAATCCACGTCGTCGGAAATCCCTGCAACACCAATTGTCTTATTGCCATGAACAACGCTCCGGATCTCCCGCGTGATCGGTTCTTCGCGATGACCCGCCTCGACGAGAACCGCGCCAAAGCGCAATTGGCCAGGAAGGCCGCTGTGGGCATTACGACCGTGACCCACATGGCCATCTGGGGCAATCATTCCTCGACACAATACCCGGACTTTTATAACGCCAGGATCAATGGCAAGCCGGCGATGGAAGTCCTGCGGGATGAAACGTGGCTCAAAGGCGAATTCATCTCCAGCGTCCAGCAACGCGGAGCGGCCATTATCAAGGCTCGCGGCGCTTCCAGCGCTGCCAGCGCCGCCAACGCCATCGTCGATAGCGTCCGCTCGATCATCGAGCCGACTCCAGCTGGCGATTGGCACAGCGTCTGTCTCTGTTCCGATGGCAGCTACGCCGTGGAGAGCGGCTTGATCAGCTCCTTTCCCGTGCGCAGCAACGGGCGGAAACTTGAAATCGTCCAAGGCATCGCGGTGAACGAATTCAGCCGTGCCAGGATCGACGCTACCGTCAAGGAGTTGAAGGAAGAGAAGGCGATGGTTGCCGATCTGTTGCCGAAATGACGCGGCGCTGATCGGGCACAGCCTGGCAGCAATGCGCAGAGCCTAGTCAATGGCGTTGTGGCATCTGCGGTCTTCAACCTTCCGAGGGACATCCCATCCTGACAGCCACTATTTAAACGTGACCGCAACGATTTCCGTCGGTCTCTGGAAAACTCGCCGCCGCCAGCCCTCTTCCGCCGTGCGTGCTGCGTAAGGCTTTGACGTTTTCATTGCAAACAGGCAGACTGCTATCCGGCAACACCACGGCCACCGCGAAGATGCGGGTTGTCCGTCGATAAAGTAAAGCGCAGCAATCTGAACTATGTCTTCAACAGGCAAACTGGCCTTACTGGTGGGCGGCGGTCCGGCTCCTGGCATAAACGGCGTCATCAGTTCGGCGACCATCGAGGGAATCAACCAGGGATTCGAAGTCATCGGCTTGCGTGATGGCTTCAAATGGCTGGCACAAGGGGATGCGGAACATTATCGGCCACTGACGATCGATGATGTCTCGGGCGTGCACCTGCGTGGCGGATCGATCCTGGGCACGTCGCGGGCGAATCCCACCACCTCGGAAACAAGCATGCACAATGTGCTCGATGTTCTCCGCCGATTGGGAGTGAACTCGATGGTGACGATTGGTGGCGATGACACGGCCTATTCGGCGAGCCAGGTTTATCGCCACGGGGGTGGCACGATCCGCGTGGCGCACGTGCCGAAGACCATCGACAATGACTTGCCGTTGCCGGGCTCGACACCCACATTTGGCTTCGAGACCGCGCGGCACCTGGGTGTTTATATCCTCCGCAACCTGGCAGAAGATGCCAAGACCACCTCGCGCTGGTATTTGATTGTGAGCATGGGACGCGCCGCCGGACACCTCGCTCTGGGTATCGGCAAAGCGGGCGCCGCCACGCTCACGATTATCCCGGAGGAATTTCGCGGCAAACCGATCACGCTCGACGGGTTGTGCGACATCATCATCGGGGCCGTCATCAAGCGCAAGACGGAACGATCCCATTATGGGGTGGTCGTGCTGGCCGAAGGGCTGATTGAGGCCATCGGCGAAAAAGGGCTGCTCGCCGCCATGGATAGCACCCAACTGGACCGTTACGGCAAAGTGGCCCGTGATGAGCATGGCCATTTGCGCCTGGGCGAAATCGAATTCGGGCGGATGATGAAGGATCTGCTGACGGCGCGGCTGGAAGAGTTGAAAATCAAGACTGCTTTTGTTGACAAGGATCTTGGTTACGAACTGCGCAGCGCCGATCCGATCCCGTTCGATGCCGAATATACCCGCGACCTGGGCTACGGCGCAGTGAAATTCCTGCGTTCCGACGCGGCCGCAAAACATGGCGCCATCATCAGCTTCGTGGGGGGACGGATGCAGCCGCTGCCATTTGAGGAGATGCTCGATCCCAAGACCCGGCGCATGCAGGTGCGCAAGGTGAACGTGGACAGCGAGGGCTACGAATGCGCCCGCCGCTACATGATTCGACTGGAGCGCTCGGATTTCGAGAATGAGGGGCAACTCGCCAGACTGGCTACCGCTGCCGGCCTCGAGCCGGAAGAGTTCCGCAAGCGATTCGCTCACGTCGTGGGCCTGCATTGACCGCGGCGCCGGGAGGATACTCGCATGCAGACGCTGACATCGAAACAACTCGCCCATTATATTGATCACACGTTGCTCAAGCCCGAAGCTTCGGCCAAAGACATCGAGAAGCTTTGCGCTGAGGCGCGCGAACAGAGTTTTTACGCGGTGTGCGTCAATGGCTCGCGCGTGGAACTGGCCCGTCACTTCCTGGAAAGCTCCGAAGTAAAGGTCGCCTGTGTGGTGGGTTTCCCCCTTGGCTCGATGGAAAGCGACGTGAAGCGATTTGAAACTGAAGCCGCGATTGATTCCGGAGCGCAGGAGATCGATCTGGTGCTCAATGTCGGCGGGCTAAAAGACGGCGATGACCAGGGCGTCTTGCGCGAGCTGCGCGATGTGGTTGAAGCCGCTGAGGGTCGGCCCGTCAAAGTGATCCTCGAAACCTGTCTCTTGAGCCGCCAGGAAAAGATCCGCGCCTGCCAGCTCGCCGTGGAAGCCGGCACCCACTTTGTCAAAACCTCGACCGGCTTCAGCGCGGCTGGCGCAACGGTTGAAGACGTGAAACTGATGCGCGCGGCCGTTGGTCCAAAGTTCGGCGTCAAAGCCAGTGGCGGCATTCGCGACACCGCGACGGCTTTAGCCATGATCGATGCCGGCGCCACCAGACTGGGAACATCCAGTGGCGTCGCCATCGTGAAAGGTCTGGCTGTTTCCACGCCAGGAGGCTATTGACGTGCGCCGCAGAGGTGAGCTGGCTCTCCGCCTGACGTCGTGTCGTGACATTGCAAAAGATTTTCGAGGCTGAGACTTTTCAAAACGCTCCTTTCCGAGTATAGAATATAGGAGTCAGCTCTTTGATGGAGCGAGGCTGAGCACGGGAGAAACTATGGAAGTCTATTTTAAGAATTTAAGTTCGGAAGAGACTTCGACCGAAAAGCTGGTTGAAGACCTCATGCTGCTGGTGCACGACGCCGAGGATTTGATTGCAGCCACCGGCGCCAGCCTCGGCGCGGAATCTCGAGCGCAATTGCAAACCGTCCTGGAGCGGGTGAAAAGCCGCTCTGAAAAAATCAAAGGACATGCTGTCGCCAGCGCACAGGCAACGGATCGGTTGATCCGAAAGCACCCGTATTCCTCGCTGGGTATGGCCTTTGGTGTCGGGCTGTTGATTGGAATGCTCGTGAAGCGAAAATAGTTTCATGCTCAGTCGATTCGACTAAGGTGCTTCAACCATGATCGAGCAAATCAAGAAGCGTCTTGAAAACGGCTTCTCGCCCTTTGCCCTTCGGCTCTCCGATGGGCGACGCTTGGTCGTGCCCCGCAGAGACTTCATCGCCCTCTCGCCCAAAGTAGTCGTCGTGATTGGAGAAGATCAACTGGCCGTCACGATCAGCCCCCTGCACATTGTCTCGGTTGACGACGTGGCCATGGCACAATAACGCCGGAAATCGTATCTGCCAGTCGCGACGCCTACTTGACCGCCACCCAAGCCAGCGCATTTTGCAGCAGCTTTTTGTAGACGGGGTGCTCGTGCGCTTTACCATCGTGACCGAGCGCGATGCCGACGATGCGTGCCTTGGGATGTTGGACGATGAAAACCATCGGATACTCCTTGTTCTTCTGGGCGGAATAACCGGTTGCCAGCACCTGAATGGGTGTGCCTTGCGGGTCGGGCTCAAACCAGTAGCATTCGTCGGTGATTTTGAATGCGGCGGGGAGGCCTTCGGTGACCGGATGTTTCACGTCCGTAAGTTTCACCTCGAATTCGCCATACTTGTCGTGTCCCCGCGAGCCGCCGCCGGCCAAAACACGGTTGTATTCGGGCCAATCCTTCCAGTTATACCAAAGGGCCGGGTGCACCAGCAGGAGCCCTTTGCCTGATTCGGCAAAGTCAAAGATGGCTTTGCGTGTCGCCGCGTCGGGAATGGGTTGGTTGTTGCTCAGGTAAAGCACGTCGATGTCCTTCAACGCGGGCAGAATGGCGGATGGATTCTCGGTGTAGTTTGCGGACGCTTTGCCATTGGCCGTGAGGATGGCCGTGTCCGCCTGATTGAACCACTTTTCAAAATCATGCGAACTGCCTCCACCGACAATCAACACGCGCACCGCAGCCGAGCCGCCGCTGCTTTTCGATGAGGAGGATTGCGCGACGGCAACATCGCCAAGCGCGACCACCTCCACCGGCGCCTCTGCTTTGGTTGATTCGCCGCCGGCGAGCTCAGCTGTGATGGCCACGAACGTCGGGGCGACGGCATTGTCGAAGCTTTCCAAAGTGATGCGCTCAATGACATCGCGATGTTTCAGCGGTTTGCTGAAAGTTCGTACCTGGCCGCGTTCCACAAGATCCGGAACGCGTTTGGAGCCCGGCACGTCAGCCCTGCTGTTGTAATCCGCAATCTCGACGCCGTTCTTCAAAATGATCTCTTCACTTTGGCCGCCAGCGTAGTGCACGGCGATCTTTGCCACGGGCAGCCCTGCATTCTTGTTGTCGCCAAACGGCCAGGCCCAACCGCCCACACCTCCGAGGAAGTGTAACTTGCCCGCTCTCAGGTTGACGTTCTTAATCTCGACGCTTTGCGGGAAAGTCTTGGCCAGGCCGCTTCCTCCTTTCAGCACCGTCACGTTATTGCTCGTGCTCGTTTTGTTGGGATGAATGATTTCAAATGGCACATCACCCGCCTTCACCAGGCCAAACTTTTTGAACGGGAGCGTCTCGCCCGCGGATTCCCTGCTGTTATAAATGCCTTTGGTGCTGTTGGCCGTGAAGGCGTTGCGCATATCGATGATGCGGTAATTGGCGTCGCTGCCGCAGATGAACGTGAGCATGTCGCGCAACGCCTCCGGTCCTAGTGCTTCAAAGCCCTCTGGCATCAGCGAGCGGCCCGTATTGCGGCGCCCTTGGATGTTCTCGGACTTGAGTTCCATCTCGCCGCTGTTGTTCTTCACCAAAACGCCTGCTCTGTTCTCGCGAGCGATGATGCCATCGTAGGTCTCCCCGTCCCTGGTCTCGAAGCTCCAGGCCAGAAAGCTGGGATCGATTTCGCGGTTTGGGTCGAGAATGGCCACTAACAACTCCGCCGCCCCGTGGGCGCCCATGCCGGTCAATTCCGGACCGACTTCCTTTCCTTCGCCATTGAACTTGTGGCAGACGGCGCAATTCTGCGCGAAGAGCGCTTTGCCCTTGGCCGCATCTCCGTACTTCTCGACCTGCGGAGTCAGGCTGGCAATGAGCGTGTTCTTTTCTTTCGCCTCCGGCCCGCGCAGTTCCTCGATGAGAGCACTGGCGCGCTCGCGAACGGCCCTGTCGCTGTGCGTCCGCAAACGATGCACCGCCGTGGGGCCGAGTGTCGCCAGACTTACCTTGCCGCTTTTCAAACTCTCGATCAGAGTCAGCGCCCAATCGCTCCGCTTGATGAGTTGGGCAAACGCCGCTTCCTGCACTTCGGGTGGGAGTTTGGGATACGCCTCGGCCAATAACGGACCAACGGCCGGGTCTGCAGTGTTGCCGAGCGATTCAATGACCTGTCGCTGCAGGGTCGATGTTGCCGGGGAACCAATGATTCTTCCGACCGACGGAAGGATGTCAGGATTCATCTGCCTGACACCCAGCAAGCTGGTCGCGATCTGCGAACGCGAGTTGTCGGACTGCTCCGGGTCGTTCAGCTTTGCAGCAAGTTGCGAGACGAGCGATTTCAAGTCGTTTGCCAGCACACCGCTTTTGTCCCAGCGTGCGGCTAGCGGCAAAACAGCGCCAGCCACGGCAGAATTCGGTGAGGACAGGAACTGCTTGAAGGCCCGCTCCAGCCATTCATCCCACTTGGGAACGACGCCGGGCTTCAATCCCTGAGCAAGTGATGCCAGCACCATCTGCTTGACGGCATCGCTTTTCGAGGCGTTGCCCAGCAACTTGAAAATCTCGGCGGCATATTCCGCTTCCTGCGAAGATACAACCTGTTTGACCAGCTCACTGATAAGAGGCTTTAACTCTTCTTCCCTTGCTGCGCCAAACGCAGCGAGCAAAAACGGCTCAGGAGCCTTGGCTCCGACTCCGACAGCGGCGGACTGCGACCAGCCATCGGTGAGCTTTGGCCACATGCCAACTATTGCGGGAGGTTCATCGATGGGAACGCCGTCCATGCTGGCGAATGCCATCAGGGCCAGAAGACGTATTCGCGCATCTTCTCGCTGAAAACTTCGCGCCATGGCCAGCCCCAACATCCTGTCAGCACCGTCTTCGGTGCGCCTGAAGCCGTCCGCTACCACCCGAAATCCGTTCTTCGACACTTCGTTTTCCGGCGAAGCAATCGCGTTCGCCAAGAGCTCCCCATCCAATTTCCCCATGCCGTGCAATGCCCAGAGAGCGTGGATTTTTGCGGCGGCTGGTTTGTCCGACTTCAACGTGGCTGCCAGCGGCTTTACGCTGTCGGGCGTCTGCTCTTCGACCAACAACCGCATGGCATTCATGCGCACATGGCGGTTCGGATGTTCCAGCGCCTTGATCAGCTCCTTTGCCGATGCTTTGGCGAGATTCGGCACTTTGTTCTGCTTTGCCTGCTTGTGGTCCACGCGCCAAATCCGCCCGAAATAATGGTCGCGGTCGGGGCGCACGGCGGCGTTAGCCGGGCCGTGAACGGTGCCGCGCGTGTCATTATGGACGACTGCCTGGTTGTAGAAATCGATGATGTAAAGCGCGCCATCCGGACCGATGCGCGTTTCGATGGGACGAAACCATTTATCGCGTCCGCCAATAAACTCGGGTTCGCGCGTCTTGTGAGCCTTGTAAGTAACAGAATCCTGTTCGACCACTTCGTGATGAACGAGATTGATGGTGGGTTCCGTCGTGAAGTAGCTGTAGTTCCATTCCTCAGGCCACGTGCCCCCGTCGTAAATCGCACACCCAGCCGCCGCAGTGAACGACCCAACCACATCGATCTGCACATAAGCCTGCTGATCATGAGTGATGATCGGAAACGAGGGACGCAACCGGATGAGCGATTTGAAACTGGCGGTGTTGCCAACTTTGCCGCGCGCGAGGACCGATTCGGGCATCACCACGTGCATCAGCAAATCGCCGCTGGTGGGCTGCGTGTAAAACACCTCATTGTCCCACGAGATATCCAGTCCCCACGTGTTCCCGCCTTTGGAGGAATACTGTTCGAAGGCGGTGCCATCAGGTTTGAAGCGCACCACACCCGAGTTGATGCGGCCGAAGTCTTTTGACTTGTCGCCATTATAGACATGCTCGCTGCCGCTGTAGCCGTGCGTGCAATAAATCCAGCCATCGAAGCCCCAGCGCGGGTTGTTGATAACGGCGTGAGTATCGCCGATGCCAAGCCCGGTGTAGAGCTTTTCAACTTTGTCGCCTTTGCCGTCGCGGTTCGTGTCGCGAATCCAGAGCACATCCGGGGCTTGCACGGCGATCACGCCGTCCTTGTGAAAAACGAAACCGGTCACCAGTTCGAGTCCTTCGTAGAAAATTTCCTTCTTGTCCATGCGCCCGTCGCCATCCTTGTCGCTCAGAATTGAAATGCGATCGATGGCGGGCCGCTCCGTAATCGGAGGGCGCACGCGCCAGCCCGAATCCTTCCAGGGCGTGTCCTTGAATTCGGCCTTGGGTTCACGACGGCCATTGGGATACTCCGGTGTTTCCGCGACCCACAGGCGTCCGGCAGGATCCCAATCCATGTTGATCGGTTTGTTAATCAGCGGCTCAGCGGCCACCAGCGAAAGATTGAAATCCGGATGCACTTCAAGTCTGGCGACGGCTTTCTCCGGAGCAGTGGGTCCGCCCTCGGGATAACGCAAACTGGCCAACTCCTCCTTGCTGCACAGCGAATCGACGTTGGAACGTTTGCCCGCCCAGGCAATGCCCCGTAACAGCACCGCGCGATAATGCGGGAGACTGAACGTTTTATGGTTGTGGCCAAGGATGGAAACGAATGCGCGGTAAGGTTTCCCGCCTTCGAGGGTCCGCTCGTAAACCCACATCTGCGGCTGGATGTCATACACGGATGGTCTCCCGGCGGGCTGCGCGCTGGCGCGAGGCGTGTCGGGCCTGTTGGGCGTGTAGGTCGCGGCGAGCACGCGCGCTTCGGGCATCATGTGCAATTCGTAGTAGAGCTCATCGTCCAGTTCGAAGTTCGACACACCGGTCGTGATGGGGTGCCCGGTGTCCATGTAATAGAAACTCAACTCCCCTTCGTACCATTTGGAATGTTTGTGTTCCCAGGCCCCACCCACAATCGTCTTGAACCACTGAGGGTCGGTGCCGCAGACCGCGTCGTGGATCACGACCATGCCGCCGCCGCGTTTAAGGAAGTTGTCCAGAGACGCGCGCTGTTCCCCTTTGATGGAGCCGCCTTCCGCCGCATACATGACCAACACATCGGTTTTTTCGAGTTGCTCGGCCGAAGGGAAATCCATGGCCCCGTCAGCTTGAGCGCCGCGCTGGTTGAGCAACTCCTTCCATTCGGCCAGAAATCGCGGATGGTCGTGCTGTCCCGGACCGTGTGTTTTCACGCCACCGCGAATGAAAACTCGCAGTTTATCCTGTTGGGCAAAAGCAGTCGCGAGGCAGACTAAAAAAGTGAAAGCAAAGGCGAGTTTTTGTTTCATAACGCTTTGAACATGTTGAGCGACGGCAACCTTACCCGGTTTGGGTTTCGGGCAAAAAGGAAATTCTTTGCGAAGGCTTCTCGCTCCGTGAGTTGAATCCGGACCGGTCAAAAGTTCGGCAACCGGGAGAAATCCGCAGGCTTATCTTCCGAAAGCCCACAGGTTCGTGGCCGTGCGCACGTAAAGCTTGTTGTTCGCAATCGCCGGCGTCGTCATGATGCGTTCGCCAAGGTCATTACGTGCCAGCACCTTCAAGGTGTCCCCGGCTTCAATCACGCTCACCGTTCCGCGCGTGGACGCAAAATAGACCTTTCCGTCGGCGGCAACCGGTGAGGCAAAGTATTCACCGTCGGCTCCAAGCCGCTCCTGCTCGTAAAGGGCCTTACCCGTGGCCGCCTCGTAACAGGTGACGCGGCCACCATCCTGCACGATATGCATCCGGCTGCGATAAAATAACGGTGAGGAGACTACAGGCACGCCCCGTTTCTGCTTCCACGCCAGGTGGGATTCCGTCACGTCACCGGTGCCGGGCGCGCGCAAAGCAAAAATGCCGTGTTCACCTTTCGCGATCAAGGCGGTGGCCGCATTCCATTCCTGCTCGTTCACGAACCCGTCCTTGTCGTTGTCGATGGAGGTGAAGAGCGGTTTGTTGGCAAGCATTCCACGCGCTTCGTCCCCCGCAATTTTGCCATCCTCGTTCTTGTCCATCTCAGCCGTCGTTTTGGAAAACGAAGGCAGATTCGCGCCACCGAAGCTGCGCGACATCGCGTAGAGCCGGCCATCACCGATCACAGGAGTCGGACAAACGCTGACGGCTTCCAGGCCGCGAGCAGACCACTGTTCCCTGCCATCCTTCAATCCGTAGCCAACGACTCGAAAACTGCCCGCCAGGACGACTTCCTGCGCGCCGTCGTGTCTCCAGACGATGGGCGTCGTGTAGCTGCTGCGGGCCTCCGGTCGCGGTGTTTCCCAGACCGTTCGTCCGCTGTTCCCATCGAGGGCCAGCAGAGACGATTTGCCTTCCTCCTGGTCGCGATTGATGATGAGAAGATTCTCCATGATCGCCGGGGAAGTGCCGCTGCCATTGATCAAGCCCGGCATCGGCAGTGACCTGCGCCAGCGTTCGCGCCCTTCCAAATCGTAGGCCAGCACACCATACGAGCCGAAATAAACGTAAACGCGTTTTCCATCGGTCGCGGGCGTGGCGCTGGCCGGACTGCTCGTCGGGTTGACCTCTTCCATCCCTTCGGCCGGGGCGACCTGACGCCAAAGCATCTTGCCGTCGCGCCGCCTGAGGCAAAGTGTGTGCAGCTTCCCGGTCTCCAAGGCGGTCAGAAAAATCCGGTCTTCCCAGATGCAGGGCGAAGACAAGCCCGGCGGCAGCGCCGTCTTCCAGAGTAGATTCGTGGCGGGGCCGAACTCGACGGGAGGTTTGTCCGATTCGGATACACCGCTGCAGTTCGGTCCGCGGAATTGTGGCCAGCCAGTCGCGGCCAAGGTCTTGAATGCGCCACTGTTTGCCATCGCCAGCCAAAGGGCAGCGACAATCCACTTCGAAGACGGCCATCGCATAACGGCCTGTGTTTGGCTGATTGTGTCCGCGCTGTCGAGGGGAAAGAAATGGAGCGCGGACGTCTCGTCCTCCCGATCATAGCGAGCGCATGCGCCAAATCCCTTCGCTCAAGCCAACTCACTGTTTAGAGTGATTGCCAAAAGTAATTTCCGAAAAGGTGGGCGACGCCCTGCCGGGCGTCGCGGCAAACCGGCAGGTTTGCCCCACCTTTTCGGAAATTACTTTTGGCAATCGATATAGGTGAAAGGGTTCACTTGAAGCATCGTTGCTGAATAGGGTATCAGGCTGGTCATCTGTAGATTCGAGCGGACGAGACGTCCGCGCTCCAAATTGAAATGGGTTTGACACAAGTGGCTGAGGTTTGTCAGGTTGTCTCTCATGCAACCCCTGTTTCCAGACACGGTTTGCCTGCGGGGCGACCCGTGAAGAAGATAGGGATGATCGCGTGAAGGTTCGTCGAGTTCTGCTCGCCATCGTTGCAGGAAGCGTGGGGCTGATCGGCATTATTCTGACTTCCTGTTCCCACCTTCGAGGTACCGTGATGGCGCCGCCTATGATCCAGGGAGCGACTTTTGTTGGGAACCAGGCCTGCGTCGATTGCCATTCGAACGTCACTCGCGTCTTTCCATCGAGCCCGCATGCGCGCCTGCATCTCGAAGGTGCGCCGCGAGGCGAGGCGACCGGTTGCGAATCGTGCCACGGACCAGGCAGCTTGCACGTGCAGGCCGGGGGCGGGCGCGGCAAATTTATTGTCAATCCCGGCCGGGAACCTGAGGCCTGTTTCGCTTGTCATATCCATGTGCACGCCCAATTCAGACTGCCGCACCATCATCCGGTGTTGGAAGATCGAATGAATTGCGTCCAGTGCCACGATCCGCACGGAGCAGACATTTTCAAGGCATCGCATCGCACCGCTTTTGAGGCTCGGGCTGCAACCGGGTTCGCGCGCCTGAATGAAACGTGCGCACAGTGCCATCGCGAACAGGCGCGCCTGGTCATCTACGAACACGAAGCGCTGCGTGAAGGCTGCACTATTTGTCATCAACCGCACGGGTCCATCGCGGACAAAATGCTCGTCCAGCGCGACAATAATCTTTGTCTCAAATGTCACGCGCAGGTGCACGCGGTGGGCGGAGATATTTTTATTGGCGATGTTCCGCACACGGCCTTCCTGAGTCGCGGTTCGTGTTGGAGCGCAGGTTGTCACACCGCCGTTCACGGATCGAATATCGATCGGAGACTGAGGCACTGAGGCGGATCATCCGTAAGCGCTCAAGCGTAATCCGTGAAAGCTGAAGAGCCCATCATGCGTTTTCCTGCCCGGATGCGCGCGGCTATTGCGCATCGCGACTTGCGCCTTGCGCCTGGTGCTTTCGTCCACGTTTCTGGCGGCCTTCTGCTGTGCGCCCTCTCCCTTTCGGCCGCGGTGGACACAAGCCGAATTCCTCCAGCCGCCGGGGTGCAAGTCGATTTCACACGAGACATCAAACCACTGCTGGAGCGCTCCTGCCTCCGCTGCCACGGACCGGAAAAACCGAGGAACCGCTTGCGCCTGGATAATCGCGAGGCTGCCCTCAAGGGCGGTGAGAGCGGCGTCGCGATTGTGCCGGGCGACAGCGCCGGGAGCCCGTTGATCCACGTCGTGTCAGGCGTGCACGAGGATATCGAACGCATGCCGCCCAAAGGCAAAGGCGATCCGCTTACGCCGGATGAGATCTCGCTTCTCCGGGCGTGGATCGATCAAGGAGTGACGTGGCACGACACGGCAGCCGCTTCCGCCATTGAGCCGACAGCTTCGGCTACGCCGGCCTTCCGCTGGATTGGCGTCCGCGGTGACGAGCACAAATTTCGCGAACATTTTTGGATCAAGGACGGGTTCCGTGCCGGGCTGGAGAACTTTCTTTTGCAGGAGCAGCTTTCCCCGGACTCCAGCATCAAAGTTGAAGGCCGGCTCTTTCCCGATGAGGACAACTTCCGCGTGGCGCTTCGTTACGAGCGAAGGGAGACAGGGTTCATCGACGCCGGTGTGGACCAATTCACCCGCTATTATGATGACTCGGGTGGCTTTTATCCTTTTGCGCAGCCTGTCTTCTCGCTGGATCGCGATTTGCAATTGCGCACCGGCAAAGCATGGATCGATTTGGGCCTCACGTTGCCCGAGTGGCCGAAGGTCGCGGTTGGCTACGAATATCAGTTCAAAGAGGGCACGAAGTCCACATTGCAATGGGGAGCGGTCAGGATCACGACCGCGCCGGTGCTGCCACCGGCTTCGGTTGAGAAGAACATTTATCCGGCATTCAAGGACGTGGATGAGAATGTCCACATCCTCAAGTTCGACGCGAAACACGAGTTCGCCGGAATTTTTGTCGAGGATAATTTTCGCGCGGAGTTTTACGATTTGAAAACGCATCGCGAGAATGGGCTTTCGATGCTACAAGGCCAGATCCGCCCGGCCACATCGGTCTTGATTGATGAAGCGCAGGATCAATTCCGCGCCGTAAATGCCCTTCGGATGGAGAAGGAACTTCGTGACTGGTGGTTTGTCTCCGGAGGTTACCTCTATTCGAAGGCGGACGCCGATGCCACCTTCCGCCAGGCCACCGTTCACGCCACGGGGCTGCCCATCTCGGGAGATTTCTGGCGCAGCCAATCAATCATTCTTTCGCAGGACGCGGTGCTCTTAAATGGGAACATGCGGCTGGGGCCGTGGAAGAATCTTACATTTTCCTCGGGGATTCAAAGCGAGGCGATGCATCAGGAGGGCGTTGGACGCGTGAGCCTTGACACGGGAAATCCAGCCACGTTTCTTCTGATCCAACCCGCGACACTCGACGCCAATCTTGACCGACACACCCTTCGCGAAAGCGCCAACCTGCGTTTTACCGGTCTGCCCTTTACCTCCCTGTTTGCCGACGTCCGCCTGGAGCAGGAAACACTCGACACTTTGGAAGGCCAGATTGGCGGCGGCCATGACTTCCGCCGCGACACCGACGCCGAGGGCCATCTGAACGACTGGCGCGCAGGGTTTTATACGTCGCCGCTGAATATGGTTTCTGTGGGCGGCCATTATCGTCAGCGCCACAAACACACGCGCTACAGCGACAGAATCGACACCACCGCCAGTTATCCCGCGTTCATCCGCGACCGGATCATGGACACCGATGAATTCGAAGCAAAACTGAGCTGCCGTCCGGCAACCTGGCTTAAGACCACACTCACGTATCAAATCGTGGAGACGGATTTTGATTCGGCCACCGACAGCCTCGCTGGCGTGACGCCGGGCGGTCCACTGCTGGCCGGAACTTTCAACGCCGATGTTTACGGGGTTAACTTCACGCTGACGCCGTTTTCGCGCTGGTATTTCTCCGCTGCGTTCAACTACTACGACTCACGTGCGACTTCAACGCACAACGGCGTGCCATCAGTCGTGCCTTATGCCGGTGACATTTACAATCTAATGGCCAGCGCCACCTACACCTTGAGCACCAATACAGACCTCATGGCTAGTTACACGTTCTCCCGGGCTGATTATGCGCAGAATAATTTTGCAGCCGGCCTGCCACTGGGAATCAACTACGACTGGCATACCGTGCTGGCCGGCGTAACGCGCCGTTTCAAGAACATGACCGCGAACCTGCAATATGCCTTTTACCAATACGCCGAGCCGAGCAGTGGCGGATTTAACGATTACACTGCGCACGCTGTTTTTGCTACGCTGACCCTTCATTGGCCTTAACTATGAAGTTCGCGACCATTCGCCATGCGCCGCCTTGCCAGACGCCAGATGCCAGGCATCCTGTGACGTGCGCCCAGCGCCGGGCCCCGAGTGTCACGTGGCATTTACTACGCGGCACCTGGCGATTGCTTGTCGTTTTTGTGGTCCTTGCGTTTTTGAGTGCAGGCTGGGCCGCCAATTTCTCGGTGTCGATGTTCAACAACCGATTCGTTCCCGCCGATCTGACCATCCGCGTAGGCGACACTGTGACCTGGACGGTGATGCAGGGGAATCACGACACAGTGTCGGGATCCAGCGGCGTGCCCAGTGGTGTTTGGAACAGCAACGACCAGTATCGCCGGTTGATGCGGATCGGAGAAAGTTTTTCGTTCACTTTCAATGCGGCCAACACCTATCCCTTTTATTGCACACCTCACTGGCAGTTTTTTGGAATGGTCGGAACCATCCGCGTCATGGCCCCCAATGCGCCGCCCAGTGTTTCCATCATCAGCCCGGCCAACGGAAGCAATTTTTCCGCTCCTGCCGACATCACCATTGAAGCCGACGCCTCCGATCCCGACGGCACGGTGACGCAAGTGGAGTTCTTTATCAACGGAGCTTCCATTGGGGTGGTCGCGGCCCGGCCCTATCGCGTCACCACGAACAATATCGGGCCCGGCGGTTACTCGCTTTCCGCGGTCGCCACCGACAATGCCAATGCCACCGGCAGCGCTTCGGTCTCTGTGACGGTCAGCGGTCAGGCTCCCGCGATCACCAGCCCGCCGCAATCGCAGACAGTCAACATCAGCAACGATGTTGTTTTCACTGTGCAGGCCACGGGCTTGCTTCCGCTCAATTACCAATGGTTCTTTGACCAGAACGTTATTGTCGGCGCGACCGGCGATACGCTCCTTCTCACGAACGTCAGTGCCGCGGATTCGGGAGTTTATACCGTCCAGGTCACGAACGCGTTTGGCTCTGCTTCGGCTTCCGCGACATTGACGGTCACCAATCTGCCGGTGGGCACGCCGCCGGGCATCACACTTCAACCGCAATCGCAAACAGTGGATGCCGGCATGAATGTGACGTTCACCGCTGCCGCCATTGGTTCATCGCCGCTGAGTTGGCAGTGGTTCTTTAACGGTTCGGCGATTGTGACCGAGACCAACTCGTCGCTGGAGCTGACTAATGTCATCCCTGCGAATGCCGGAGACTATTTTGCCGTGGTGGCCAACGCCTTCGGCGCCGCAACCAGTTCGGTGGCCACGCTCACGGTGTTTGCCGCCAAAAACGATTTCAATCATGATGGCAACACCGACTTCCTTTGGCAGAACGTCGATGGCCGCGTCCGCTTGTGGTTGATGGAAGGCGTCACACGGATCGGCGCTCTGCTCTTGCGCAATGGCCGCCCCGCCGCGTCCGGCTGGCGCATCGTCGGCACGCACGATTTCAACCAGGACCGAAACACGGATATCCTGTGGCAACACAACAATGGCCGGCTGGCCCTTTGGTTCATGAACGGCACCAACTTCCTTCGCTCGGAGCTTATATCTGGCGCGCCTGCCCTGGGTCGGCCGTGGCGCGTCGTGGGCCTCGGCGATTTGAATGGCGATCGCCACAAGGATATTCTTTTCCGCCACACGGACGGGTATCTGCTTGTTTGGCTGATGAAAGGAACGAAGTTTAACCGACAACGGTTGCTCTACAACGGCGAACCAATCCCTTCCAGGTGGCGCGTGGTTGGTCTCGCCGACGTCAACAATGACGAACAGCCGGACATCCTCTGGCAAAGTCCCGAAAGTTCAATCGTGATTTGGTTTATGAACGGGATGGTGCCGACGACTGGCCCCCTGCTTTCACATTTGCCCCGGCTGAACGCGCGGATCGTGGGGCTGAACGACCTCAATCAGGATGGCAACCTGGATTTCATTTGGCGTCACGCGGACAATCATTTCTCCGTGTGGTGGATGAATGGAACCAACCGCCTCGGTGCGGCTGAAATCAATGGAGCGGAAGTTGTGTCCAGCGCCTGGATTTTCGTTGCGCCAAAGGAATGACGTCCAAACCAACAATCCTCATGAACCCATTCAAACGATTCCTTGTGACGGCGGTTCCACCAACCGTTCCGGCTTCTTCCCTGGCTCGATGGCTGCAACAGAGGAGGACCGCGCCATGAAAGATCGTATCCTGACCATTTTGTTGTCCGCCGCCGCGACGGTTGGCGTGGTCAAGCTTGCCGAAAACCCGAAGGAACTCACGGTCGAGCGGCTGATTGTGACCAAGGAGTTGATCGTGTCCGATACCGGCCAGCCGTGGGAGAAAGGATTTGAAGCGCACCAAATTCCCCGCGGCATCTACGCGAAGTCGGTCACCGAGGCAACCACCGGAGGGCTTTGGGTGCGCAGCCGCCTGATCAAAGGAGAAATAGACGACCCATTTGACGACCGGTTTCATGCCCTGGAAAAGGACGGCAGCCTGCGCACGGCCCCCGGGCACATCTCATGGAACGTCTGGCTCAATGGGGCGTGGAGACAGATGGCCATCATCCAGGGCGAGGGGCTTGAAATGTCCGAAGTGCCGCTCAAGGAGTGGAATGGCGGCACCCACCCCGGCCGCATCCGCTTTCAAACTTACAGACCACGCCACAATGAGCCCCTGACCGATGCGCTGATCGGCCAGGGAATGATGTCCATCGGTGGAGGCGGCTATGGCGGAGGCGGGTTGCCGTATCCCAGCGAAGTTCTCCAGCTTTGGGGCGGCGAGATGACGAAGTCGGCGATCCCGGTACCGGCAGCTCCAATCGTTTTGAGCGACGACGGTTCGGGCGAACATCAATATGCGATTATGGCCGTCGGCGTGCAGGGTCGCCGCACAGCGATGTCGCCTCCGACCAGGGCCCGAGGGCTGGCCAGGCTCCGCTGGGACAGCGTTCCTGGCGGCGACAGTTACATTGTGGTCCGCGACGGGAAAGAAATCGCCGGCCCGTTGCGCATAGAGGGATCGCAAAAGGAATGGACCGACAAGGCCGGGCCATGAGCGCGCCGGATTAAGCGACTGAACCGCTTCTTCTCTCCCCGGCGTTGCCTTTGCGGCAGATTTCGCGTTTAGTCTCTGCATGGGACGTCAATGGTTGCATGCCAAGCGAGCCGTGGCCTCGTTGAAGAAAGGCCAAAAGACCGCCAAGATTGTCAAAGAGATCGCAGTCGCGGCCAAGATGGGCGGCGCAGAGCCGGATTTGAATCCGCGCCTGGCCGCAGCGGTGGAAAAGGCGCGCAAGGAAAGTGTTTCGCGCGACGTGCTCGAACGCGCGATCAAAAAGGGCGCGGGACTGGGTGACGAAAAGCTGATTATGGAACACGTGGTGTTCGAAGGTTACGCGCCGCACAAGGTTCCTGTAATCGTGGAGGTGTTTACCGATAACACGAACCGCAGCACGCCGGAGTTTCGCGTCCTCTTTAAGAAAGGACAACTGGGCGGTGGCGGGAGTAATAAATTTCTGTTCGATCACGTCGGATTGGTCGAGGCCTATCATCCCGGCGCCGGAAGTGACATCGAAGAAGCCGCTATTGAAGCGGGGGCGAATGACGTGGAGTCCCTGAGCCACACCGCAAACGATGATATACCCGAAGAAGCCGCCGGCGCCAGGTTCATCACGGAACGCAACGCCGTGCACGTGGTCTCCCGCTGGTTAACCCGTAATGGCTGGACGGTAATTACAAGCGAGCTAGGATACATTTCCAAGGCCTGTCCAGATTTGACCGAGGAACAACGGGCTGAGGTCGGCGAGTTTTTGCAGGCTCTGGAGGATCACGACGATACTCACAGAGTCTGGGCGGCAATCAAATAAAGGGCTATGAAGCTTTTTGCCGTTACTTGTACGGCCGGATACCATATCGTCCATGGATGAAACCAAACGGCACATTATGAGAACCAATTCACTTACCCGCCGAAAATTCTTACAGAGTTCGTTTCTCTCCGCCGCCGCCTGCACGCTCTCCCCACGTTCGTGGTCGCAAGTGCGCAGCGCGAACGACGACGTTCGCGTGGCGGTCATCGGCATCAATGACCGTGGCGGCGCGCACCTCAGTGAGTATAAGAAGATGGAAGGGGTTCGCATCGTCGCGCTCTGCGACGTTGATCTGAATGTTCTCGATCGGCGGGCCAAGGATCTCGAAGGCGTGCAGAAAGTTCAGGACATCCGAAAACTTCTGGAAAGCAAGGAAATCGACGCCGTCTCAATCGCCACACCAAATCACTGGCATGCGCTGGCCACCATTTGGGCGTGCCAGGCGGGCAAAGACGTTTACGTGGAGAAGCCGTGCAGCCATAACGTTTTCGAGGGGCGCAAGTGCGTTGAGGCCGCGCGCAAGTACGATCGCATCGTCCAGCATGGCACGCAGAGCCGGTCAAACGCATCGCAGGCGCGGCTGGCGGCGCTGGTGAAGAAGGGCCCCTACGGCAAGCTCCTGGTCTCAAAAGGCTATTGTTGCAAACCGCGCTGGAGCATCGGCTATAAACCGATCAGTGAACCGCCGGCACATCTGGATTTCGACATTTGGACCGGCCCCGCGCCGAAGCAGCCGTTTCACACGAACCTTGTCCACTACAACTGGCATTGGTTCTGGGATTTCGGCAATGGCGATATCGGCAATCAAGGCGTGCACGAAATGGACATCGCGCGCTGGGCGCTGGGCGGCACATTGCCTAAGAGCGTCGTCAGCCTGGGCGGCCGTTACGTGGACGGCCCGGAGTTTAAAGACCAGGGACAAACACCCAACCAGCTTGTCTCTGTGTTCGACTTCGGCGGCACATTGCTGCTCTTCGAAACGCGGGGGCTCGTCGGCAACAGAAGTATTCCCGGCTTCGGCGAAAAGTATCCGAACAAGGTGACCAACGAATTGTATTTCGAAGCCGGCATGGTGAAAAGCGGCAAGTTCTTTCCCAAAGGAAAGGACGAAGCCGAGCCGCTGGTGGAGGTTGATTTCGATGAACCCAAGCCCGGAGGACACTTCAAGAATTTCATCAACGCCGTTCGCAGCCGCAGCCGTGAGACCCTTAATGCGGAGATTCTCGACGGTCATCTTTCAGCGGCACTCTGTCATTTGGGCAACATTTCATATCGCCTTGGCAAGGAGCGCCCGTTCGAGAAGCCGAGAGATTTCAGCGACAACGCCGTCGTGGGCGACAGCATCATGACGCTGCTGGAAAACACCAAAGCGATTGGAGTCGATCCAGCCAGGGCGACACTCTGGGTGGGACCAAAACTGGAATTTGATCCCGAGAGGGAAAAGTTCGTGAACAACCCGCCAGCCGACAAAATGCTTACCCGCGCCTATCGCGCCCCGTTCGTCGTGCCCGACAAAGTGTGATTGAATCTGCGCCCGGAAGGACCATACTTCTCGACGACATGGCAAAATCATCAGGAACCGGACAAGGCTATCTGGGCGAAATCATGGTGCACAGAGTTTCACGCGCCGTAGGCATCGTGGAAAGCGTGATCGAGGCCACCGCCGGCTGGCCGCCGGAGATTACACTGAAGCTCAAAGATGGCTCCGTAAAAAAAGGGAAGCTGAGCGAATTCCGGGAACCGAGAAGCGCCGAGAAAAAGAAATTCTCGCCCTCGTTAGAGAAAGATGACGCTTAGGGGGAACGATTCAGTTCCTTTCGATGAGCACACGCGCCCTCGCGTGTGCCGACCGGCGCCCTCGCCGGTCGGCGCACGGCCAGGACGGGGCACCAACTGGTTCGGCGTGCGTGCTTAGCGGGCGCCGCGCAATTCCGACAGGACTATATTCTTAATCGCATAATGCGAGATCATGTGGCTGGGCGCGATTTCGTCGATTTCCAGATGGAAGGAGCCGTGGCCGATTTTCTTGAGCGCGCTGCGCACCCGACCTTCATATTCGCGCATGGCCTCGGCGTAAGGCGACCCTGCGCTTTTCTCGTTGTGTTGCGCCTGCCCGAAGCAACAGTCATCGCGGCGCACCAGGACTTGCACCTGCTTGCGGCCACGTCCGTGCGAGCCGAGGATGTAAAGGTCCGGATAGCCGGCGATGCGGTAGAAGGAACGTTCAAATTGTTCGCGGTCGCCAACGGAGCCGCCCGCGCGCAGATAAAGAGGAATGGTTCCCGCCACCGGAAAGCTGCAGCGAATCGTCGGGTCAATCGCGGCGTAAACCGTCGTCGTCCATCCACCGCCGGAAAGCCCGGCCATGTGAAAGGCACGGTACTTCGGGAAGCGACCGGAACGACTGCGGGTCTTGAGGTAATTCAGACTGATGGCCGTTGGTTCCAGGAAGAATTTCATGGGACTGCCGGTGGTGGTCAATTGAAACATGGCGTCATGGCCACCGGTGCAATCGCCCGGCCGCATGTGAGGCATGAAAACGCCGAGCACGCCGTAACCCTCACGCAAGAGCGCGTGGATGGTGCGTTGCAAACCATATCCGACATCTTCCGGCGAAGGATCGTCGTCCAATGTGCAGGCGTGGCCGTGATGCACCACCACCAGTTCGCGATTGGGATGTTGCGGCACGAAGTGGCAGGCGAGTCCTTGCAAGCCGGCAGCCAGATTGATGTGAAATTCATCCACGCGGGCCAGATGGGTCAGGTGTTGCACCGGACTGGCTACATTGGTGACCACGACGTCGGGCAACCGCCGATCGGGGAAGCCGTCGGCGCCCCAAAGATATTGGATGAGCGCGCGGCGCTTTTCCACAATCTCGCGGGAGGAGCGAACCGTGATGGCCCGATCGTCAATGAGCTGGGCTGATGAACTCTGGCTGACGAACAGGCTGCTGACAAGAATGGCCAGCAGGCGAAACGGTAAAGGGTGGGTGAATTTCATTTCGGCGTATTCTACAGGTGGGGTTTGCGGCAAATCAAAATGATTGCGACGTCGGGCTACTTTGGCATTGCCTGCTCAAAAGTTCTCTTGTTAGCGTGCCCTCGGTTTTCAACCGGAAGAATTTATGAGTGAACATAGCCGCAGCAATTATCCGAAACTTCACAACGCCATGTGGCCCGGCCTTGTTGGCAAGGGCAGTCCGGGCGCCGAACCTGCCATCGATCTCGACACGATGCTCGATCTCACCGCGAAGGCGGAAGTGGACGGCATCCGGTTCGACGGGGTCGATCTATTCCTGTTCGACCCGCACGTCAGCATCGACATCGACGACGAGGGCATCAAACGCCTGGCTGACAAAATTCGAAAGAAAGGTTTCGTTGTTGGCTCGGTCGTTGCCCCAGTCTGGCCGCCCACCGGTGGCGGCTCGGCCATGGCCAGCGATGAAGACCGCAAGAAGTTCGTCGAACAAGTCCGCAAAGCCTGTGGCATCGCGCAGAAATTGCGCCGGCTCGGTGTGCGTCCGGAAGGCGTGGTGCGAATTGATTCGGCATCCGGCGTGGAGGAGTGGGCCCATGATGCCGAAGGCAATCAGCGTCGCATTGCCGAAACATTCACACAGGCGTGCGACGTGGCGGAGGATTATGGCGAGCGATTGGCCGCGGAAGGCGAGATCTGCTGGGGCGGCATGCACAGTTGGAGAAAAATGCTGGACCTTCTGGAACGCGTCAATCGTCCGAACACACTCGGCTTTCAAGCGGACATGGCGCACACCCTTCTTTACATCCTCGGCTTCAACGCAACGGAAGATTCGATACTGCCGCCGGGCTGGGATTGGTCCGAGCCGCGTCGTTTGGACGAAGCGATGAAGACATTGACTGCGGCGTTGCGCCCGTGGACGATTGATTTTCACGTCGCTCAAAACGATGCGACGGTGAAAGGCGCCGGCACGCATGACAAGACCGGCCATCACTGCCTGCCGAACGATCCCCAAGGCAAGCTGAGGATAGTCCATCATGCGGGCTATTGGCTGCACGGCGACAACGGCCGCCTCACGCAGAAGATTCGCCACATTTGTTGGGACGGTTGCATGTTCCCCAACGCCGTCATGATGAAGCAGAAAACGTGGAATGATATTCTGGCAGCGATGATCGCCGTCCGCGACGCGCATGGCTGGCGTGAAGACGAAGACGAAGAGGCTGTTGAGGCCAGTCCCGCGCGCGAGACCGAGAGAGTTTTGGTCCGAAGGCGACCCAAGAAAGCGAAAGTGGTATCGAGGAAAAAGAAACCTGCCAAACCCGTCAAGAGTCGCTCGAAGACGCCTGCCAGGGCTTCCGCCAGAAAACCAGTAAAGCGGGCAAAGAAAACAGCCAGGAAAGCCACTACTAAAACTAGACGGCGTTGAATCCGCAAATCGACGTTGGCCTGTGACCATGTGAATGCTGGCGTGAATGGAACTCTCTCCCATCAGGCTCGAATCCACTTTGGCAATCCCTGCGCTTCGTGCGGACGGGACGTCCGCGCTCCAATAGTCAGTCAGGTTTATAAAATCGCCCGGATTGCCTTCAGCAAGGCATCCACTTCCACGTCCGTGCCGATGGTGATGCGGAGGTAGTCCTTTACTTCCGGATTTCTAAACCAGCGCACGAGAATCTTCCGCCGGCGCAGCTTTTCCAGCCAGCGTTTGGCGGGGAACCGGGGAGGCCGGACCAGAAGAAAGTTGGTTTGGCTGGGCAACACATCGAACTCGAGGTCCGTTAACTGGCGACGCAGTCTTTCGCGGGTCGCGATGATGCGGCGGAAGTTGCTTCGGTAATAGGGCAGATCATCCAGCGTGGCTTGCGCGGCAATTTGACCGAGGCCATTCACATTATAGCTGTCGCGAATCTTCTGCAGTCCCGCGATCAGTTCCGGGTGGCCGACGAAATAGCCGACGCGCAGGAAACAGAGGGAGTAGGCTTTTGAGAATGTGCGTGCGACCAGCACGTGAGGATACTTCAGCGCCAGGCTCAAAGCGTTTTCTTTTGCGAAGTCCACATAGGCTTCGTCCAGGACGACCACGCCCTTTTGCGCCCGACAAAGCGCCTCCAATTGAGCGCTGCTATAGCCGCGTCCGCTGGGCGCGTTCGGAGTCGTTACAAACGTAAGCGTCGCGTCGCGGTCCCAAGCGCGGCCTCGGCGAAGCTCTTCGATGGTCGGCAGGCTGAAATCTTTTCGCAGCGGGACCGCATTGCGCGCGGCCCCGTGAATGTCCGCCAGAACCGGGTAGAGCGAATAACCCGGCGTGAAATATTGGATAAGCGCGCGCCGTCGCGCGACCCAGGGAGTGGCAGGTTCTACAAACGCCCGTGTGGCCATGGCCAGCAATTCGTCGGAGCCATTGCCGACGATGATGTTTTCCGGCGAGCACCGGTGGAACTTCGCCAGTTTCTTGCGCAGAGCTTCGGCGGTCGGATTCGGATAGAGCCGCAAACGGTCATCGGTCGCCGCTCGAATCGCAGCCAACACTTTGGGCGAAGGCGGATACGGATTCTCATTCGTGTTGAGCTTGATCAATCCTTTGCTCTTCGGCTGCTCACCGGGGACGTAAGCATGCAAGTCGCGAATGAGTGGACGAATAAGTGCAGACGTGTGCCGTGCCGGGCGCGTCTTGCTCATGGCCGGCGCCTGCTGGCAGGTCGAGTGCGAGTGCGGGCAGCGGACGGTGGACGGTGGACTCGAACGAGCGCTGAGCGCCCGTGCCCGTCCAGACCTTCCACTTCCGCAAACTTCAACAACGGCTTGAGAGATTTCTTCAGTGCGGCGGGGGTGTATTCAACGATGCTGGTCCGGCGTTGAAATTGATCCACGGTCAGGCCGGCAAAGGAAGCGCCTGCACCGCCGGTTGGCAAGGTGTGACTCGGTCCGGCCATGTAGTCGCCCAGCACGGTGGGGGAATAAGGACCGAGGAAAATAGCGCCCGCCGTGACGATCGCGTTTGCGACTCTGGCTGACTCCCGCGTCATCACCTCACAATGCTCGGGTGCCACTTGATTAACCAGCGCAATGCCGTCCCGGATCGATTTGACCTGGATCAGCCAGCCGTTGTTTTGCAAGACACGCGTGATGAACTCGCGCCGGGACAATGTCGGAAGCTGGCCCGAGATTTCTGTTTCCACTGCCCTGAGCAGTCGGGCCGAAGATGTCACCAGCCAAACGCGCTCATGTCCAGAACCATGCTCGGCTTGCGCGAGCAGATCGGCCGCAACGAACCGGGGGTTGGCGGTGTCATCGGCCAGAACGAGCACTTCGCTGGGACCTGGTAACAAATCCACGGCCACATGACCGAAGAGCAGACGTTTGGCCGCGACCACATAGGCATTGCCCGGACCAAAGATCTTTTGCACGGGGCGAATAGTCGCCGTGCCAAGGGCCATGGCCGCAATGGCTTGAGCCCCTCCCAAGCGATAAATCTCGGTGGCTCCCGCTGTCCGCAGAGCAAACAACAAAGCGGAATTGATCTCGCCGTCCTTGCCGCACGGCGTGCAGACAGCGATTTCAGGGCAACCCGCCACCCGCGCGAGAATCACCGTCATCAACGCCGTTGAGACCAAGGGCGCTGTGCCGCCAGGGACATAAATTCCAACTCGCGGAAAAGGATCGAACTTCTCACCCACTCGCCCACCTTGGGCATTGCTGGAGCGCCAGTTTTTGCGGAGTGACTGGCGGCTGAAGAACTCGATGTTCCTTCCGGCCATGGCCACGGCTTGGCGCAACTCGCGGTCAGCTTTCAGCGAGGCCTTGAGCAGTTCCGCCTTGGTCACCGGCAAGCGATCGGCCGTGAGTTTGGCGCCATCGAATCGCTCCGTCAGTTCCAGCAACGCCGCATCGCCGCGCGTATAAACCGCTTCGATGAGGGCACGGGTGCGCTCCTCGATAGTCTTATCAAAAAGACTGGACACACTCGTCAACCGGCTTAATTGGCTGGCGAAGCCTGAGTCAGTAAATCGAAGCACGTTCATGCGGCGCTGACGCTAAGAAAAGCCCGGCCAAAAGTCAAAAGTGCGCCTAAACCAGCTAAAGGGGGTGGTGGGAATGTTTTGGCTTTTCGCATTTCTGAGGCTGGCCTTGCTAATGCTTTGGGAGATGACAGCAACCGGACAGTCAGAAAGGCAAAGCGACATGAAAATAACCAACCACGTTCCACTGCGGTTTCTTCACTCTTCGAGCGCCAACTTCACGCTTCGCATTCAGAAGAAACCGGTCAACCCATACCTGTTTCCTTTCAGTTCCAAAAAACTAGCCAGCAAAGAGGTTAAATATGAATGGGGACAAAACCACTATCGATGAAAGTCCGTTGGAGATACCCGCTCCCGTTGGGACGGAACGGCGCGCGCATCCAGGCTGGGATACTCTAAGAATTGGGCAGACAGCTCCTTGCCGAATTCAGCCCTGGCCATGGAATGCCGGTCGGGATCGGAAGCTTCGTTGTCATTCACAGAGTGCTCTCCAAGCGTCCAGAGATCGGTCTTGGCGAGGCGCTTGTCATTGCCATGGCGGCTGGGTTCATTTTCCAGGAACTGCTTTTCCACGTCTCTGTCGAAGCCGCTATGGCCTTTCTTCTCATTCACCGCTTGCGTTGGCAGGAGACAAAACACAACGGGGCAATGTCCCCGAGAGCCATTACGGCGGTCACATGGAACGTGCATGCGGCTGCGTGGACGCATGTGGATGGAGCCTTAACGGGTTGGGTGGCTTCATTCGCCGTCGTAGTGGTGCTCGGCGGCAGATGGCATCGCCCGACTGGTCACCGGGCGTTGGGGGGCACTTATAGTGCCCGTGGGCGCAGCCATATCCTTTCTGGCTGCGCCCGCAAATTTTGGCGTCGAAAAAATGAAGGCAGCACCGGCGGTGTTCCTGGCGGTGGTCAGCAGCTTTCTGCTTTTTGGGTCGGGCACAGGGGTCATTCTAATGAAGGAGCAGTGGCGTGCATCCGCATCGGTGCGCATGGATCAGGATCGTTTAACAGGGGACATGGAAGGCGGGATGGTCTTCGGCGAACACCTGGCTTGATTGTTAACTGGGTTGGGTTGACAAGTCAGGACGGGCGAAGATGCCCGCCTTCCAGAAAAAGGCAGTGGGGAGGGAGACCAGGCCAGACGTAATGCCTCTCGGGAATTCAGGCAGGGGTTCGTCCCGGAGGGACATCCGACAATAACCCGGCGTTTCAACGCCGGGTTAAGCCGACAATACAGACAAGTCCCGGAGGGACGGCAGAGAATTCAACTCTTAAACCTGATCTTCTTTCGTCCCTCCGGGACTCGGTGGTCTTTGAACCGCACCACCCGGCGTTGAAACGCCGGGCTATTTTCACTCTGTCCTCCTGACAAGGGACGGCGAATTCCCGAAAGGCATTAAGGCCAGACGGTAATTGAACCCGCCGAGTTCAGATCTTTACTATTTTTCCACCGCGCCTGACGCGCAAACGCTGGCCGCGCCAGGTGACTTGATTGCCGAGAAAAGACAGCGCCCAAATGGAAACTCGCAACAGATCCTTCAGCGGGGCAATCCACGCCGAGTTCAAATCAAGTTGCCGGGTCATCTTCCCTTCCAGATAGATGGCAATCAACATTCGCGCACAGACGCAACCGCAAGCGATGAAAAAGACGGCAGGCACCGGCTGACTTATGGCCCAGAGCAAACTCCAAAAAGTGGTGTCGCCCAGGACGCTGAAGAAATAGGGCGTTGGCTGGCATACGCGGATGGTTCGTGCCCAACGCAGTTGGTGGCGCCAGACTTCCTTCCAGCTCGCAGGCGCAGACCAGCATTCCACGACCACGGGACAGAGGGCGATGCGAGCCCCGCGTTGCGCAATCCGATGGCCCAGTTGATAGTCGTCTGCCAAATAATCGATCAGCGCGATGAACCCGCCCATCTGTCTGAGCTGGGCGCGGCTGGTGGCCATGACGGCGCCCAAAGCGAAATCGACGGGTTTGAGAGCCTGCGCCAGCAACACCTGGCTCCAGAAATCGGCATTGACGCCGAATGCTTCCAGGCGCATGGCCAGGCCGGAAGGGTTAACCAGCCGATAGAAGCAATGGACCAATCCGACACCGGAATCCGCCAAAGGCAAGACAAGCTGACGAAGAAAATCGGCGGGCACAAGGACGTCGGCGTCGCTCACGATCATGGTCTCGTGCCGGGCCAGTCGCTCCAGGTGAACGAGGGTGGATACCTTGGCATTTGCTCCCAGTTGTTTGCTGCAGAAGATGAGTTGCGCATCGTGCCTGGGATGCTCGATCATCAACTGGCGAACAACGTCACAGACGGGGTCATCCTCTGAAGCCACACCAAACAGGATTTGCACCGCGCCTTCGTAGTTCTGTTCAAACCAGCTTCGCAAGCACCTGGCCGTCTCCAGGTCGGCCCCTTGGAGCGGCTTCAGCAGAGTGACAGGAGGAGTGAAGCCCTTGTCCTGAGCGCGTCGGTGAAGCGGAAATCGCCAGGCGACCAGCCACTGCCAGACGGTCAGTCCGAGACTCAACCCCGCCAGCGTTGTCAGGACGACGGTCAGGACCACGAATTGATTTCCTTAAAGCTGGTCCACAGCAATGACCCGCAAAATCTCTTCCACAGTCGTCTGTCCAGCCAGCACCCGGCGCAGACCGTTTTGCCACATCGTTTGCATGCCTTGCTGGATGGCCACCTGTTGCAGGGCGCGGGTCGGCATCTTCTGGAGCACGGCGTCGCGGAAAACCTCGTCGGCGACGAGCAATTCTGTTATGGCGGTGCGCCCGGAAAACCCCGTGTTGAGGCATTCCTTGCATCCCGCCCCGCGCTTGAATTCGGTGGTGGAGGCGACTTCCACCGGCACAAGCCGAAGCTGAGCGGGTTCGGGTTGATAGGTTTCAGAACAGTAAGTGCAATTCCTGCGAATGAGCCGGATGCTCAAGACAGCGATGATGCTCGATGCCAGCAGAAACGGTTCGATATCCATGTTGATCAACCGGGCAAACACGCCGGCCGCGATGCCGCTGTGAATGGTGCTGATGACGAGGTGGCCTGTGAGCCCGGCCTGCACGGCGATGCCGGCGGTCTCCGCGTCGCGAATTTCGCCCACCATGATCACCTGCGGATCCTGCCGCATGAGTGAGCGCAGGGCTCTGGGGTAGGTGAAGTCCTGGGCCGGATTCATTTGCGCCTGACTGACCATGGGCAGGTTGAATTCGACCGGATCCTCCACCGTGCTGATGCTCACCGCCGGACCGGAGCGCTGCACGATATGATAAAGCGCGGAATAGATGGCCGTGGTTTTGCCCGAACCCGTCGGACCGGTAAGAAGAATCAGCCCGCTCGGACGTGACAGGAGCTGGCTGAAAGTTTTCAACGTGTCGTCGTCGAACCCAAGGCTGCTCATTTCAAAACTGCGATTGCCAGGATCGAAGAGCCGCACCACGATCTTTTCGCCGCGCGTCGTGGGAAAAACCGAAATGCGCAACTCCACGCCGCCGAGATCGGGTCCCGCGGGGGCATGTCCTTCCTGCGGCAAGCCCGTCTGGTAGCTAATCAAGTTGGCCATCACTTTCAGCCGCCCCGAAATTCTTTCCATCAGGTCCAATGGCAAATGGACGAGTTCCGTCAGCACTCCATTGAGACGCACACGCACGACTAACGTGCTCTCCCACGGCTCGATATGAATATCGCTGGCCTTGGCATTGATGGCATCGAGCAGGATGCAATTGACCAGCACGCCTGTTTCCAAGCCGGTTTCGGCGGCGTCAGACTGAAGATATTGGCTGGTCTGATTCACAGAAAAAGGCCGATTCAGCGTGCTGATTACAGGGTTTCCAAGGGGCTGACCAGCCTTAATTTCCGTTGAGAATCAGGCAGTTAAGGGGGAAGAACCTGCCCCGGCGCCACTTCAACATTGCCAACCGGCCCGAAATTTTCTATAAGCTATTGCGACAAGCCAAGTTCATGACGACGCGCTTGAACCTCATACATCCATACCACTATGGCAGACAAGCTACGCTGCGCGGTTATTGGCACCGGCGCAATCGGAATCAACCACTTACTTAGCCTTCAAGCCTGCCCCCGCGCTGCTGCCGTCGCCATCGCGGAGAACAATCCTCAACGCGCCCGCGAGGCCAGCGAACGTTTCAAGATCGCGCGCAGCTACAACGACTTTAATGAATTGCTCGAGCAGCCGGATATCGATGCCGTGGTCGTGGCCGTGCCCAATTACCTGCACGCGACCGTAGCCATTGCGGCTCTCAAAGCGCGCAAACATGTCCTGCTGGAAAAACCCATCGCCACCAACTTTAAGGACGCTGTAAAGATCGTCGAGGCTGCCAAAAAAATGAAGCGCACCCTGATGGTCGCCCAAAACTTCCGCTTTAACCGCCACACCCAAATGGCCAAAATGATGATCGAACGCGGCGACCTGGGTGAAGTGTATCATGCCCGCTGCTTTTGGCTGCGGCGCAACGGCATCCCGCGCATCGGTTCGTGGTTTACACAGAAGAAATTCGCCGGAGGCGGCTGCACCTACGACATCGGCAGTCATTTGCTGGACGCGTGTCTGCACTTGATGAAGGATTTCGAAGTCGAGTCCATCAGCGCCCATACCTGCGCGAAATTTGGCCCGCGCGGATTGGGAGAAGTGGATTGGGGCAAAAGCGAGATCGACCCGCAAAAGCCCTTTGATGTGGACGATTACTGCACGGCCTTGCTCAAACTCAAGAGCGGCCACACGATCATTCTGGAAGCCAGTTGGGCCGCTTATCTGCCGACAGACTCGCCGCGCGACCATGGAATCGATTTGCTGGGAACCAACGCGGGCTTAAGCCTCTTCCCGGCTCGATTATTCCGCAACGGCCCCAACGGCTACGAAACGATTCACCTCAACGCTCCGAAGCTCGTGCACAGTGAAGACCGCACGCATCACTTCGTGGCCTCCGTGCTGGACGGGAAAAAGCCGCTGGTCACGATGGAGGAATCGCTCAAGCTGCAACAGATTCTGGATGCCATTTACGCCTCATCCGAGACCGGCAAGGAAATACGACTCAAATAACCGATCCCGGACGCGCCGGACAACCGGCCATGGAGGCGGCTCACTGAGTGCAGAGGCACAGCAGAGTCCCTAGACAAATGCTCCTCTCAGGCACGTCATAGTTACAATAGATGCCGGCTTGCATTGATCTGGAACGTCTCTACGACGATCATGCCCAGGCTTTGTTTGCTTTTTTGCTGAACCTCACCCGGAACGAAGCGGATATCCGCGACCTGCTGCAGGAACTGTTCGTCAAGCTTGCCCGTCACCCCGATATCATGCAGGACGTCCGCGACGAACGCAGCTTTCTCCTGCGTCTGGTCCACAACACCGCCATTGACCTGATTCGCCGCCGCGACACACGCCAGAGGAATTATGACCGGTTTGCTTCGCAGTCCGCTGCCGTTTTTGCACCGACAAACGATTCGGATGAACGGGCCTTTCGGCAAGCCCTCGCCGAGGCGCTGGGAGGATTGCCTCCAGACCAGCGAGCGGTTGTCCATTTGAAACTTTGGGAAGGACTGACTTTCGAGGCTATCGCCGAAGTGCTCGCTATCCCCGCCAACACCGCCGCGAGCCGCTATCGTTATGGCTTAGACAAATTGCGCGAGCGGCTCCGTCCCCTATATGAGGAACTGAAATGAGCACGAATGATTTTGAAAAGCAGCTTCGGCAGCAGCCATTGCAAACCGTGCCACGCCAATGGCGGTCGGGGATTTTACAGGCGGCCCGGGCGGCGGGCGCACGCGCTCAAACCTCAGCGCTCAACCCTCAACCAACCTCGTGCTGGCGCGAGTTTTTCTTTCAATGGCAGTGGCATTTGGCCGGGATGGGCGCGGCCTGGCTCTTAATCGCGGTGCTAAACATGGGCCAGTCATCCGCGCCACTGCCAGCCACGGCCAAACAAACCACTCCGTCACCAACTCAAGTCTTGATGGCGCTTCGAGAAAACCGCCGGCAACTGCTGGAACTGATCGGGCCGGCCGCCATGGAAACAGCTCCCACCCCGTCGAGTTTTGTTCCACGTCGCCGAAGCGAACTTGCATCACCCAGCGCCGTGGCTTGACATGAGTGATTCCAGCCAGGCTTCAGTTCTTGAGCGCAGCTCTCTCTTGCGGTTTCTTCGCGGGCTCTTCCGCTGGCGCGTCATCCGGCTCGCGCTGATCGTGCTGGCGTGGACGGCTACCGTCATCGCCCTGATCTATGCGGAAGAAAACTGGCGCGGGCGTCGGGCGTGGAACAAGTATCGGCTGCAATTGGAAGCCCGCGGTGAACAACTCGATTTAAGAGCATTCATACCCAAGCCGGTTGCCGACAGCGAAAACTTCGCCGCCACGCCATTCTTCACGTTCTTGTTTGCTCACAAGACCAATAGCCACGATTGGCTGGACAACTATGCCTGGGCCCTGAAAAGGATCTCCAAACCGAAGACGACGAACGACGCAGGCAATCGATCCTTTACCGATCTCGCCGCGTGGGAAATGGCCTTTGACGCCATTCGTCTTGGCAGAACCAATCGGGACCAGAAATTTAAGTCGGACAAAGTCGATCCTCAGTCACGCGCCCAAGCAGCCCAGCCTGTTCTGGAGGGACTAAAAGACAGCGAGGAAAGGTTAGCGGAAGTCCGCGCTGCCAGTCAGCGGCCGTATTCGCGTTATCCAGTGTTTTACGATTTGGACAATCCTTGGGGAATCCTGCTGCCCCACGTTGTCAATGTGAAGCTGCTCTGCCAGCGCTTGCAACTCAGAGCTTGCGCCCAACTCGCGGCAGGCCGGAGCCAAGATGCGTTGCAAGACGTGAAACTCGCGCTTTACCTCGCGGACTCACTTAAGGAAGAACCCTTTTTGATTTCCTACATGGTGCGCGTCGCCTGCGTGCAAATCACCATTCAGCCCGTTTGGGAAGGCCTGGCCGAGCACCGCTGGTCCGAGGCCCAACTTCAGGAACTTCAATCGCGCCTCCAGCAATACGATTTCCTGGCCGACATAAAACACCCGTTGGGCGCCGAGCGCGCGGCGGGCATTCTGACGGTCGATCTCGTGCGCAGAAAACAGTATCTTCTGAGCGAACTGTCCGACGCTGAACTGTCCGACTCATCTGCAGGATCCAGCGATACTTTGATGAACCTGCTCAGCCGAGTCGCTCCCCGCGGCTGGTACTATCAGGAGCAGCTCAGTTACTGCAGGCTCTATGAGGAGCAGTTAAAAGGAACTTTTGACCCCAGCCAAAGAAGGGTTTGGCCGAGCCAATGCCAATCCAATGCCAGGGAGCTTGACCGGCGAATCGCCGGAGGCCGCCTTGGAAAGGGCTTTCATGCTCTCATGCGTCATCACGTCATGGCCGCCTTACTACTGCCCGCCCTCAACAACGTGACCGGGAGATCTGCGAGGGCACAGACAGCGACGGATCAGGCCGCTCTGGCCTGCGCCCTGGAACGATATCGACTGGTCCATCACCAATTCCCGGACAAACTCGAAGGGCTCGTCCCTGTTTTCATCGAGAGACTTCCTCATGATGTCATCACCGGAAAACCCTTTGTGTACCATCGGACCGAAGACGGGCAGTTTGCCCTTTACTCTGTCGGCTGGGATGAAAGGGATGACGGCGGCGTGGCTGGCAAAACGTTGTTCGCCGAGAAGGGCGATTGGGTTTGGAGTTATCCCTCCAGGTAAAGGAGCGCGGACGTCTCGTCCGCCCGAATAAGATAGGGGCGTTTGCGCAAATGCCTTCGCCCGCGCCAACTCACTGTTTGGTGAAGGGTTTCGCTTGATGCAATCATTGCTGAAGATGTTATCAGGATGGTCATTCTGTAGGTTCGGGCGGACGAGACGTCCGCGCTCCAATGGCGTCGTTACGGCGAAGTTTTGGAACCGCGTGAGATTGACGAGGCGTCCACCTGCCTCAACTTGAAAGTTGAGGCAGGACCGCAAATGTGTTCCGATTAGTCCAAAGATAACCGTGGTGCGCCTGAATGTTTAGAGCGATTGCCAGAATTCAATTCCGATTGGCAACCTATTGGACATGCTGCGGGTCGCAGACCCGCGCTCCTGGAGCGCGCCTCTGTGAGGCGCAGCAGCCTTGGCTCCTGGTTTGGTCGGAAATTATTCTTGGTAATCGCTATAGCATCTGGACGAATCGGTTGCTGATTCTGGTTGCGGCCGCCGGCGCAGGGTGTGTTCATGACCAGGTCCGCCGCGATCCAGCCGTGATCGCGGAGGCCACAGCCCTCCGGTTTCTACAACGCGAAGTGCCTTCCTGGTCCCGGGAGAACGGCTGTTTCTCATGCCATAACAACGGCGATGCAGCCCGTGCCCTCTACGCGGCAACGCAAAAAGGTTATCGCATCGCGCCCAATGTTCTGGCAGACACGACGGCCTGGGTTGCGCAACCGGGTCGCTGGGACCATAACAAAGGCGATCCGGGATTTAGCGATAAGCGACTTGCCAACATTCAATTTGCCGCAGCTCTTCTCGCCGCCTGGGAAGCTGGACACGTAAAGAATTCTCAACCACTGCAAGAGGCCGCGCGAAAAGTTGCCGCCGATCAAGAAGCGGATGGCGCGTGGCACATCGAGCCGCAAAACCCCATAGGTTCTCCGGCGACATATGGAACCACGTTGGCGACATTCATGGCCCTGAAGACACTTCTTCGCGCAAACCTGCCCGAAGCCAGCGACGCTATTCGAAAGGCCAGGGATTGGCTGCAGCGCACGTCCGCGGACAACATGCTCACCACATCGATCCTGTTGCTGGACGCGTCTGGATCAGGTTTTCACCTCCATCCGGCATCAAGCATTGAACAAAACATTGCTGCGATTCGGCGCGCGCAGACCTCCGATGGCGGCTGGGGACCTTATCCTGATTCGCCGCCGGAAGCGTTCGACACGGCAGTAGCGCTGCTGGCGTTGGCAGAGGCGCGCACGCGGCCCGGCGTTGACGGGCTGATCCATCGAGGTCGAAGTTTTCTGGCGGCTCAGCAAAATGCGGATGGAAGCTGGCCGGCAAGCACGCGCCCCGCAGGAGGGGCGAGCTATGCCCAACGCGTTTCGACGACCGCATGGGCGCTGCTCGCCTTGCTCTCCACAAGGCAATGATTCGTGAAGAGGGACTATACTGGTTGCCAAAAGAAATTTCCGCTTAGGCTTACAAAGCATCCCCTCACCCGCCCTTCGGGCACCCTCTCCCCCACTGGGGGAGAGGGATGGGGTGAGGGGGTTCTGCCTCCTGTTCGGAAATTTCTTTTGGCAATCTCTCTAACCCAACGGCAGCAGTTGAACGCCGGAATCCGAAGGACATAACGAATTACCGCACCGCAAAAGGCAGCTTGACCACCGAATTGGTGAATCGCCGCGGCACACCTTCAAAAAGATCGACTTCGAAGGGTTTGCCAATATTGTTTCCGGCGAGGTCCTCCAGCGTGGTCTGCACGGCGACTTTGTGCGGGCCGCGGCGCCAGTTGCGCGTCGGGGCGAACGTCCACCGGCACTCATGATTCTCCAACGCCGCTTTTCCTTCCACGAGCCTGCCATCCGGATCCATCACGTGGATGACGCGTTGGGCCAGGGCGTGGTCCATTGGCTTTGGAAAGGTGATGGAAAGCGGATCACGCGTGCCCGACTTCGGAGACTGGATGTTCCACCGCTCGGGCTCAGGTGGATCGCGGTCCGGCGGTCCCACCTTGAACACCTTCTGAAAATCATCCTTGAGAGCGTTTCCCGAACCGTCCTTCCACGCGCGGTCGATGGCGAGCGTATATTGCCTGCCTGCTTCCAGGGCCGGGCCGACGTCTTCCAGAGGGCGAACTTCGCGTTTGATTCGGCCCGGATCGATGAACAGCGTAAGCCGTGTCATGTCCGGGTTCCATAACTCCTCATCAATTTCCAGGAAAGGCAGCTCGATCACCTTTCCGGTTTCATCCCGCAGATGAATGTGCTCGTAAATGCGCCCTCGACTCATCGGCGCGGAGAAGTGCAGGTAGAATTTGAGCAGGTTTTCCGGAAGCACCTCGGCGCTGGGATAAATCTGAGTCACCACCGTCGTGGGATTTGTCGCGCGCGATCGGGCTTGATACACTGCTGAGATCGCTCCACCTCTGAAGTCGCTTTGACCCGGCAGTTGGTCCGGACGAAAGACGGCCCGATAGGTGAGACCGGGTTCGAGCCGAAACTGCGGCTCAAAGCGCAACAACTCTGATTGGATGCGATAGCTTCCCAGCATGGGCAGCAAGCCCACATCCGCGATCAAGTCGCCCTGTTCGGCGTAAACCGAGAGCACCTGCTGCCATTGGCCGGTTTTCCAGTTGGCTCGGCGCAGTTTCTCCAGAGCAGCCTGGCTCAGACCCAAAACTTCGACGGTTACTCTGTTTGTGTCCGAGGGGGCGGACGCCCAGCGAACTGAAAACGGCTGCTGCGGCCTCGATGTTGTCAGGGCGGGATCTGCCGCCTGCACGTCCGAAAAAAGGACGACAAACCCAGCGACGAGACTTAGCTGCAACGGCCGGCACCACCGCCTGCCGTGGAGGCCTGCAACCTGCCGCGCGCGTTGCCGCTCCAGAATTTCAGACGCGCTGTGAATCCGCACGTGAATTCGGCCGCATGTTCGGTTCTGCGCCGGGCGAGATGCCCGGCGCTACACAGCCGGTTACGGCAAGGGCAGCGACTCGAGATTCAACGAGCCACCTTCACCCCGCCTTAACACCACCACGTTTTGCTGGTCGAACCGATCGAGCTGGTCCACGCCCTTCCAGGCCTCGATCGTCTCGTAGGGCTGGCCCTTCTTGCCGCCGCCAGTCACGGGGTCAGTAATGCTGTCGGCGTTCTCGATGCGATCGGTGCTGATCTTCATGACGCCACGGCTGGTGTTGGCGAGCAGGAGATAATCCTTGCCGTCCTTTTGATATACGATCATGTCGAGCGGTCGATTGCGATTGCCAAGTTCGGCGATGGTCTTGCCCTTAATCTTAGCCCCTGGTTTCAATTCCTTGATCGGGAATTGCACCAGCGGCGTGCACGTATAAGCCGCCAGAAGGTGCGGTTCATTGCCGATATTGAACGGCACGAAAGTGCGGACCGGGGAGCGCGTCTCAAATTTCCCATGGGCGCCATGATAGATCTCGACGCTCGTGCCGTTGGCTACCGTCTTGAACGGGAACGGAATGGCCCGCAGCGTCGAAGCAAATTCTTCATTGGACATGCCGGCAATCAACACCCGATCCTGAAAAAACGCGATGTCGGTGATCGATTCCTGCCGAGGGTTGCTGGTCCGGTTGCCTTGCCCTACCACACCGTCAACCGGCGCATCCGGAAGTTCCGCACGCGAGAACCTTGTTTTGTCCAGCGCGACGAGTTCAGGCTGGCCATCAGCCTTCACTCGGATGAGCACGGGCGTGGCGTCGGAGCTGCGTCCGCGCGAAACGGCCAGATACGCGTTGCGGGAGAGGGGATTGATCACCAGGTCGTCGATGAGAATCTGGTCGGCGCTCGCACCGAGCAATCCGGCGATCTTCTGATTGATGCCTTCGACCTTAAGTGACGCGGCACCTGAAGCAGGGGTGGTATCGCCCGTGGCGACGGCGACAATTGCCGCCCCTTTCGTATCGGCGACAAAAAGAATGCCCTCCGGACCAAAGGCCAGCGGGCCCATCGATTTGAAGGCAGGTTTGCCTTCCTTCATATCCGCCGTCCAATTGGCGGCGTGCGCGGCAGGCAGAACGACGCCGAGCGCGAGCAGAGTTAACAGAATGTTTTGAGTGATTCGTTTCATAACAGGACTGGACTGGTTTGTTGAGACCATCCCGAACTGACACGGAACCTGCCGCGTCGGTTGCTAAGATGATTATGCTTGCAGGATGTGGCGAGGGACCGAATCCGTCAAGATCAACTCATGCTCAACTGAAATGCGCCCTGCAGCGCTTCAATCTCGCAGCGCGCGAAAGAACCGGCCTAGCCAATTCGTCGCGGGTGAATTGGTGTAACGCACCGTGCCGGTCACATTGGTGAGCAAGGCAACGGATTGCCAGCTATTTGTGTTCGCCAGGTTGGTGCTGCTTAGAAGCCAGTACTTCTGGCCCGCTTCACCGGTCAATTTCACTTCCACGGAATTGGTTAGTCGCGTCACGCTCAAGGCCGGTTGGTTGGGAGGAGCGAACGTTCCCCAACCAAAGCTGGCATGAACCGCGCGGCACCAGATGGAAATGGCATTCCAGCCCTCGAGGGTTTGGCCCGTGGGCAGTTGCACCAGGTAGGTTTCATCATTGTAAGCGCGCGCCAGTCTGGGGCTGGCAGTCAGGCCGCCGATGTCGAAAGCGGCAGCCGTTTGGTTTGTGGCCAGGTAAACGTACATGTCCGGCGCGGCGCCGTCGTAGCTGAAGTGAGTCAACCGAATGCTCCGTTCATCGAGAATGGTCGCGGTGCCCTTCACGCCGTGCCCCGTCTGCGTAAGGTGCGTTTCCCAGCCGGCGCGAGGATAGGTTGTTTGCGCGATGGCCGCAGTTTCCGCAGCAACGAACACAATCGCAAAAGCCCGATGGAAGTGGACAATCCGATTCATAAACGTGTGGACTGGTTTAGAGAATGACGCAGCGGTTCAGCCTTGGCCAGACTTCCTTTTCGCTCCCGTTTCGCAGCGCATTATCGGTCGGGTGGGCGAGCGGCGGAGCTGTTCCGCGAATCCAGCCTCGCGAAAAGCTCCCACGATTCCGGTATGCGCAAATACGTCTGGCATGGGATCCTTCTTGGGATCTTGCGGATAACCTTCGACAATTTTCCCGCCACGCTTGCCAACATGCCGAACAGCGGCCTTCAGCAGTTGGACCGACACACCTTTGCGTCGAAATGCTTTGGCGATGAACAGGCACGCGATGGACCAGACGGGTTGGTCGTCGAGCGGCTGCAAGACTCGCGAGCGCTCCAGGGCCGGATACATTTCTCGCGGAGCAAGCGCACACCAACCAACAGGCTCGCCAGCGGCATAGGCGAGCAGGCCCGGCGCTTCACCCGATCGGACAATCCTTCTCAGTGCCTGCCTGTTTTTCTCACCCTTTTGCTTTTCATATTGGGAACGCTTCAATCTCCACAACATGCACCAGCACCCGCCGCAAGCGCCCCGCTCGCCAAAGAGTTTTTCCAAATCCGGCCAACGGCCCGGGGTGACTGGATGAACTTCCACCTTCAGCGCGGCGCCTCGTTCGCGTGCTGCGGGATCGTTCATGGCGCTGCTTCTCAGGGTTACTCTTGCCCCTTTCAGCCTTTGCTTCCACGCCAAACGACTACCCCAGCGCGCTCGAGGGCTGGGCCGCTCCGTTGGGGTGCCAAGACCTAAATGCCTTCCACCCTTCCGGTGGAATCGCCCAGACGGTCCACGTCTCGCACTCCGAGCCGGTCCGCCATGCCCAGAAAGAGATTGGTCATCGGGACGCCGCCAACCTTTACAAAACGTCCGGGCGTCAAGGCGCCGCCGCCGCCGCCTGCGAGGATAACGGGGAGATTGACGTGCGTGTGCCGGTTGGCGTCGGCGTTGCCGCTGCCATACACGATCATCGAGTTCTGGAGCAGCGACTTGCCGTCCACGTCTTTGGTCTGCTCCATTTTTTCCAGGAACCGCGCGAATTGTTTTACGTAGAACAAGTCTATCTCCGCCACCTTGTTGATCATCTCCTGCTTGTTTTGATGATGGGTGAGGTAATGGTGCCCCTCGTCGATGCCGATCTCCTGGAAGGAGCGGTTGCTGCCCTCATTGTTGAGGAGAAATGTGGCCACGCGCGTCGAGTCGGTCTGGAAGGCCAGGACCATCATGTCGTACATGAGCTGCATGTATTGCTCGAAGCTGGGCGGAACACCCGCGGGCGTGTTGACAGCCGGGTCGGGCGTCTTGCCGAAGCGCTCGGCCTTTTCGATGCGCTTCTCGATCTCGCGCACGCTGCCCAGGTATTCATCGAGCTTTTGCTTGTCGCGCGCGGTGAGTTGCCCTTGCAGGCTGCGCGCGTCGTCGAGCACGAAGTCCAGAATCGAACGTTGCTGCTGTTGGCGGCGCTTGAGACCTTCGTGCCGCTCACCCGGTGCGCCGGCACCGAAGAGCCGCTCGAAGAGCAGACGCGGATTTGGCTCGGGGGAAATGGGCTGAGTGGCCGAGCGCCAGGCCAGGTTGTATTGATAGGCGCAGGAATAACCGGAATCGCAATTGCCGGATTTGCGCACCGCATCGCAGGTCAGTTCCAGCGAAGGGAACCGGGTGAGGTGCCCGATCTGATTGGCCATGACCTGGTCGATGGAAATACCAGCCTGAATGTCCGCGCCGGCCGTCTTCTTGACGCGGACGCCTGTCAGGAACGTGCCGCTGGCGCGCGCATGGTCGCCTGCGCCGTCCGGGCCGGGCGTGGCGTTGACGTGGTCCATGCCGCCAAGGATTTGGAGTTGATGTTTCACCTTCTCCAACGGCTGCATCGTGCGGCTCAGTTCAAACTCTTTGCCTTCGCCTTTCGGCCACCAGCTCGGTTGGATGGCGCCGTTGGGGAAGTAAACGAAGGCGGTGCGCAAGGGCGCGCCCGTGGCCGTGGTTGCCAACTGGCCCGCTGACGTCGCCCCCTCGGCAAGCAGGCCCAGAGGCCGCAGGGATTCAAGCGCCGGCAGCGCAAGGCACGCGCCGATTCCGCGCAGAAAGTGGCGCCGGCTCAGGCTGGCCAAGCGTTGCGCCGCCATATTTGGGTTCAGCGGATGGTTCGTTTTCATAGCTTATTTAAGTTGAACAGTTCTTTCCGCAGGTTGAGCGGGTTCGACCGCAGCCACGACTGAAGGATTTCGACGTTTCTGGAAGGGCGCGGATTCGATCACACCCATCAACAAGGCCGAGAAGCGCCCTTGCTCCCGTTCCAGGCTTTCGACGATTTGGTCCACCGTGTGCACGTCATAATCTTCCAGGCCCCGGCCCAAAGCGTAGGTAAGCAGCTTTTCGGTCAGGCAGCGATAAAAATCTGCCCGCCGGGTAGTGGTCAGAATGCGTTTGACGTCGCGGACACCCTCGAATGGCTCGCCGGTAATCAGTTTGCCCGTTGCATCGACGGGCTGTCCGCGCTCTTTGTCGCGCCACATGCCCAGGGCATTGAAATTCTCCAGCGCCAAGCCGAGCGGATCCATGCGGTTGTGGCACGAACTGCACAGCGGTTTCTCGCGGTGGATGGCCAGAACTTCCCGCAACGTCGGCTGGCGCCCTTCGGCCTCTTTCTCCGATTCTTCCAGCGGAGGAACATTAGCCGGTGGTGGTGGCGGCGGCGTGCCAAGAATGTTGTCGAGAATGAACAGGCCGCGCTTTACCGGCGACGTCCGGGTCGGATTCGATGTCACGATCAAAACCGAACCATGCGTGAGCACGCCTCCGCGCGGATTGTCCTCGGGCAACGCGACGCGGCGCATCTCGTTTCCGGTCACGTTGGTGATGCCGTAATGTTTCGCCAGTCGTTCGTTAAGGAAGGTATAGTCACTGTCGATCAACTCCAAAGCGCTGCGGTCTCCCCGCAAGATGTGAGCGAACACCATCTCGGTCTCCTGGCGGAGGGCGCGTCGCAACTCGCCATCCAGTTCGACCTGCGGCCGATTTAACCTGCGGCGGCGAAATTCCTCCCGCATCTTCTCCAGTTCCGCCCGCTGTTCCGGAGTAAGCTTTTCCTCGGGGATGTCGCGCAGTTCCTCAAAGCGGCGGCGCCGGCGCTGGAAGTCTCCGAACTGGCCGGTGTCTCTGGCCAGCACGACACGCGCATTGATATCAATGCCGTCCACGTCGCGCGTCTGCAGCCATTGCCCGACGAAATTCTCCACCAACTCACGTGAGCGCGGGTCTTCCAGCATGCGCTTGACCTGAGGGCCGAGGTTCTTGCGCAGTTGGCCGCGTTCAGCAAGGCCAAGCAACTCGTCATCCGGCATGGTGGACCAAAGGAAGTAGGAAAGCCGCGCGGTCAGTGAGTATTCATCCACCAGAGGGTGGCCTTTGGCCGGCTGACCGGACGCCGTCTCTTCCACGCGGAACAGAAAACGCGGCGAGGCCAGCACAGGCACCATGGCCTGCGCAATGCCGTCTTCAAAGCGTTTGCCCGGCTGCGCATAAACGTTCTCCGCAATGGCCACCAGCTTTTCCACCGTCCGTTGCTCGGCGGGCCGCCGATAGGCCCGCCTGGCAAAACGGCTCAACACTTCGCGCGCGTATTCGCGTCGCGCTGCCTTGCCCTCCGGCGGGTCTTTCGAGAAGAACAATTCGAAATTCTTTGGCCGGACCCAATGCTCCTTCTCCAGGGGTCCCTGCACCTGCACGGAGACAATGCGTAAGTCCAGGGAGTTCTTCTTCTGATCGACCGGCGTCAAAGGGTGCAGTTGGAAGGCAAGCTGACGCTCACCCGGCTGCCATTTCTCATCGAACTCAAATCGAAACTTCTTGTTGTTGTACCAACCAAACTCCTTTTCCAGAAGTTGACGGTCATCCACTTTGAAAACCAGCCGGCAGCGGCCCGGGTCGAAGTCAAACTGTCCGGCCACCTCCACCTCCACGATCAGGTGGTAGCTGCCGGCCTGCTCGGCCTTGAAAGTCTGGGAGAGCTTGGCCTCTTCATAAAACGAATAGCGTTCGGTGTCACGTCTGCCACCCCTGCGATCGCCGCTTCCAAGAATGGTCCGTTCGCGCATGAGATACGGCACGCGGGGCACAGCCGCGGACGTAATCGTCTCGGCGGCCTGCATGTACTTCTCCAACAGGAGCGGCGAAACCGTCAGCACGTCGCCGATGTTGTCGAAGCCGTAACCTGTATCGTCCGGTGGCAACTCCTCTTCCACCCGGAAGTCGTATCCCATCAGATCGCGGATGGTATTACGATACTCGGTCCGGTTGAGGCGGCGAATCGTGACGCGACCGGGGTCGGGGTCTTTTGCATTGATCCCGAATGCCTCATACTTGATCCAATTCTCCAACTGGCGCATCTGTTCGGCGGAAGGGCGCGGCTTCTTTTCCGGAGGCATGATCCCGGCCCGCAGGATTTTCAGCGCCTTCCACCAAAGCTCTCGATGAGCCAGAAGTTCCTCCTCGGACTTGAATTCATCGAAAGCGACTTTGCCTTTATTCATGCCATCCCCGTGGCAATCGTAGCAGTATTCCACTAAAAGCGGCTGAATGTCCTTTCGGAAAAGGGCGAGCGCCTTGTTCTCGGAACCAAAAACTGGGGAGCAGAAGATGGCAAGGCTGATGAAACCTGCCTGCCAGAGGCGTCCAGGCAACGAATGCGCGGCGCTCTGAGGTTGGCGCCATTTTGTTTGGCTGAACAGCCCGTTCATAACCCAGCAAGTCTCCAGTTTACCTTGTTTCCTGGCCACTTTTCGCCTGGCATCGGCGGAGCGAGCGCCCAACCGCGGCCTTCGCGGCGAAAAGGCCATTTCTTTGCCAAGGCGATATTTACGATACGGGTTTTCACCGGGTCAGTCGAGGGGAAATCTTGGCCCTCTCGCCAGGGCTCGTCAGGGCGGATCCGCTCTGTGGACAACCCGCGTTGCCGCCAGATCGATCTCGCTCAGCAGCGGAGCACGATAAAATCGCAGTCCGCCCAAAGGCGATTGCGACATGAAGCCACTGGTGCCGACGAGCACCTGGCTGTCCGGAGAAAACATCAGTCCCCTCAACGGTCCTCCCAGACGCCGGATGGTGAGCAATTCCTGTTGCGTGGCGATGTTCCAAAGCCTGAGGGTGCTGTCCTCACTGGAAGTAGCCAACGTTTTGCCATCGGGCGAGAAGGCGATGTAAGCGACCCGTTGTTTGTGTCCCGCAAAGGCGCCCAGAGGTCTGCCATCATCCGCAGCCCAAAGTTGGACCGTGTCGTCCTGGCTGCTGACGGCCAGAACGCGGCCATCAAAAGAGAAGGCCGCCGCAAAGCCAAATTGCAGGTCGCTCACAAGGTTGGTGCGCAACGAGCGCGTGGCAACGTCCCACAATTCGACCCTGTTTGCGGTTCCAAAGGCGGCCAAGGTCTCTCCCTTGGGTGAGAACAGAACTCTGTGGGCTTTGGCCGTCAGCAGCGTATTAGTCTCATTGGCTATGTCCCACAAACGAAGAGGGCGATCGCGACTAGCCGTCACCAATACCCGGCCATCGGGCGACAGTTCCGCCAAATCGATCCGGCCTTCCGGGCCTTTCAAGGTGCGGAACTCATGGGTTTCGGTGTTCCAAAGCTTGACGCTCCCGTCATCCAGGCTCTGCACAATGGTTTTCAGGTCGTCACTGACGCCGACGGAAAGTCCGTGTCGAAAGCGCGTCAGATCCAACTGGATCTCGTTCTCCGCTTCCCGGGTTGCAAGACCAAGGAATACCACGGCGCCGTCGCGACCAAGCGCCGCCAGTTTCCGACCGTCCCTGGAGAAGCCTAATGGCATCCACGTCCCGGCCAGGGTGTCTTCCTTCGGCGGTTGGCGGATTGGCCACAACTTCACGCCCCCGTCCTTCGCGCCGCTAATGAGCGTCTGGCCGTCAGACGAAAACGTCACTGACAACACTTCCTCCGGATGGCCTTGGAAGGTGGCGATGCGCTGACGTTTTTCGAAATCCCACAGTCGAATCGAGTAATCCATGCTTGCGGTTGCCAACGTCCGGCCATCCGGCGAAAAGGCCAGGGAAGAAATGGCGCCGGTATGTTCGATCTGTTCTGGGGAATCCGGCATGACCGCCACCTCCTTCCCCGATTGCGCATCCCAGATGCTCAGGACGAACACGCCTCGTTGAGAAATTGAGTTCCTGGCCGCCACGATGTGTCTGCCATCCGGTGAAAACGCCAAAGCATGATTATTCCTGAACCAACGCGTGAAGAGATTGGTCGAATCCTGAAGCACGACTGCCGGGCCGGTTTCTTTCAGCGGCCACACGCTGATGCCGGCGTCCGAGTCGGCAGCGATCCTCTCGCCGTCGGGGGAAAAAGCAACCGGACCAGATGCGCCGCGGATCAGACGCGTCCGCTCCCACGTGGTCGTATCCCAAAGCTGCACGCCCCCTCTGGTCATCGAGGCCAGGCAGGTGGCGTCGCGCGACAATGCGATCGGGCCGGAGTATCCCGGCATCGATTTTTCCTTGGTCCAATCGGTGGTATCCCACACGCGAAGAGCGGGTGGAAATCCGGCGGTGATGAGTGTCTTGCCATCGGGGAGGAATATCGCCGAGGCAGCGCCTCTGGGCAGGTTGGTAATCAGTGACTTCGTGCGGAGATTCCAGACGTTCAGTCTTTCATGCAGCCCAACGGCGAGCAGTTCGCCATGGGGAGAAACGGCCAACGCTTGCACCGGACTATGCTGGCGGGGAAGCGCCACGTGGGCATCACCCTGGCTAAGCTGCCAGAGATAGCGCCACTCGAAGCCGCGCAGATCAGGCTCGCCGGACTGCGGCCTGTGTTTGTTCAGCAATTGCGCGGCGCGGCCGTAATTGCCGTCGGTCAGCGAACGCTGGGCGAGGTTGATGTCGGCAACGTATTCATTGAGGCGTGCGGAGGCTTCTTGGCGTTCCGCGCGTCTGGTCTCCCGCTCGGCTTGTTGGCGCAACCCGGCTTCCTGTTGCCTCGCGGTCAACGCGCGGTGTTCGGCGGTCTTGGCGCGCACCGCCTGCCAGGTGCTGATGCCAATGCCCGCCAGAAGAGTGGCGGCTATGGCTGCGGCGGCAGCAAAGGCGCCCCGGTTGCGCCGCACCATTTTTTGAAAACGATAGAGGTTGCTTGGCGGGCGGGCCGACACCAGTTCGCCGTTGAGATAGCGCTGGACATCCATGGCCAGGTCGTTAGTCGTGGCGTAGCGGCGTGTGCGATCCTTTTCCAGACACTTCATCGCCACCCAATCCAGGTCCCCGCGCATGAGGTGAACAAGCTTAATTGCTTCGGTCCGGCGTTGCTTTGCGGTCGTCGTCAACTCGGCCTCGAGCATGGTGGCCAGGCGCGTTGAAGGCCGGGCTGGCTCCTCTTCGCGAATCGTTCGCCGGCATTCGTCGAGCCCCGCCCGAAGCAAAGTCTCCGCATCGAACGGTGTTTTGCCCGTGAGCAATTCATAGAGCAGCACCCCCAGCGAATAGATGTCGCTGCGCGTATCGATGTCCAACCCGCTCATCTCGGCTTGCTCGGGACTCATGTAAGCCGGGGTGCCGATGAAAGCGGTGAATTCGGTGAAGAGCGTCTTGTCCGTGAGCCGCTGTTCGGTGGCCTTGGCGATTCCGAAGTCGATTACTTTCGGAACGGGGATACCATCGTGCAACGTGATCAGAATGTTCGACGGCTTGACGTCGCGATGAATGACACCCTTCTGATGGGCGTGCTGGATGGCCTGGCAGACCTGGATGAAAAGCTTCAGTCGCTCCTCGGTGCGAAGATTATTCTGATCGCAGTAATCCGTCATGCGAATGCCGCGCACCAATTCCATCACGAAGTAAGGCCGGCCTGTCTCGGTGGCCCCGGCATCGAGCACCTTGGCGATGTTCGGGTGGTCCATCATGGCCAGCGCCTGCCGTTCGACCTCGAAACGGGCGATGACATTTCTGGTGTCCATCCCCAGCTTGATAATCTTGAGCGCAACCCGGCGTCGGACTGGCTCCTCCTGTTCGGCCATGTAAACGACGCCGCAGCCACCTTCGCCAATTCGCTGCAGCAGTTTGTAACGGCCGATGCGTTCGCCAGGCTTCTCCGTGACGCTGGCCACAATGGCCGTGTCGCCTGGCCCGCACATCGCCGGCGTTTCCATGAAACTGCCGACATCGCTTTGCTCGCGCAGCAGGTCCTCCACTCGCCGGCGCAAGGTCGAATCGGCCCCGCAGGCGGCCTCGAGAAACGCGGCCCGCTCGGCCGGGCCCTTTTCCAGCGCGCCCACAAAAAGGTCGCGTTCGCGCCGGGCAGGAGATGTTTCCAGTTGAGCACTCATTTGAGCCTCTATCTTTATTAGCGAAAACCGGGGTCAAAGTCCGCAATTAACTGGCGTCCTTGCGGCCTCCAAAATAAATCTTATCACCATCCGGCTCGCAACCCTTTCATTCTCTTGCACGATAGAAAATGGCCGGCAGATTCGTCCCCTGACTTGTGTCCGTCGAATGCCAGAGGTTATTCAGCGTGAGCGGTTGCCATGGGAACCATGAAGCCTCAATTTCCGGACTCACCGACCGTTCCAGCATGTAGGTCCTGCCCGGTACGCCGTAAACCGTTAATGAGCGCATCCCCGCAAGCGCATTAACAGTGGCTTCGACCAGTGGCTGGCTTCCGATGACCGTGGCCCGTCCGCTCTGAAGCAGTATCGTGGGCGAAAGACCGGATTGGGCACGCGAGACTGTGACGTCACTCAGGTGAAGCGGGATAAACGCCGAGATTTGTCCCGAGACCGCCGTGAAGTGCAGTCGCGCCAGTTGTCGGCTACCCGCCAAACTCTGGCCTGGCTGCGCGGCAAACCCAATGAGAGCCCCATCGGGGGGCGTGACATTCATCGTCATCGCACCCAAAGATGGGACCATGTTTTCGAGCATCAGACCCGTCAAGCGATCTCGAGGCAGGAGCACCCCATAAGTGAGATTTGTCAGTTCGGCACTCGAGAAGAAACTGATCGCCACGTTCGCCTGGTCGCCGTCGCGCATGACAGCCGCGCCGAGGGCCATCTCGACATAATCTTTGACAACGACGGTGAATGTCCTGGTGTCGCTCAGGGGCGGCATGCCGTCATCGGTCACGCGGATCGCAATGACGTGGGTACCTGGCGCCTGGGCACGAGTCGGCATCCAGCGCAGGATGCCATTAGTCGGATTAACGTAAACACCTGTGGGCGCCTCCGGCTGGAGCGAATACGTCAAAACACTCGGCACGTCGGGATCGGAAGCGACGTTGGTCATAGAGGTGAGCCTGGCCACTTCCGCGATGACGTCGGGAATCTCAGCCAGTACCGGGGGCCTGTTTCCAGTAAAGCCGCTGACGATTTCGGAATGATCCGATTCGCCATCGGCATTGAACGCGCGGACGCGATAAAAGTAAGTCGTATGGGCGATCAAGCCGCTGTCCAGAAAGTGCGTGACACCGATCCCGCTGGTTGCGATGCGCACAAAATTCGTTCCGTCCAGCGAGCGCTCGATGACGTAACCCAGTTCGTTGGCCACATCGCTCCAAAAGAGTTCGATTTGATGGAGGCCAAGCACGCGCGCGACCAGGCCGACCGGTGCCAGCACGGACTGTCGCTTGAGCAGAGTGAAGTAATCTCGCGTCTCGCCATTGGCGCCGAGGAAAATGGCGTCGAGCCGATCTCCAATCACATCGATGACCATCGTGCCGAGTTCGTTCAAAGAGCGAAAGTGGGCCGGATGATCCAACTGTCCCCCCGTGGCCTGGCCAGCGCTGCCTGCCACCGTGTAAACAACGCCCTCGCTCATGGCGTTTTTCCGGTAGGCGCCGGTCCCGTCATCGCGCCCGTCGCCCCCGTCGATCTTCATCGACTCGCTCAGAGTGCTGGAAAACCCGTAATGTCCGTGCAGCAGGAAGGAGCGCTCCCAACAATGGCTGTGTCCGGCCAGCACCAGGTCCACTCCATGGGCCTCCATGATCGGCACGAGGTTTTCGCGGATTTGGACCAGATCGCCTTCCGCGTCGGAGTCGTGGCTCCCGCGCGTGTAGGGTGGATGGTGGAAATAGACGATGATCCACTCCTGCGGGGTGGCAGCCAGGTCGTCGTTCAGCCACTGCGCCATGGCCGTGTTCGTGTCACGCCCGCTGGTCATCGAGTCGAGACAGACGAAATGGATGTTGGCATAGTCGAACGAGTAATATTTCTCGCTGCCGGAAGGTATTCCACCCGCCTCGCCGTTCTGCGGCAGCGAAAAAATGTCGAGGTAAGGGAAATCGGTGGCGGTGGTGGACTGCGCGGTCTCGTGGTTGCCAAGGGCCGGCCATAGAAAGAGATTGCGCAGGGTCGCTGGATACATATCGAACATGGCGGCCTGGTACTCGGCATCGGTGCCGGTGATGTAAGCATTGTCTCCCAGCAGCAACCACAAATCGGCTGGCCCGTTCGTGGCGGCGAAATTGTAATAGGCGTTGCGCGTGCTGATCTGCCGAGCGGGCGAAGTATAGCCGGCTGTGCCCGCATCGCCCAGCACCCATATGCGAGTGGGTTTCCGCGTGCCAGGCACCGGCGAGGTGACAAACCAATAGTTCGTGCCGCCGGTCAGCCTCTGGCCCGAACTGCCAATCGAATAGTAATATCGGGTGTCCGGCTCCAGACCAGATATTGGAACGATGTGTTCCTTGGTACTGCTGTCCCCCGTGGCGTGATTCGCCAGGTTGTTCGGATCCGTGCCGTAGAAGACAACCGCGTCCACATCCGAATCGGTTCGCCAGCGCACGAGGCCGCTCGTGGGCGTGCCCATCTGCAGATACGGCCCACGCCGGAGGGCGAGCAGACTGGTCACAACCACGATGCGGACGGGCGCGGAGGTTCCGATGAGACCGCTGTTATCCGTCGCAACGGCACGAAGCGTATAGGAGCCTTCCAACACGTTCGACCATGTGAGCATGTAAGGTGCGTTCGTGCCTTCGCCCAGTTTGTTCGCGCTCTCGAAGAATTCAACACGGGCGATAGTGCCGTCGTTGGCCGTCGCGGTGGCGCGCACTGCGATGGTCGCTGGCGTCAGGAAAGCTGCGTTGTCCGCCGGACTGGTGATCGCGACCGCCGGCGCCGGATCGATCAGCATGTAGCTCCATTCACCGCCGAAGCGCGTCGGATCAAAGGGATTCCCCGCCTCCCGATCCACAATGGAGTGTTGGGTCGCCCAGCGAACGTCCACCGTGCCGAATGCCGGCTGCGGGAACGTGAAGTGATACGTGATTTCGTCCGCAGTGCTCACGCTCGCCGCGACCGCGCCGCTGATCAGCAGGTCCGCATTGTCCACGCCTGACACCGGCTCCGTGAAGGTGACGCGGATGGAAGTCAGGCCGGTGATGGTCGAGTCGGCGGGCGGCGCCTGCGCGGCGATGCGCGGACTGCTCGGATTGAGCAGCGTGTAGCGCAGGATGGAGCTCGTCGCGCTGGCATTGAACGGTTTTGGCGGATTGTCGAAATCCGCGATGCCGTGGTTTGCCGCCCACGTGATGACCACAGGACCGTAGGCGGGTTGCGTGAAGCTGAAAATGTAGCTCGTGTTGGTGGTGCTGCTCACGGCGTCGGCCGGGACGCCGTTGACGAGCAAATCGCCCGCATCAACATTGGTCACTCCTTCGGTGAAGGTTACGGTGATATTTGTCAGCAACAGCACGTCGCCTTGAACCGGAATCACCTGCGCCACGCGCGGCACCACCACGCTGACGTCGTCGCCAAGGAAAGTGTAGAGCTGGGCGTTGAAGACAAAGTCGTCTGCTGGCGGTTCCGGGACCACGTTGAAAGCATGCACGGCGAGAACATTCGTGCCCTGAACAAGGTAACGCCACGGGTTGAGCAACGTGGCCAGTACGAGGGGCACACCGTTGCTGCCCGGTTCGTTCGCGGCCGTTCGGGCCGAGCCATCAAAAGGAATTTCGCCCGACGGCATGTTGTAACGCCATACTTCGAAGCCGTTAATCCACGCAATGAACCCGTCATCGCTGCGATGGCTGAGCCACAGGGTGAGGGCGCTGGCGTTGGCCAGGACAAACTCCTTGCGGAGATAAATGCTGCCATAAGCATTGTTGGCCATATCGTCCAGGCCGGTTCCGGGAATCGCTGCGTTGGTAAACCCGGGTTCGCCGAAGACGAAAGGGGCCAGCGAGTTTGACCAGCCCGAATCGTCGAAGGCCAGCTGCCGCCATGCATTCGCCGGGGTCGAGGCTTCGTTGGCACCCTTGAGGAACCGCCACGTCGCGTTTGACTGCACCAGCACCGCGCGCGCGTCCAGCGCAAAACTCCACTGCGCGCCGACGCTGGTATGATTAAAGGCGTTGGGTGGGACGGCGAAATCGAAAATGCCGTGATTGCCCGCCCAAGCGACAAGGATGGGGCCCGAGGCCGGTTGTGAGACAAGGAACGTATAGTTCGAGCCGCTGCCGCTCACTTCGAATGCCCGCGTGCCGGCGACGATCAGATCCCCCGCATTGACACCCCGGACGGCCTCGCTGAACGTCACGAGAATCTGCTGAAGGTTCGTGACCGTGGTGGCCGCGGCTGGAGTCCTCGCGACGATGAAGGGCGGAGTGCGGTCGATCAAATCGTAGAACCAGGCCGCGCCGGCGCCGGTTTCGTCGAACGGCCGCACCGAGGGCCAGCCGTAGTCCGTAATACCCTGACCGGCCGCCCATGCGATGCTGACCTGACCGTAGAGCGGACGCGGGAAAGTGAACGTATAATTGGAACGGCTATGACTGGCGTTGACGCTGGTCGCGGGCGCGCCATTGATGAGCAGGTCGGAGGCATCGATGTTCTGAACATATTCACTGAAGGTGACGGTGATGCTGGTCAGGTCGGTGACCGTTGAACCGGCCAGCGGAAACTGCGTCGCTATGGTCGGCGCCACGGTGTTCGTTGGCGGGATGGTGATGATAACCGTAACAGGCGGGGAAGTGCCGCGAAGGCCGTTCACGTCCACCGCGACAGCCCTGAGCAAGTTGGTCCCAAATGGCGCGTCCCAAGGAGCAGAGTAAGGCGGAGTGTCGTCGCTGCCGAATTCCACGCCGTTGCTGAGCAACAGCACATTGGTCACGCTCGTGGTGGCGTTGGCGGTCGCGGTGACAACGAGGTTGGTCGGGCCTTCCATGATTGCGCCGTTGGCCGGACTCGTGACAACGGCGACCGGCGAACCCAATGCGTCATAGACTACGATGCGCACCTCATCCGAAGTCGTGGTGGCGCCTTCATCGTCTGTGACCACCGCGGTCAGCACACGCGCCGCGATGGGTGGGTTGTTCCAAACGAAGGTGTAAGGAGCGTTGGTGGTTTCGCCGAGCTTCACGCCGTCCGCAAGGAACTCGACTTTGGCCACGGCGCCATCGGGGTCGGAGGCGGCGGCTTCCAAAGTGATGAATGCCGGCGCGAGGAAGAACGTGTCGTTCGTGGGGCTGGTGAGAAGGACCAGAGGTGAGAGGTTTCGGATGATCCTCGGCAAGCCCGCCAATCGCAGATCGAAACTGATGTCGGGACTGCTTGGCAGTTCCTGGTGGATTTCCACCGCCAGCACATTAGTGCCCTCCACGAGATTGGTTGCGCTTAACGTGGGATAATCCTCACCTTTCGCTCCAAGAGTCGCTCTCGTCAGGTAAGTGATCGGAGTCGGTGGCCGCGGCAGATTCGAGCTGCGGAAGATTTCCCGGCCATTTAGATAAACCACTCCGGCATCGTCGCGCAAAAGTCTGAGTTGGAGGCTGGTCAAGCCGGCGGGGTTGGAGACAACGAAGCTGTGCCGGAAATAGGTCGTGATGTAGCCATCCGTGTCGGCCGGGTTATAGCCCGGGGTGGGGTTATCCTGCACCACGGTGGCTTCATCGCCATCCCCATAGCCCAACTCAGCCGGGCCATTGGTCCAATCACTGTCGTCGAAGGTGGGCGCGATCCAGTTCGTCCCCTGGTTGGACCCATCATCCAGGTACTTCCATACCGCTCATACGGCACGATTTGATGGGCTACAGCGATGTACCCCTCTTGGGAATTGTAGCGAGCGCCTGTGTCCGACCAGCCAACCGCCGTCAACCGATGCGAACCGCCCACGACGTCGAACCAGATAGCTTCGAAAGGTGGCGTGGCATCTTCGCCGAATTTCTGTCCATCCACAAAAAACTCAATGTTGGTAATGGAACCCGAGGGCAAATAGGCCCAAGCCGAAACGGTGATAGGATAGGTGAACCAGAACCCCCAGATCGGCTCGAGCAGAGTCACTCCGATGTTCTGAACGAACAGATACGCCACCCCGGCATCCTCCGCACCTGCGTCGGCCTCATGCGCCCCAATCAGCACTCGATCGGTCCCCACCCCCGCCACGGAAAGGCCGAAAAAGTCGGGGCCTGTCGGCGTGGGATTGGTGAAGGTGGTCAGCAACGCGCCGTTGGTGCTGAACAGATACGCCACCTCGGCATAGGCCCCGATCAGCACCGCGTCGGTGCCGACCGCCGCCACGACCAGGCCGAAGGAGTGTTTGAGTGCCGGCGTGGGGTTGGTGAAGGTGGTGAGCAACGCGCCGTTGGTGCTGAACAGATACGCCACCCCGGCATTGCTCGCTCTCGCGTCGTCGCCATATGCCCCGATCAGCACCCGGTCGGTCCCCACCGCCGCCACGGCGCCGCCGAAATAGTCGTAGCCTGCCGGCGTGGGATTGGTGAAGGTGGTCAGCAACGCGCCGTTGGTGCTGAACAGATACGCCACCCCGGCCTCGGTTGCGCTCACGTCGTCGCTAGATGCCCCGATCAGCACCCGGTCTGCCCCCACCCCGGCCACAGCGGCGACGAAGGCGTCGCCCAAATCCGGCGTGGGATTGGTGAAAGTGGTCACCAACGCGCCGTTGGTGCTGAACAGATACGCCCCAATCAGCACCGCGTCGGTGCCGACCGCCGCCACGACGACGCCGAAGCCGTTGCGTGCCGGCGTGGGTTTGGTGAAGGTGGTGAGCAATGCGCCGTTGGTGCTGAACAGATACGCCGCCCCGGCATCGGTTGCGCTCACGTCGTCGCGATATGCCCCGATCAGCACCCGGTCAGTCCCCACCCCCGCCACGGAATTGCCAAACCAGTCGTTGTTTGCCGGCGTGGGATTGGTGAAGGTGGTGAGCAACGCGCCGTCGGTGCTGAACAGATACGCCGCGCCGCCGGTACCGGTTCCGCCCGTGTAGTCACTGGGCACCCCGATCAGCACCAGGTTGGTTCCCACCGCCGCCACGGAATACCCGAACCATTCACCGATTGCCGGTGTAGGATTGGTAAGCGTCAGCGCGATCCAGTTGGAAACCGTGGCCACCTTGTCCGCCGTTAACGCGCCGTTAGCCAGTTGATTAGAGCCCACCGTCCCGGGATTCACATTGGCCGCAGTCACATCGCTGGCCAGAAACACCAAAGCCACAAGAAATGCCACGGATGTTCCGCGTAATAAGGATTTCATCAGCTCTCTGGTTGCTCGAAGTCGATGCTGGCGACAATCGCAGTGCTTGTCGAGGATAACACCATGGTTCGCGCCGAGCGGGTCAAAGTCTCAAAGAGGGGACACGTCAAGATCGACCGCGCTGTTCGCGCGTGGGTCAGGCACGCTCCAAACAGAAACGATTCAATCGATTTGGGGAGCGCGGGTGTCCCGCCGAAAACTCTCACACGTCGAATCCGCGCACAATTCGGTGAGGTCTCCGATGCTCCAAACCCGCCGGCGGGACGCCGACGGGAGCGACCGGGACGGTCGCGCTCCTCTTTTCAACTGAATCGGTCCGGCTTCGGATCCGCTACCGTTGCTCCGCAAGCGACCGTTTCCAAAGTCTGCGCATCTTCCTCCGTGTCCGGAACGCTTTCACCTTTACGCGTGAGATGGACCAACCGGTGATGCGGCTGATTTCTTCCGTGCTCCTCTCTTCGAGGTGCAAGAGCGTAATGACCAGCCGCTCGTCAGGTAGAAGCCGGGCCAACAATTCCTCCAGCAGTTCGCGCGCGGCATGCTTGCGATCGCCGGGCAAGTTGCCCTCCGTCGAGGCAAAACGCGCCACCACCGCTTGCTCTTCCTGACTCAAGTCGGCCCATCGCAACTCGGAACGTGTGCTCTCGTACTTGAGCTGGTTGATGCAGGTGTTGACGGCAATGCGCGACACCCAATGCTCCAAGGGAACGAGGCCGGAGAACTGGTGCAGCTTGCTAAAAATCTTTGCGAACACCGCCTGCACCAAATCTTCCTCACTGGTGCGTCGGGGCAGCCGGCCCCGGACCGACCGCACAATGGTAGGGTAGAGGCGCTCGACCAGTGCTTGCCTGTCATCTTCAGAAGCCGTCGGCAGTTCCGCAGTCGCACGGCGTGGGCGTGGCACCTCCTGGGCGTCTTTTGCAAGGTTTCCTGAAAAACAAGTCGCTGTTCGCATGTTCGAGTCTTCAGCTTCACTCCTACATGCGCAACGGGACGGCCTGGTCCGCAAGAATTCTTTCCGATTTCTTCTGCGGCAGTTCCGTTACAAACGCAGGCGGAAATGCCGGTCAGGGGCGTCCTCGAATTTCACGGTGCAGCCAGACGCGCGCGTAAGTCCAAAGGTTCTCGGCCGTGCGTTTGGCCATGCCGAGGGCCGCAGCGGCTTCCTCCATGGTCATGCCAACGAAGTAACGCAACTTGACCAACTCGGTTGCCTGGGGGTCTTCGAGGGCGAGCTTGTCCAACGCATCGTGCACGGCGAGCAATTCATCCGGAGGCGCCGTGAGAACCAGGACCGACTCGTTCAGTTCCTCCCGTTCAGCGCCGCCGCCGCGTTTGAGGCTCTGCTTGCGCCTGGCGTGGTCCACCAGAATCCGTCGCATGGCCTCAGCAGCGGCCGCGAAAAAGTGGGCGCGATTCTGCCAGCTCTGCTGATTCGGGCCGGCCAGACGCAGCCATGCTTCATGCACGAGGGCGGTAGCCTGAAGGGTGTGGCCAGACGCTTCGCCCGCCATCTTGTGCGCGGCCAGCTTGCGCAGTTCCTGATAAACCAGCGGCAGCAATTCTCCAGTAGCTTTCGCGTCGCCTTGCTGAATGGCGTTCAGGATGCGCGTGATGTCGTTCATCGCTTGGGCGAAGGCATTTGGCGCAAGCAGCCCGCCACTATGCGGGCGGACGAGACGTCCGCGCTCCTTTCCTGAATCGTTCCGGCTGAGGGAGTGGGACAGGGTGAAAGAGAACTCTGAAATTTCATCTCTGGTAAAGAAGAACATTCATGAAGATCGCGTGGAGATCGATCTGCCCCCACACCCGGGCCGCTAATCCGACCGCACTGCCTCCCAGTCATTGGTCCGCGGCTCGCCGAAGAAGTTCAATTCCATCTTGCCGAGAATCTTGTCGCCGTAGAGCTTGCCGTAGTAACGGCTGACGGTCTTTTCGCCGTCGCGGTCGCGCTCTACCTCGAAAGAGATTTCACCCTCTTTGAACTTCCCGTTCTTGATATCGGTCTCACCGCCGCGCCCACCGCTGTATTTGCCGGTGACTTTTTCGCCGTCTTGCTTGAGCTTAAGCGTGGATTGGGAGCGAGACCCGCCGAAGCCGGCGTTCCATTTCCACGTTCCTTCGGCGCCCACAACACGGCGCGCTTTCCAATCGAAGCGTTGCTCTTCTCCGCTCCAATTCGAGACCATTGTCCCTTGGATCGTGTCGCCACTTAAAACGCCGCTGTATCGAGTGATGATCTCCCGCCCGTCGCGCTCGCGCACCACTTGAAAGCTCAATTCATCGCCGCGGACGACCAGATTGGTAATGGGCGTTTCGCTGCCCGGTCGGAAACTGGATGTGCCCGTCAACTTGTCCTCTTCCTGTTTCAATTTGAGCTTCGGCGTGACCTGGCTTCCATCGGGCATGGTGAAGGTCCATTTCCAGATACCTTCGAGCGGAGGAGCGGCTGGCGAATCCGCGGCCAGTGCGGTTGTATGGGAAACAACGACGGTGAGGAGGAGCGACTCTATGACGGTGAGGAGGAGCGACCCTATGCCAGTGCCCCGCATCCACGAGATGGAGCGTGGTCTGGCGCGCCAGCGTCCTGGAGTGCGCCAGTCCCCTGGCGCTTTGGGTTTTGGCCACGCGCACGCGCCCGATCGCAAGCGCCAGAGGTCCGGCGCGCGCCAAAACCCCTGGGCTGTTCGCGCAGCCCTCATCAGGAGGAGTGCGCGGTGAATGATTTGGATGGATTGCGCTCTCATAAGTTATCTGTTTCGGGCGGCAGCCTTCTGACCATTTCGCCCTGGACCGGGCTGTCCTTTGTGCGTGGTGGACTTGCCGGCAGGCACACTGAACTTCAACGAAATCTTTTCCTCATCCTTGTGGTTGCGCCCGCTGAAAACGACGTCAATGACATCACCGTTGTCCGTGACCGTCAGCAGGCCGAAGCCGCTTTCGCCGTCTCTGTCCCGGACGCGATAGACGCCCTGGCTGTAGGGCCCGCCTTTGATGGACGGATTCTGATCCAACGGCCCCCCGCACATGACCGGAATGGGCGCGCCACCGCCAGTCGCGTAATCGGAATAGCGCCCATCGTCCGCAGCCAGCATATGCGAGTCACCGTGCAGAATGCAGACACCCTGGATGTGGTTTGACTTGATGAAATCAGCGATCTCGCGCCGCTCCGTGCTGAACACGCTCCAATGATCTTCGCCACCGCTGCTGTCACGGCGGCCACGGTTGCGATTTGTGCGCGTGCTGCTCGCCACCACGTTGGTGTGGTGGAAGTAGCCAAACTGGTTCGTGCCTACGCCGCGATAAGGATTTTTTCCCAACTCACCAATCCAGGGCACGCTGCTCATCCAGCAGATGAGCGGGTATTTGCCGTTGGCATCGAGCAATTCCTGCTTCAGCCATTCCTTCTGTTTGGGACCAAGAATTGTTTTTTGAGCATCGTCCTTTTGCTTCGGATCATCACGGTCGGAGCGCAGGTCCGTCAGTATGAACTTCACGCGCCCGACCGTGAACGACTGACTGATCGGCGCTTCATCGTAGGGATTCGCGAACGGGTAATGCGGCACATACTCGTCATAGGTCATCCGCGCGGCTTCATGGGTCGTGGCTTTGCGATTGGCATTATTGCCGCCGAAATCATGATCGTCCCACATATAGACCAACGGCACATGCCGGTAGAGGTCGGCCTGCTGCGGGGAAGCCAGGACTGCATCATAAGCGGCGCGGAACAGAGCGCGGCTGTTGGTCTTGATGTCCTGGTAATGAAAGTCGCCCATGTTCATGTAGAACAACGGACGATGCTCGCGAATGCGGTCGAAGACATCGCGAGTCGAACCCGTGCGCCCGCAGGAGGCGAAGGCAATCTGAAACGACGCCGGCACCTCCGGCGGGAAGGTGTGGAACTCACCGCGCTTTCTGCGGTCGAGGCGCCCATCGATTTCCAGGCCGTAATAGTATTGCGTGTTCGGCTGCAGGCCCTCCAGCCGGAACGCAACGATGTTATATCGGTTGGTCTCGGAGCGATCCGGTCGCGAGTAGATGGGCCGGTTCAGTTGCGGATTTTTGCTCACGAGGAGCCGGGCGTTAAAGCCTTCCCGCATGAGCTTCGCTTTCACACTGGCGAAAGTGGGCGTCACCGCGCCGCTCCACGGACCGCGAGCCACCAGCGAGTGATCCACCCCGAGTTGTTCCAGCAGGAACGCATAGACGTCGGCGAGTTGTTCGATGCGCTCGTTGAGCGCTGTCCCAATACCATGCCCGCTGCTGGAACTGGTCCGCAGCAGAATCGGATTTTTCGCGGCCGAAGCTGAGGCTGCCTGAAGACGCGCCGTCATCTTCCGCGAATGTGCCGGGTTCACCCGCCCGTCGTTCTCGCCGGTCAACATCAGCACCGCCGGGTATTTGGTCCGGTTGGTCACATGGTGGTAGGGCGAATAGGCGTGGAGGGCTTTGCATTGGGCTGGATCGCGCACGGTACCGAACTCCGTCACATTGAAGGCGCCATTCGGATCGCGTTCGACGCGCAGCATGTCATAGATGCCGACGTGCGACACGACGGCCTGCGCCAGTTGCGGACGTTGCGTGAGGGTGGCGCCCATGAGCAGGCCGCCATTGCTTCCGCCTTCGATGGCCAGCTTTGATGGCCTGGTGTAATTCGAGCGAACCAGCCATTCGGCGCACGCCACGAAATCATCGAAGACGTTCTGTTTGCGGGTCAGATTGCCGGCCTGGTGCCATTCCTCGCCGAACTCGCCGCCACCACGCAGATTCGCGACCGCGATCACCCCTCCTTGGTCCAGCCAGACACGCCGCGCGAAATCAAAGCTCGGCGTGCGGCTGATGCCGTAACCGCCGTAGCCGGTCAGGATGGTCGGGTTCTCGCCATGCAGCCGCGTGCCCTTCTTGCGAATGATCGTCAGCGGCACAGCCGTTCCATCCCTGGAAATCGCGGTCATACGCACCGCCTCCGCATCCGTGAACGGGACGGGCGAAGTGCCTTTCAACGCCGTGGCTTCGCTCTTTTCCCGATCCTTGTTCGGATCAAAACGCCACCACGTGAACGGCTCGGTGAAGGTTTCGGCGCGGAAGAGCACTTCGTCACCGCGCGTCACGAGCAGTTGGCGGACGGAGGTCGGCACTCTGAAATCGGGTTTGTCCGAACGCGCGCCCGGTCCGCTCAAGTCCGGGTTGAGGAAGTCGTGGTAAACAAACTCCGCCGGGCCGCCCTTGAGGTACACGACTGCCATCCCGCTGGCCGTCGGCTTAAACTCCTGAATGGTGTTGGTCCGTTCCGTCACGACAGTCGCGGCTTTCGCCAGCTCCGGCTCACTCAACGGCGCACGCAGGATTTTTCCTTTCGGCGCGTCTTGCGTCGAGAGCAGATAAAGCGATTCGTCCCTGCCCGCCTCGATGTAGAGAGGGTCGCGCCCGAATTCCGCCCGCTTCACGCGGTCTTCAAAGCGCGTCACCTGTTTCCACCGGCCCTGGGGCGTACGAAGATAATGGGCGTACTCACCGCCGTCACCATTGGCCACGCTCGCGAGCACATGGCGTCCATCGGGACTGGTTTCGAGCTCGATCTCGGCAATGCGCGGGAATTCTTTTCCGAGTTCATAGCGGTCCTGTTCCAACGCTGTGCCGAGCTGGTGAAAGTAAACCTGTTGATAGAAATGAAGATCTTCGTCCCGTCGTTCACCCTTGCCTGGGAAGCGCGTGTAAAAAAGTCCGGTTCCGTCCGCGTTCCAGGCCGCACTGCCGCCCGCCGTGGGATATTGCACTCTTGGAATTAGGTCGGAAAGCTTCCTGCCCGTCGCCGTCTCGTAAACGTGCAGCGTTCCATCTTCACTCCCGTGCTGCGAAAGCGACACCGCCACCAGCTTCCCGTCCAACGATGGCACATACCAATCGATGGTCGTCGAGCCGTCCGCACTCAACCGATTGGGGTCGAGCACCACCTTCTCTTTCTTCAAGTCGTTGGGAGATTCCAGCGTGATCAGGACCGGCTGCTGAGCCGGTGGTTGAAACTTTAACAGGAAGAGCTTTCCCTTGCGCCAGCTCAGGGCGAAATAATTGGGCGAAGTTTGCGAGTAAAGTCGCTCCAACTGGTCTTTGATGAACGGTCGCACCGGCAACTTATCGAGATAGGCACGGGCCTGTTGGTTTTGCGCAGCACTCCATTTACGCACGGCGGGGTCCACGCTGTTCTCCAGCCATTGGTAATCATCCGTGACTCGGACGCCGTGATATTGATTCACCACCGGTTTCTTCGCCGTGGCAACGCCGGCGTGCGCGGCATAACCAGCCAGGAGCAGGGCAACAACGAAATAACGCCAGAGGAAAGTGGCTGTTGTTTGTAAAGAAAACGTCCAACGTTCAACGTTCAACTTCCAACCTTCAAAGTAAATGCTGGTGGGCGGTGAAGAGTGTTTGTTCTTCATGGTTGATCCTTTGAACGTTGAAAGTAAATTTGTTTGCATGTCGGTTTCAGCGTATCCATGCAGGAAAGGAGGGCGGACGTCTCGTCTGCAGCCACCCATGGAGAACGCATACGCGCTCCGCAAAATGAGACCTTGGGTTTCCCATCATACTCAGTCGAAAAACTTCGGAGTCCACGGGCCAAAGTAGGTCTCGCGCTCCCGTTCCTGGCGCCGCTGCATTTTTTCTTCCTCCTCGATGGCTTCCACTTCTTCCACGCTCATAACCGTGTCAGGCACGATCGGATCGGGTTCGATGCGTAGATTCTGAGCGAACTCCGCGCCCTCCACGGTCAGCACAACGCGATACGTCCCGGCGGACACCGACGCTCCACCGCCCGCACCGCCAAAACGTCTCCCGCCACCACCTTCGCTTCCACCCCCGGCTCCACTACCACGAGCGAAGCGCCTTTCACTGCCTTCGTCCCCTGAACGCTGCGAACGAGCAGTGCTGTTCGTAGAGCGGGGCGGGGCAGCGCGGAGATCCCATGTTAGCCGGTGCAATCCGGGCTCCTTCCTTGGCGCAAACTCGCGCAGGGTTTTGCCCTCGATATCCACAATCTTCAGCGCAACCTTCTCTGCCTTGTTCGGCAGCGAGTAATAGATCGGCGCCCCACGCGCCGGGTTTTGGCCGATGAACCGGCGATTGGTCCGTCCACGAGTCGGCTCGCTGCGCCAGCGCACAACCGTGTCTGGTTTGTAGAGGGCGGCGCTGTCCGCCACATGCTCGGCCTTGATCTGGCGCAGCGCCGTCACATCCAGCACCCAAAGGCTGCGTCCGTGCGTGGCCGCGACCATTTCGCCGTTGCCCGGATGAATGGCAAATTCATGCACCGCCACGGTGGGCAGATTGGTGCCGAGCCGGTTCCAATACTTGCCCCGATCGAGCGAACACCACGCGCCGAACTCCGTGCCCACGTAAAGCAGGTTCGGGTTCTGCAGGTCCTCACGCAAAACACGCGTCGAACCCCACGGCAGGTTTGCCCGCAGCGACTTCCACGTCTGGCCGAAATCCTCGGTTGCATAGACGTACGGCTCGTCATCGTCGGAACGATGGCCATCGAACGCCACGTAAGCGCGTCCTTCCACAAAACGCGACGGCTCAATGGTCGCCACCCAGCGCGGGCCAGGCAGGTCAAGGTTCTTGGTGATGTTGGTCCAGGTCTTGCCGCCGTCGCGTGTGATCCACAGTTGCCCGTCGTCGGTGCCCGCGTAAAGCAGGTTGGCGTTGCGAGGCGATTCCTCCAGAGCCGTGGCGCTGCCGCGCCTGGTGACGGTGATCTCCGGTGAAATGATCTGCAGATTGTTGCCGCGATCCAGCGAGCGAAAGACATAATTGCCACCGCAATAAAAAATGCGGGAGTTGTGACGTGAGAGAATGAACGGCGTGTTCCAGTTGAAACGGTAAGGCGGCGCGCCATCCGGGCGTGGCGGACG